>PVMK01163393.1_pt1 | contig 12443 bp, 14 predicted proteins | sample 1853481 | NCBI WGS metagenome assembly PVMK01 (sample SAMN08533507, study PRJNA380276) | Marine sediment metagenome, whole genome shotgun sequencing project.
CTGCGTCTTGCCGCCCTGGCGGTACAACACCGCCCCGACGCGGACGCATATCTGAGCCGGTTCGATGGTAACGTTCGTGAGATACAGGATTTTCTGGTGGAGGAAGTTCTGTCGCAGCAGCTGCCTGCTACGCTCGATTGTCTTTGCAGGACCTCGATCCTGGCGCGATTCTGCGCGCCATTGTGCGAGACCGTTTGCGCCGACCAGGGTGATAAGGACAAGTGCTGCCTCGACGGCCTGACCTTCATTAGATTGTTGGAGGACTCGGGCCTGTTCAGCGTGGCGCTGGATACGTCCGGTGAGTGGTACCGCTACCACCATCTCTTTCAGGAACTTCTGCAGCGCCAGCTGAAGGCGCGCCTTACCCCGGATGAGATCGCCGGCCTGCATCGGCGGGCGGCAAGCTGGTTCGAAGAACAGGATTTGCTCGAAGAGGCCCTACATCACCTTTTGCAGGCAGACGGGCCGGTGGACGCTGGCCGCCTGATCGTGCGTCATCGAAACGATATCTTGAACGAGGAGCAGTGGCATCGTCTCAACCATTGGCTGCAGCAGCTGCCGGCGGGCATCATCGAAGACGACCCGGAGTTGCTGATGCTGAAAGCCTGGTGCCTGCATAATCAAGGTCGCTTTTTCGAAGCGTTCAGCATACTCGAGGGGATCGAGGAACTGATCAAAAAGCGGCAGTCGTCCCCGAGTATGGAGAGCCTGTGCGGAGCCGTCGACGCCCTGCGAAGCGGCCAGAGGTACCAGGAGTGTCAGGGCGAACGCGCGCTGCAACACGCCGAGAGAGCCCTGAGTCGGCTACCGCCCGATTGTCTGTTGGAACGAGGTCTCGCCCTCATTTATGCGGGCGGTGCAAGGCAAATGTGCGGTGACCTCGATGGGGCGCGCAAGCTCATTACCGAACAGCTCGGTGACTCCTCGCTGTTTTCAGGGACCTTCCAGGCTCGGTTGGAAATGGCACTATGCTTTATAGACTGGGTTGCCGCTGATCTGGCATCAATGCGGTTGGCGAACGAACGGGGCCGAGAACTGAGTCAGGCATTCGGCTTGGTGGAGAGCCTTGAAATCACAGGTTATTTCAGCGGCATCATCGATTATCATCAGAACAACCTATCGAAAGCCGAGACTTCTCTCACTCCCATCGTCACTCAGGTAATAGTGCAGAACCAGAGATACTATGCCGAGAGTGCATTCGCCCTGGCGTCCGTGTATCAGGCGGGCGGCCGAGAGGAAAAGGCCAACGAGACACTTAGATTGTTGATTGATCAATTGCTTGCAGTAGGGAATAGCCCACTGATGCAGCGTGCGCAGGCTTACCAGGCGGACCTGGCAGTGCGACAAGGATGTATCTCAGAAGCCCTGGCATGGGCACGCCATATTGATCCGGAGCCCTTCGTGGCCAACAATCGATTTTTCGAGCCCCGATTGACACTGGCAAAGGTGCTGATTGTCGAAGGCAAAAAAACGAGCCTGGAGAGCGCCGCCGTGCTCCTGCAACGCCTGGAGGCGTTCTACGCGGGAATTCACAACACCCGATTTTTGATTGAGGTGCTTGCCCTACAGGCGCTGGTATGCGATGCGCAAGGGGACGAACCAACGGCAAGCGAACGACTGACACGGGCCGTCCACCTCGCGCAGCCCGGCGGGTTCATTCGCCTGTTTGTCGACCTGGGTCCCGCGCTCGCCAGGTTGCTGAATGGTCTGGACCTGGAAACCAGGGAGTCGCGCTACGTCGCTCGGATCTTCAGTGCATTCAGTGGGGATGGGAAGACCCAAGCGGTCGAGGCGCTTGGCCACACCCTGACGAAGCGTGAAGTCGAAATCCTCGGCCTGCTCGCGAATGAATTGAGCAACAACCAGATTTCAGACCAGCTCTGTATCTCTGCGGCGACGGTAAAACGTCACACGGAAAACATCTACCGAAAACTCGGTGTACACGGTCGCCGCAAAGCCGTTGCCAAAGCCCAGGGGCTCTCCATTATTCACGCCGGCTGACGCGTCAGCCCTCCACGCGATATCGCACCCGCCCCACCGGACACCTCCTGTACCCGGCCCTGCGTGGCCTGCCCGCTGCCGGGGCCTATCCCATGACCTGGCCTGAATCCGGCAAAAATGGGCCGTATTATGGGCCGTGTGGCCCATGTGGTCCCTCCGCGTTCGTTGATATGCTGAGTGCCACTGGTAAAGCTGTGGTTTAGATTAGACAGATCGGTATTCACAATACCATCAGGTTTCTAATGATTATCACAAGCGAAACAAGGAGTTGAATCATGCGATTGACCAGAAAAGCGATTGCACTCGTGGCCGCCGTGAGCGCGGCACAGGTCATGGCCGCTAACCAGGTAGCCACAACGGCAGATCTTGTCGAACTGTGTAGCGTGACGGTCGATGATCCCGCCTACAATGCCGCAATGGGCTTTTGCCTGGGCTATATCGATGCGTCCCTGGATTACCATGCGGCAATTACCGCCGGGCCGAATAACCACCCTATTGTCTGTCCTGACGTCTCAGTCACCCGGGAAGAAGTGGTGTATGTCTTTCTGCGAGCATCCAAAACGAATGCCGGGCAACCGGACAGCGAGGCACCCGTAGAAGGCGTTATGCGCGCAATATATGAGAAATGGCCTTGTTCAGGTCAATGACCGGCAACAACCAGGAGAAGGCAATGAATGTAAGCAAGGTGGTATTGGTGTTTTGTTTGTCGGCCAGTTTGTTCGGGTGTTCGAACATGAGTTCTACCGAGAAGCACACCTTGGGAGGTGCCGGGATAGGCATGGCCAGTGGCGCATTGATCGGTGAGCTGGCTACAGGGCAACCCTTGCATGGTGCCGTGATAGGTGCTGCTGTCGGAGCCGTGGGTGGCTGGCTGTACGACCGCCACGAGAAAGGCGAAGGCCTGTAATTCCACGCAGTTCACATTGCATCAGAGTCATTATCAGGCTTCAGGTCCGAGTTTGCTGATGAGGGTTATATGGCCTGGTAGGGCAGGTGGTCCTGTGGGGGACTGAAGCCGCAAGTGCGAATATTTGATACTTGTCTCGATAATCAATGGGGGATCATTACCTATGCGGCGTAACAATGGAAAGAGCCGAGCCATGTACGGTATTTCTCGTATCGACGATGACGTATACCGGACACATGCATGGCGTGTCAGTCTCAGCCGACGCGGCAAACGCCACGTGAAAAATTTTGCAGATAAAAAGTGTGGCGGTAAAGGTAGGGCACTGGAAAGTGCCAAACAGTATCGCGATTTCCTGTTACGCAAATACCCCCCAATGTCACGAAGAGAGTTCTGCTCTATCCTTCGCAGCAATAACCAGTCCGGGGTTACCGGTGTCTACAATTACGCCAAGTCTTTTACCCTCAAGAACGGCGAAATCAAGAAGAGCTGGTACTGGGAAGCAACCTGGCCGATAGGAAATAGCGAGCAAGCGCATGTGGCTTTCCCGGTGAATACATACGGCGAACAAATGGCCCGGCAACTGGCTCTTCGAGCCAGAGAAAATGCTCTGCTTGGCATCGAGGGAGAGTATTGGGCGTCTGAACGAGGTGCTGTGTGAGTCGGCGGATTTGAGGTCTATGCATGGGTAGGAGCATCCCCCCAGGCGGGCTTGCGGGTAAACCTATCGCCGGCAGGAGACCGCTGTTATGGCAAGATTTCCTGCAATAATGAGTTTTTCCGGAATGAATCATGTCGGGTAAGTATTCAGGATGTTTACGCCTCTGGGTGATACTGCTGGCGCTGTGGTCGCCTGTTGCCGGCATGGCGGATACCGGGCACCCGCTGGAGCCACCGGACCTGTCCAGTCCCAGGGCGACCTTGAACACCTTCCTGAGCACAGGCGATGCCTTTTTTCACCTGCTAAGTGACGAGTACTGGCAGGCTCCGAGCCGTGCTGCTGTTGATCGCCTGCACGACTTGAATGTCAACCTGGAGCGCATGTTCGACTTAAGCGGGATTCCACCCGCGGCAGGCTACCAGTTGGGCCGCGACGGGGTTGTCTATCTGTACGAGGTCTTGTCCCGCATCCAACTCCCGCCCGAGGCGGAGATCCCGGATGCGGCGGTTTACGCCGATACAAGGGATGGCAGGGAAACGGGCGATAAATCCATAAGTTGGACGATTCCGCACACCGATATCACCCTGGTGCGCGTTGCGGACGGCCCGGGCGCGGGGCAGTTTCTGTTCAGTTCCTCGACAGTGGCCCGCGCCGAGGAGTTTTATGAAAAGGTACAGGCGCTGCCCTACCAACGCGAGGTCCCCCTGAAAAACTACGCCGATATGCGCCCCTACCTGAGCATCGGTGCCTCGCTAATTTCGTCGCATACCATTGAAGGGTTTCCCGGCTGGCTGAAGCGCAGTGCTTACCAGCAGGCGGTATGGAAATGGATCGCCCTGGCGATGCTGATAGTCGTGATCGCCATCGTGCTTGTGATCATTCACCGCCTGGCGCGACGCGGATTTTCCAATCACGCCGGCAGCACAACGCTGCGCGGTCTTGTGACCCCGTTGTCTCTGCTCCTGACTCCTCTGGCGCTCGATCTGGCGAACCGTGAGCTTACCCTGACGGGTTGGGTATCCGGGGGCATAATCTGGCTGGCCGAGGCCGTCACGTATTTCGCATTGGCATGGGTCGCCTGGACGGGCTCGATGGCGCTGGCCGAGGCGGTTATCGCCTCACCGAAAATTTCCAATGAAAGCCTGAATGCCCACCTGCTGCGCCTGCTTGCCCGGGTCTTCGGCATCGTGGCCGTTATCGTCATTCTCTTGTACGTCAGCAACCAGCTCGGCGCGCCACTGTACGGCTTGGTTGCGGGTCTCGGCGTGGGCGGTATAGCCATTGCGCTTGCCGCCCAGCCCTCGATTGAGAACTTCATCGGCAGCCTCAACCTGTTCGCCGACCAACCCGTCCGTGTCGGTGACTTCTGCCGCTACGGCGAGGACCCGACGCCGGACTGGCAGCGCATTGGCACCGTCGAGTCGATTGGGCTTCGCTCGACGCGAATCCGGGGCATCGACCATTCGCTGACCACGATTCCCAACGCCGATTTCTCCAAAATGCACGTCGTCAACTACACCCTGCGCAGATATATGTTGCTGTTAACCGTTTTGGATTTGCGTTACGAGACAACGGACGATCAGCTGCGGTTTGTGCTGGTTAGGCTGCGTGACATGTTGCTCGCTCATCCGCGAGTCCACGATGAGGAGCCCCGGGTGCGATTCGCTGGCTTCGGTGATTGGTCGCTGAATGTGGAGATCCGCGTCAACATCGATACCGCGGACAGGGATGAATTTCGCGCCATTCGGGAGGACATCTATCTGCGCGTAATAAAAATTGTCAACGATGCCGGTACCGGTTTCGCTTTTCCATCGCGCACCGTCTATCACGCCCAGGACGAGGGGCTCGATGCCGGGCGCCAGCAAGCGGCCGAGGCACAGGTGCGGGCCTGGTGTGTCGCCCAGGAATTGCCGTTCCCGACTTTCAGTGCCGATTACCGCAAATACACCCGCAACACGCTCGACTACCCACCGGATGGATCTGGGGAGGCGAACGGTTGACAGCTGCGACGTGAGCCGGCGGATTTTCTTGCGTCCAGGCACTTTGCCCCGGTTTATTCCATGACCTGGCCGGAATCCGGCGAAAAATGGGCCGTGATATGGGCCGCGTGGCCCATATGGTCCTGCCGCGTTCCTTGATACGGTCAACTTTACAGATTAACCGCCTGTCTTGAGGGCGGAGATCGAAATTTTGGGAGATGGGTGAGTGACTAAAAAACGAGAAGATCAGTCACCCTCGATGCATGGGCCGGCAATCTATGAAATCCATGTTCGCGGGCACCTGGAGGAGAAATGGTCGGATCAGCTTGGTGGGTTACAGATCACCTCGACGCAAGCGGCTAGCGGGCAGAAAGAGGCCATTATTGTGGGCCGCCTTGTTGATCAGGCCGCGCTCACAGGTGTCTTGCACACACTGTATGAACTGCACTTGCCGGTCGTGTCTGTTGAGTGTGTCGACAGTACCGGTTAGTCGGCTTATGAGCAATGAGGAAACAAGGATAAAGAAATGAATGCCCTTAAGACAATGAAATTTACAACCAGGTTGACCATCGCATTCGCGCTAGCGACGTGCTTCGCCAGTACCAACGTAAAGAAAGGAGAACAGTGATGACAAGCTTTTTCAGGAAGACAAATCTTTTTCTCAGCCTCGGGTTTCTAGGAGTTGCATTTCTCACGCCGGGCATTACGGCAAATGCAGCGGACAAGCCCAAATATGCCACGGAGACGCCGGCGGGGATTAACGCCCCGGCCGAGGTCAAGACCCGCCTCGGAACGCTGAAGACCAAGGACGGCTTTCCCGGATAAGGCCACGTTAGAGAAGGTCTTTGACAATCTCGATTTCCAGCGCGGCGTGCAGGCGGTCCTCACCGCCATGCCGGGCCGCCTCGCTTGCGGCCATGCGCAGGGGCATGCGGGAATTCGGTCCCGACAACCAGACGGTGTTGCAGTTCCCGACGCACATGGACTCGAGGTCGCTCTTTCTCACGGCGAACACGGCAGCGATCTACAACTTCATATGGCTGAACACCAAGGAAGGCCCGCTGGTGATTGATGTGCCGCCGCAAGGGCTGGGAGCAATCGACAACTTCTGGTTCCATTGGGTCGGGGATGTCGGAGAGACGGGTCCCGACAAGGGCAAGGGCGGCAAGTATCTGCTGCTTCCTCCCGGCTACAAGGGCAAGGTGCCTGAGGGCTACCACGTCCTGCATTCACCGACGTACAACCACTGGTTCTTCCTCCGGGTGTTTGGCAAGCCAGAGGCTGCCGTTGCGAGCGTCAAGAAGAACCTGCGCATCTATCCCCTGGCAAAGGCAGCGAATCCGCCGCAGATGAACTTCGTCGACCTGTCGGGACAAGCTCTTCAACACCATTGGCGCGATCGATTTCTCCTTCTACGAGGACGTCAACACGGTTGTGCAGGAGGAGCCGAATGCGGCGATGGACCCCGAGACGCTGGGCCTGCTCGCCTCGATCGGCATCGAAAAGGGCAAGCCGTTCAAGCCCGATGCGCGGATGAAGAAGATCCTCACTGAGGCTGCGGCGGTCGGCAACATCACGGCCCGCGCCCTCGCCTACAAGTCCCGCATTCCCGAGGCCTACTTCTACAAGAACAGCGCGTGGGGCACGCCGTTCATTGGCGGCAGCTATCAGTTCCTGAAAGAAAAAGGTGTGCGCAACCTGGATGCCCGGACTTACTTCTTCTTCTATGCCACCGGCATCACCCCGTCGATGGCTGAGGAGATGGTCGGAAAAGGATCGGCATATGCCACCGCATTCGTGGACGCCAAGGGCGATCCGCTCGATGGCGGCAAGACCTACAAGGTTCACCTGCCGCCCAACATTCCCGCCAAGCAGTTCTGGTCGTTCGTCCTCTACTCCAGCCAGACCCGCTCGATGCTCCAGACCGACCAGCAGTTCCCCAGCACCGGGAGCCTGAAGAAGGGAATCGTCGTCAACCCCGATAAGTCGGTAGATGTTTATTTCGGCCCGAAGGCGCCGGCCGGCATGGAGAACAACTGGGTACAGACGGTGCCCAGGCAAGGGCTGGAACACGCTCTTTCCGCCTCTACGGACCCTTGGAGCCGTGGTTCAACAAGACCTGGCGCCCGGGTGAGATCGAGTTGGTTAAATAGTTATTAATAGACGGAGTGTGATTATGAAAACGAAATCAGTGAAGAAACCGGTGAAACTGGCAGATTGTCGCCTTGGTCATCGGCCCTGTCGATAGGGCAGTACGCCGCTGCCGATGTCAGCAAGAAAGAGCTGAAATCGATCAGCACGCCGGCCTCGGTGAAGACATCGATCGGCACTTGAAGTTCTTCGACGGCGTCCCGACCGACGACACCGTCAAGAAGGTCTACGACAACCTCGACCGGATGCGCGGCGTGCAGGTGTTTCTCAACACGCTGGGCGGCGCCTCTGTGTACCGGCTGCGGGCAGGCAGTGCGGAGATCGGCGCGGACAAGTCGAACAAGGTCGCGATCTCCGCGCAGCTCCTGGATTCGAAGAGCCTCTATCTGACGGCGAACACCTCGACGCTCTACGTGCATTGTTTCTCGACACCGAGATCGACGGCCCGACGGTCATCGAGATTCCTCCGGGCATGCTCGGGCTGATCGATGACTCGTGGTTCCGATACGTCGAAGATCTTGGCGTCATCGGTCCGGACAAGGGCAAGGGCGGCAAGTACCTCGTGCTGCCTCCCGGCTACAAGGGCGACGTCCCCAGCGGTTACTTCGTGGTGCGACCGAAGACCTTTTGGACCTGGGCCTTCGTGCGCGGTTCCATCGCAAAGGCCTCGAGCCGGAAGTCGAGATGATGAAGTCAAAGCTGAAGGTCTACCCCCTCGCCAAGGCGAAGAATCCACCGAAAACCGAGTTCATCGATTTTTCGGGCGTTCCTACAACACCGTCTCGCCCAATGATTTCGGCTTCTACGAGGACCTGAATCAGGTGATCCAGAAAGAGCCGATCGATTCGCTCGACCCGGAGACCCGGGGGCTGGTGGCCTCCATCGGCATCGTCAAGGGCAAGCCCTTCAAGCCGGATGCCAGGATGAAGAAACTCCTGACCGAGGCGGTCGCCATCGGCAATGCCACGGCCCGGGCCATCCTCTTCCAACCGCGCGAGAAGGCGGCCTACTTCTATCCGGACAGCACAGCGCCTGGGTCATGGCCTATTTCGGCCATGACGTGTTCTTCGAGGTCGATGGTGCCCGCAATCTCGATGCTCGTACGAACTTCTTCTATGCCTACACGGGCGTCAGCCCTGCGATGGCGGAGACGGTTTCCGGGTAAGGGCTCGGATTACGCGATGGCCTTCCTGGACTCGAAGAAGCGAGCCCTGAATGGCGCCAAGACCTACAAACTTCATCTCCCGCCCGAACGTGCCGGTCAACAACTTCTGGGCCGTGACGCTGTACGACACCCAGACCCGCTCGCAGCTGCAGACCAGCAATCCTCTCCCGACCCTGGGCAGCCAGACCAAGGGGGTGAAGAAGAACGCCGACGGCTCCTACGACATCTACTTCGGCCCGAAGCCGCCCAAAGGGCAAGGAGGGCAACTGGCTCGAAACCGTTCCCGGGAAAGGCCTGGTTCACCATCCTGCGGATGTATGGCCCGCTCAAGCCCTGGATCGACAAGACCTGGCGCCCGAGTGAGATCGAGTTGGTCAAGTAGTTACTAAAGAGAATTCGCTAAGGAAAATACGGAGAGAATGTCATGAAAGCAACAGAGAAAAAACGGTACTTGAAGATGGCTCTGGCTGGATTACCCGCAGTGGCGATCACGTTCGGGCTTGCGAGCGGCAGTGTGCTGGCCGCGGACGACAAAGCAGGTTATGAAGCTTACAAAGCGAAACAAGCCGAGAAGCAGCTGCCGCCGCACGAGCGTCCGCCTCCTTCCAGGGCGCCCGCCAACGCCAAGGCTGGCAACCTCGCCGAAGCGGCCACCAATCCGATTGCCCCTATGGTCCAGTTTCAGCTGCAGGATGTCTACAACTGGGAAAACCACAATTCGGATGGCTACGGCAACAATGTCATTATCCAGCCGGTGATTCCTGTTCCGCTGCCCTGGGAGGCAGTGCCGATGCTGATCACCAGGACCACGATTCCGTATGTCAGCACGCCCGACCTGGGCAGTCCCGTCAATCGTAAGCACGGTTTCGGCGACACCGTAGCTCTGGGTCTGTTTACGCCGAAGCTCAAGACCAAGGGGGTGCAGCTGGGACTCGGCTATACGGTGACGATCCCTACCGCCGGCGACAATGAGTTCACAGGAAGTGGCAAGTGGCAGGCGGGTCCGTCCTTTCTTTTTATCAACATGCGGACCCCGAAACTGCAGTGGGGCTTATTCGCCTTTCAATCATGGTCATTTGCCGACGCCCAGCAGAACCGCGAAGATGTGAGCAAACTCTCCCTCCAGCCGTTTCATTACCCTGCACCTTAATAAAGGCTGGTATATCGGCTCACCGGATTCCCCGCAAACATACAACTTTAAAAACAATAAATGGACCTGGGCTTTGGGTGGCCAGGTGGGAAGAGTGATGAATCTTGGCAAGTTGCCGGTCAAACTGTTCTTTGAGGTCTTGAACAACCCGGAGGATGACGCCGGAGCCACGGCGGAGTGGACGGCCAAGTTCAATATGACCATGCTTTTCCCGGAATAGGGTAATGCGCACATGGGGAAAGGGATTACAGAAAATGAACAGGCCACGACGGTTGGTATCAGCCTGCCGTCGCGGACTCTTCCAGGTTGCCTTCCCGCCCAATTGTTATGGTGCGGGAAATCTGTTGAGGTTGTGATAATGAAATGTGTGAAAGTTATTCTGTCGTTTTTGGCCGCGCTCCCGCTTATCGGGGTGTCTACCACACTATCTGCGGCACAAGAGGAGCAGGGTTGGTGGGAAGCACCCTGGCGATTCAGTGCCAAGGGCTACGGCTGGTTGCCGGAGGCCCCGGTTGATATCTATATCGACCAGCAAGAGGTAGCCAATCTGCCGGAGAGCTTGGACAACATCCTCGATGACCTGGATTTAGCCGCGATGTTTGAACTGGAGGCCCACAAGGGGAAGCTCGGTTTCTTCATCTCGCCGATCTACTATGAGGGAAAGGATACCGAGCACTTCGAAGTGTTGCCCGGAGAAAGGCGCAAGTTTACTATGGAGGAATCCGTGTGGGTCGTTGATTACGGTGTGTCCTACGAGATCGGGCAGTGGCGTTTGGGGGAGGCTGCCGATTCCCCCACGGTGACGGTGGAGCCGTTTGTGGGGGGGCTCTACTTCCACGATCCGATAAAAATAGACGTCACCCCCGGTGTACTCGATCACGGCCTGAGAATACGCAAGACCATCGAGTTCAACACGCCCATTGTCGGCCTGAATACCCTGTGGCGTTTCAATGACCGCTGGAGCTTCCGTGTCAGTGGCAATTACGGTGGCTTTAACGTGAGCGATGTCAATAAAACCTGGCAGGGCATCGGACTGCTCGGTTACCACTTCAAGATAAAGAAAACCTCCTCCCAGTTTTTTGCCGGCTACCGCTATCTTCACCTCGACTATGAGGATGATCCCCTCGAGATCGAAGTCGATGTCAAGGGACCCGCTGGTGGGTTTCGGGGTGGAGTTCTAGTACGAACATGTGAGCTGTAGTGATCGCGGTCACTCACAGAATCCAGGTGGATAGAAGTTGGACAGCAGCGAAACGTTTGATGACCTGAACGGTCCTTGGGCTGATCGCAGGCACGAGGTTGGCGAAGATGGGGGGGAAACGACATGTCATTAGGCGGGCCCCGCATTACAGCGCTACTCCTGTTATCAGCCATTTTTTCCAATGCTGCGCAGGCCCAACAAACATCTTACCCCACAACAGCGGTTACATCACCACCACAGCAAACCATGAATATGAGCGAGGTCATCGCGCTGTTGCAACAGCAGCAGAAAGACCTGGCCCAGCAACGGCAATTGCTGGTAGCCCAGTCGCAAGAGATAGCGGGTTTGAAACGGGAGCTGGACGGACTGCACTCGACCTCAACGCCGATGAGCGAGCAGGCAATTGCCAGATCAGAGATCCCTGCCCGAGGCCTGACACCGGAGACACTGGGAAAAGAGGTAAAGACTTCGCAGTCAAAGTCCAAAGCGGAGTTGGAAGCGGAGACCAGCAAATTGGTAGCCGCGGCCCAGATAGATGACCCGGCTCGGGAGCTGCTGACCGACTTCAAGGGGGCCTGGCGCTTGCCCGGCACAGATGCGGCCCTGCGTATAGGCGGCTATGTGAAGACATCGATCGTCCACAACTTTGACGCCCTGAAAATCCAGGACCAATTTATCGTCGGCTCGATACCCGTGACCACTGAGGAAAAATCCGGATTTGAGGCACAAAGCAGCATCACCGCCTCGCAATCACGGCTGAACTTCGACCTGAGGGAGCCCACGGACGTTGGCCTGTTGCGCGCCTTTATCGAGGGAGACTTCACCGGTGACGGCGACACTTTCCGCCTGCGGCACGCGTTCGGGCAGTGGCACAGGATGCTGGCGGGAAAGACCTGGTCAGCCTTCGTGGACAACGAGGCAAGCCCCGAGGAGATCGATTTCGAAGGTTTGAACGGCCGTATCAAGGTGCGCCAGAGCCAGGTCAGGATCATGCCGCGCCTGGGCAAGGCATACGAATTTCAGCTCTCTCTCGAAGACCCCAATCCCCAGGTCCAGAATGGGGAGGGTGTTAACAGGTTCCCCGATATCGTCACAAGTGTTCGCTTCCAGCCCCATAGCCGCCTGCACCTCAAGCTCGGCCTACTCGGCCGGCAGATTCGCGCGCAACGAGATTCAAGCTGGGGTGCCGGCGTAGAGGAGAAGTTCGCCTGGGGGTCAACACTCAGCGGGC
>PVMK01173263.1_pt1 | contig 12441 bp, 8 predicted proteins | sample 1853481 | NCBI WGS metagenome assembly PVMK01 (sample SAMN08533507, study PRJNA380276) | Marine sediment metagenome, whole genome shotgun sequencing project.
CGAGCACCGCAATCGCAATGGAGATGTTTCGCATTGTTCCCTCCGCACGCTCATCATGCCGCCGCATCTAGGATGCCGCCAAGGCGTTCCGTGTGTTCTTCAGGCTTTGCAGGAACAGCCAGTTGGTCAACCACGGCGCCATTCGGTCGAGCCGGCACAGAAGGCGTACTTCAAAGGGAAACACCAGCCGCTCGTGGGCTGTCACGCCATATCACTTGATTTCACATCGCCACGTCAACGTCAGGTCAACGAGCGAAAACCGGTAGGCGGCACGAATGCGGCAACCACCTGACATCACACCCCAATCGCCGACGCCCCATAAAACGTTTGAGTCAACGTCGGTCGGATCTTCCGGCCTCATCAGTACCTGTAACCAGCCCGAGGACCAGCGTGGTGTGTCCCGACCCCAGGGGCCGGCATGTGACGTTGGCGCCCTGGAGATCGAGTAGCTCAGCTCCAGCCCCTCGTCACGCGCGCCCAAAATCACAACGCAATCACTGGAGCCCAATAAGAAAAGGGGCGATCCGGCACGGGATGCTCGAACGGTGAAACTGAGCTTTCTCCAGGTATAGCTGTGCTTAGAACCACTGCTCAGAGACTCAGAGAGGAAGCCGCCGCACTCGACACGCTCCGGACACGCTCGCCGACTCGCTCGCCGAAGAACCGACCTAGCTCAACGAAGAGGAGATGCGCCATGGGTAACGCTCCCGCGGCTCACATCCCTCGTCGCCAACCGTTTTTACCGAAACTGCCTAGTCAAGCCTTAGACGACGTTGACGCACTGTACTTCGCCACTATCTCCCCTATCCGAGTAACTGTCTCAAAATCCCGGACATCGAGCAATTCGTCAGGAATCGTGACATCTTCAGTCTCCTCGATGGCGCTGATCAGGAAGGCAATGCTCACCGAGTCAAGCAACCCTGAGCTCACGAGCGGGGTGTCGTCCGCGATCTCGGCGATGTCACAGGCTAGCTCGCGCTCGAGCAGCTTGCGGATGCGAATGGATAGTTCGTCGTTCTTTGCTGCTGTCATCTCGTGCGACTCCGCGAGATCCTCAGCCTCGGAATGCGGGCATGCGCCAACGATGAACGATCAAAGCGAGAAAGAGTAGGCCCAAGCCGTAGCCGATGCTGGCCACGATGGGGACGGTTACGGAGTGCTCCGAGAACGCGGCGACCATGCTCACCTGCGAGGGGAAGTACGCCGGGAGCGCCCGAATGATCTCCGTGTTCTGAGCATCGGCATAGTAGATGGGGTTTTGTAGCCAACCGGCATCGATGTTCGCGAGGAGCGCGATGAACAAGACCGCCTCGAGCTCGCGACGAAAGAGCGCGCCGACGAGGAGCCCGTATGCGCCGTAGACCCATCCTGCGAGAATCAGGCCGACCGCGGTCAAAGCGAACCGGTCCGGACGGAAGAGGAGCAATAGGGCAGTTGAGACAAATAGGGCAACAACGAGAATCACGCCCACGAGCACGGCGAGCTTGGACACGATCAACTCGCTCGGCCGATAGCCGCAGACAACCAACCTTCGATTCACTTCCACGTTCCGACGGATGAGGTTCATCGCTACGAACGACGTCAAGAACCCGACAGCCGCCAGCCCGATGAAGATCAATGACTCTGATTTCTGGCTCACATTGACGAAAGTATCCTCGGAAACCGACGCCAACTTGAATGCGATCGGTCGGTCCGGCGTGGTGAGTGCGACTAGGGTGTAGAAGACCGACGGAATCAAGAAGAGCATGATGAGGACCACGCGGTTGCGCATCAGCTCTCGGACCGTCATCAACGCGCCGGTCGCCACGTAGCTCAGTCGCATCGAAGGACTCCGTCGACCAACTCGTGCACGCCGTGGAACTGATCGTTATCGTAGATCAGGTGCGAAACGATGAGCAGCCCTCGTCCGCGCTCGAGAAGCTCCTTTGTGAGACCCCAAAAATGGAGGTAGGTCTCCCAGTCAAAGCCGGAGTACGGCTCGTCGAGGATGAGCACGTCGGGGTCGTGCATCAAGGCCAGACACAAATTGAGCTTCTGTCGGGTGCCCCCGCTCACCTCGCTGATCAAATAGTCGGTGTATTGCGCGAACTGAAAGCGCTCGAGCAAGCGATCGCTCCGCTCTCGCCAATCGGTCAGTCCGTACGCCTTGCCGAAAAACCGAAAGTTCTCTCGCACGGTCAGATTCTCGAAAACCAGCGACTCCTGTGGACAGTATCCCATCGTTCCTCGGATGCGGAATGCTCCGGCATCCGGCTTGAGTAAGCCCACTATGATCTTCAAGAGCGTGCTCTTTCCAGACCCGTTTTCGCCGACTACGGCGAGCATTTCGCCGCTACGCAGCTCTAGGTCGACCCCTTTGAGCACGGGCGTTCCGCGGAAGCCCTTCGCAATATCAGTGATGGCTAGGAGCGTTCTCTCGTTCAACGGCCACCTCGTTCCCTGCTCGGTGCGCGCGGGCGACGATTCAGCTGGTGCGTCAGAAAAACGAAGTAGCGAAACGCGGACTCCCGCTGAGGACGAAACTGCCACATTCGATCGCTGGTCGCTACTTGGAGCGTGTCTGCGCGCTCGGTGGTCAGGCGCTGTATACGATCGATGGGAACCGTGAGGTCTTCGAAGCGCAGTGCGTCCGCATCCACCTCGAGCTCGCCGGCACCGAGCTGCTCCAGCGGGTGAAACGAGCCAAAGTCGGAGCCCTCGGACCAGCCGGTCGCGAGTCCTGGCGGAGGGGGTTCGTCGGGCTGGTCCCACAGTGGGCTGGCGATTTCGGCAAGCGAACGCTGCTGCCCGGTGTCATCGACGAACCAGCCCTGTGAGGTGGGATCCCAGCTTGCGCCGCAGACGTCGCACCGCAGGCGCTCGGCACGCCAGCTCGCCTCATCACGACACCGCGGACATGCCCACAGAACACGCGCTAAGCGGTCGAGAGGAAGACCCTCCAGATGAACGGGCTGAGGATCTGGATCCACGAGCTTGCGCAGTGCCGCAGCCACACCCTCCATTGGATCGCTCACGGAAAGATCGATCGGTGGCCCGATGCGGACCCTCACCGGACGCCTGCGGATGCGGTCTGCCCAGCGTGGCCCCACGTCATACGAACCGCTAATCCCCACCGGCACGATTGGGTAAGGCAGTCGAGCAAGGAGCTTCGCCGCCGCCGGAAGGGGCGCTTGCAGGCGACCCAGCGTGGAGCGTTCGCCCTCGGGGAACATCCCCACCAGCTCACCCTCTTGCAAAGACCGAAGGATTTCACGCGTCGCCGCGAAATCGTGGCAGTAGCGACCGAGTGGAATCGCACTGACACGCCTCATGAACCAGCGACCCAGTGGCTTTCGATAGACCTCGAGAGTGGTCACGAATCGAATACGCCTTCGCGTTGCCGCGCCGACGTATAGAAAGTCGATGTAGCACGCATGGTTGGCGATCAGGACGGCAGGCCCGGAGCGTGGGATGTGCTCCTTTCCTTCGATGTGTGCAGGCATGGCGCCGACGGACATCGCAAGCTGCAGCGTTCGATACGCCGGGAAGCGAGGAAAGGTGCCGACCCGACGTCGATATCGGACATAAGTCAGGCCGAAGCGGCGGAGCAGACCGCGCTCCTCGAGCGCTGCGTAGGCGAGCCACAGCGGTAGGAACGCCGGGGTGATGATGCAGGTGAGCGTTGGCGACCCGACCACGATGCCCACCCCCAGCAGCCCGATGTTGAAGCCGAGGTATCCGGGATGGCGGACATAACGATAGGGGCCGCGGGGAGTGAAGCGCGGCGGCGGCAGCGCACTGATCGGCAGTCCCCCTCCGTGCCGCCACAGCGCCACCCAAGACCAAACGAGTAGCGCAGTCCCGGCGGCGACTAGGAGCCAGCCAGACCAATGCGGCGCTTGAACGCGTTGCAGCCTGGCGTCTCCCCAGCTGGCGGCGAACCATATGGCTGCGGGAAGCGCAATCCAGAACACGACGACATAGCCGAACACGATCGCGGCTTTGCGAGCCCGGGTCAGCGCCAGATCCATTCGCTGGGGATAGTAACAAGAATCGGCCGCGGCGACGGCGTTGGCTCGAGGAGACGCAAAACATTCGCGACCGCGCAGGTCCTTCACGCTTTGGCCTGCCCGTGTCCCAACCAGCCGTGAACCAGGGCCCATCTCGAGGCACGTCAATTGCACTATTTCGGTTACGGAGACATCTATGAAAGTCCACGAGCTGCCCAACGCCAGTCACCTTCGCCCGCAGAAATTGTCGGGTCCGCAGACACCTCACATCACGATCGAGCCCAACACCACCTGCAACATCCGGTGCAAGTTCTGTTACGCCATCGAGCAGCCGCTCGTGAAAACTCTGGACGAGGTGAAGGCCGAAATCGACCTCGCCTGTGGCAAGCGCGAGCTGGATGCGATCAGCTTGCTCGGAGGTGAACCGACACTGCACCCGGACATCGTGGAGATCGTCCGGTACATCAAGGACAAGGGGCTGATCTGCCAGCTGCTGACCAACGGCGTTCGGTTTCTGTATCACCACGACACCGAGCTATTAGACAAGCTGATCGAGGCGGGTGTCGACCGCATGCTGGTCCACGTCGACACTGGCCAGGTTCACGTGCACGGCGATATCGACGAGGCGCGCCACAAGCTCGCCAGCCTGCTCGAGGCCCGCAAGCTGCTGTTCGGAATGAGCATCACGCTGTACGAAGGAGAGGAGCAGGATCTGCCGCGCATCTTGTGCGAGTACGCCCGTTACCGCTACTTCGACGGCGTGCTGATCACGCTGGCGATGGACTTCGATCACGCCTTCGTCGCGGAGGAAAAACGGCGATGGGAGCCGGACATCGCCCTCGTCGCCAGCGCGCTCCACGACGAGATGAATCTGCTGCCGTCCGCGTACCTGCCGTCGAACCTCGACGACGACGAGGTGACCTGGCTGATGTACTTCTACTGGATCAACGCCGAGACCAAGCAGACCTTCGCGCTCTCGCCGGAAATCAATCGTGCGATGAAGTGGCTCTATCGCCGTACCCACGCACACGAATTCTTCGCCGAGACGATCGATCCCGATCACAAAGGTCCGAGCCTGCTCGCCAGTGGTGTTGCCGAGCTGCTCATGCAACCGAGCCGCGCACGGGAGCTGGGGGAGCTGCTGCGACAGGCGGGTGGCATCGACAAGCTCCGCTTCCACTACGCCGTCATTCAGCAGGCACCACGGATGAACGCGGAGCACGGCAAAGTGCAGATGTGCTGGCAATGCCCGGACGCAACCGTGCGCAACGGCCGCTTGACGCCGGTGTGCATGGCGGGACGCGTCAATCCGCTCTTCGGTGAGCCGACCGCGCCACGCGTCGTCGTCGAGACGGTGTTTGATCACCTGGGCGAGGAGCCGCCGGCGTGAGCCAGGCCTACGAGTTCCGCAAACTCTACGCAGACGTCGTCGACGAGAGCGGCCAGGTTGCCGTTTTGTACCTGACCTACGTGCGCCTCGCGGGTATCTGGTCAGGGCGCGCGAGCGTCGAGCTGTACACGCCCGACGGCCAACGCACGCTGATGCACGCCACCGAGCCGGCCGCGCTGATCGATCCGGACGCGGCGTTGACCGACATTCCGCGCGAGGTTTCTCTGCCGGACGGCGTCTTCCAGCTGGAGCTCGAGCCCGTGCTCGGAGCCTGGCAGCCAGCGCGCCCTCCGCCTGCTGATGCCTTGCACTGGCGCGTGAAGGCGGCCCGCACACGTGCGCGCGCCCGCTGGCCTGGACACGAGCTGAGCGGTATCGGTTATGTCGATTGGGTGCACATCACCAAGCCGACCCGGCTCTTGGGGTTGCACGAGCTTCATTGGGGCCGCGCCCATCTGCCAGACCGCACGGTGGTGTTCGAGCACCTGACTACTGTCGGCGGCGACCGCTGGGACGTCGGCATCGACTGGCGCCTCGACGAGGCGGCGCCCCGAAAGCTCGCGGATCCGGCGCGCCTCGACGCGAACGGACACGGCGTGATTCCGCTGAGCGGCCAGTCGCTGGAGCTGACCCCAGACCGGGTGCTGCACGACGGCAACGCCTTCGATCCAGAGCGCGTGCCGCGCGTGGTCGATCGGGTGGCATGCGAGGCGCTTGGAGGACGGACGACCGAGACCCGCTGGCTGGGCCGAGCGCGCCTCGACGATGTGGTCGCGCCCTGCCTTTACGAGCGCGTGCGGTTCGGGTAGAGCGCGCCGGCGTCAGGCGTCTAGCTCCGGCGCGAGCAGATCATCGTAGCTCTCCGGACGGCGCGTCCACCGGACCTCGTCGCGGTCGATGAGCAACACGCCCGGCCGCGGGCCACCGAAATTGGTCGAGGTGGCGGTGAAGTACGCGCCGGCGTCCGCAGACACACCTGCATGCCCGAGGACCTGAGCGGGGATCTTCGGCGTGCGAGCATCGGATACGGTCCATTATCTCGGCAACGAGCACGACCGTAAGTTAGACACCATCATCCATGGAGACAGTACCCGGTGTATCAACTGCAGCCACCAGAGGGTGCGGGGACAGGGATAGAAACGGTGTTGAGTAAGGGGACTAGCAAACGGCTCAGCTCGGCTCCCCATGGCTACACGTGCGTTCCCAACGCGGTTTTGCAACCTCCCCCGGGTTGACGCCGGGGCGGTGCTGGCCCCCACCCCCGGTTAGTAACGGATGACAACCTCCCTATGGCTCAGGCTGCACCACCGCGATCGCGAACATGAAGAAGTGCGGGCGACTTATCGGATGAGAATTCAGCCGCCCACGACAGGCGCATTGCTCGGCAACGCCTCCTCGGGCAGCGCGCCCAGCTCCGGCTGGTGGCCGATCTCGAGCCCTCCACGCCACCTCACGTCGACGTCAGGTCAACGAACGAAAAACGCTGAGTGCTGCGAATGCTGCAACAACCGGAAATCACCTCTCAATCGCCGACGCCCCAATAAGAAAAGGGACGATCCGGCACGGATCGCCCCTTTTAGAAGCTCGCTCGCCAAGCGATGAGTTTGTCATCGCCCAGCTCGATGCACGCACATACGTCGCGTGCACCACGACCGACTTTGTCTGGATTTCGAGCGCGAAGCTCGATGGCGGGCTTGTTCGGCCTCACCGGCTTTGGTCGACACGTCGCGGCGCGATGCATTCCCCGTCGGGAAGCCTGCTAACAACTCGCGTGAACATGTTTTTGCTCACTGGAGAAGCCTTGACCATTACGTCCCAAACTCTGTCGTCGTACTCGTCTGCATTTGATCGCTTCGAAGGACCGTCGACTTGCGTAGGTCGCCCTACGCTCGTCGTCCGGACGGAGTCCCAGCGCCGGTTTGGGTTTAGCAAACCGTCGTGAATGGACTCCGCGACGACTCTCGTCGTGCCTGAACCCCTGAGTTTCGGCTCGCTCAGGGGCGCAAATTGGGATGCGCTTTCTTGTGGATCCTTGGGCACATGCTTCGTTTCATGCCGTTGCCGGAGCTTTCGCCCCGAGTGCAACGGTGTCACGAGCATGCTCAGACCGACGCGTGCAATCCAGATTTAGTTTTCAAAGATGGGCACCCGCACCTCGTGAGACTACCGTCACCGGTTCCGAACCGGCTTTTTCGCGGTGAGTCGACGGTGTCACCCCGCCGCGCTCGCTTTGGCGGGCACATCCACTGCGGAGCAGCTTCGTGCCGAGCCTCTGGCGCGCCGTCGCCGTCGCCGATCGGTCCTAGTGCCAGGTCCGTCGGCGCCTCGCCAAGAATCTTCGCGACCACCGTGTGGTGAAACAAGATGGTGTCCCGATTCAAGCGCGCCTTCCACCAATGCCCCCCGCGTCGTGGGACCCTCGTCGCAGCTTTCGCGCGACTCGGAACCCCCAAACAACCAGACGACCAATGGCTTCTGCAGTCCTCACGACCCACGGACACGTTCGGCGCTCTTAGCGCCCCGCCTGTACCAAACTGGCAAAACCAGCCGGGAGCAAACGGTCACCCGCGTTTCGTTGCTTGCGCTCGGAAACTCGTGAGAAACAGCAACTTGCGTTGCTGTTGTCAGATGGGTTGGTTCAAAGAACACTCGAACTCGCCTGTCGCGATCTTCCGAACGTCCACTTCTACAGATCCGTATGAGGAGATCAACGAAATTCGCTTGTGGAAAACGCTTTTTTTCTCCACAGGCAACGCGCTTTTTGCACAACCTATCCACATCCCACAACGCGCATGAAATTGCGTTTTGTTTTCAAGGCGACGCGGTCGTGGCTGCGACAGGAACGACCGCAGTGTTGATCGGAATTGCGGCAGGGGCCGTCGTAGGCGTAGCCGCTCCTGAGGGCTCCCCGGACGCGGATGGTTCACTGGCCGGCAAAGGCTCGCCCGGTACGGTCGCAGGAGCGTCGACGGTAGGCTGCTGGAGGGTCGGATCGAGCTCGGGCCCGTCGAGCGGTGCATCGAACTCGAAGGGTTTGATCCTGGGTGTCATCATGCCAAGCTGGTCGACGGTCACCCACGATCCGTCGGGCATCACGTACGCGCCCACTTCTTTGTCGAACCGCGGCATCGGATGCTCGATCGGCTCTTTGACCTGACCGCGAACTCTTCCGATCACGACTTCGACCGGGAGCGGTTCATCCAAAACGAAGTTGTAACCGCCTTCGTCGAACTCCATGAGATACATCTGCTCCTCAAACTCGAACTCTCGCCTGAACACCATCGCTTGGTGCCCGTATCGCGTGTGTGGGCGATGCTCGAGCACGAACGACATGAGTCGCACGGCGATGTGATTGTGCATGCGGTGACAACCGTGGGAGTGCCGGCGCATGATGCTCATGTAGTCGACCGATCCGTGCGTGCGAATCCCCTCATCGCCGCCGATTTGAATCTCACCATCCGGGGAACGGTAGAACTTGCGGTGATAGGCTGCGACCAAACCGTAAGCAGATGCGTAGCTCGGGCCGGTATCGTGGTAGTTGATCTTGTACTCACCTTTGCGGTTCTTCACGAGCACCACCTTCGGCGGCGTGCTCTCGGGCGGCACCCAAACCGGCGCGGCAGCGATCCGGCTCCACACCCGCCTACCGACGGGGGAATCCTTGTACCTCCACATCACGGTCCCATCAACGAGCTCGCCTCGCCAACCACCCACGGTCGTCCCGAAGCGCGCCAGCGGGATCTTCTGGTCGTTGTACTTCACGAAGATGGCCACACGCGGACGACGGCTCACCGGCTGCCCCCGCGGTTTGCCCTCCTCATCGAAGGGGAACTCGTACCACACGTCTCCGCGATCGATCGAGACGTAGAGCTCCATGTTCTCGCCGTAATAGGGTGGCAGCTCGACGCCTTCTATCGCGACGATTTCATGAGGCCCAATCTCGCCGAGCGATTCGAGCCATGCATACGTCGACTCCGGGGTCTGAAGGCCAAACGCCTCGATGACGCGCGCGCGCAGCTCGCTCTCGAAGTTGGGGATAGGAACTTCTTTGCCGTCCTCTGTCTTGTACGTACGCGGCTCTCCGGACTTGAGCGTCGAAGTGCTGCCGTCTTCGATGACCTGCGCCGCATGCATCGCACGCTCGGTGAGGACGCGGATGACGGCCTCCTGTTCGGTCTCCTGAGGCGTCTTCTGAAGCACGGCCAAAGTATCGTCGCCGATGAATCCCCATCCATAGACGCGGTGCCGACGCTCGAACTCTGCCAACGCCTCGTGGGTGCGCCAGTCGAACAGTCCCGGCACGTAAGCGCCTCGCCCTTCGAAGAACCCTTCGCACTGGAGCCGTGCTTGGGCCGCGGTGATGGCCTCGATCTCTGGCGCCAGGATCTTGTATTCCTCGACCTTCTCCCACTCCTCTTGCGCTACCAGGGCTTCTACCTGGGGTTTCAGCAGCTGGTATCGGGCCAGTCGGCGAGCGGGTCTACGCCCGGACCGATACGCGAGAAAACCTTCAAAGCTCTGGAGCGGCGCCAAATCGAGGGCTTGCGCACATTCGAGATCGCGGACCTCCTCGAACCGGGTTCGAAGCAGCGAAACGGTGGGGAGGATCCCGTAGAGCTCCAGGTACTTGTCCTTGCGTGCACGCTCCCCATGTCGGTCCTTCGGGAACTCGCCGCGCGCGAGCGCAAGATAGGTGGGCCGGTAGGTCATGGGCTTCGGCTCTTCGTCCGCCGAGGAAGACTCGGTGAAGATGAAGGGCGTCCAGTCTTCGCCGAGGTCGAACAGCAAACGGCCTTCGACGTCCGCTTTGGCAGCATCGACTTCGCCCTTGGCGGAACCGCCCTGCCAGAACGGCACCGGCGCTTCCAATGCAACCTTCGGAACACCATCCGTTGGGGTCGGTTGGGCCTGAGGTTTCCCCTCGGCTGGAGCGTTTGCCGGATCCTGCTTGGGTGTACAGCCACAAAAGACCGCACACCCCAGAATCATCAATAATCCCGAGCGCAACTGAGCCACAACGTGTTCACCTTGGGGCGTATCAGTATGCTGCGCAAGTTTCGAGCCCGCCGGACTGGACGGATCGGTAGGGCGGCGTGCTAGATGGCGCGAGCATGGGCTTTTTCGAGCGTCGCACCGTAGGGCTAGTGCTCACCCCAGCGCTGTTCCTGGCGACCTGGTTCGCTCCGCTCGGACTGGAACCGCAGGCTCAACGACTGGCGGCCGTCTTCATCGCCGTCTTGATCGCTTGGGTGACCGAGGTGGTTCCGATCTACGTGACGGCCCTTCTGATCGGACCGGCGATGGTCGTGGTCGGAGTGACCGATAGCAAGACCGCTTTTGCGCCGTACGCAGACCCGCTGATCTTTCTCTTCATCGGAGGTTTCTTCATTGCACGCGCGATGACGCGGCACGGCCTCGACAGGCGACTCGCTCAGTCGCTGATGCAATTTCCGCTCGTCCGGGGTTCACCCGTTCGGATCCGCATCGCCTTCATGATCTCCGCGGTCATGCTTTCGATGTGGATCAGCAACACGGCAACCGCCGCGATTCTGATCCCCATCCTTCTAGGGACGCTGCCCGACGCGCACGAGGGGAATTCAGGAAGCGTGCTGGCGGTCGCGTACGCCAGCTCGGTCGGTGGCATGGGGACCCTGATCGGGAGCCCCCCGAGCTACATCACGGTCCGTTTTCTCCAAGAGCAGGCCGGCATCGAGATCGACTTCCTTCAATGGATGGGTATCGGCATACCGGCAGCCCTCTCCCTCGCACTAGTGGTCGGGTTTGTGCTCCAGTGGCTCGCGCCCCCGCCACCGGTCGAGACCGTCGAGGTACGCGTCACGCCAGCTTGGTCACGCGGTGAAATCGTCACGGCCATCTGCTTCGGGTTGGCAGTCGCGGGCTGGACGATTCCCGGAATCATGCGCGCGGTCGACGCTCCGAATGCGGAAGCGGTGGCGACAGCATTACCGATCGGCGCAGTCGCCATCCTTGCCGCGACTCCACTCTTCCTGATCCTGGACCAAGACAAGACAACGCCGGTGTTGCCGTGGAACGACGCCGTCCGTATCGATTGGGGACTGATCCTCCTATTCGGTGGAGGCTTGTCGCTTGGCGCGCAGATGTTCGACACCGGCCTCGCTTCGGCGATGAGCCATTGGTTCCTGTCCATCACGGGTATCGACTCGCTGTGGGGACTGACCGCCGCAATGATCTTCTTCACGGTTTTTTTCACCGAGGCATGTTCGAACACGGCATCGTCGAACATGATCGTCCCACTCGCCATCGCCGCCGCATTGGAGCTCGGGGTGTCGCCGCTATTGCCTGCCCTCGCAGTCGGTCTTGCCGCGAGTTGCGCGTTCATGCTCCCGATCGCGACGGGTCCAAACGCAGTGGCCTATGGCCAAGGTTTGATCGACCTCAGGCAGATGATGCGCATCGGGTTCGTGCTGAACATCGTAGCCGCACTGACACTACTCACAGTGCTCCGGTTTCTCAGCATCGCGTATGGCTGGGCGTAGCCTTGCCGTTTTGTTGAGGTCCGCCACAAGGGTGACTCATCCTTACATTTCCGACTTGTGAGAAGCGACTCATGAGAACCGAGCCCTTCCTATTACATCAACTCAGACCGACTGGAAACGGAGGCGCCGCGCTGACGCAGGCGGCCGCATCGATCGCGCTTTCTCACGGGCAGCCGCAAACGATCGTCGACGTGCTCCACGGACGCGCGTTTCGCTACTACGCGGAGGGTCTGCGGCAGTATCTCGCGATTCGAACGGGTTCTACCGAACGCGCCGAGCACTACCTCACGAAGCTTCGCGCGTTCGTCGCCAAGACAGAGAGCGAGTGTCTCATCAAGGCTCCGGGCATTCGCGCGCGTCTCTATCGCGCCGCTCGTGGCTACATCCGCAACGCAAGCCGCCCACTTCCGGCGCCGAACAAAGAACGACTGGAAGAGCTTCCGTGGCGCGCCCTCCCATCGGCACACACGTCGGTGAGCCCACTCCGCGGGCTTCGATTCGACTTGAACGCCGAGGAGTCCGAGCTGCTCGAGCTTCGCTTCGC
>PVMK01115866.1_pt1 | contig 12440 bp, 12 predicted proteins | sample 1853481 | NCBI WGS metagenome assembly PVMK01 (sample SAMN08533507, study PRJNA380276) | Marine sediment metagenome, whole genome shotgun sequencing project.
GCTTGCTCAATTACTGGAGTCCGCAAGGCTGTGGGCGAGTAGAAGCGAACTCTCTGGGTAAGTGCAACAGACCTGTACGCATGTCAATTTGGAGTTTTAGCCTGATATAGCAGAATATCTACCGGATTGTAATCTTATCCACATATGCGCATAATGTATATTATGTTAAATAGAGTATTTGGACACACTGTTATCCACAGGGGTAAATAGGCACTCAGGTGTACTTCTGAATAAATGGACTGTTTCGCCCTATTCCACGGAAAGATAAAAATTTGAGTGGAACTACGAGGAAAGATCTTTAGATTGCCGTTTGATTCTTATCGGCCGCTATCGTGAAGGTCCACCAGCGCAGGTCTCAGCCCCTCTGATACGCGCCTGAGCGGCGTGCACGGTCTCGAATCGCTGTGCGCATGCCTGATCGATTTGAATCGCCTCATCCCTCGCTCCCTAACTCTGGTCGGCTCATGCGATTGCTCTGCCCGGTTATTCGCATACTGATCAGTGGCGTGGATAACTTCAGGCATCAGCTCCCGGGGCGATCTCGGGATGAACCCCCCTGCCCTCGTGCATCTTTTTACCGATGCGGGCAATGAAAACTTTCAAAGGAGCATGCGGAGCTCCCGGCAGGGGTCGCAACTGTTCCCAGAATTGCCATCAAACTTGAAACGGAGATACGAGAGGCGTATACAGTTCGCCGGGTTGGTGGGTGACACTGCGAGTAGGGCAGCGGCAGCGCTTGGGATGACGTTGGAAATAAACCTTAGCCCTGCTTAAAGGTCTGGCCAAGATTCGGCCAAAAGCAAGCCTATTTAAGCATCTCAGGAAAAAACGTGGAGAGAAATCACTATAAAAACAACGGCATAAGTGACATGAACGCAAGATCTCGTCCCCTTATGCCCGCGGATCCTACTTTGAAACTGTCGCTTGAGAGATATCGATACCAAGCTTGAGCAATTCCCCATGGATTCGAGATGCGCCCCAATTTTTTCAATTACGATAGTACGGTCACCAGCCGTACTATTGCGTTTTCTTTCACGCCTGCTACAATCATTAACGTACGGTTGATGGCCGTATAATCACACAATTAATAGTGAGGTGTACAATGAGTGCAACAGTTCTTAAAAATGCTCGGATGGAGCTAAAAACTACCCATACGCTGAAACAAATGCTGACCAAGGCTGCTGCCTTGTCTGGTGTTGATTTGACCGCATTTGTCCTGAGCTCAGCGGAAGAAAAGGCCCGTACTGTCATCGAGCACCATGACTCCCTGTCTCTCTCACGAAATGAGCAAGAGAGATTTCTCGATGTCCTGAGTCAGCCTCCGAAACCACCCGCTACATTAAAGAAACTGATGGGTATGGAACGCCTGAGTGAGCGATAAGCCCTCTTTTATTTTAGAGGGCTACAACCCCGCCAAGACCTATTTTCAGCAGAAGAAGTTCGACTGTGGAAATGAAGTCATTAACCGCTTCGTTGCCAGTGGTCTAAAAAAGCAGGTTCGCGATAACCTCAGTAAATGCTTTGTCCTTCTGGATCAGGATAATTCTGACAAGTTTGTCGGCTTCTATACATTAACTTCGTTTGCCATCGATGCTCCTTTGCTAGAATCAATGAGTAGAGGAAGGCTGCCCAATAAGGTCCCGTGTACACGTATGGTCATGCTAGGTGTGGATAACGCCTATCAAAAACGAAATCTTGGATTGAAGCTGCTTGTAAATGCCATCGATCGAACAATTTCTGCATCGCAACATATCGGCGTTCTAGGTCTCTACCTTGATGCGGATCCGCCTGCCGTTGACTTCTATTTGGCTCATGGTTTTGTAGCCCTAAAAGACCGGCACGATACTATGTCTACACCCATGTTCCTGCATATAGAGACAGCTAAAGCGGCCCTATAAGGACTACATCGGCTTGACTCCGATCAGCTGCGCTACCGCTTTATCAAAACTGAACAGCCCATCAAACTTTGCACCCGCGGCGTGAGCGACGTATTCGGATTTCCGAGTAATCAACGCGTCGGCAAAATCCAGCGCTTTGCCCCGGATTGTCTTCGATCCCTCGTAGTCCTTGAGCGCTGACCAGACCACCTGCGAGTCTTCAAAGATAAAGCCCTGGTCGCCAATGAGGGCTCGAATAACGGTACAGATCTGCGCTTTATCAAAGCAATATCGCTTGCCCATTAAGGTCCATATAGCCTCAGTCAACACCACATCGGTTATTAACACTGGTCGATTGCTGCCAATCAGTTTCTTGGCCTTTCGGTATTGTCCCGCATCGTCCGCAAGCAAGTAGCGAAGCAGTACATTGGTATCAATTGCAATCATTCAAAATTGCAATTCAAAGAGTCACGTTCGGATATTTTTTTGTTGACCTTGACCCCTTTCAAAAGCCCCGCTGCTGCTCCCGCTTCCTTCTTGATGATGTTGAATTGATTTTGATACCTAAATATTTCAACTTCATCACCAGGCTGTATATCAAGCTCACTACAGCCCCCTACTGGCAGGGTAATTTGTCTTTTTGAACTCACCTTTGGCATGCTGCCACCTCTTTACATAGCTGTTTTAGTAAAGGTTAAGGGTACTTTACATAGTGGGAATAGTAAAGATTAGCATGGGTAACTAACAAGAGAAATGCCCCGAGTTGGTATTAAAGACAATCACCCTGCCCTCACCATGTCGATTTGCCTTCCCGTACCAGTGTGTGATGGGCGCATCTATAACTAACATAGCCTGGAAACATCCCGGCAGGGGGAGCAGTACCGCCGTGCGGGTGCGTCTAGCCGCGCTGAGCCATTATCGCCCGCAAGGCTTCCGCCTGGTCGGCCAGAACACTCTGGGTTACCTCCCGACTTTTCACCAGCTCAAACCATTCGCTCATGCCATCGACTTCGGCGAGGATGTCCCAGTCGTAACTTGCCCGCATCAGGGTGCTCGCCAGGTTAAGGCAATGAAACAAGTAAATGTCGGCCGCTGAAAATTCGCCGAACACATAGGGTGAAGGCGAGAAACGTGAGCCAAGGGCTTGCAAGCCTCGCTCGACTGCCGGTTTCACTTCAGCGTAGGCGGCCTCATTGCGCGGGGCACCAAACAGCACTTCGGGCAATTGTCGCCGTGCCTGCTGCTCTATGTACAAGTCCACCAGGCTGTACAACTCTTCATGTTGAGCCTTGCTATATGCACCGGTAGGAAACAGCGTGTTTTCAGGATGTGAAGCGGCGATATAACTCAGAATCGCGCGGGTTTCACTGAGTACGCCGTTCGCCGTTTCTACGGCGGGTATCTTGCCCATGGGACTGATAGTCAGGTAGTCCGCTTCCTGATTGGGTGGGGTCTGCACCATTTCGAACGGAAAGCCCTCCTCCAACAATGTTTGCTTGATAATGTTCCCGTAGTTGCTGACATTAATGCTGTACAATTTCATCATATGCTCCTTTTGCAAGATGGTGATTATTCAATGCCGCCGTTTTCAGGCGCGGGCCGCGCTCGCTGATTGTATAGCAGAGCACGGATTCTGGCTTTGTCTTCATCGGAAAGTTTCGAATAATCCTGGGTCAGGTCACTGCCCACTGCCATGCCTCGTTGCACGGCGGGCCGTTCGCTCAATTCTTCAAACCAGCGTTTGAAATACTTGAATTCGTTAATGTCGATGCCCTGGGCTTCCCAGCCCACGGTCCACGGGTAGCTGGCCATGTCGGCAATGGTGTATTCGTCTCCTGCCAGATAGCGTCGGTCGTACAGGCGGTTGTTCATTACCCCGTACAGGCGGTGCACCTCGTCGTCGAAACGCCGGCAGGCGTAGCTCTGGTCGCCCTGGTCGTCACCCAGACGTGCAAAGTGCCCTCTTTCACCGGATTTGGGTCCCTGGTTGGCCATTTGCCACATGATCCATTGAGTCACTTCCCACTTCTGCCGTTCGTTACGACCGCCAAACTGCCCGGTTTTTTCTGCGAGATACATCATGCAGGCGCCCGATTCAAACACGGACAGCGGGCCGCCACCGTCAGCCGGCTGCTGGTCAACGATGGCCGGCATACGGTTATTGGGGCTGATGTCGAGGAATTGCTTCTCGAACTGGCCACCGGTGCCGATGCTGCAATACACGACGTTGTAGTCGATCCCGCATTCTTCAAGTTGGATCGTGACTTTTTTGCCGTTGGGAGTGGGCCAGTAATGGACGTCGATCATGATATAGAGCCTCTATGTTATCTTGAGTCTGGCTCATTAATCCTTATCTGGCCAATAATTTATTAAACACGACGTCTGCCCAAAGAACAAGAAACTGCCATTTACAATCAATAACCTGAGTCTTGTAACAGCGCCTCACAACCGGTGCCCGACAACATCTTGCGGGTATAGGGTGAACAGTGTTCGCCGTAGAGGCGCAGGGGGGATTGTATAGTCATAATTCTTCCGTTCGCTTCAGGTCTGTGAGTTTTGGATGATCGGATATCTGGATTCAGATGTTAGAGGATACAGGCTTGAGATCAATATCGACGGCGGATGTTGGCGCGGGGTGAAGATTATCTTGCGCGCCGGGAAGGATTTTCGCGGAGTTGGAAGATGCAGGAGGGACAGGTGGCTGCGTCGTTTATAGAGTCCAACTGTTGGCGTATCCCCCCTTATTGGCGGTCCTGCCGCTGCAAATACATCCGCAATAGCACCGGACTGATATCCTGTAGTCGTTCACGGGCAGAAATTTCATCATCGCTGACCTGGCTGCACTGCAAAAGAGTGATCATTGCCTGGCTTGCTGGCTGCTCCAATGCGGGGATAATGTGCAGGTGGCGCAGTAGACCGGGGTGCCTGGCCAAAATAAAAGCGGGGTAGTAGTCGCTTGGCCAGGCATCATCGAACTCCCAAAAGCTGTCCCACAACTGCGCCACCGGGCTTTGCCCCTGTGCTTCGATGGCCTGTTCCGCGTCCTCACTAAAGCGTTCCATCATTACACACCAGGTCAGCAGTGCGGCCTCCCTGCGTTGTAAGGCTGCGCGGGTAATGGCCAGTCGCTCCAGCAGTACCGGCTGTTGATAGAGGGCCGGGGCGCGCTCCAGGCATTCATTGAGTTGTGGCCAGTCGGGAATCTGTAACAGTGCGTAACTGCGGTGCAGCTGGGGTTTGGCTGGATCAAAAGCCTCTCCATCGAGATTATCGGCCAGACGGTACCAGGCGAGCGCCAAATAGTCGCGTGCACCTTGTCCCAACACTTCTTGAGCCAGCGGCAACACCTCTTGTTGCAGGCCCTGCAGTTCCGCTTTCAGTGCCTTGCTGCCTTGGATTTTTTGATTGGCCCGCATATGCTGGCCATAGTTGACCAGATCCTGATAGGCGCCGAGGTGGGGGTGTTGGCTGTTCAGGCTGACCAGCTGCTGCAACTGCAGCTGGGCCTGATCAAACTTCCGCCCCGCCAGGGCTTCGCGCAGCAGGTTGTCCGCCACCACGGCTGAGTTGTCCATGAACAGATCCCGCTGGGGCAGGTCCTGCGAGCGCAGCCATTGATGCGTTAGCGCGTCATGGTATTCGCGCCTGCCGCTGGCCAGCAACAGGCCACCGCGTTCATCCCAGCGGTAAAAATCCTGGGATTCCCGGTTTAACTCCAGGGCGTGACAGTGGGTTTCGACAGCTCCCATCAGTTCTATCAGGGCCTCCGACGCCAGCTGTATCTCCGGCTCCAGTGTCTCTATACGACCATAGCGCCAATCTTCATAGGCCGCGTAGTAAAGCAGATTTTCAGAAAGCAACCAGTCGATCAGGCAGAACTTACCCTGTTGGCTGAGCTGTTGGTCGATAATGGCGATGGTGAGCATGGTCCGGGTTATTCCTCCTCCCACAGGGCCAGGAGTTCGTCGAGTTTTAGCGAGAACTGTTCAGCACTGAGCTGGCCCTGGTGACTGATATGCTGGCCCAGCAGCGCTTTGCGCTGCTGCAATCGGGCAATCTTTTCTTCAATACTGTTTTGTACAATCAGTTTGTAGGCAAATACCGGTTTGTTCTGGCCGATGCGGTGAGCGCGATCAGTGGCCTGCTGCTCGGCGGCCTGGTTCCACCAGGGGTCGTAGTGAATCACGGTATCGGCGCGAGTCAGGTTCAAGCCCACGCCGCCAGCCTTCAAGCTGATCAAAAATACCGGAGCACCACCCTGCTGAAAAGCGTCAACTAACATCTGTCGTTGCCGACTTTGACCTGTCAACATCAGATAGTCGATGCTCAGATTTTCGAGGTCTTCGGCCAGCAGCTCCAGCATTTGGGTAAATTGTGAGAACACCAGTATGGCGCGCTTTTCCGCCACCAACTCCTCGATCATCGCTATGCAGTGTTCGCGCTTGGCTGAGGCGATCTCCGGTTGATCCAGCAGCGCCGGATCGCAGCAGGCCTGGCGTAACTTTAGTAAGCCGTTAAGCAGCATCACCTGCTGCTGGGCGCCGCTGTCGGTCTGCTCTAGCGACTTTCGCAGGTCCTGCCAACTTTGTTGCTTGAGCCGCTGGTAAAAGTCGCGCTGTTCGTCGCCCAGGTTGACGGTTTGCTCGATCACCGTTTTAGCGGGCAGGTCGGCGGCCACCTGATCCTTGTTGCGGCGCAGGATAAACGGCGCTATGCGCTCCAGCAGTTGTTGCATTCGCTGGCTATCGCCATGGCGCTCGATCGGCTGTCTATATTGCCGCTTGAATTCGCGCTCACTGCCCAAACAACCGGGCATCAGAAAGTCCAATATCGACCAGAGCTCACCCAGATGGTTTTCTACCGGTGTGCCAGACAGGCACAACCGCTGCGGACAACTGAGCTGTACCAGGGCGCGTCGTACTCGCGTGCGGGGGTTTTTAATCTGCTGCGCCTCATCGAGGATCAGCCAACTCAGTGGTTGATCGCACCAATAATGCAGATCATTCACCAGCAGGGCATAGCTGGTGATCAGAAGCTGGTAGTTACCAAGATCTTCCCAGTGCCGGTGACGCTGGGGACCGTGGATGACCAATGTCTTAAGCTGTGGCACGAAACGACCAGCCTCGCTGGCCCAGTTATGTAGGAGGCTGGTGGGTACAATGATCAGCGCCGGTTGTCGCAGATGACCGGCTTGCTGCTCCAGGCAGAGGTGAGCCAGGGCCTGCAGGGTTTTACCCAAGCCCATATCATCGGCCAATAGCCCGTTTACCCGGTGTTGCTTTAAGTGTTGTAGCCAGCATACCCCAAGCCATTGGTAAGGGCGCAGTTCAGCATTTAGCGCCCGGGGGCGACTGTTAATCACCGCCGGGTTGTTGTAGAGGCTATTAGCCTGTTCCAGTAACGCCAGTTCTCCCCGCCAGTCAGTGTTGCGGGGCAACAGTTGTTGCAGGCTATGCAGGCGGTTGAGTTGGCTGCTGGGTAGTCGGTGACCACCCGGCTCCAGTAGGTCACACAATTCCTCACTGAGGCTGCCCAGGGTATCGGCATCCATTAACAGCAGGCGGCTGTCGGCGAGTTCCAGAACCGGGTTTTGCTGTTCGCAACGCTGTTGCCGCAGTTGGCGTAACAGCTGCAACAGGTCCAGCCGTTCACCATCCACCTGTAGATGTATGGCCAGTTCCCACTCCTTCCCCTGCTGGCTCAGCTCGACCTGCCAGCGCTCGGGTTGAACATAGTGGTAGCGGAAGCCGGGTTGAATCTGGATATCACAGCCAATTTCAGCGAGCCTGGCTCTTGTCTCAAGCAGCAGTTGCTGCCAGTTTCGCGCCTCCTCAGCTCGCCATTGCCGGCCGCCGGGTAAGAGGGTAAAGCCCTGCAGCAGCGGCATCAGAGCCTGTAGACAGGCTTCTTCATCAGGCAGATGGCGCTCAATTTCCAACAGGACCTCACCGTTCCAGAAAGAGAGACGGTCAAATTCCGCATCTGCCTCAATCTGGCAGCAGAGTTCAGGGGTGTGGTAGCGGAAACAGAGTTGGAGCCTTTCAGGCATACCGTCACTGGCCTTCAGGCAACGCAGCCGCGGACTAAGCTGCGACTGGCAGCGGCGGAGTGGGAGTGAGCGTGGCAACGGTAGGCCGGCCGCTTGCCAGTCACTGCCGTGCCGCTCAAGAAATAGATCGACATCGTGGACTGACAGAGGGGGTTGTCGATGGAACTGCCTTAACGCGTGTTGACCAAGAGGGCTTACTCCGGGAGAAATAAGGCCGGTATCCATATGCCATACAAACGGGAGAGAGCTATCATCGGGGCACAGAAATACCATGCTGCTTGACTGTTCACACTGCCAACGAGGCAGTTGACTGCCACCACTAGCAATCAGCCAGGAGGCCCCGACCTCCTCTTCCGGCCCCTGCCGCAACAACTGCCACCCTTGATTTTGGTTGCCGATAAAACAGCGCTGGCTACCCAGTAGCTGCTGCATAAATCCCAAAGTATTGTGATCGGACAGATCACCAGAACTGCTTTCCAGCCAGGCTGGCGCGCTGTCCAGCAAGGCTTGTAATAGCCTCTGATCGGAATCATCGATAAAGGGCGGAGGCTGTTGCAGGTGCCGGCGATGAATAGTGTAGGCCCTTCCCGGCTCGGTCAATCGCCCGTCCCGGAGCCTGGCCAGAATCAGGGACAATGTAGCTCGCTGTGCTCGATCATCGACAGACAGCAGATAGCATAGACTGAAGGGCTTTTCAATCTTATTTTGCTGTCGTAGAGAGGACAAGAAACTCATAGGTTGCCGGGTGGATCAGGGGCTGCGGAGTATAACATTGATGCAAGGTCGCCACTGGGTTCTAAAATAGCCCGAGAACATCCCGCTGCTGGTTTTACTCACTGTGGACAATCCACTTCCCGGACTTCTTTGCTCCAACACGGCTAATGAGACTGTTTTCTTTCAGGTACTTTATCCGGCGCTCAATTGTCCGCACTGATTTGTCTAGCGATTTTGCTATTTTTTGTATAGTGACATATGGATCAGATCGAATCAGATTCAGTACCGCTTTATCTTGATCGCTCAATTTCACACCAGACTTTAAACCGTCACTTGTACTGTCATTTAAACCGACACTATTGGGCGCACTTTCGGTTTCGGCGATGGCACTCATAACCATCTGCAGCATGAATTCAACAAAGGGAGCCGAGTCGCCTTGAGAGGTACTTCGCCTGATTGCCTGGTAATAATCCTCCTGGTGCTGATGAACCAGACTCTCAACCGGAATATTAATAAAGACAGGCTGCCATTTCGACAGTATCAGTGTTTGCCACAGGCGCCCTACTCTACCGTTACCATCAGAAAATGGATGGATGAACTCGAATTCGTAATGAAACACGCAGCTAGCGATCAATGGGTGGGTATCCGTTAACCTCAACCAGGCAAAGAGGTCGGCCATCAATTTCGGTACCCGATCTGCTTGTGGGGCCATATGCACAACGTCTTTGCCAGACATAACCCCTACACCAGCACTGCGATACATTCCCGCTTCGTCTACTAGCCCAATCATTAACGCTTTGTGGGCGGCCAACAAATCTTTATTTCTTGTGGGGTGCCAGGTATCCAAAAGTTCATAAGCCTCGATAGCATTGTGCGCTTCCTTCACTTCTTTGGGCGGAGCGATAACGCGCTTGCCTGCCAAAATAACGGTGATTTGCTCTTCGGTTAAGGTATTGCCTTCAATTGCGAGGGAGCCTTTGATCGTTCTCATTCTATTGATACGGCGCAGGCGCAGGTTTTGCTCCAGACTTAATTGAACGGATAGGCGGCATATGGCTTCAGCGATATCGGCGACCAGTTTTAGGGTGGTGTTGGTGATTGTAAATGGCGGTTGGTAGTCAGGCATTGGTGGCGGCTATGTTATTGGGAGTTTGACTCACTGTGTTATTAGACCAATCTTTTATTAAACATTATATATACTATAAATACAAGATATTACCTTTTATAATCAATAGCCTAGCGTCCATTTCTCAACAAGTCATCACATCAAATTTTTAGCCAGGGCAAGGAGTTTTCTGGTCCTGTGTAAGTAGGACTTTGAAGAAAGCCAGTTGTGATTCTCAAGTGCACTCGCGTAATCTCTACGGTGGCCTCAAAGTTGGGCCTGGCCGCCGAAGGAGAATAAAAAACTGACTCTTCCATCTGATACCGTGTTATAAATCTGCCTTCCCTTCAGGCGCAATCAATTGAGGAACGATATATGAGAACCCTGTCCATTCTGTGTTTATGGATCCTGTCAGCCGTCAGTGTCCAGGCGGGTGATCTGAGTGTGGGCGATCCCGCACCGGATTTTACATTGCAGGGCTCCGATGGCGGCACCTACACCCTCTCGGACTATAAGGGTAAGCAGGCGGTGGTGATCGCCTGGTTCCCAAAGGCATATACCAGCGGCTGTACGGTGGAATGCAAATCCCTGGCTGAGAACGGGCATCTGATCCGCAAGTATGACGTCACCTACTTCATGGCCAGTGTGGATGACTTGGAGGACAATGTGGGATTTGCCGAGGAAACCAAGGCTGATTTTCCACTGTTGAGCGACCCCTCAAAGTCAGCCGCCAAGGCCTATGGCGTATTGCATATACTGGGTTATGCCAAGCGCCATACCATTTATATAGGTGTAGATGGCACCGTGCTGAAAATCGACACCTCAGTAAATCCCAAGACCTCGGCCGAGGATATGGCGGCGACGCTGGGTGAACTCGGGGTGGCCAGGAGGAATAAGGAGTCCAGCTCATGAGCATAGAAGTTAATGGCATTGCCCACATACAGATGACAGTCAATAACATCGAAGAGTGCCTGCCCTTCTGGGAAAAGCTGTGTCATTTTCTCGAGATGAAAACGCTTATCAAAAATGACACCACCCTTTATTGCATAGGTAGTCGCACGGGTATTTTGATCAGGGAAGCGCCTGAAGACAAAAAGAATATCGCCTTTGACCAGGACACCAGTGGCTTACATCACTTTTGCTTCAGGGCTCGCAGCAACGAGGACGTTGATGCAATTTATGAATTCATAAAAACCGAATTGAACCCGACCTTTATACACGGCCCCGAAGACGGCTCACACTTCGCACCGGGGTACTATTCAATATTATTTGAAGACCCGGATGGCATCAGGGTCGAGTTTAACTATGTTCCCGGCAAGGGGCATTTTGGCGATAAAGGTCGCCTGGGACAGGAAGGAGCAGGGCCGTCAGAAGACTACAGCGATAAAGGGCTTTAGCCAGCTGGGACATTCCCGGTTCGCGGCAACACGTACAGAAATAGTTGAGCACTGCTACCTGTCCCTACCAAAAACAGAATCCGTCACTCAATTTCTACGCAGAACACTGAGTCGGTTCAGCAAATGAGGCGAAACTGGCTCAGCCTGGATATAGCTCTTCCGGATTGCAAAAAATATATTAGCGTAATTTACCATACGCCGCGCAGGCCGCTGTGAGAGTGGCTCTCATTCAAGAACAGGGTGCTGTCCGTCGAATCAATCAGGCCGTACGGTGTTTTTGGTAGGGACAGGCGACATCGGCGGCGGTTGTATGTACTCGTGCCCAGACTCCAATCCAAACGACTATTTCTCAGGGAATTTATTTTCTCGGTACTGTGCAGGGCTGATACCGGCCCATTTCTTGAAGGCTCGACTGAAGGCTGCCGGTTCAGTAAAGCCGGTACGCTCGGCGATGTCGGCTATGAGTAGTTCCGGGGTGGACAGTAGTTCCAATGCCAGATCACGGCGGACCATATCCTTGATTTTCTGGTAAGAAGTGCCCTCTTCGCTAAGGCGCCGGCGGACCACCTGGGGACTCAGTTGAAGGCTGGTGCAGATGGATTCAAATGCGGGGAAACGCATCTGTTCTTCCAGTTCGCGCCGCAATTCTGTCTTTATCTGTGACTGAACACTGGTCTCCCGCCCGGGCACGTACAAAAGATCAGCAGGTGAGTCCCGCAGCCAGTTATTCAAATCCGTTTTGTTGCGAACAATCGGTTTTTTCAGGTATTTCCTGCTGAAGCTGAAGCCACTACGGGGCTGCTCAAACTCGACATCGCACTGAAAAAATTCTTCATAGAAATAGCCATGTGGCGGCGACGGGTAAGAAAAAAAGGCTTTTTGTAACTGAATGTTTTCGTTAATCGCCCAACTTGGGAAGCGGTGCCAAACCACAGCCATAAATTCCATCAAAAAGTGGGTTGGGTCCTGTTCTCCCGTATAGACTCCAGGGAGTACAGACAAACTATCCCCCTCTATGACCGTCTCAATACCTGCAGATCCCGGGGCAAGATAGGACAAGATACGCTCGCCTTTGCGTAGGAGTTCGCCGAGAGTGTCGGCTGCAAGCATAAATTCACAGGCCAGGGCCCAGGTGCCAATTCTCAGTGGGGCGGGATCTATACCAAAGGTTTCATCGTTGGTTTCCTGCCACATTTTCTTTACCAGGGCTGTCACATACCGGTTGTCAATCCACTGGTCTTCAACCTCTGATAATTCTGGCGCAATACCCGTTTCGGACAGAATGCGGTCCACATCCA
>PVMK01131353.1_pt1 | contig 12440 bp, 13 predicted proteins | sample 1853481 | NCBI WGS metagenome assembly PVMK01 (sample SAMN08533507, study PRJNA380276) | Marine sediment metagenome, whole genome shotgun sequencing project.
CATACGCTCCCAGGGACCGATGTAATCGACGATCAAATTGCCATGTCGATCGATGGGAATCGTGATATCATGCGGCTCAGAACCCGGCCGTGTTGCATCTTTTAAAACAATCGATCGGCCGGGTTTGAGAATAATTTTTTCAGGCGGCACCTGAAGATAGTCACTAATGACAAGCAACGGTAAAAGTGGATAATAGGCATCGTCATAGCGCACCAGCAGCGGAACGCGCCGCAAGACACCATCGGGGTCAAATCTTATACTCAGTGATCCCAGACCACGGGAGGCATGCGCCAGATCCGCATAAGTCGTCAGGGGATTTTCACCCACATAAAGTTTGCCTGCCGCTGCCTCGGCGTTAACATTCCATTTCGTTTGCAGCACATAGCTTCTGCCTTTTGAAGGGCCCTTTTTGCTGCTTTCCGGCTCACCGGGTTTTCGCAACTCCAATGCAAGGCCAAAATAGGCGTTTCCGGAATCTTCAACTGCCTGAACGAGTTCAAGATCGTCCTGCTCATTTATTTTGGCAGCGAAAATGAAATCGTAAACCTGGGCCGCAACCTGCATGGAATTCAGATTACGGACCAGCTGAGCAAAATGAAGACGATTCAGGTAAAGATCTTTTAACCGCTCGATACTGGTATTGTTAAAATCCACATGCACAACAGTGGGGTCATAGGCCGGACGCAGATTTTCGCTTTGGGATCGGAAAATAAAAAGCTGATCGATGGTCTGGGAATTCCAGATCTCAAAGACGTTGGGTAAAAGCCAAAAACAGAGGTGCGCCGCAAAAAATGCGGATAGGATTAATACGATCGGGAGGCGTATGTTTCGTACTTTACTGGTGGTCAATCGTAAAGGTCCTGCTGTAAAATGTATCGGCTGAAATCTCTACGGCAAATTTGGCAATGTCGTGAGCCCCAGCCGTCTCGGCCTTTTCGGTACCACGCAAATTTCCAATAATGTTGACCGGCCGCTCGGCATAGGTTTTAAATTTCAAGTGTTGTTTTCTTAATTTACGAATTTTAAAAAGTATTTTCTTCGCCAGTGGCGATTTTTTAACGGCATCGGCACTTTCATATTCGTTAATGAGGGCCTCTAACCCAAGCAGGCGCTTAACGGAGGCCAGCAAATAAAAGCGTTCTTCTCCAGTGTGTTCATCCAGTTCAAACCACTTATCGGCTTTGGGGATATAATGATTGCCCGCTACGGTGTATTCAGCGCTCTTTAATTTAAAACGTTGCGGAAACAGCACGCTGAGCTCACCCTGGGAGCTGCGGTAGATAAGATAAACGAAGCAATTTTTGTTGACTTTTAAAAAGAATTTGATTTGATCGCCGGTTTTGAGGTCCGTGTCTTTCATAACGGCTTCAAACTTGGATCCATTTGCTTTTTTCAGGGCCCCGAAAGCCCACTGGAATTGAACATTGGCATTTTGTTGGGCTGCGGTTTCCTGGGCGTTTACAACCGCATGGGATTCGAACAGTAAAGACAAACAGAAAATAAACATCAACGCTATACCGACCATTCGAAGCGTCTTCATTTGGCTTCCTCCATTTAATTAATTGAATACCGAATATTCTAAGAAAAAGATGTTTGCCTGTCAAAAGAAAAATATAGCTTCGCTTATATTTCTACACTATCTTCGATCACCTGCAAATGCTTCCAGCGACCTTGAAAATAGCGCCAAAAGGATACGACAAACAGGCAGAAAACAAAACTGATGGTACAGCTCCAAGCATAATATAGCCCGGCGCCAAACACTTCCACTCCGATATAAATCGGCAGAATCATGATGACCAATGAAAGCACACCGATACTGCACATGATAAAGCGAGTATCACCGGCACCTTTGAGCACACCGATGAAAACCATGTACAGTGCATCAAAAAATATATAAGCCGCCACGAACCGCAAAAGTATGATTCCCATTTCAATGATGGGGGCGAAATTTTCAGGCGCCAGATGTCGGGGTCGGAAAAGCTCAAGCATGGGTTGTGGCAGAAACAAAAAAAGAATAAACAAAAGAAAAATATAGCCTAAAACAATATGAATCGTTGCTTTAGTGGCGGCAACAGCATCCTTGACCCGGTTGCGGCCCAGGGCCTGTCCGACCAATGTACTGGTTCCCAGTGAAAACCCCATCATCGGCATAAAGGCCAATGAATTTATTGAAAACACCATATTGGTAGCCGCCAGCTGAACCTTGCCGATACGCCCCACCATAAAAATAAAGAAGGTAAATGCGAAAATGTCCAGGCTAAACTGAATTGCACTGGGTATGCCATATCGCATGAGACGGCCGAAAAGATCGGCTTCAACGGCACGATGGGTCAATACTTTAAAGACGCGCTCATTTTTCTTCGTAAAAACCAGAACTGCAAAAATAAGCGTGACCAGCGCCAGGACATAACGGTGGCAATTCCGGCGCCCAGGATCCCCCATTCCGGAAAAATCCAGATGCCATTGATCAAGGCATAGTCCAAGGGGATATTGAAAAGGGTTCCGAGCATACTGATGATCATCACCAGCCGAGTCTGACCCCGTCCGCTAAAAAAGCAGGACAGCGCGGTTCCAACAATCAGGATTCCCGAACCCAGGCACAGGACCTTGAAATAAACCGCCTCTAAAACCTGCACCTCGATCGGATGCCCGCCAAACTGAAAGAGCGGTTCGGCCAAAAAACTAAGACCGGCCAGCGCCGCTCCGGAAACAAGTGAAAAATAAATCCCCTGCCACAGGGCCGCACCAACCCGCTGTGGCCTGCCCGATCCGACATACTGGGCCACAAAGACATTTAAATATTGGGCGGTGCCCAGAAAAAATGAAATAAATAAAAATGAAGCAATACCGGCCGGCAGCGCAGCGGCAATGGCATCCAGCGAGTAATTGGCAAGGAAAACCCGGTCGGTAAACTCCATGATCATCGTAGAAGACATACTGATCACCAGCGGTAAACTCACCTTTAAGACCTGCCGGTAGGGCTTAATTTCTTTATGATCGGAAAATCGTGAATGCATTTTTCCTCGTTACAAAATCAAAAGTCGCTGTGATTAAAACAGATGCTAAGCCATACCGTTAGCGCGGATAGTTTGCAAGGGAGGCTTTTAATGGAAGAGAAAGTGTCTAAAATGCCTAAAATGAGCTAAAGTACCTAAAATTAAGGCGTCGCTCCGCTCCTTCATTAAAAAAAATGATCGTTCGACCCAAAGGCTCTCGACGGGTAGAATTCCTCAACTTTAGGCATTCTAGTCACTTTAAACTTTAGTCACTTATCTTTTAACTATTGCCAGTCCGGTGTCAGTCTGCCGCCGGCATCTTTGCGAAACGGCATCCAGATCAGGCTAAAGACTTTCAACGTAATGTTGGTGCTTTGTGGTTTCACCGTAACCGCTTCCAGTTCTTCGCCAGCTGGATCAAAGGTGGTATCAAGGCTGCTCGATATCACTCTGCAGGCGATCATCGAGCTCGGCCATTTCATGTTTAACCGCTGCGGCCGTCTCCTGGGCCCTGGGCGACGTCCATACTTTCTTTCCGCATTCGACCCGGCAGATTTCACAGCGGTACCGAATCGTGTGGCCGAACCGGCGCTGACCGCCTTGCGGCCCAGAAATGCGCCCAGGATCGCGGTGCCAAAAGAAACTATGGGTCTCCATTTTTTTGGTCTTGACCTGCTCCTGTTCCCGCTGCAACACCTGTTCAGCACGCATCAACCGCCGTTGAAGCGTGTTGTATTTGGAGCTGTATTTGCGGCGCAGCTTTTCGACTTGCAGATCGCGCTTTTCCCGGGCAGCCGGAGTCCCCCGCGACAAAACACTCGCTCCTGCATTCTTCGGGCCCGCTGGTCAGTTTAAACCGTTTCGAACGATGGAGGCTCAAGGGACGATTTTGCCGAATCCAGCGTAACAGATCCTTGTTCCATTTGTTATAAGATTTGGCTTTTCCCGCCACCGACGGCAACTCCGCAAAATTGGCATCGGACAGCGGTGAAGTTTGAAGGTCATCGCAACTCAAAGCGATCTCTTCAGCCTGGTCCCAGTCCACAGCTACCGGTCCGTCTTCCAGCATAGCCGCAACTGCCAGCTTCCGGGTGACATCGACTTTGTATTTGGCACTGGAATAGTAAACATCCAGCCAGCCGGCCGCGGCCCCCTCCAGCCCGGCCAGCACCCGTTCCTTGTCACGATCCGTCTGTAACCGGCCGATAAACCAGGAGCCTATATTGGACAGACCTTTGTAATCCAGGTCAACCGGGTTTTGAGTGGAAAGAACCACCCCGAGGCCGAAGGCCCGGGCCTGTTTCAGCAGCGTTAATAGCGGCGCTTTGGACGGCGGGTTTTTAACCGGAGGAAAATAGCCAAAAATTTCGTCCATATACAATATCGCCCGCAGACTGGAAGTGCCGGCCTGGGTTCGCATCCAGGCCAGGATTTCATTAAGCAGCATGGAAACAAAAAACATGCGCTCGGCGTCCGAAAGGTGGCTGATGGTAAAAATGACGGGAATGGGGACGTTCCTAAGTTTATAAGTTTTGTTCATCAACCAACCAATAGTGCTTTAATTTGGCCAGACGTTCACCTCGCTTAACCGAAAGACCCACCGCAGGCTGCGAAATGCTCAGCTTGTTCGCCAAATAGCTTTGGCTTATACTCAATTCAGCAGTCGCCCAAAAACACAATAAACTGCGGGCTTCAACCGTACGCCGGTGCTTTCCGGCTGCCCACACATCTTCGGGCTTCATCTTCAACAAACAGGCAACCCGATGGGTTAATTTTTCAAGATCCATTCCTTGGGCGCGAAGCAAATACTTGCGTTTCATTTTTTCCTCAGCTGCGGCCAGCACCTGCTCGACAAAATCACCACCGCCTAAGATACGTTCATCACCTTTTTGATATGATTTCATTTTACGAAAAGATTTAACAGCAGACCATCCTCCATAGCTGCGAATCAGGCCGCCGCCAACCAGCTCCGGTCTTTTGCCCTGGGCAACCCCTTTTTCAACAAATTGCCGATAGCCACGGCGGGCAGCTGATGGTTTTGAATCGAAAAGCTTCAAGACATATCCCACATCCTGCCAGCTATTTTTTTGTTTGCCTAAGATCACTCCATGACCCGAAAACAGATATTTCTCTAAGGCTTTAAGGTCCTTTACCAGTCTGGCGCGCAACGGATTTAGATGGATATAACGCACCAGTTCCAGCAAATAGACATCTTCCTGGCAAAGTATCGATTTGTATCGATTTTGAAACAGGTGGCCATGACGACGGTGTCTGCGATTGAAGCTCATCGCATAGCCGGTTAAAAGCCGTTGCATAACCGTAGAGATTGGAACCGATCCGGTTCGCAGCAAAAGGTGAAAATGGTTGGGAACCAGTGCCCAGGCAAAACAGGCGGTATGCGCATCTGTCAAGATTTCGCTCAAACGAGATAAGAAATTGTACCGATCTGCGTCATCTTCAAAGATCTTTTTACGATTAATACCGCGGGCAATAATGTGATTTAGCGCACCGGGCGCATCGATTCTGGATTGGCGTGGCATAATTCCATGCTTAGCAGATGACTCAAACTTAATCAACTTATAAACTTAGGAACGTCCCTTGTCTTTATGCAACCGATGCGTTTATGTGCAGTGTTTTTTTTGTATGCGTTAAATTGGATGCCGTCAACCTATTTGTAAAGGTTTGGTTTGAAACTTAGGCGATTAACCGGGCGCTAAATGCATTGCGTTAACTACGTTTTGAGGCACGCCATCAAGGAAGGCCTTGGAGTTTTCAGCGGTGGATACAATTATTAACAATTTTTTCATATCATTTTTAGGCAAACCCATTTACCTTAAAATGCCTGGTGTGTTATACCCATAATTACCGGTAGCAACTTTTAAGCAGTATTGAATCCTGCCCATTTCAGATAGTGCTGTTTATCCATTTTATATTGAGGAAAACCCAAATGAAGCCCACAGAGCATGTTAAATCATATTGTCGATTCTGGAAGCCTTCGGTTGCCAGAAGAATCACCTTTTATTTCCTCGTTTTCGGCTTGATCATTTTCTTTATCACATCGATGCTTTACATGGGAGGCACCCGGAAGCATTTTATCAATTCGACCAGTCAGTTGATCAACCATCAGTTCTCGTTAATGGGCTCAGCTCAAATACCGGATTTTCTTTGGAAAGGAATCGGCAAACCCAACCCGGAACTGGACCAGCTGTTCGAGATAATGACAAATCTTTCGTCAAGTTTTTACGCCGTTTCCGATATCGCGATCTATGCGAAGGCTGCAGGCGAAATCTTATGGTATCGGATATTTTTTGATGATAATAAGGTGCTGCACCTCAATCTAGCGCAAAGTTCTTTCTCAGAAAAACTGGATCGCAATCTCAAGCGACATTTTGTAAAGCCCGGTCTGCTGGCGCGCTCGGATGATGAACATGCTTTGTTTGTCAATGTCACCGGAAAAGATGATCGGAACACCTATTTTCTTAAAATCGGTATCGACAGTGAAAGTTTCGCCGGCATTATGAAAAGAGAGGCCAAATGGATTATTCTCATTTTCATCATTGCTTTAGTCCTGTCCCGTTTTCTGGGATATTACTTTGCCCGCAAGATTGCCCGGCCGATTGAAAATCTCTCTGAAATTTCCACCGCTGTTGCCAAAGGCGACCTGACAAATCTAGCACCTGTCACTTCCGGAGATGAAATCGGCGAGCTTTCGACGAACTTTAATAAAATGGTGGAAGGCCTGCGGGAGTGGGAAAGTGTTAAAAAGATTGAATTTGAGCTTGAAAAAGGCCGTGAAATTCAACGCGAGTTTTTGCCCAGTCAAATTCCGACCCTGCCCAACTGGGAAATCGCCACCTGTTTTTATCCGGCCGGCCAGGTATCCGGCGATTTCTATGATGTATTCATGCTGCCGGAAGGCAATGTGGGTCTGGTGATTGCCGATGTGTGTGACAAGGGCGTCGGCTCGGCTTTATATATGGCACTGTTCCGCAGCCTCATAAGGGTCTTCGCCGAGCAGGCCATCTACTGCACCGGACCGGGCCTGACCCAAATTTCGCCGGGCCCCGGCAACATCGAAACGATTTCGTCATCCGAAAATGACCAGATGGCTCGCCTGGGGGCGGTTTCAGCTACCAATAACTACATTGCGAATATCCATGGTCGGGAATGCATGTTCGCCACTTTGTTTTTCGGGGTACTGAACCCGTCAACCGGCATCCTGTCATATGTCAACGGCGGTCATGAGCCGCCTTATGTCATCAACGCCGGCACGATTAAAGACCGGTTGAAACCCACCGGGCCGGCGGTCGGCCTGATGCCCGACATCACCTTCCAATCCCAGGAGATTCAGCTTGAACCGGGTGATCTTCTTGTCGGCTACACCGATGGTGTCACCGAAGCGCGCTCGCCGGAAGATGAATTTTATACCCGGGATCGTCTGCAATCATTGCTGACCCAGCCATTTAAATCGGCCTCTGAAACACTGGAGCGCATCAAAACCAATTTGTTCTCTTTTATTGATACCGCTCCCCGCAGCGATGATGTCACCATGCTGGCGGTGCAGCGGATATCGGCTTAATGTCGATCCGGGTATTTTCACAATTCAAGCTTTGACCCTCTTTTATACCGCTTGACATAAAAAATAGAATGTGACTTATGTTTAAGACATGGGTCCATTCTTAAATTCGATTTAAGGTGGGTTTTTTTATATTGGAACCTTATTAATGGAGGATGAATCAAAGATGGCAAAAAAAGAGCAAAAGAAACCTTCAAAAAAACCCCGGGCAAAGACGGCCGCTCCGGCTAAAAAAGCTAAGGCTCCAGCTAAAAAAGCAGCAGCGCCGAAGAAGAAAGCAACGCCGAAGTCAACCAAAGCAACAAAATCTTTATCTGTTGCTGAATTTGCCGACATGACCTATCTAACCGAGAATGGTGTAATGCAATGGTTGCAGCAGGGGCTGCTTATCGGTCAGCAGAATGCCAAGGGCGATTGGCAGATTGAGGCATCGAATCTGGAGGTTCCCAATGTAAAGCGGCTGGTGCGGCAAGGATAAGGCTTCAGGTGTCAGGTTTCAGGCATTATATATTAGTAAGGAAATAAAATAGAGACTAAAGCAACAAGCGAAAAGATAGGGGAGACAGATCTGAAGCAAATTCATGGGCCGTCTCCCCTTTTGTTTTGTTCAACTTCGATTGGTGTTATTAAACCGGTTGGGTGTCTTGAAAGGTCTTCATCAACGGAATGATCCAACCGGAGTCCCTGGGCTGGTTTTCAGTGCTGTTTAAAAAAATTTGTTTGTCAGGAATTTCATCTCCTGGTACCCGATCGATTAATTGGAGACCTTCTACGATACCCATTTCAAAATGGGGTTGAATCCCCCAAACCGGTCGATCTTTGAGCTTAAAAGCAAGAATGTCACACTCAGATGAACGCGCGATGACTGTTGCTTTTTTTTCCGGCACCTTGCAAACCTCATCAAAATGAAAAACAAACCCGTTGATCGTGCGACCCGCTTCACCCAGCAATGAATCACTTGCCAGTATGTGAATATCCGGCCAACCAATTTCCGGTTTTTCCCTTCTGCGGACCGCATCCATCCCAACCAATGATCGGGCAAGCATCTGGTGGCCGAAGCAGCTGCCCAAAATCACTTTGCCTTCGTTCACCGCGTGCTTGATTAACTCTGCTTCGGCTTTCATCCACTCGGTATCATCCAGAACACTGGCGCTGGATCCGGTAATCAAAATGTGAGAATAGGAATCCAGTCCATCCGGCCATTTTCCGTCTGAAACGCGAAAGAGATCATAGGGAAACAATAATAAAGGCTCCCAATAAGGCCGGGGCTGATAGACATCGCCATCGATGGAGTTGTCTAAAAATAAAATACGGTTCATCGTTTCGATCTCCGATTCAGGGCCCTTTATAAATGGATAAAAAACCGTGGGGGGGTTGCAATATCTTTACAAGCGCATTATTTTTCTGAATAGCCGGTTTTAAACGATTTATCAATACCGCAAATTTCAAATCCTGATTATCAATTTTTTTTACGATTTAATACAATAATCCGTTTGAGCCGAGGCGGGCAGAACTTGACACCGATGAAAAAACAGTGATAGTCAGAAACAGAAAAAGCTTTTAGGAGGTGAATCATGGCCATTGTAGTGAAAAATGAAACCATCCAAATTGAACGCTACGAATTGGGTCCTTTTGGAACCAATTCATATATCATAACCTGTTTAAAAACCGGCGACAGCGTTGTCGTTGATGCACCCGGTGACGCCAATAAAATTTTGGATCAACTGCAGCAGACGAATCCCAAATATATTTTAATGACCCACAACCACATGGATCACACCGGAGCCCTGGCGGAATTAAAATCAGCCCTGAATGTCCCGGTTGCAGCCCACCCCGCAGATGCCGACAGACTTCCGATACCAGCGGATATGCTACTGGCGGATGGAGAAGAGATATCGTTTGGCAATATCCGCCTTGCGGTCATGCACACACCGGGGCATACCCCGGGAAGCCTCTGCTTTTACACAGAGGGTTATCTGATATCCGGTGATACGCTGTTTCCGGACGGACCGGGTAAAACCGGATCTCCGGCCGACTTCAAACAAATTGTGGAATCTTTGCAAAGTAAAATTTTTGTTCTGCCCGAAGACACCCAGGCATTTCCGGGACACGGCGATCACGCTGTTTTGGGGAAAGAAAAACAGGCATTTGAGGCATTTTCAGCCCGGTCGCATGACCCGAATCTTTGCGGGGATGTGCTGTGGTCGAAGGCATAGATCAGTTAACAGATAACAGAAAACAGATGACAGATGACAAACAAGTTGCTTCATCATCCAGTTTTTACCATCTGTCTTCTGACCTCTGTCTTCTGTCTTCTGACCTCTGTCCTCTGTCTTCTGACCTCTGTCTTCTGACCTCTGAAATCTGAACACTACCAGATGATCTCTTCGCGGTGGAAGGCTTCGGCCAGATCAAAATCTTCGCCCTCAGCTAAATCCTTGCAGCGCTGTCTTAACCAGTCCTCCAGATCCGAAACCTTCTTTGATTTTGCCTGGCTTTCATGACACCGCAGGGCTTTCAGTTTCAGGTCAAATGTATCGGTAATGTCGGAAAGATAGTTGATATCCTCCGAAGCCCAGAACAGCATTTCCTTCACTTTGTGGGGCTGCAAGCCCTCTTCGAGCAAATCCGGATAAGCCAGATGATCCCTGGCATAGGGAAAAACCGCATCGATGGTGACCTGGCCGGCGATACGATGATCCCGGTGCCATATGTAACGGCGGTAGGGATCGGCGGTAACCACCGTCTCCGGCCGGTAGAGCCGGATCATACGCACAATCTGTTTTCTAAATTCCGGTGTGTCTTCAAGCCCCTGATCCGGATTCTCCAAAAATAACACCTGCCGCACCCCCAGGACGTCGGCCGCAGCCCGCTGCTCGTTCTGCCGGATTTCGGCCAGCTCATCGGGCTTTATATTCGGGTCACTGGTTCCTTTGTTCCCGTTGGTGCAAACCACATAGACAACCTGCTTTCCTTGCTTTGTCCATCGGGCTACCGTTCCGGCAACCCCGAATTCAGCATCATCCGGGTGGGGAGTCACCACCACTACATCCGCTGGTTCCGTCACCTTAAACCTCCTTATTCAATTGTACGGGTAGATGATATCTTCCGGGCAATTCAGGATGAATTATTGTAAGATACAAGAATAACAAATTTTGATGCTTTCGTAAAAAGTCCTATCGCCGGTCATTGCGAGGAACGAAGTGACGAAGCAATCCCATGATTTCAGAGACTTGGATTGATAGAGATTGCTTCGCTGCGCTCGCAATGACAGCTTGGCAGATTTTTTACGAGACCATCAAATTTAGGGTTGAAATTTTTTTATTTATGAAGCATTAATGACTTTTTCAATTTAAATTAGTTGTGCTTACTTTAGGGAGATGAGAATGCGGAAAATAAGTATCTTATTCTTGTTTTTGAGTATGGTTTTATTTTTTGGAAGTATCACGATGGTTGTGGGGCAGGACACGGAAGATGAAATGGTGGTTCCCATGGGGATTATCGTGATTGAACCGCCGGAATCGGTGGAACCAAAGAGATCTCCGGTTGATTTCCCTCATTCCACTCACTTTGCCAGCGTTGATTGTAGAACCTGCCATCATAAATGGCAAGGAAGCGAAATAATAAAGGGGTGCGCCACTACAGACTGTCATGATGTGACGGTTTCGCCGACCAAGTCCGGAAAAGGTGGATCAAATCCGGATATAGCAATAAGGTATTACAAGACTGGCTATCACCAAATGTGTATTGGATGTCATAAGGAAATAAAAATCCAAAACATACAATTGGAGGCTTCATTTAAAGAGTTGAAAGAAACCTTGACGATCCCCGGCCCAACCGGCTGTATACAGTGCCACCCGAAAGAGGAATAGAACCTATCTAAACCCAATAGCTTCGTTGTGAGCCTCTCACATACTGTGCCGTGTATGCTCGTATACACGACTTTTTCGCCGATCCGCGTATAGCCTTTTGAGCACCTTATTAGGTCCTTAGAAATCATTTTTGTGCATTATGTGGCAAAAAATTTTATTAGGCTATTTTCCCTATCTTCAAATGATTGAATATTTTCAATATTCAATAGTCAATTCCCCGATAAACCGGGATTTCCGCTTCGCTCCAACCCCGCGAGCGGGATCTACGCTACGCTACGACCGGCTACGCTTGTCCGGGTTAGGTTCTGAGGTGAAATCCCGCTTCTTGCGGGGGCCCTAAACCCTGATTCACCTTTTTGAGATGGGTTCGAATAAAATCTGACATCCCACCGGCCCTCAGTGCAGGCGGTTGTTCCTTTCCAAACCGAATCACCGATCTGAAAAACCGCGTCACATTCTCATCATTTAAAATCCGTTCTGCTGCAGGGCAGATATTTTCATATTTGCTTAGGATGTATTTCAGGAGCCAACGTATTCATAAGCGCCACAGCGTTCATTGAAGTAGTCAGTGGCTTCTTCGACCGTATCGAAGGTGATCCAATCCCGCCAAACGGTAATTTCGCCCTGTCTGCGGGTAAGTTCGATCGTCGTGTTTCCATGGTATTCGTAACAATCATGATAATCTGGGTTAAAAATATTTTTTGTCATGTTTTTACCCCCTTTTTCCGTTTATCTGTTTTTTTGATGAAAAAAATTAAAAATATTTTTATTTTCGAGTCCAACATTAGCATGGTGGTTTGTCAGATCCGGACAAACTGCTGGGAAAAATAAAAAATTTTACCTCGGGGGCGCTTGACCCCTTGCCTGAAAGCGGGTTTAACTGTTTTAGTCTCTTTATTGTTATTTTTGTGCATTTTGTGGCAAGATCTTTTTGTGTAAAAATCAAGTTCCCTAAAGAAATGCCTAAAATTGCAAAATGCCTAAAATGCCTAAAGT
>PVMK01118246.1_pt1 | contig 12438 bp, 17 predicted proteins | sample 1853481 | NCBI WGS metagenome assembly PVMK01 (sample SAMN08533507, study PRJNA380276) | Marine sediment metagenome, whole genome shotgun sequencing project.
CTGGGATATACATTTCATATTTTATTTGATTTAATCTAGGAAGAAAAATAACACTAACCATTCCTACGACATTGACATCATTGATTTCTGCAACTAAAATTGTTTTGTCAGAATCAGTGATATGTTTTTTTGCCAGATTTCTAAATGTGTCCACATCTGAATCTTTTTCTGGTTTTGGACGTCCCAACTCATAGAGTAGACCCAAAATTAATGGAATGTCATTCTTTTTGGCAGGTCTAATATTGAGTTTCATATAATAAATAAAAAATTAAGGTAAATCAAGTTTTATGGAACAATTGTTTCAACTTACTAGGCTGTTAAAAATATAAAATTCATTGGAAGGATTTTATTATATTAGAAAGTAGCAAAAAAGAAAGTTGGCAAAGCTTAATTCAGATTCTATCGTTTTTCACAAGTCTTCGTGTATAACATGCAAAAAAACACTGTCAGAAATGGATAGAATGAAAATAGATATTCAAAAAAGAGATTTTTTCAAAGACCCATTTTCTGAAACCGAGTTAAAAAAAATAATAAAATTATCTGGAGCAAGTCCTGATGAGTTTTTGAGAAAAAGAGATAAAATGTACAAAGAATTGAACTTGGATAAAACCAAACATACAGAAAACCAAATTATTAAATTCATGGTAAAATATCCCGGACTCATAAGGCGTCCTATTATAATTAAACAAAATAAAGTCCATGTTGGAAAAATTGATGTTAAAAATTTAAAATAATTTTTATTTTTCTTCTTTGAATATTCTTATTGCCTCTAGATGAGAGCAATTTGCTTTTAATCCTTTTCCATGATGAAACTTGTAGAAATTTTTGAAGCCAAGACATTCACAAGAATCTGATGTAACAAAATACGATTTGTTTGGATCAGATGAAGATTTTATTTGGTAAAGGTCGTCATCAATTTTCTCAACGGCACCGTTTTCGACCAATTTTTTTTCTTTTCGAATTGTGTTTGCGCTCATAAAATATTTTTAAAGTGGTTATTTTTTATCCTTTATTTTTTTCATTGCAATTAATGATGATAAACTGACTAATACAATTATTCTCAATAATCTGAAAAATTCTATCAAATACAACTAAATGATTTTTTGATGTTTGTACAACCCATAACATAAAAAAACTGTGCCTGCCAGCCATATTCCTGTCACTGGATCACTTCGAACATATCCCCCAAATAATTCATTGATGTAGTAGTAAAGATCAGCTATTGTGGTAAGCAAAATGCCCAAAAGCAAGAGACCCCACGCTGGACCTAAAACAGAGATACGAAATACTTGCGTAGCAACAATAGCAAGAGAAAAAGTAAATGATGTTGCAAACACAAATACCAATCCTGTAAAAAATTCAGTATAAAATTGTAAATCATAGTTGGGAAATGCTGCGACTTGAATGGTTGCAAGCCCACCATCAGCACTAACTTGGAAAAGACCAAAAAGACAGTAGAGTGATGAAATAATGATTGGAGTAAATATGATTATAAGTTTTTGAGACTGTTTAGTGGATGGGCTAAAATGTTTGAAGTTTTTTCGTAGGTGATAGATTATTAATGGATAATATGCTATAAAAAATACATCAGGAAGAGCTACGTAAGGATTCTCTATATGATACCAAATTTCATAAAACCACCAAAGATTCCAGCCAATACTATAACACAGGAATCCTAAGGCAAGGGCAAGATACGATTTGCCAAAAACTTTAGAGCCCCAATATCGTCTTGCAATAAAAAATGCAAATAGGGTAACAGATGCAAAACCAAGAGAAGTCATTAATTCATAAAAATCAAGTTCTTCCTCAACTTCTGGCTCAATCGAATTTCCTATAAGAAAAATTACAATTCCGATTGTAATGGCAGCTATAACATAATAATTAATTTCCATTTTAGATTGAATTTTTTTCTTAGTCTCACTTGACACGGTAATTAATCAAATCACAAGTTAATATCTTTGATCTAATTTTTGAATTCCTTATCCTTCTCTAAAAATAATTTGTTAATGTAAATTGTAGGATACCCTAGATTTTCAGTTAATTGATGTTAACTGTATTTTGTACAGAAAAATTTAGCTCTAAGAGATCGCATAATTGTAAAATAAGAATTTCATATGTCATGACAAATCAAAAAAATGATATTTTAGGCATAAAATTAGGCGTTAACTGACTATAATTAATCAATTAATTGTTATAAACTGATTTTATTATCTGAGATTATTGGGATTAAAAAAATACATTGCCACTAGAGTGGTAACAATGTTTGGTGTTTTAATGATCACCTTACTGCTTACCATTTCTCTGGTTGGATCCAACATGGATACTATTCTCAAGCAAGGAGTCGTGTTTCAAGTAAGAGGTGAGATTACAGAAGATCCGTCAATTGCAAATAGTTTTGCTTCCTCTGAAGAATTTGAGGCATTTGTTCAGAGCCAAATCGATCAAAGAATAAAATTTCTAGGATTAGATGAGCCGTGGTATTCGCCACAAAGAGTAGGTTTGACAATGTACAAAATATTATTTCTAGATTTCGGTAATGCAACATTTCTTACAAGTGATGCAGGATCCACTGATGTCAAAGAGATTATTTTAGAAAAATTACCTAGGACCGTTTTGTTGTTTACTACAGCTACGATAATCATTTCAGTAATAGGGATATTTCTTGGTGCCCTATCTGGAAGTAAAGTTGGGTCTGTATTAGATAGAATAACTTCTAGTTTTGCAATTATTAGTTCTAGCTTCCCTGTTTGGTGGATTGGTATGATAATGATATTTTTATTTGCTTTTGTTTACCAGATTTTCCCAGCAAGAGCTACTCCGCCAATTCCCTCATCTGATCCAGACTACATCTTTTCTTTATTGTATCATATGACATTACCATTGATTACAATTGTAATGATTGGGTTTGGTGCCTGGGCATACTTGGTAAGAAATTTTATGGTAGGAATAATGCAAGAAGATTTTATTACTTCAAAAAAAGTGATGGGAATTAGTAAAAAGAAAATCATTTACAAGCACGCTTTAAAGAATGCAGCCCCACCAATAGTTACAATTCTGGCCCTAAGTCTTTCAGGTTCCCTTGGAGGGGCAATTATCACTGAAGCCGTTTTTGATTGGCCCGGGATGGGAAGATTGTACTTTGAGGCAATAACGGTAATGGATTTGCCAATAATTATTGGTGCTACCTATATTTTGACAGTATTTTTCCTCATTAGCATATTTATTGCAGATTTACTGTACGGGTATTTTGATCCAAGGGTGAGGACAGGACAATGAGTATTTCTCCACAAGATATCAAAAATGAATTCCTAAGAAGCAAAATGGGAATGACCGGGATTGGCATTTTGACAATTTTAATTTCAATTTCAATAATTGCAATAGTTGCCATTCCAAGTGAAACATTTAGCGAATGGAATAATCCAAGTAATTGGATTTCATATCCAAAGGTAGCCATACCCGTATGGGTAAATTTATTTTTGGTTGAAAAAATTCCAGAGCATAAAATTCTTGATGCCCCAATTGAAAAATTAGAAACCTCAGGAGAAATATCTTTGGTATCACATCAATTTGGATTTAATTATGATTATGATGATTATCCAAATGACTTTATTTACGAATTTTCTGCAAAATATTCTGGAGCTCCTCTTTTACAAATTTTGGTAATTAGACCAGATGGAGTACAACTTGAATTGTTATCAACATCCTTACCATATTCTGACTCTACTACAACACATACTGAAAGAATTTTTTCAACAGACGAATCAATTAGGAAAAAACTTTTCTTGCAATCTAACAAGTTTGATTTTACTCTTGACAGGCCATCTGCTGAAGACATTGTATTTTCCAAAACAGAAACCCACCAACCTCTAAAAGGAAATTATGTATTTGTGGTTAATCTTTATGGAGTTAATTCTCAAAATGAGATTTCCGAGTCAAGGTTGATTGTAGGAGGAAAAGCTTTTGGAGTTATGGGGACCGATGAGCTACGTCGTGACTTGGCAATAGGATTACTTTGGGGTACTCCTTTGGCACTTTTCATTGGAATAGTCGTAGCAATAGCCTCAGTTGTGATGGGTTTGCTTTATGGAGTATATGCCGGATACAAGGGAAAAAAGACTGACGAGTTAATGATGAGGGTCAATGATGTCATTTATGCGCTTCCAGCCTTGCCCTTTCTGATCATCCTGTCTGTAACTATCAGCAACAGTATTTTTGTAATGATTGGATTTCTAACTATTTTTGGTTGGGTGGGAATAGCCAAGGTTTCAAGAAGTATGGCTCTTCAAATCAAAACACGTGGATACATAGATGCTGCAGAAATGATGGGGCAAAAAGACTCAAAAATAATTCTCAGACATATTGTACCTCAGTTACTCCCCTATGCATTTGCAAGCATTGCCATATCCGTTCCAGCTGCCATTACTACTGAAGCAGGACTGAGTTTTCTTGGTTTGGGAGACCCGTCATTTCCCACTTGGGGGCAAATTTTACATGACGCAAATGTCTTTGGCGCAGCATCAAGGGGCTTATGGTGGTGGATTATGCCCCCAGGAGTGATGATAGCAATTACTGGTCTTGCGTTTGTTTTCATTGGAAATGCCTTAGATGTAATTGTAAATCCTAAACTGAGAAGATAATTACTTTTTTAGATCAAATTTACGAATCGATTCTATAGCAGAATCATTCAACTTTATTGTATAAGTGGCACAATTTTGTTCCGTTGATGCAGATAAAATTTCTGCAAACTTTACTTTTTGTTGAGCAGATTCTAGTTTTGGATCACTTTCGCTTACACACAAGGGAAATTTTTTCATGTTGAGATTTTGATTAAGTAGAAAATCTATAAACTTTTTATAACTTTCAGTTTCATTCCATTTGATATTTTTTTCCTCACATGCTCCAATCCAAATATCAAGTGTGTTTTGATAAATTACCCTTTTTCTTAAATCCTCTAAAGTCAAAATTAATTTTTAGAAATCAGCACGTTGCATTTTTGAGCCACATCGAGGACATGTACCGCCTTTATGCTTGTTATTGCAAACAAGGCATACATAGGTAACCTTAGTACCTGACCCTGATCCAAAGAATCCACCACCTGTTCCTGATTCTCCATAACCACCCATCCTGCTCATAGCACGTCTTCTTAGCAATAATGGGAAAACTATGAAGATTCCAAGTGCAGCAGCTAAACCATATGGAAATGGCAATATCATTTGCAATCCAATACTGATTGCCAATGATGCAAACAAGAAAATCAAATAAGTTTTAAAAGCAAACATTTCATTGAAAATACCTTTAAAATCCATATAAAGTTTTGTCAGTATTAATGATATTACAGTTAGAAATTTAAGAAATTTTTCAAGTTATACAATTTCAAGTTTTATTGAATTGCCCTTACTATCCCATGCAAAGAAATCGTCATCGTCATATGGAAACTGAACTATAAGAGAAACTAAACCAAAGAAATTGTGAAGATCCGTTAAAGAAGGCTCAGCTGAGCCACTTGGATGAGAATGAACAATTCCCAAATAACTCAAATCAAATGGCAAGAATGACTGAGGAAAACCAGCAAAAGTGGGTCCTGTGTGACTAAATGGTGGGATCACAAGGCCATCAATTAGGATATTGCCTTTCTTTGATTTTCCTTTTAAAATCAAGATGCACTCGTTTGGATGCTTAATTTTGCAGTATGAGGAAATGCTATCCACAACATCTTTTTTTAATGAAACACTTCTTTCAATTTTTTTCTTCTTGAATAACACAAAAAGTGTTTTCTAACAGTACTAATTAATTTTAATTAATACAAATTAATGACTTTAAAAATCAGAGGGGAATTTTCTCATCCTTCCCAAAAAAATAATTCTCAAATTTTTTTATTTTAAGTTGAATGTATAATGTTGTAATCTGTATTTGAAAATCTTCTAAGTTTTTTTTCAATTTCAGAGACCATTTTGGGAAGGTTTGTGTGATCCTCATCAATTTCTTTTTTGAGAGAAGAAATTTTTAGCTCGGTTTCCGTATTAGGTTCAATTTTTTTTCTAAATCCTTTTGCAAAATAGTTAACTCATTGTTATCAAAGTCCGATAATTGATGTTCGATTTCCTTCTTTTGTTCCGCAAATTCATTTATTTTTTTTATAAATCCTCCAAGCCATTCTTCAGTTTCAGTAAGATGTGACGTTGATTTTTCAACATCTTTTACTGAAATTGAACCTGAAAGAATTCCTTTTCTGACATTTTCAAAAATTACAATAATAGAATCCTTATTTTTCGTGGATAATGCCTCTGAAGGATTGTTTATTAGCTTAGATAAAAGAGATTTTTGTTCTTTATCCAAAGCCGATGCATACTCATATCTGCTCAAAGGTCTAGAAATCTTTGTAAATTGATTGTCAATTTCATTTTTGATTTTACTTTTTGTATCATTAAAAGAAGATAACCTATGATTTAATTTTAAAAATTCATTATATTTTTCACTTGATTTTATTTTTTCGATAGATTCCTCAAAGTTTTTAATTGTATCTTGAGATGATTCCAATTTACTTTGCGATTCTAAAATTTGTTGATTTTTTGAAATTGAAGTCTCTTCTAATTTTTTTATTTTGACTAATAATTCTGTAATTTCATTTGAATTTAATTTAGTATCTTCAAAATTTTTAATTAGTTTTTGAATTTCTTTATTGTTGGAGTTCATTTGTGCTAAAATTTCTTTTAATTTCTGGGCATATTTTTTTGCAAAAATATGAATTACTCTAGTTTGTCTTCCTAAAACATCTCCAATTCTTTTTAATTTTTGATTCAAAACATTACTCAAATTTATTATATCATCAAATGATGATATCTCAGGTAAATCGTCAGAGTCTTTTTTGATAATATTGATTACTTGTTTTTTTCCTCTAACCACAATTATTCTTAGATGCTTGTCAATATCCTCGACTTTAAGATTATCTTTTTCAAGAGTGTGGGCAATATTAGCAAGTTCTTTAATCAAGGGAGAAGTATGATTTCTAATAGATTTTATTTCGGTTAAAACCTGGGTTTCTCGAAGGTTCACTAAATCCTGAGTTATCTTTTTGACTTCTGATATTGAAATCTCCTTGTGCTGTTGAATTTCTTCTGGAACTTGTTGTGCCTTCTTTTTACCCCATCCAAATACCATTTGTATTCATTAGTTCTTGGGGATTAAATGTGTTAGAGTTTATAGTATTTTTTGGGAAGGATAATTCCAAAATTCTAGATTTTTTTGCAAATCTCTAATTGAACTCTCTTTCATCCTGATATTTTCAGGAATACTAAATCCCGCATGGTCTATAACTAAATTGGGATATTTTTGAACTAATAGATCAAAATCCCAACATGGAAAGAAAAAATGAAAACAAAGCAGACGTGGGCCTCCATCTTTATCACGCATTAACATCACTCTTGAAATTTCATAATCAATCTCTTCATTACAAGTAGCGCAAACGTGTTTTTCTTGGGAATAATGTTTAGTGTTTTTTTCCAAGGGCAATTGATGTTTGTCTTCTGAAAAAATTTGCGTAGTGGAATTTGAATAAAGTGAATTTGTGTTAACAAAACTTGTGGTTTTCATTGCCGTTTTACCTCATAAACTGGATATGAATACTTGAATCCAATCGATACCCCTTTTTTCTGAGAATATCTATAATCTTTGATTTCCTTAATACTTTGATACAAATCTCCCCCTATCACAACTCCATTATTTGGTGCCAGATGGTTTATCTTGGAACACATGTTAACTGGAGGACCAATTAAATCTGGAGTAACGCTATTGCTTGATTTCATGATCACAACTTTGCCGTAGTCTGCACTTACACGGTAATTTAAGCAAGGTAATCCTTCTTTTTTCAAACTTTCACATACTACATCATGTTCCTCAGTCAGTGAAAGGCTGCATTCTATGCAGCTCATAAAACCATATTTAGTAGCCTTGGCTGACTCTGGAAAATAATACAAAAGACTATCTCCTTGATTCTTGATCACTACTCCACCAAACCTAGGGAGAATTTTTGCCATCGAGTTTAAGAAAATTTCATAATATTTGCACCAAGCCATTTCATTCATCTCAGCAGAAATCTTGGTTGACTCTACCATATCTACAATTCCAATGGCATAACTCTTTGACAATCCTGAAAAAGCAACCATGTAATCAGGAGTATCCATTTTTTGGTAAGATTGGATCTCCCTTTCTGTGGAAAGTTTTCCCAAGTTCAAATCTCCGTCAATTCTCTGAGTCATCAATTATTCTTCTTCTCCAAGTAATGATAGAACATATTGTATGATATTTGGTACTAAGCTGCATTTGGGAATTATAAGCTCATTTGTTAAACAATCATTTAGTAGTTTAATTTTTCACTTAATTTATTGTCCAAGATGAATATTTTATGCCATATCACATGTTCAGGTTGTGGCTTCGAAAATGCCATTGTTTTTCATGAGTCTCGCTATAATGGTCTACGCGGCTTTTGTGCAAAATGTGAAGTGAATTGGCCCGAATCTTGATAATGATTATCAAAAGTAAAGTTTAGATGAATATTTTAAAAAGAAAATCTGTGAAAGTTTCAACAGAGCAACTCGCTTCTGAATTTTTTGAAATAGGAAGTGAGCAAAGATTAAGCATAATTTTACATCTAAATGAAAAAGCTTGGTCAATCTCAGCGTTAGCAAAAGAATTAGAGGCTACAGTAACTGAGGTTCATAGGAATTTTGGAAGATTGCAAAAGGCTGGTTTGATTTTAAAGAATGCAGAGGGAACATATCGTTTAACATTATATGCTAAAACTCTCTGTTCTCAAATTCCTGCAATTGCTTTTGTGTCAGAAAATAAAAAATATTTTGAAAATCATGATTTTGGCAATTTGCCTCCTAAATTTCAACATAGAGTTGGAGAACTATATGAACAAAAACGCATCAAGGGATTTGTCAGGGTTTTAGAGAAATGGAAAGAAGTTCATAATAATTCTGCGAAATACATTTACAATATTTTGACAGAAGTTCCGTATTCAAAAGATATTATAGATATTGTAGAAGAAAAATTAAATAACAAAATAAAAATTCATTCAATTTTTGCTGAAAATGCCATAATTCCTGAGGAAAGAAAAACAATTTTTAAAATCAAAAATTTCAACAAATTTATCAAAGAAGAAATGCTAGTGCGGAAAATGGTTAAAAAAGTTTCCGTGGTTCTTCTTTTGAATGAAAAAGAATCATGTGTTATTTTTCCTAATCAAAGTGGGGAACCTGACATGAGTGAGATGTTCTATAGTAGTGATCCACAATTTCATGAATGGTGTTTGGATTATTTTGATCATTTTTGGAAAAATTCTACTAGTTTTCAAGAATCAAAGTTAAATTCAAACTAGATATTTTTGTTAACCAAAATATAATAAATGGATTTCTCTTAAAAAATTTACTTGACTTCTGAAACTCCTGATGATCTGATTTATGCTGCATTTTTCTTTGTTGATATTGTAGGGTTATCAAATCCCATACTGTCTACAGAAACCCAAAGAACAAAAATAAAAATTCTAAATGAAACAATCTATGACTGTAAAACTTTTTTTGATAATCCAAAAGAGGATATTTTTATTTTGCCAACAGGCGATGGCATGTTAATAGGATTTCAAAATGGGTTAGAACAACCCCTCAAACTAGCCATTGAATTTCATGAAAAATTATCAAATTATAACAATAAAGTAACTGGTTTAGAAAAAATTGAAACTAGGATAGGTTGCAATATTGGTTATGTTTTTGTTGTAAAAGACATTTTTGAAAACATTAACTTGTGGGGTCCAGGAGCAATCCTTGCAAGACGAGTCATGGATATGGGTGATACTAATCATATTCTAGTAAGTGATGAGTTAGCAAACGATTTAATAGAATTATCACAAGATTACAAAAAAATTCTTCGTCCTTTGCAAAATTTTGGAATTAAACATGGCGAGGATTTATTGGTCTATTCAGCTTTTGGTGATACATTTGGAAATTCCACCACACCTCAAGAAAAAATCAAAATAAACAATCAAGTTTCAAAAGTAAGTAAAAATTCTAAATGTAAAAAAATAATATACAATATTATTCTAAAAGAACAAACTGATCCTGTTCATTTTGAGAGATATTATTATTTTTCAAGTAATTCTTCTGAACCAATACACGAAATTGTAGAAGGATTTTTTACAAATTCTGAAGAAGAGTTCAAGACTTTAAATCTAAAAATTTTCGATGAGAGAAATAATGAACTTGAAATTTCTAAAATTTTAGAAGTGACGCCTCTTTCAAAAAAAATTGTTGTTAAACTTACAACACCTATTTTTAATGGCGATTCAGGAAGAATGCTGAAAATTGCGTATGATGTAAAAATATCCAAAAATATTTTTAAAAACTTTTTTCTTACAGAAACCTCTAATTTTGAATTAAATTTTAGTTATTTTGCTAACGTCAATCTTACACCAAATTTGTATTATGTTAATAATGAACATGGAAGTAAAAGCCTAATTGAACAAATATCTACAACTACCAAAGGAATGTTTACCAATAATAAATGGGAAAAAACTCAAGGGATTAATGTAAAAGATATAATTAGTTTGGAATGGTAGATTTTTTAGGTTAGTTAATAAATCTGATTTCACAATCCCGTGATGACACGAAATTGTTTTTCTTCTGCTATGGGTTCAAAATCCTTATCGATTCTTAGTTTTTCTATAATCCTAGGTTCAATTATGCAAGCTTTTTCTAAAATTTCAAAGGTTTTTTGTTTATTTCCTGCTCCTAATTCTGATTTGGCCAATTCATATAGAATTTTTGGATCATCTTGATTTTGTTCCAAAATTATTTTAAAACACGATGAAGCCTCATTAAATTTTTTTAGTTTGAAAAATACCATTCCTTTTTGATGCCAATACTCAGTACCTAACTGTTTTTCTTGATAAATCATGTCTGAATATTTTACTGCCTCTTCAAATTTACCAACATTTTTCATCTGATCAATTTTTAGAGTATTTCGTAAATGCTGACTAGTATGTACCTCCGAAGCTTTATTGTAATATTCTAATGATTCTTCATATTTTTTTAATTTGTATAAAATTTTTCCCATTAGAAAAAATGTTTCAAAGTTTTTTTGATTTATTTTCAGATCTTGGTTAAGTGCATCTTTTGCTTGTTCATATTCTCCAATATCGCAATATTGAATGGCTTTTTTGTACCAAAAATTGTCTTCTTTTTCTTCTTTTTCTAATTCATGAACCTTATCTAACATTTTAATGGCTTCTTCAAATTTTCCTTCTTTTTTGAATTCTTCTGCCTTTAATGACCAATGCTCCTTTGGTTCTACCACATCTTGGGATGATACAATATTGTTAAAAGCATATCCATTATACAAACACAAGAAAACAATCTAGCATGAAACAAACTATGTTTCTCCTTTGAATTATTCGCGAGAAATAATACGAAAATAATTTCTAAGCTAGATTTTTTTTAGTTTTTCATTATTCCTAAATTTGGGAATTGGGAAAATCCCTTAAATAATAATAATATCTTCATATGGTATGAGTAATATCTTTGAATGTCGTAGTTGTGGAGAACATTTTTTTCCTGAAAAAATAGAAGAACATATCAAAGAGATTCATTTTTGGAATTAAAAATCAGTCTAGATAACCAAATTTAAAATCAAGCCTGAAAAACTGAATATCATGAAGAAAAAAGGTGCTAAATCATTTCATACTGGTACTGTGAAAAAATCTATTAGGATTAAAGTCTCAAAACAGAAAGTTTGGAGAAAAGTAAGCAATATCGTGGGACTTCCTTCATGGTTAATTGATGTTAAAAAAACAGTTTACCTGTCCAGAAAAAAACGAGGTGTTGGTGCAATTCGAGAAATTACATTCAATGATGGAAACACCATCGAGGAGCACGTTGTTGGCTGGAAAGATGGAGAATACTTTACCTACGTTGCAACAGATGGTTTACCTTTACGAGCATATGTTGCTACAATTTCTATTAAATCAAAAAGTAGAAATTCAGTAGAATTAACTTGGCAGTCATATATTAACAGCAAAAAAATGACAGAAAAGAAATTTTTGGAATTTCTGGTTTTTATGGGGACCTTCTATGAGACATCATTGGAAAACCTAAAAAATTCTTTAGAAAAATAATTTTCCCAATCAAAGTGTAAATACAGTAAATCTAAGTTAAGATTATGAGCGATATTCGATTTATAATTATTGGAGTCGCTTTGATATTTTCAGGGTTTTTAATTTTAGGTATTTTTGGTGACAATTATCAAACCGCAAATATTGAAGCAAGTGAATTTACAAACTGTTTTGAATATTCAAATGATGGACAACCAATTTCGATAGATTGTTCTTCCAAGATGTTTTCTCAGAATATTTTCTTTGGTTTAGTGATGACCTTGATTGCAGGTGGA
>PVMK01127382.1_pt1:0-2500 | contig 12437 bp, 10 predicted proteins | sample 1853481 | NCBI WGS metagenome assembly PVMK01 (sample SAMN08533507, study PRJNA380276) | Marine sediment metagenome, whole genome shotgun sequencing project.
TCAGGAAAAGAGAGTCAAGGAGATGGAGGGAGAAATATACTGCAGCGCTTGTTGAACAGAAAAGTCTTCTTGAAAAAATATCCGGCATGACTTCTTCTGAGGCTAAAAAACTTCTTATGCAGAATATTGAAAATGAAGCAAAACTTGATTCTGCAAGAACCATAAGAAGAATTGAAGAAGAGACAAAAGAGAATGCTGATAAGATATCACGCAATATTATTGCCATGGCAATACAGAGATACAGTGCGGATTATGTAGCTGAAAAGACTGTTTCACTGGTAAACCTTCCAAATGATGAGATGAAGGGAAGAATAATCGGCCGCGAAGGAAGAAATATCAGAGCAATAGAACAGCTTACTGGTGTTGATCTGATAATAGATGATACCCCGGAAGCCATTTTGATATCATCCTTTGATTCTATTAAGAGAGAGATTGCAAGGATATCTCTTGAGAAGCTTATAACTGATGGAAGGATACATCCTGCCCGGATCGAGGAAATAGTTGAAAAGGTTAAACAGGAGGTGGAGAGTACTTTAAAAGAGGCTGGCGAGCGGGTAACATTTGATGTCGGTATACATAAAATCAACCCTGAGATTGTAAGACTTCTAGGAAGGCTTAAATACAGGACCAGTTACGATCAGAATGTACAGCAGCATTCCCTTGAGGTGTCCTATCTTTGCGGTATGATGGCAGCAGAACTGGGGATAAATATTAAATCAGCAAAAAGAGCTGGTCTTCTGCATGATATAGGAAAGGCTGTTGACCATGAGGTTGAAGGATCTCATGCTCTTATCGGGTCTGACTGGCCAAGAAATACGGCGAGAGCGAGGAGATTGTACATGCGATTTCTGCGCACCATGATGATATAAAACCCCAGACCGTTATAGCTGTACTTGTGCAGGCAGCTGATGCTCTTTCTGCAGCACGTCCCGGCGCACGCAGAGAAATGCTGATGACATATGTCAAACATCTTAAAGACCTCGAGAATATAGCCAATTCCTTTAATGGTGTAAGTAAGTCATATGCTGTACAGGCAGGACGGGAGGTCAGGGTTATCGTGGAGAGCAAAGATATTTCAGATGACGCTTCAGTTGTTATGTCCACAGGATATTGCAAGAGGTTGAAGAGTCCTTAACCTATCCCGGGCAGATAAAAGTAACTGTGATCCGAGAAACAAGATCAATAGAATATGCTAAATAGATTTAGTCACGGATTTTACAGTAACAGAAAAGCGTAAAGAACTTATGAAGCTGCTGTTTATAGGTGATATTGTGGGTAAGTCAGGGAGGAAAGCGGTAAAAGATTTTCTCCCTTTACTTATGTCTGAATACAATCCTGATATTGTAATTGCTAATGGTGAAAATGCAGCTAATGGATTTGGCATAACTGCAAAAATTGCCCATGAGCTCTTTGACCTTGGAATTGAAGTTTTAACCACGGGTAATCATATCTGGGATAAAAAAGATGTATTGGAATATATCCAAAAAGAAAACAGGTCTGATACGTCCGGCAAATTATCCTGAAAGTACACCCGGCAGGGGGGCTACGGTGGTTATGACAGGAAGCGGGTCATAAGGTCGCAGTCCTTAACTTGTCCGGCAGGATTTTTATGGATCCTCTTGACTGTCCGTTTAAGACTGCAGAGAAAGAGATTGAAATATTAAGGAGAGAAACAAATTTAATATTTGTTGATTTTCATGCAGAGGCAACGGCTGAAAAGATAGCAGCAGGATGGTGCTTTGACGGGAAAGTGACGGCTTTGTTGGGCAGTCACACGCATGTTCAGACTGCTGATGAAAGGATACTTCCGAATGGAACCGCATATATTTCTGATGCTGGCATGACCGGTTCTTTTGACTCTGTGATTGGTATGGATAAGAATATCTCAATAGAGAGATTCAGGACACAGATGCCTGTCAGTTACAGGGTCGCTAAGGGCGATCTCGCCTTGAACGGTGTGTTTGTGGACGCTGATGAAGATTCAGGTAAAGCAATAAATATTGAAAGGGTGCAGCTTGGCGAGTAAGGCTGGCCAAAAAATAATAAGATTTTGGATGTGACTATGTCAAATGTATATGAGGTTTTGAAACAGCGCGGTTTTGTTGAACAAGTGACAGATGAAACTGCGATTGTAGAAGCGTTAAAGTCTGAGATAACCTGTTACGCAGGTTTTGACCCAACGGCAACCAGCCTTCATGTGGGGCATTTGCTGCCGATTATGGCTCTTGCCCAGATGCAGAGGGCGGGACACAGGCCCATAGTACTTGTGGGCGGTGGAACCGCAATGATAGGTGATCCCAGTGGAAAAAATGAGATGCGAAAAATCCTTACCTCTGAGGAGATTTTAGATAATGCTGAAAAAATAAAAGAGCAGTTTTCAAGCTATATTGATTTTACAGGAGATAATGCGGCGCTGCTTTTAAATAATGCAGACTGGCTGACTCCTGTAAAATATATAGATTTCTTAAGAGATATTGGTAGACATTTCAGTGTGAACAGG
>PVMK01127382.1_pt1:7500-12437 | contig 12437 bp, 10 predicted proteins | sample 1853481 | NCBI WGS metagenome assembly PVMK01 (sample SAMN08533507, study PRJNA380276) | Marine sediment metagenome, whole genome shotgun sequencing project.
CAAGGAGAGAATCCTAAGGCGCTTGAGAGAACTCTTGTTAAGGAACTCTGCAAACTAGCCCCGTAACTTCGGGATAAGGGGTGCCTCATTAGCGTGAAGCGATTTACTCGTTTAGCGCGAAGGGGTCGCAGTGAAAAGGCGGGAGCGACTGTTTACTAAAAACATAGGTCTATGCTAAGTCGTAAGACGATGTATATGGACTGACGCCTGCCCGGTGCTGGAAGGTTAAGGGGAAGTGTTATTCTTCGGAAGAAGCTCTGAACCGAAGCCCCAGTAAACGGCGGCCGTAACTATAACGGTCCTAAGGTAGCGAAATTCCTTGTCGGGTAAGTTCCGACCTGCACGAATGGCGCAACGATTTCCGCGCTGTCTCAACGAGAGACTCAGCGAAATTACAGAAGCGGTGAAGATGCCGTTTACCCGCGGTTAGACGGAAAGACCCCGTGAACCTTTACTGCAGCTTGACAGTGAATTTTGAAATAATCTGTGTAGGATAGGTGGGAGACTTTGAAATGTGGACGCCAGTTTGCATGGAGTCGCCCTTGAAATACCACCCTGGTTATTTTGAGGTTCTAACCTAGGCCCGTTATCCGGGTCGGGGACACTGTCTGGTGGGTAGTTTGACTGGGGCGGTCGCCTCCCAAAATGTAACGGAGGCGCACGAAGGTTCCCTCAGGCTGATTGGAAACCAGCCGTAGAGTGTAAAGGCATAAGGGAGCTTGACTGCGAGAGAGACATCTCGAGCAGGTACGAAAGTAGGTCTTAGTGATCCGGCGGTTCCGTATGGAAGGGCCGTCGCTCAACGGATAAAAGGTACTCCGGGGATAACAGGCTTATGCCCCCCAAGAGTTCATATCGACGGGGGTGTTTGGCACCTCGATGTCGGCTCATCGCATCCTGGGGCTGAACAAGGTCCCAAGGGTTTGGCTGTTCGCCAATTAAAGCGGTACGTGAGCTGGGTTTAGAACGTCGTGAGACAGTTCGGTCCCTATCTGCCGTGGGCGTAGGATATTTGAGAGAAGCTGTCCCTAGTACGAGAGGACCGGGATGGACGAACCTCTGGTGTTCCAGTTGTTTCGCCAGAAGCATTGCTGGGTAGCTAAGTTCGGTATGGATAACCACTGAAAGCATCTAAGTGGGAAGCCAGGCTCAAGATTAGATATCCCTTCTTGATGGAAACATCAAGATTAAAGACTCCTGGGAGACTACCAGGTTGATAGGCAGGGAGTGTAAGTTCGGTAACGAATTTAGCTGACCTGTACTAATAAGTCGTGAGGCTTAACCATTATTTATTTTTTAACTTTAAACTGGAATGAAAATCAATTTATCATATGTAAAAGTTTTTCGGTGGCTATAGCGAAGAGGCAACACCCGTTCCCATTTCGAACACGGCAGTTAAGCTCTTTAGCGCTGATGGTACTGCCGGGGTAGCCCGGTGGGAGAGTAAGACGTTGCCGAAATTATATATTTAAAAGGATCTGTTATGTGACAGATCCTTTTTTTATTTTAAAAAACTAAAAAACATGATAGAATTTTTGTCTGTTATATGAACAATGTCAGGCCCATCACGTCAAATACGGACTGTGTTTTATATGACAAGCTATAGTTTATATGGTTTTTCAAATATCATTTTTTCACAGTTAACATAGCTTGTATTTTAAAATAAAATATATTTTCACGGAGTAATATCATGTCCGGACATTCTAAATGGAGTACCATTAAAAGAAAAAAAGGTGCTGCTGATGCAAAAAGAGGCCAGGCTTTTAGCCGCCTGATCAAGGAAGTAACCATTGCTGCCCGTATGGGAGGAGGTAACCCGGATGGTAACCCAAGACTGAGGACAGCGGTAGCTGCTGCAAAAGCTGAGAATATGCCAAAGGATAATATTGAAAGGGCTATAAAAAAGGGTACAGGAGAACTTGAAGGGGTTAATTATGAGGAGTTTACCTATGAGGGGATACGGCCCGGCAGGTGTTGCCGTTTATGTAGAGATCATGACGGATAATAAGAACAGAACTGCTGCTGATGTGAGGCATATTTTTTCAAAAAACAATGGAAATCTTGGCGAAAACGGATGTGTTGCCTGGATGTTTGAGAAAAAAGGAACCTTTGTTTATGATAAATCAGAAGTTGATGAGGAAAAATTGATGGAGTATGTTCTTGACGCCGGTGCAGAGGATATTTCAGAAGAGGAGAGTACCTGGGTTGTTATGACAGATCATAAAGATTTTTACTCTGTTAAAGAAGCAATCGATAAGATTGATGCCCTGCCTTCATACACTGTTGCAGAAATAACCATGATTCCTCAAAATACAGTAAAGGTGGCTGGCAAGGAAGTAGAACAGGTGCTTCGCTTAATGGATGCACTTGAAGAATGTGAAGATGTTCAGAATGCTTACGCAAATTTTGATATTCCTGAAAGCGAGCTTGAAAAGCTTGGATAAAAAAATAGACATTTAATAATCTTGATAAAAGAGGGCTTTCATAACAAAATGAAAACTCTCTTTTTTATTTCGGTTCTGTTCAAGGTTTCTTAAGAATTTTATGAAAGTTAAGAAATGCCCTTGCATTTATCCTAAAGTAGTTTTGCTTCGATCTGATAATTGTCCTTTGCGGTAATGTCTGGAAGATTTCCCGGACAACAAACAAATAAATGACGCTTGAAATTTGCATAAAATGTGTTTACTCTTAAGTGCAAGAAACTCCGCTGGTACGTGCCTGTCTGCTGGATGACAGGACATCTGCTTGGCTCAGATAAGTCCTTTAATAGGATTAAATTTTTATTATGATACTGTTGCGAGACAAAAAGCTATTATCCCTTAAAGAAACAGCTTCTCACTACAAGGTGTCGACTGCAACTTTGGCAAACTATATTCGCGAAAGCCGTTTGCAAGCACAAGAGTTTGGCGGACAGTTGTATATTGAAGATAGGACAGCTGACAGATTCTTTCAGAATAGTGCTGCCCCGAACCAACAGGTGTTCGTAGCACGACAGCCGATTTTTAATGCCGAGAAAAAGGTGCGGGCATATGAGTTGTTGTTTCGTTCAAGCATGAAGAATATGTACGATACGTCAGTTGCCATTGAAGATGCCGCTGTCTCAACCATATCAAGTTGTTTTAATGTTATCGGTATGGACAAGCTTACCAGCAATAAAAAAGCCTTCTTTAACCTGACCAGAAACCTTCTGATCCGGGGGGTGCCTCACCTGCTTCCAAAGGAACAGGTGGTTGTGGAAATTCTTGAAGATGTTCAAGCTGATGACGAAGTAATCTTTGCCTGTCAACAGCTTAAAGATTCGGGTTTCATCATGGCCCTTGACGATTTTGTATATAGTGATCATCTAAGACCGCTTATTGACCTGGTCGACATTATAAAGGTCGATTTTTTGCAAACAACAGGTGATGAACGGAAAAATGTTATAGAGAAGGTCGACAATCCCAAAATTCATTTTCTGGCAGAGAAGGTCGAAACGTTAGAGGACTATCAGCAGGCTCTTGATTTGGGATATGCGTACTTCCAGGGATATTTTTTCAGCAAACCGCATATTGTCCATGGACGCGATATTCCACTCAATAAGGTGAATTTTATGCGCCTGATCCGTGAGGTAAACAGACCCGAACTGGGGTTTGAGAAACTTGAACAAATCATCAAGCATGATCTTTCAATGTCCTATAAGCTGCTGCGTTTGATCAATTCGGCTTTTTTCGGTTTTTCTGCAAAAGTCGAATCGATTCGGCATGCTCTTGTTCTTCTAGGTGAAAACGAGATAAGAAAATGGTCTTCGCTATTGGCATTGAGCGAACTGGCGTATGATAAGCCTGAAGAACTTGTTAATATTTCGGTTATCCGGGCCAGGTTTTGTGAATTACTTTCAGAAAATAATAAGCTGAAAATTCAGCCCTCTGACTGTTTTCTCGTAGGAATGTTCTCACTCATTGATGCCCTGATTGATAGACCTATGAAGGAAATTGTGACAGAACTTCCGATCGATGAGGAGATAAGGCAGGCTCTCCTGGGACAGCCTAACAGGTTTTATGACCTTCTCCAGTTAGTGGTGTCATATGAAAAAGGCTTCTGGGAAGATCTGCCGGTGTATGCCAAAAAGCTGAATATCAGGGAAGAGGATTTGCCGGATATGTATATGGAAGCAGTTACCTGGAGTCATAAAATGGTTTAGCAGGCAGGCTCTGCCTTGGGTGATTTAAACAACAGCAAGCACTTTCAGTGAGGCCGAACTGGTTAAACAATCATACTTTGGAAGTATGTTGAAATGGTGAGATAATCGAAAGTAAGTGTGCCACGAGGCTGCACAAGAGATGAGGGTAGGCCCCTCGGAACCGGCTTGCAGGAGCAGGTTTCAAACCACCTCAAGCTGCTGTGGTAAAGAGCCATGGTGGTGAGCGTTGATGGAAAAGGCATGGCAAAGATCGTGTCAGGTGAGGTTTAGGGAGACGAGTGCAAGTGAACCACTGATGAGGTGTCGAAAGATATTGGATGGCATCAAAACTGGAGTCCTTACTTTGCTCCAGGATAAGCTCAGAGGAAACCTGTTTACTGCCTGAGCGGTGTCCGGCATAAAGGTGGCGTGAACCTAGACTAGGCTCTTGTGTGGAACGTGGGAACCTGTCGCTCCGATGTTAAGGGAGAAGCTCAAGTGGAAGCCCCATGAGAGCGAGAGAACCAATGCGGAGCACAGGGGCGGATCGACCCGTAGTAGTGAAGAAGTCTCTGTAATGGAGATGGAGCGAAGGGGTTGGATTGTCCAGCTTTGTTTGATGGATCAACCAGCAATGGGAGGACATCTTCCGGATAAAGTAAGGTCGTTTATTAGACCGGACGATAGGAGCCGTATGATGGGAGACTGTCACGTACGGTGCTGTGAGGGACTGGGGGTGAGATTCCCCCGGTCTACTCGACTCTTAACTTATTCGCCC
>PVMK01161718.1_pt1 | contig 12435 bp, 10 predicted proteins | sample 1853481 | NCBI WGS metagenome assembly PVMK01 (sample SAMN08533507, study PRJNA380276) | Marine sediment metagenome, whole genome shotgun sequencing project.
TCTCGACTGGGACTGGCTCAATTCCTTCGAGCCGGTAGCGGAGACGAATACGTCAGGCATGTGCGCCTGGAACGCCCCTTGACTATTCTGATCGATGGCCGTTGTGGAAAGGCAGTGGTATTCAAGCCGAACGGGGCTGACCAAGATTGACCGCTGCCGGTTTGGTGCCCACAGTGGGTTGAGGTATCGGTGACCTGCATGCAGGACACGCTCGAGCCGTCCCTGGGCGCTCATCATCTGTTCCCGACAGATGATGGTCCTGCATACAGGTCACCGATACCTCTTTTCGCCAGCATAGTCTGGAAACTCGTAGAGCGGGCTTTTACGAGTGCACTCCTGCAGATCTACCTCGCCACGGGTTGTGTTGCGGAGAATGAACTTCAGGCGCTGCAGTTCACTTTCATTGATTTCCGCCCGGATCCGGATGCCGTCATCGAGAAAATCTTCGCTTAGTTTCCTGGCATTACAGCTTTCGAGGGCAGCGTAAACCTGGCCGGTCCACTGAAAAGCGGCCTTGATGGTGCATTCGGTTTTTGGCTGGATTTCGATGATTTCCGCCTGGTCCAGGCACTTTGATGTACTTCCGGAGTAGGCGCGGATCAGGCCGCCGACGCCCAGCTTGATGCCGCCGAAATAGCGAATGACGACGACCATTACGTTGTCGAGACCCTTGCCCTCAATGGCTGAAAGAATAGGCCTGCCGGCTGTGCTGGCGGGTTCGCCGTCGTCGTTGAAACGGTACTGGTAATCCAGGCGCCAGGCCCAGCAGTTGTGCGTAGCGGCAGGATCAGCGACTGACTCGTAAAAATCCAGTGTGTCTGCCTGGCTGTCCACGCGTGATGCGTGGGCGATGAAACGGCTGCGCTTGATGACGACTTCGAATGACGCGGGGACGGTCAGGGTACGCATTACCTGTATCAGTCTCGCAGTTGTGAGGGGAGCGGGTAATCAGGGTAGGCTTTCCTGAACGCTTCCAGTTCAACTTTCAGTTCTTCGTTCCGCTCAGTCTTTTGCAACTCCAACATGTATTCAATCCAGGCTTCCGGTGTGAGTATGATTTCGTCGCTCACAACCTCTGCCTTTTGCAACAGGCTTGAATCGATACGGAGGGTGCCTGCCTGAGTTGCTTTGCCTGGCTCTTCCTCCGCATCTGCGTCCTGGCTTGAAGCCACTGGCACGTCGAGGCTCTCGTCTTCGAAATGTTCGCGGCTTTCCGCCAGATCAGGGTCATCCGCGGGGCGGTAGATGCTTTCTTCTCTTACCTGTTTCATGGCCTTCTTAGCCGCATAATCCGCTTCACTTGGCGGTGCGGCTGCGACACTGCTGGCCGCATCTTTTTGTCTTTTGCGCTCGACAGTTTGCGCTTCCATTTTAAAGGGCACTTCGCTGCTCAATGCAGCGGGAGATTGTGGTGATGTGAGCTGGATTTCGGGCATTGCTGAAGCACCGATAGTGCTCTCTTTGCCGGCTGCGGCTGGTCTGGCAGCATCCAGTTTGATGCCGTTTCCACTGCGAGGATCGGGCGTATTCGGATCCTGCTGAACCACAATGGTTAGGGCTAGTACAACCACCGCGGCTGTGGCGAAAGCCCCGATCCAGCGCATGGGCTTGCGTCTGGAGGCAGCCAGTTCCCTGCGGGCTGTGTTGAGGACAGCCTGGTCAAGCAGGTCCGGTGGCTCAACGGATTCCATGGTGGACAGGGCGGACCGGATCGATTCAAGATCCTGTTCCCAGTCGCTTCCGGGATTTGTCTCCGGTTTTCGATCCTTCGGGTCCATCGTCATAATCCTGGCTCAATTCAAGGCTGCCCATAACCTGTCGCAGTTTTTTGACCGCGTATCGCAGCCGGCTTTTTGCGGTCTCCTTGTTCACGCCGGTGACATCAGCAATAGTTTGCAGGTCCAGGCCTGATTCCAGTTTAAGTAACAGCGTGTCTTTTTGCTCGGCCGGCAGATTTTCAATGGCCGCAACAAGATGCTGCTGGCGGTTTTCCGCTGAAATCTGTTCATCCGGTTCCGCCTGATTGTTGGCCATATCTTCAGCTTGTTTGTCCGCAACGGGTTGCTCACGCCGGAAGTGATCCATTACATGATTGTGCGCGATCCGGTACATCCAGGCTTTGAAAGGCGCAGAGTCCTTGTAACGGTCACGCGCCTTGATGATCTTCTCCCAACTTCCCTGGTAGAGGTCATTGGCCGTGGCGGGATTTCCAACCAACCTCAGGATGTAGCGGTACAACGGCCCGCGGTGGCGTTCATACAGCACTTCAAACGCTTCCATGCTGCCGCCTGCGTAAGTTTTCATCAACTGTTCGTCACTGCGATCCCGCATGCCGTGAGACTATCACGGCATGCGGGCCTGTGCAGGCCAGGCAAGGCAAGCCGGTTGTAGGAGCGCCCCTGTGCGACCTGGCTTTCGCCCGCAAGCGGGCTCTTACAGTACTTGCTCACTTATTGATCCATGGCCAGCTTGTCGGGCCGTGGGGTTTCCGGGGTAGCCAGGCTGCCGGCCAATGAAACCAGTTGCAGGAATTCCCCCCGGTAGCCAAAAGGATCGTCTCCACGGGAGCGGCTTGCAAGTTGGCGTATGTCAGCGTAGCTGTAGTCGCCCAGGTGCTTGCCTCCGCGCAGCTTCTGCCCGTAGGCTGCCACAGCGGCTGCAAAACGGAAGTCATCGCTGCTGTGGCCGGCACGATCCTGAATTTCACCGGCCCGGATGGGTGTCTCGATTAATTTTGAATGATCCTCGCCCGGTAGCTTGTAGCGGATTCGCAGGTGAGCCAGTTCGTCGGCGTAACGGAGAGGTTCATTATTCTTGCTGATTGAAGAACCGTAGCGATGTGGCGGCAGGCGCCGGAAGTCGTCGCCCACCAGGCTGATTTCATAAAGTGCGGTGACCGTGTGACCGGCGCCGATTTCACCTGCATCTACCTGGTCGTTGTTAAAGTCCTCTTCGTTCAATACGCGGTTCTCGTAGCCGATCAGCCGGTACTCTGAAACGGTTTGCGGGTTGAATTCAACCTGGATTTTCACATCTTTGGCGATGGTCATCAGCGTTGAGGTCATTTCCTCGGAAAGCACTTTTTGGGCTTCGCTCAAGCGGTCGATGTAGGCATGGTTGCCGTTGCCGGCGTCAGCGAGTTGCTCCATCAAGTGGTCGTTGTAGTTACCGCTGCCGAAGCCCAGCGTGGTCAGGGCGATACCGGATTTGCGCTGGCGTTCTATCATGTCCTTGAGTTCTTCGGTGCTGGCCACGCCAACGTTAAAATCACCGTCGGTTGCCAGGATCACGCGATTGACGCCATTGGGTTTGAAATTCTGCCGCGCCAGTTGATAGGCCAGTTGGATGCCGGCAGCGCCATTGGTGGAGCCACCCGCCTCGAGTTGCTGCAGAGCGGCCAGGATGGTGGCGTCCTGGTTGCCGGGTACCGAGTCAAGCACGACGCCGGAGGCCCCGGCATAAACCACCATGCTGATGGTGTCGTTGGCATCCAGTTTTCGCGTCAGCATCGACAGTGCCTGTTTCAGCAGTGGCAATTTGTCGGCTGACTGCATGGAGCCGGAAACGTCCACCAGGAATACAAGGTTGGAAGAAGGCAGGGCCTCCGCTGGAACTTCGTAACCCTGGATTCCGATGCGAATCAGGTGTGTGGCTGTGTTCCAGGGGGTACGGGCAATTTCCAGATTCACACTGAAAGGCTGCCCTGTTTTTCCCGGCGCCGCGTAGCCGTAATCGAAGTAATTGATAAATTCCTCGACCCGTACAGAGTCTTCTGGAGGCAGCTGGCCCTGGCTGACCCAGCGGCGCATATTCGAATAGGCGCCGGTGTCCACGTCTATGGAAAATGTGGATACCGGAACATCGGTAACCCGCAGGGTCTGCTGGTCATCCGGGTGCACGTACTGTTCGCGATACGTTCGTTCGGACGGCATGCGAATTGAGTCCATTTGCAAGCTGGGGTGAGAAGCGGGCAGGGCCTGGGCAATGCCGACCACCGACCGCTTTATTTCGTAAGAGGCAATTTCCCCTTTTCCCCTGGAAAGATCAGCCTTTGCAGGGGCTGCTGCCTGATTAAGGCTGATTTCATCGTGCTCTGTGAGAGCAGGTGATTCGGAAGAGCGGAATCGCTCCTCTTCTGAATCCGACAGGATGATAGCGCTGGAAACCGTGTCGACCATGCTGTCATCGCTGTGGTCGGACTTTTCCGACGCACAGCCTGCGGCCAGGGCAATCATGATGGATAAAGCGAGTGTGTTGAGTTTTTGAGTCCGGGTTTTCATATAGCCTCCTGTTGAGTTGTATTGATGTAACGGGCGAGGAGGTGAAAAGGGGTTAATGATGAAACCCGTGCGTTGCGAAGCGGAGGCGGTTAAGTGATCTTCAGGCCAATCAACTGTTATGAATCGTTCGAGTCCAGCGTTTGATCGGTGATTTTGTCTACGGTGCTGAGCAGGCGGCCGTCGCTGAGTTGGCTTGAGATGGGTTCTCCGGGCTGTGCCTGGCTGACGCTGCTGATCACTTTCCCGGTTTGTGCCGAAGTTATGACGGCATAACCGCGACCGATGGTATTCAGGGGGCTCACGGCATTCAGGGTGCGGGCCAGGTCACGTAGTGTCTGTTGACGTTGATTTAGAATATAATTTATTTGCTTATCAATAGTATGACGTATATTTTTAACTTTAATTCTCAAATCATGCAGGCGCCGGCCTGGGTGCTGGTTGTACAGGCGTGTGCCCAGGTTTGCCAAAAGTGATTCGCGTTCCTTTAACTGGCGCTGAAAGCTTCTGGCTAGCGTCTTTTGCAGCGCATCAAGGTGCTTAGTTTGTTCAATTAAGCGGGTTGCGGGGTGGCGCTGCTGCAGCCGGTGAGAAAGGTGGTCCAGCCCCTGGGTATCGCGCTGGAGGCGGTCGCGTATGAGGCGGAGTAATTGCCTTTCATTCCGTGCGAAGGTTTCTTTCAATGCGGCCTGGTCCGGCGTGGCCAGTTCAGCGGCGGCGGACGGAGTGGGCGCGCGCAGGTCGGCGACGAAGTCACAGATGCTAAAGTCCGTTTCGTGGCCTATGGCCGAAATAACCGGAATGCCTGATGCGAATACGGCCCGGGCTACCGCTTCATCATTGAAGGCGAGCAGGTCCTCGAGCGATCCGCCACCGCGCCCCACGATCAGGATTTCCGCCCAGTTCTGTTCATTGGCAGCCTGTAGGGCGGCCAGGATATGCCCTGGTGCTTCAGTACCCTGGACGGATACCGGGTACAGGCGGACTTTTGCAACGGGCCAGCGTCGCGCCAGTACATGCAGGATATCGCGTACCGCAGCACCGCTTGGGGAAGTCACCACGGCAATGCGCAGCGGGTAGGGCGGCAACGGCTGTTTGTACGATGGGTCAAACAGGCCTTCGCCCTCGAGTTTCTTTTTCAGTTCCTCGAATTGACGGCGCAACAGGCCTTCACCGGCATCGCGCAGGCTGTCAACGATCAACTGGAAGTCTCCCCGCGGTTCGTACAGGCTGATCCTGCCACGCGCCAGGACTTTCATGCCATTTTCCGGGCGAATGGACAGGCGGCTGGCTGAAGAACGGAAGAGGGCGCAACGAATTTGCGCTTTGTCATCCTTCAGCGTGAAATAAAGATGGCCGGAAGCAGGTTTTGAGAGGTTGGAAATTTCGGCCTCCAGCAGGATGCGCGGGAAGCCCATCTCGATGTGCATGCGGACCTCGCGGTTCAGTTCGCTCGGTGTGTAGATGTACTCGCTGGTATTGCCGTTGGTGGCCATATGCAGATGATAAACTCTGTACTGAAAAATATCGCTTTCATTCGCCCTTTTTTCTTTTGCCAGTCACACGGTAAAGGAGCACGTTTAAGAGAGAGTATCAATGCACCGTAAATACTTGAATGTCATGATTGCCGGACTGGTTCCTGTTTTAGCGCTTGTGCTTTGGGGCTGTCAGCCCGAAGCAGGTCAGGCCCCGGAATCCGAATCGGTCGTTGGGGTGCTGTTGGTCCATAACGCCCGGATTTACACGGGCGATGCCGGCTTTACCCTGATCGAAAAGGGCGCCATGGCCATTTCTGAGGACGGGGAGATTGTCGCGGTGGGTGACAATGAGCCCATGATAAGGACTTTTCCCGGGGCGCGACGGGTAGACCTTGAAGGTAAAATGGTGCTGCCCGGTCTGATTGATTCACATGGTCATTTAGCCGGGCTGGCCCTGTCGTATACGCAAGCAAATCTGGCAGGTACGAAAAGCAAGGTGGAGGTAATGAGCCGTCTGCGTGAATTCGAGGCCACCCTGACCGAAGATGCGTGGCTGCTGGGCCAGGGCTGGGATCAGAATGACTGGCCTGAGCAGGAGTTCCCGAGCCGCCAGGAACTGGATGTCGAATTTCCCGATCGCCCGGTGTGGCTGCGACGCATCGATGGTCATGCCGCCTGGGGCAACAGTGTGGCCCTGGCGCAGGCGGATCGGGATTTGTCCGGAGACTGGCAACCGGAAGGCGGGGTGATACACAGGGATGAAAAGGGTCAGCCTTCGGGTGTGTTTATTGATGGCGCCATGGCCCTGGTTGATTCGGCGGTTCCGGCCATTTCCCGCGAAGTCCTAAGTGCCGCACTGAACCAGGCAACCCGGACTCTGAACGCCCTGGGGCTGACCGGTGTGCATGATCCCGGCATCGATCGCGCAACGCTTGAGCTTTACCTGGAAAAAATCAGGGAGGGGAAGTTTCCACTGCGGGTTTACGCCATGGCCGACGGCATGAAAGAAACCATGGCGTGGTTGTGTGAAAATGGCCCCGTTGATGATCCGTCTGGCCGCCTGGTGATGCGCTCGGTGAAGCTGTATGGAGATGGTGCGCTGGGCAGTCGCGGCGCCGCCTTGCTGGAAGATTACAGTGATGATCCAGGCAACAGGGGCCTGCTGTTTGTCAGTCAGCAACAAATGGAAGCCAATATGCGCCGTGTTATGGCATGCGGCCTGCAAATTGGAATTCACGCGATTGGCGATGCCGGCAACCGCCAGGCCCTGGACGCCTATGCAAGACTCATCGAAGAATTCCCTGACAATCCGGGCCGGCACCGGATTGAACACGTCCAGATTCTGGACCCGGCCGACATTCCGCGCTTTGCCCGGATGGGTGTGTCGCAGCCATGCAGCCAACTCACTGCTACCAGCGATATGTACTGGGCGGTGGACCGGCTTGGCAAGGAACGGCTGAATGGCGCATACGCCTGGCGCAGCCTGCTGGACAGCGGGGCCTCCCTGGCTTTTGGTTCCGACTTCCCGGTAGAGGAGGTCAACCCGATGCTTGGGATTTACGCTGCAATCACGCGTCCGGGTACGCAAGGCTGGCCTGAAGGGGGCTGGTATCCGGAACAACGTGTCAGCCGTGAAGAAGCCATTCGTGCTTTTACGCTGGACGCCGCTTATGCCGGTTTCATGGAAAATGAGATCGGCTCACTGGAAGTTGGCAAGCGGGCTGACTTTATCGTCCTCGACCGGGAAATCATGAAAGTGCCGGAAGGTGAGATTTTTCAGATCGTGGTAGAACAGACCTGGCTGGACGGCAAGCCGGTTTTCATACGGGAATAAGCAGGAACTCAATTGCAGGAGCCCCCTTGGGGACGAAACGCATGGACTTCGAAAAACAGTCGCCCCCAAGGGGGCTCCTACAGTTGTTCAAATAAACGGCGCGGCGGGATATAATTGATCGATTAACCCCGCGACGCCCGGTTTATGCCGGGCGTTGGCGCTCAGGAGAACTTGGAATATGCAGTTGATTGGTGAAGCCCTTACCTTCGATGATGTCTCACTCCAGCCCAGCTACTCGGAGATTCTTCCTGGGGATGTCGGGCTGCGATCCCGCCTGACCCGCGACATCAGCATCAACGCCCCGCTGGCGTCTGCTGCCATGGATACCGTAACCGAGGCGCGTCTGGCCATTGCCATGGCCCAGGAAGGTGGCATCGGCGTGATTCACAAGAACATGACGTTGCAACAACAGGCGGATCAGGTACATGCCGTCAAGAAATACGAGGCTGGCGTGATCAAGGATCCGATCACCGTGGCGCCGGATACGTCCATTCGCGAAGTATTGAACCTGACCCATCGCCACAACATCTCCGGCGTGCCCGTGGTGGACGGTGACGAACTGGTCGGCATCGTCACCAGCAGGGACATGCGCTTCGAGACGCGGCTGGATGATCCAGTGCGCAACATAATGACCAGCAAGGACAAACTCATAACCGTTAACGAGAATGCCAGCCAAGACGAGGTACTTGGCCTGCTGCACAAATACCGTATCGAGAAGGTGCTGGTGGTGAACAGCAAGTTCGAGTTACGCGGTTTGATCACGGTCAAAGACATTCAGAAATCCTCTGATTTCCCCAATGCGGCCAAAGATTCCCAGGAACGGCTGATCGTCGCTGCTGCGGTGGGCGTGGGTGGTGATACCGAGGAGCGGATCACGGCCCTGATCGAGGCCAATGTTGATGTGATTGTGGTCGATACCGCACATGGCCACTCACGGGGCGTGCTGGATCGAATCAGTTGGGTCAAAAAACATTTCCCTGATGTGCAGGTCATTGGTGGCAACGTTACCACCCGAGAAGGCGCGTTGGCGCTGGTTGAGGCTGGTGCGGACGGGGTCAAGGTCGGCCAGGGGCCGGGCTCAATCTGTACCACCCGCATCGTAGCTGGCGTGGGTGTGCCCCAGATCACTGCTGTGGCGAATGTCGCCCTGGCCCTTAAAGGCACCGGCGTGCCGCTGATCGCCGATGGTGGAATCCGTTTCTCGGGTGATTTCGCCAAGGCCATCGCGGCGGGAGCCTGGACGGTCATGATCGGCAGTTTGTTCGCCGGTACCGAGGAGGCGCCCGGTGAGGTCGAGTTGTACCAGGGGCGGTCCTACAAGTCCTACCGGGGCATGGGTTCGCTGGGTGCGATGGCGGAGGGTTCCAGAGACCGTTATTTCCAGCATGATGTATCGACGGAAAAACTGGTGCCTGAAGGCATCGAAGGGCGCGTGCCCTACAAGGGCGTCTTGTCCGAGGTGATCCATCAACTGCTGGGCGGGCTCCGCTCTTCCATGGGCTACATGGGTTGCGAAAGTATAGAAGAATTCAGATCCGAGGCTAAATTTGTCCGGATTACCAATGCAGGCATCCGTGAAAGCCATGCTCACGATATCCAGATCACCAAGGAAGCGCCAAATTACAAGTTGTCCTGACCCCCGTCATTGCCAGCTTGCCCGAATCAGGTGAAAAATAAGCCATGCATAAAGACATTCATTTACATCGTATCCTGATCCTGGATTTTGGTTCCCAGTACACGCAACTGATCGCTCGCCGCGTCAGGGAAATCGGGGTTTATTGCGAAATCATGCCCTGGGATGCACATCCCGGGGATATCCGTAAATTCGCGCCACGCGGCATTATCCTTTCCGGTGGCCCGGCATCCGTGCATGCGCAAGACGGCCCGCAGGCACCGGATGTCATTTTTGAGCTCGATGTGCCGGTGCTGGGCATCTGTTACGGCTTGCACACCATGGCGGCTCAACTGGGCGGTAAAGTCGAGCCGTCCCCGTTCAAGGAATTTGGGTACGCGCGGGTTACGGTGGAGCAACCTTCACGCTTGTTGCAGAACATTGAGGACCACGTTGACGATGAGGGCCGTTCGCAACTCGATGTGTGGATGAGTCACGGCGACAAGGTGACTGAACTGCCCGGCGGATTCGAGCTGTTGGCCAGCACGAAATCAGCACCGATCGCGGCCATCGCCGATGACGGTCGCGGTTACTACGGCATCCAGTTCCACCCCGAGGTGACGCACACAGCGCAAGGCCAGCGCATACTCGAACGCTTTGTTCACGATATTTGTGGTTGCGAAGAGTACTGGACCGCAGAAAACATCATCCGGGACTCCATCGCCCGAATCCAGGACCAGGTGGGCAATGATGAAGTTATCCTGGGCCTGTCCGGCGGCGTGGATTCAAGCGTCGTGGCCGCTTTACTGAACCGGGCCATCGGTAACCAGTTGACCTGCATTTTTGTCGACACCGGTATGCTCCGCTACCGCGAGCCGGAGCAGGTGATGGCGACATTTGACCGGCACATGGGCGTACACGTGATCAAGGTGGATGCCCGCGAACGCTTCCTGGCCGGACTGAAAGGCGTCACCGATCCCGAAGAAAAACGCAAAGTCATCGGCGGCCTGTTTATCGAAGTTTTCGAGGAACAGGCCCGCTTGAAGGGCAATGCGAAGTGGCTGGCCCAGGGCACGATTTATCCCGACGTGATCGAATCCGCCGGCAGCAAAACGGGCAAGGCGCAGGTAATCAAGTCCCATCACAATGTCGGCGGTTTGCCCGACTTTATGAAGATGGAACTGGTTGAGCCGCTGCGCGAATTGTTCAAGGACGAAGTCCGCAAAATCGGCATCGAGTTAGGCCTGCCCAGGGAAATGGTCTTCCGCCATCCCTTCCCCGGCCCGGGTCTGGGTGTGCGGGTGCTGGGTGAAGTTCGAAAGGAATTCGTTGACCTGTTGGCCCGTGCGGACCACATCTTCATCGAGGAACTGTACAAGGAAGGCCTGTATGACCAGGTCAGCCAGGCGTTTGCCGTGTTCCTGCCGGTAAAATCCGTGGGCGTCACCGGTGACCAGCGTCGTTATGAATACGTTATAGCCTTGCGGGCGGTGGAAACCGTGGACTTTATGACGGCGCGATGGGCTCGATTGCCGCATGAATTCCTTGAACGTGTCTCCATGAGAATTGCTAACGAGATCAATGGAATATCGAGGGTTGTATACGATATTTCCGGGAAGCCGCCGGCCACAATCGAGTGGGAATGAGCCCGGTCGTGGCAGAATCTGACAGGGCATGGATGCGGCACGCCCTGGACCTTGCAAATCGTGCCGGGGAAGAGGGTGAAGTGCCGGTCGGTGCAGTGATGGTGAAGGATGGCCAATTGGTGGGGGAGGGCTGGAACCGGGTCATCGGCCTCAATGATCCCAGCGCCCACGCCGAAATTCTCGCCCTGCGCAAAGCGGGCCAACGGCTCGGTAATTACCGGCTCCCCGGATGTTCACTTTATGTCACGCTGGAACCCTGCGCCATGTGCGCAGGAGCCATGCTGCACGCTCGGCTGGAGCGTGTTTATTTCGGTGCCGGTGATCCAAAAACCGGGGCGCTGGGCGGCGCCTTCGACCTGTTTGCGGATTATCCCCACAATCATCGCATCGAAACACAGGGGGGCTTGCTGGAAATCGAGTGCTCATCCCTGCTCAAAGAATTCTTCCGGGCCCGCCGCCTGTAAGAGCGTCCTTGGGCGCGAACTGTAAGAGGTCGGCCCCAAGGGACCTCTTACAAGGCCTTCTTAATCTATCCGCAGCAAGAATTTGAAACCGAGGGATGACAGCAGGAAAGCCACGAAAAAACTGAACATCCAGCCGTGCATCCAGGTAGGGCCGAAGCCGAGGATGACCTGCGCCGGCAGGTCGATATGAATTACGTCGGTTTTGCCATCGTCCGGAAGATAGCCGATCGGGTTGGCCATCAAGAGGTTCCACCATTTCTTTTTGTGAATGATCGGAATGTTGTCTTCAAGCGGCAGGGTCAGAAGTGGCTGGCGGCCGTCTGTCAGTGTTAAGGACTGCCCATTTTTCGGCCAACTGACTTGCCAGCCGTCTGCGACGGTCTCGACGCCGGTGGTCGAAGACCAGTGGATGTCGTTGTTTGACGGCTCGGCGGTCAAATGCACCATGCTGCCGGCAACCGGGGCCTCATTGCCAAAGGCTCCGGCAACCCAGACGATCAGGAACAAAACCGGCAAGGTGGACAGCAGTGCGGGGACCCAGTGCAAGGCCGAGCTGTTTGAAGCCGAGCGCCAGAGTATGGCGGATCAGCGGCAGCAATTCCTCGAATTCACCGTCGAAGTCAGCGATCAGTTTTTGCTGGACTTTCTGTTGTGCTTTGAGTTCGCCGATCTTTTCCTGGTTGGAAAGACGCCGGTAGACCATCATGGTCAACCAGCCGGCCAGGATTCCCCAAAACACCAGGCGCAGCACCGGGGGCAGCGCCATGCCGAGTACGCCGTCAATGGCGGCGAAAAGGGGGGCTGGAAGATCAAACAGGCCCATGTGCGGGTCAGTCAGGGTTTCCGGGGGCTTCGGTTTCCTTCTTCGCCTTTCTGCGCTCATCATTTTTCTGATCGGCCAGAAAAGAATGGCGCCGATGGCCACGAAGATCGTGGCAAGGATACCCAGGAGCGATCCCAGTACGCTGATACCGGCGCCCGGGCCCAACGTAGGCGGCAGCGGGGACTGGCGATGAGCGCCAGCAATAAAAGAGCTGTGATTCTTAACATATTCAAATGGCTTTGAGTGGTTTGTCTGGCGCAGGATTATAGCCGCTAACGAAGGGGGTTCATACCGGAATGTG
>PVMK01120997.1_pt1 | contig 12433 bp, 12 predicted proteins | sample 1853481 | NCBI WGS metagenome assembly PVMK01 (sample SAMN08533507, study PRJNA380276) | Marine sediment metagenome, whole genome shotgun sequencing project.
TAATGGAATGGTGGAACGATGGAATATTGGTTTTAAAAAGGATGTTAACCATTTTTATCTTATCGTCAATCCCGCCGGTGGTGGGACCATCAATCTCTCCGAGGCGTAGGCGCTACCCCTACGAGCCGGAGGCCAACATTGCATTATCCTCTCCGAGGCGTAGGCAACTACCCTACGAGCCGGAGGCCAGAACCCATTATTCCACTATTCCAACATTCCAATTGGGGCGAAGCCCCTAAGCTCTCCCTTTAATGCATCATTATGAATTTTTTGAAGAACTTCCTCGTTTTGCTGTCTCCACTGCTCCGGATTTTGTTGGTTGAAAGGGGTTATTTTTCCCATATTGTCTCCTATGGTCTAAATTGCAGTTCAACCGCCCCGATCTGTTGGCTGCACGAGGACGGTCATGTTTTTTGCATTTTTGCCCCCCGTAAAAAACTTTGTGATCTGCAGTTTGAGCCGAAGCTCCAATAAATTCGGATCTTCCAGGCCAGATATCGATTAACCTTGCCCTGTTAATTTAAGACTCAAAACGCCGGCTGTCTACATAAACTTGAGCGTTGCCGCTTCCCCGTGCCGGACTTCTCAAACCAGAGTGGGCCGGTCTTCCTAATTGTGCAACAGATCTTAAGCTTCGGGCCCGTAAAGCGGCACATCGAATTATCGCGACTAAACCAGGACCGGACCAGGGTAGAACGCTGCCAAGTAAGGCATGAGCTTAAAAACAAGGCCATTATTAGGCCTTAGAATGCCCTTTTTAGCTTCGAAAAGATGCATTCAAGGTAATAGGCAGCTTGGTCCAAGTCCAGTGGTTGGCTTTTTCTTAAACTGCCCTTTTTGGTGTCAAAAACATCACTTTAAGCCCCGAAAACGGTACTGTTTTTAGCATACATCCTTAATTGTCAAGCGTTCACCGTGGTCCGACCCCATTTCACCATTTCCCGTTTCTGAATATCCTCACCCGGAATATCAATAAAACCCGCCGAGCTGGTTGGCGGCTTTGTAATCTGAGGGTTGCTGTCAGCATAAAAAAGCCAGCATCAACTATTGAAATTCACTGCATCCGGCTATACCTTCTTACATAAATAATTGGAGCAAAGACACCAGACCGAATCGATATCAATACCATTTAAAAGTTCAAACAAAGGAAAATAAATTATGAATAATATCAGTAAAATATCCACATCAGGAGAAAGACATAACATGATTGAAACCGCCGCCTACTATCGGGCTGAAAAAAGGGGATTTCCCGATGGTGACCCGGTAAAGGATTGGCTCGAGGCCGAAAGGGAAATCGAAACCTTATTTCAGCAACTGGATGATGCGGGGTCCAGCATGCAAGAACGTGCTGCCTACCAGAGGATGCGCGCCGAGTTTAAAAAGATCCTGGCCGGTGCTAAGGATACGATCAACGCCGACACCATCAGCCAGGCCTTCGATCGGTCGGGCAGAGAGCTCAAGGAATTGGGGAAATTTGTTCCCGCGACGGTTGACCGCGCCGGTAAAAGACTCAAGCATGAGGTGGCCGCCGCAGGTGAAAAAATGAGTCCCAAGTGGGACGCCTTTTCGGAGAGGAGCCATGGACTTTTTGAGATCTGGAAGGACAAAGGGGGCCAGTTCGTCAACCAGGCCCACACTGCGTTAAACAGCTGGGTGAGTCGCTATCGTGACAAAAACGGGAAGGAAAAAAATGAAGACGGTGTCAATGAAAACGATGTCAAATCTTGACGAGTGCGCAATGAGCTAATAAAAAATTATGTTTCCTCATAATTTATGATACCCCGACACATTGGGAATTCTGAACAACCCCAGAACTTTTAGCCGACATATTTCTTTTTTTTTGAGAAAGTTATAATTTAATGGATCCCTAAGATCCTTGTATTATAAACAAAAGGAGGTAGATGATGTTTATAGTTCATGTTTTTGTGAAGGTAAAACCCCAAAAAATTGCGGCTTTTAAAGCTGCCAGCATACAAAACGCCCGTGAAAGCGTTAGGGAGCCCGGTGTTGCCAGATTTGATGTCATTCAGCAAAAGGATGATCCAACCCGCTTTGTTTTGGTAGAAGTATACCGCACATCTGATGATCCGGCCCGTCACAAAGAAACCGCCCATTATCAGAAATGGCGTGATACAGTGGCTGACATGATGGCCGAACCCCGTAACGCCATTAAGTACACAAACATATTTCCCGATGAGCAGGGATGGGGTTAGGATTTAGGAGGTCAACTAAATTAGTAGGAGAAAATCAAGAAAGGATCAAATCTTCATTCTTCACTTCATATCAAGATTGAACCCTATGGATCTCGTCATAGCCGCGGATCAACGATGAGGTTCAGCGCAGTTTCTTCAAGCCAATTCTGAAAGGGCCGGGTGGTGCCGGCAGCGGTATTGGCGGCAAAACGCATCATTCGGTGACGTTCCTCTTCGCTGAGCCAGTCATAGGAATGCTCCCAAAGCCGCTGAAGGCAGTTGCCGGTCTCATTTCTCATGGCGATCAGTGTTTTTATCGGCTGAAGAACTTTTAGAAAAATTGCGACAGCCATCTTGCGTTGCGACGGAAGAGTGCGGATCGTATCCCAAACGCTGTGCTCATCATGGGTGTCTGAGAGCATATGCTTGAGCAGGGCAATTTGTCCGGACTCAAATTCGGTTTCGGCAAGCTTGCGGACAACCTCGGCATCTTTGAGAGCGATCGAAATCAGGTACACAAGTTGCTGCAGCAATTGCATATCAAATCCCAGGGTTTTACCCGCTGCGATAAGATGACGGGAATAGCGAAAGGTGTAAAATTCCAGAGTACCGTGTAATATCGCGTGAGCGAGCTCGTGTTGCACTGCTCCCTGGACGACGATCCTGGAAAGATCCTTTATTTGTTCAGAACAAATGTGAATTCGTGGATATCCCCTCCAGGCTTCGTGAGTAGCGATGAATTCTGCCTCGCCTTCGCTAACTACACCCAGCGCTTCTTTTTCTTGCCGAAAGAATAACCGCAGCTCATCAATCAGCCGGTAGATCCGAATCGACAACAGCTTCGGTGCCGCTTCGCCAGCCAAGCTGCCGACTATCTCCTCGGCCCACAAACGAATCTGCCCGGCAAATTTGCTGTCGGTATTTTCCGAGCAATGAATTTCGATACTGGTTTGCATGCTCTGCCAAAATCTTTTAATGATTATTGACGACACTAAAATTAATTATGCATAAGCCGTTATATTATTTTGGCGCTCATGGCAACTATTCTATGGTAATTGGCAAATTTGGGGGGACTTAAAATGGCGATATTTCAAAATCAAATAAAGCGGCGGATCATTATTCACTATTCAAGCTTTGACCCTCTTTGCTGGCGTTCCCATCTCCTGTGACGCGACCCCCTGAGACCTACAATCAACTGCTTTAGTGCGCCTTACGCAACTCTTCTCTGATCACACGTCGCAATGTCTCCTCATTCATCGGTATTTGCTTCTTATCCAGGTATTGCCTCAAGGCGCTGTTAATCATGGTTTGGTAATTCCCGCCGCCGGTCTTATGGACTTGCTCTTTAAAATAATCAACAATATCTGCATCTATCCGAATTGTAGTGCGCACCTTGTTAGGATCAGGCTTTATTACCGGCCCACGATTTCCCTTGCTGAAATTATATTCTTTTCTCATAAGTTACTCCCGTAATATTTTTGTTCATGCTTTAGTGCGAGCCCGTCGAGTGTCAGATGCAAGGTTCTTGTACTCTGAGCTTGTCGAAGGGGATGAGTGAGGGATTCGCCGAAATATTACAAAAAAATATAAGGAGAAGTGCGTCCTTTAAATGACCAACGCTCTATCCCGTTGAAATCAAAGAATATAAAAAATTTTGCAACTTTCTCTTGACAGGAGGACTATAGGATGTCCCCGAGGCTCTAAAAATAAAAAAATGCTTAACAGGGAGATTAAAAATTATTCCCATTTCCCCAGGCAGTTGATCAAAGTCTCTCCGTCTCCAACGTTTCCCTGATTTCTCCAATTGCGGAATCGCGGAGACACAGCGTGTGCATTTTGTTTGCAAAAACTAACACTTTATGTTATGTATCGCAATCAGAATGGATAAATCATAGCAATGCCAGAAAAACAGCTAAAATCAGCAGGTTCCTTTGTGGACGAACTGCAAGCGGGCGGTCGCTATACATTTACACGAGCCGAGTTTGAAGCGACAGGCGATCGTTCCGGAATCAGCGTCCAGGCAGCGCTTCGCCGACTGAAGAAGCGGGGTCGCGTCGTTAGTCCCAGACGGGGATTTTACGTTGTGGTCCCGCTCGAGTACAGCTCGGCAGGATGCCCTCCGGCCGCCTGGTTCATCGATGACCTGATGCACTTTTTCAAACAGCGGTATTACGTAAGCTTGCTGTCATCTGCGGCCATCCATGGTGCTGCGCATCAGCAGCCGATGACCTTCCAGGTGCTGACTGATCGCCCTATTAGGCAGGTCCAGGTTGCGAGGGTGAGAATTGAATTTCATGTCAGCCGTCGACTCGACCGCTCTTACGTAATAGATGTTCAGACCGAAACCGGATCTATGCGCGTAGCAACTTCGGAGCAGACGGCCTACGATCTCGTCAGGTATCCGGGCGCCGCCGGTCACCTCAGCAATGTCGCTACGGTCATGTTTGAACTGGCCGAGAAGTTGAGTCCCGAGGCGCTGCTGAAGCTCGCACCCTTGTTCAAACTCTCGGACGTGCAGCGACTGGGCTATCTGCTCGATCTCGTCAATCAGGAAGCGCTGGCTAATCCACTTGCGATCTGGCTAAACAAGAGACGTAGCCGCCCTGTGCTTCTGCGTGTTGGCACGGAAGCCAAAAATAAAAAGGCCGACAACCGGTGGCGAGTAGTTCCGAACGAGGTTGTGGGAGGCAGACCTATGATTCTGGACACGGAAAAACTTAACCACGAGAGCGTCATCGAATGTTTCCAGCGCTATATAGCCCATGGAGGGCAAAAGGTAACGCGTGCTCAATTCGAGGAAAACATCGCCAACAAAATGCAGGACACTGCTTTCCTCGAGGATGTCGTGCCATTGTTGCCAACGGAAGTTACGTACCAGGCAAAAACAGCATACGAATTGGTTTCCAGTCGGCTGATTGCCCTTCTTCCTGGAGATCCATGGAAAGGAGCAGCGTCATGACTCTCTTTCATATTACTTCCGAAAGTCGCTTTAAGGAATACATCCCATTCAGCCCAGCCACTGGCCTGGGAATTTTTTCATTTTTGGACATAAACAGATCTTTGAATCTGCGATAGTGGGCGGAAGCAAATTCTTTGCTGCCGATTATGACACACTTCCGGGACGTCCATTAAATTATAATATTCGTGGCAGTTACAGGAAGAAACTTATAATTTAATGGACGTCCCGGATATTCCTTTAAATCTTGATTAGTGCTTTAACGCGATTAAGGATCTTCTGCAATCCGCTGTTTTTTCAAAGCAAATCTTTGAAAACACCAACTCTGAGGCGTACAGCCGAGTAGGTTAAGCCAAACTTTTTACCAACCTGTTGGTGGGTCAGCTGCCCTGACTGCCATAGCATATAAATGAGAAGATTCCGGTTGGTTTTGTCCGCATCCGATGCTAAATGGCTGGCTTTTTTTATGCGGGCAAAGATTTCTGAAATTATATAAGACGTGGCCAGCCTCTGGTACCACGCTTTTTAAAAGTTAGACATAAATGCAAGACCCTCCCCAATTTCCGACAAATTCCTCCTTCGGCCGGCGAAATTTAGCCAGTCAAATTATTAACTAATGTACGTCCCTGAAATTCTTTTACTATTCACTGCAGCCTGGGAAAAAAACAGGGATTGTTCTTATATTGGAAAATGTGAAAGACAGAAAGTATTGGATCCGGCTGAATACCACAATTGAACACTTTAATTTGCCGATTGAAACCTGGGCTGTCGGAAATGCCGCATATTAGGGATAAGCAAGGCCTAAGGCCTTCGTCGTCTATTCCGAGGACTTTGATAGTGAAGAATCGAGTCTTGATGTCAAGAATGAAGACCCCTATGTTTTTCAAATAGGTGACCCAACGTGAAAAATACCGATTCGAATACGTTTCAACATGGACGCTCGTTACCAAATTCGAACCCCTTGCTGTTCCAATTCGTTTTGCACCTTAGTGATGTCTACAGTACCGGTCGATGTTCCTTCTTTCACCGATACAGCCGCGGCCACACCAGCGCCTTGTCCGGTTACCGTGCACGCCATCATATTTCGTATGGCGCAATGGGAGATTTTATCACCAGCGACACATCGACCGGCCACGAGTAAATTATCTACCGATTGCGGGACCAAGCAGCCATAAGGCACCTGAAAGTAACGTCCTGTGGTGGGTAGAACAAGCACGTTATATCCGTCCAAAAACTCTGGAAAGATACCGACGGAGTCTTCGAAACGCGCTTCGTTTTTAACATCGTTTTCTGTTAGTGAATACCGGCCAATAATTTTGCGAGAATCCCGACAACCCAAGGTCATACCAAAGTTGCGAAGTTTGGCGTTTTCAAAACCTGGTACCACCGCCTTCAACGCTTCCAACGCATAAAGGGATTCTTTTCTCCCCTGCATTTCTGCTTTCGTTAAATCGTTAACATCGGTGCAGTCGATACCGGTCATATGGACGAGGTTGAGGTTCGTTGCTTCTCCTGCGTCGCTGAGGGCCGACCACGAGCCGCTAATGGTAACGAGGTTTTTCGGCATAATACCCATCTCTCTTGCTTTGATAAATTCCTTTTCAAGATACGGGCTCGGCAAATCATCTTCTTTACCCGTGGTTTCCTGGTCCCAGGTTTGACCCCAATCGGCATATGTGGCGGGATTCTCTTGGGTGTATTGTAAAAATTTTTCTTTGTTGACCCCCGCACAATTGAAAACGGTGGTGACTCCCATCATCTCTTCTTTCGCTGTTTTTCGATAAGGAACGCCAGCCAAATGGGCGATATCGGCATCGCCGGTACCATCGATAACGCGTTTGGCCAGAATGGCATATCGTCCCGATTTACTCTCCGTAATTACGCCTTTAATCACATTGCCTTCCATGATGACTTCAGTGGCAAGGGAATGCAGGTAAGGGCGTACCTTGGCTTCTGTCACGAGATGGTCCGCGACTATTTTAAAAAAATCTGCGTCGAGGCATTCACTGTCGTTATAGGGCCATTTAATGGTACCGCCCATTTTCGCTGCCAGATTTTCCATTTCGACACCGATGCCTTCGGAATCTACAGTGCCTTCATAGCGATACCAGGCAATGGTTTCTATACCCACCGTGGTGATGACACCTCCAAAACATCCGTAGCGCTCCAATAAAATCGTATCTGCACCTGCGCGCTTTGCTGATAATGCAGCAGATAGACCAGCGGGACCTCCTCCGATTACGAGCACATCACATACATCGAGGACTGGAATGTTTCTTTTCGGTTCAACAATTTGGTTGGTGTCTTGATCAATAAACGGGTGAGGGGCGCTTCGTTGATGATTGATTTCCACGGAGGGATGGTTTCGATTGGCGTCAATGCGTTTTCCAGCCCATCGCTCGACCATGCGTTTGGCTCGGTCTCTATAGGGATTTTTCTTATCGTTCATTACTTTGATTCAGCTCCTCCAACTTTTTTGACTTCTTGTTCAATGAGTATTTCGTTTCCATATAAACGGGGTTCAAGGTTAAAGAAAGCCTTTGAATTCCGGCAGGACCGAGAACTCCGGACTTTAGATTCTTTAGAAATTTGTGAAAATCTGCCTGTCCAGTGAAATGCGAAGCCTATTTGACCGGGGTGTCATAAATTTCATATTACTTCCGACAGTCGTTTAAGTGAATAAATCCCATCCAGGCCTGCCACCGGCCTGGGGATCTTTTCATTTTTGGACCTAAACAGGTCTTTGAATCTGCGATAGTGGACGGACACAAATTCTTTGCTGCCGATGATGCCCGAATCCGTAAAATAGCGCGTACGGTACCTGAACCGATCGCTTCGGCTGAGTTCAAATTCTTTGTTACGCTCTTTTTCAAGAATCTTGTCCTCAATGACCTTGATTTTTCCCTTCTCAGGCCGGTTTAAAGATCCGGCTTCATAGACATATCGGCGATACCTTTTGATGCGCTCTTTTTTGCTTTTGACATTGAATTCTTTTAAGCCGAAATCAGTCGAAAGAAAGTTATTCCGGTTGTTGGTCTGCACATGATAGCCCAATGAATTCCAGCGGTATTGTTCGGGGCGCTCCACCAGGCCGGCACGTAAGGGATTTAAATCGATATAGGCCAGGCAGTTGATCAGAGTCTCACCGTTTTCGACAATCACGCTCTTGAAGCGATCACCCCAGAAATAGCCCCGTCGGTTGTGGCGCCGGTTGTAGAACCTTGCAAAGCCGACCTTAATTTCACGCATAAACTCAGAAAGACTTGATAGTTTCTCCCGCAATGAGGGTACCAGGCCTTCTGAAAAAATACGCTCATCACCATAAAAATCCACATAGCGTTTTTGAATATCCTCGTCTGTAAATTTATATTCGGGAAACATCCTCACCAAAATGTGGAAGTGTTATGTGCACTAATCCATTATGTTGAGTCACAACTAAAACCTACCTAAATTCCAACTTTTCTCTTCCCTTTCACTTCACATAATCATCATATATAATCTTCATTTTTTATTAACTCAATAAAAAAAGGAGGTGTATATGTCTTTATCGATTCACGATTTTTTTAAATGCCCATTCACTTTAGATAGACTTCACCATTGTGGTTACTTGAGCTCATATCTTAATCCCTTTGCTCAATGGATGGAAAGACACCAATTCGAGGATTTCACAATACGAAGACATATAACGAATGTTGCCCATCTTAGCCATTCATTAAATGGGATAAAGCCTGATATTAAGGATATTAATGACCATATTCAAAGCTTTTTATTCAAGCACATTCCAACCTGCAAGTGTAAAGGATGGAAGCAGGGCCGGCAAACCAGACGGGTTTCTAATTCCTTAAATCGATTCAAAGACTATTTGTTTGATTGTCATGGCCTGGATTCTGAACCTGAAAATCTGGCGTATACAAAAATCCACCATGAATATCTTGACTGGCTTTCTGAAAAATTTCAATTAGAAAACAGTACGATCAAAATACGCTCCGATTACCTTAAGCAGTTTCTGCACTGGTATCAAGAAACTTCAAACTATCAAGCTTTGCAAGGACTTAAACCCTATGATGTTGAATCGTTTTTTATAAAAGCAACCAGCCGCTGGGGTGCGGCATATAAACGCTCATTACAGGCAACTTTGCGCAGCTTCTTTGATTTCTGCCATGAGCAGGGATATATCATGCAAAACCTGCGTTTTTCACTTCCGGTTATCAAGACCTATCGGCTGTCTGAAGTTCCCAAAAAAATTGATGATAATCAAGCACTAAAGCTTGTCGATCGCATTGACCGATCAAACGACAGCGGTAAAAGAACTTATGCAATTGTGCAGATTGTATATACTTACGGTGTCCGTGGATGTCAGCTCCGAGCGTTAAAACTAAGCGATATTGACTGGCATAAAGAACAAATACATTTCCCTGCAGTAAAGGGCGGAAAAAGTTGCTCTTTTCCTTTAACCGCCGAAGTTGGCAATGCGCTGGTAGATTATTTGAAAAATACCAGAAAAAAGTGCCGATATCAGCAAGTTTTTTTAACTTTAAGAGCTCCTTTTACCCCTCTGAAAAAAAGTTCAACCCTGTCTCAAATTATCCGATCCGCAATGTTCAAAGCAGGTATCAAAAGCCCCACAAAAGGCGCTCACTGCTTCCGCCATAGCTTTGTTTCAAGGATGCTTAAACAAGGTGAATCTTTCAAACATATCGCCGATCTTTTAGGCCACAAACACATTGCCACCACATTTATTTACACTAAGATCGATTTTAGCTCTCTTGCCCAAGTCGCATTAGAACTGCCGGAGGAGGTGGAATATGAAACCTGTTAACTTTACCAGCTGCCTGGCGGATGAAATGGCACATTTTGTTAAACTAAAGCAAAGTTGCGGTTCTGATTACCACGGCCCTGCCAAATTGCTGTTCAGATTTGACCAGCATCTCGTCGCGCTATTATTTAAAGATATGGTGCTGACCCGGTCGATTTTTCAAAATTATTTTGAAACCATCAATCACTTATGTGGCCGAGGATTCACAAATCACTACAGCGTATTACAGCAGTTTTCCGCCTGGCTCAGCCTGCATCAAAGCGACTCCTATGTCCTTGAAAGACGTCGGGCGCTTGACCGTTCTCATTCCAGGCCCGCCTATATTTTCACTGTTGATCAAATAAAAGCTGTCCTTGACAATAGCGCCAATTTTTCTAAAAAAGATGAGCTTATCCCCGGACTCTACCAAACTCTTTTCAGTCTGCTTTATAGCACTGGCATTCGAATCGGTGAAACGCTCGGCTTGACGCATGCCGATTATATCAACGATGAAAAGCTCATTCATATAAAAAAAGGTAAATTTCGTAAGCAACGATATCTCGTGCTTAGTAAATCGGCCGCTACCCGGTTAAATGAATACATACAGCACTACAAGTCCATATTGCCTGTAGAAGGACAATCGCCGTTGTTTGTCAACATGCGCAGAAAACCCCTGACCTACAATAGCGCATACTGCGCCTTTATCAAAACACTTAATAAATCAGGCATTACCAAAAACCATAGCGGTCCAAGGCTACATGATTTTCGTCATAGTTTTGCAGTTCACCGTCTGTTGCAATGGTATAAAACCGAAGCAGATATCAATGCAAAATTACCCTTTTTGAGTACCTATATGGGCCATGTCGACATTACCTCAACTCAGGTTTACCTGCAGGCAGCCAACGAACTTTTGCAAGCAGGATGTGAACGTTTCCATAATTTTTTCATCAATCATATTAAATAATTAAGGAGGTATCTGATGAAACAAAACCAATACCTTTCATATTATATTCGTTTATTTCTTATTCAGTATCTTTCAAATGAAAGAGGGCTTAGTGAAAATACAATTCTGGCATACAGAGATGCATTGAAGTTGCTGCTTAAGTATTGTGCGGATAATTTGAAGATTAAAATAGAAAAGTTGCCGTGCGATCAGATTGATGATGAAATTGTCCGTAAATTCCTCGATTACCTGGAACAGGAGCGAGGTTGTACGCCCAATACCCGCAATGCACGACTGGCTGCTCTGAAAACATTTTTCTATTATTTGGGATACGAAGTACCGCAGTGTCTTGATAATAGTCGAAGAATCAGTGCTATCCCTCAAAAGAAAACTGCTCATAAAATGATTGATTATCTAGATCCTGACGAGCTCAATGCCATTATGGACAGCATTGATGCTGCGAGCCGTAACGGCATCCGGGATAAAGCGCTGCTTCTGCTCATGTACAATACAGGAGCGAGAGTTCAGGAAATAGTTGATATAAAGCTCAATGATCTGCGTCTTGATGCAGCAAGTCAGGTTAAGCTTACCGGTAAAGGCAAAAAGCAGCGTGTATGTCCTTTATGGGAAGAGACCATTGAAGCAGTTAAAGCCTGTATATCAGTGAGAAAACCAAAACAGCAAGATGACAATCACCTGTTCCTTAATATTAGAGGTGAAAGCATAACACGGTTTGGAATTAGATATATCATTAAAAAATATACCGATAAAGCAATAAAAAAACAGCCTTCATTGAAACAAAAACAGGTCAGTCCCCATACGCTTCGGCATACTACTGCAATGCATCTACTACAGGCTGGTAATGATCTGAATGTAGCTAAGCTCTGGCTCGGGCATGCGAATTTAAATACAACGCATATGTACGTTGAAATCAACATGGAGATGAAAAAAGAAATTTTATCAAAAATTCAACCACCAAAATTGAAGCAGGAAGTAAAAAAATGGAAAAAGCCGAAAATACTCGAATGGCTCGATGAACTATGTCAGGAGGTTTAATTATGTGAAGTATAATTTAAATGGATAGACTATTTTTGTGGAGAAAGGAGGGGGGCTCAACATAATGGATTAATGCACATAACACTTCTTATGTGAAGCTTCACATAAAAAGTGGTTTCCCATCAGGCAGAACCCTAAGATTTCAACCAAATACAGGGCAGCGTAGCGCCGGATCAGACCCAGCATAAAATCTTTTTCAATATCACCCAATGGAAAGCCGTCCAGGGCAGTTCTGGACATCACGTGATAAACAGTGCTCTCATCATTTATTATCAACCGCTGGGTTCTACTTGGCATGCCTGGCTCCTTTGTGCCTAAATTTTTGCCCTACATTACATAGGAATTGATTTGTGTCAAGCATAAAGTACCTGTCCCCTTCATTCCCCTCTTCTCTTTGCCCCTACTATTTGGGTTAAATACATGGTAATGTTTTTTCTATAAATCCGTAATTATTGATCAGAAAAACCTGCCGGAAAGGAGACATTGTCATG
>PVMK01172936.1_pt1 | contig 12432 bp, 19 predicted proteins | sample 1853481 | NCBI WGS metagenome assembly PVMK01 (sample SAMN08533507, study PRJNA380276) | Marine sediment metagenome, whole genome shotgun sequencing project.
CTGTACCCGGTCGCCATAATAGCGGTATAGGTAACCTCTGACATAGCGCCAGAAGCCGGCACGCCTGGCCCCATCGATAAAAGGGCTGGAAATGGGTAGGCGCAGTTGGAGCTTCCTTACGCTGTGCGTCGCCGCGGCGGAGTTGACCATCTCGAGGAGCGCAACGCACCGATCTTCATCATCAGCCTGGAGATAGTCGACCCGCCAGGTGGTGGGTGTGGCACAGGACTTCACCGAAGCGATGCCGCTGAAGCGATCGTCCTCTGTTGAGACCCAGGTATGCCGCTTTCCACGCAGGGGGAGCCACTGCTCAATAAAGACCTCCGGTGAGCAGAGGTTTATCGTACCCACGCTATCATGGCCTATCGCCTGGTTGGCAGACGCCTGCCGTGAAAAGGAGAGGAAGGATAGCAGGTCGGTGGGATAAAAAGATCGAATCATCGCTTTGCGTCACCGTTGACGATACTCAGGAAGTAGGAGTGTAGCCTGGGATCATCAGTCAGTTCAGGATGAAATGCCAGAGCGAGCATATTCCCCTGTCTCGCTGCTACGCCTGTACCATTATTAAGCCGTGCCAGCACTTCCACGCCTTCACCGGCCCGCTCGATATAGGGTGCCCGAATGAACACGCCGTGGAATGATGGTTCGCCAATAACAGGTATATTGAGTTCGGTCTCAAAGCTATCCACCTGCCGTCCGAAAGCGTTTCGTCTCACTTCGATATCCATAGCTTCCAGAGGCTGAATACCGTTAATATCTGCTGCCTTCCTTGCTAAGAGGATCATGCCAGCGCAGGTGCCCATTATGGGGAAGCCATCGTTGCAAAGACTGCTGAGGGGTGCCGATAAATCATATTCCCTCATCAACCTGCTTACTGTGGTGCTCTCCCCACCGGGGATAATGAGCCCGTCCAGGCCCTCAAGCTCACGGGGCAGGCGAATAGGGAGAGCCTCTACATCGAGATGGCGTAAAAGGGTAATGTGCTCCACAAAGGCACCCTGAAGTGCGAGCACACCAATTTTCTTCACGCTATCTCCTTATAAAAGGTATACCTGATTAAATCCTGATGATCTATACCAGCGCCTTCTTACCCGTTACCATCCCCTGGGGGACAGCAGATTCTCCTCCGGTATAGCCTTTATATCAAGACCTGGCATTGCTGCGCCGAGGCCTTTGGAGACATCGGCGATTATTGCCGGGTCGCGATAATGGGTGGTGGCTTTAACAATAGCCCTGCCCCTCGCTTCCGGGTCACTGGACTTGAAGATACCTGATCCCACGAACACGCCCTCCGCCCCCAGTTGCATCATTAATGCCGCATCCGCAGGGGAAGCGATACCGCCGGCGGCGAAGTTTACTACTGGCAACTTTCCCGTTTTCTGCACCTCGATTACCAGCTCCAGTGGGGCGCCCAGCGCTTTTGCTTCAGCGGCGAGCTCATCGGTGGTCATGCTGCCCAGCTTGCGGATCTCGTCCATAACCGCTCTCATGTGCCTTACTGCCTCCACGATATTACCCGTGCCCGCCTCTCCCTTGGTCCTGATCATTGCCGCCCCCTCACCGATACGCCGTAGCGCCTCGCCCAGGTCACGGCAGCCACATACGAAGGGAATATTGAAGTCGTGCTTCCAGATGTGATGGCTTTCATCGGCCGGGGTTAAAACTTCAGATTCGTCGATAAAGTCTACCCGAAGGGCCTCGAGAGCCTGGGCCTCCACAAAGTGACCGATGCGGCATTTCGCCATCACCGGTATGGAGACTGCCTCCATGATAGCCAAAATCACAGTGGGGTCTGCCATACGGGCAACCCCTCCGTCTGCTCGAATATCCGCAGGCACACGCTCCAGGGCCATTACGGCACAGGCTCCCGCTTCCTCCGCAATCTTGGCATGCTCAGCGGTAACGACATCCATGATTACGCCACCTTTGAGCATCTGAGCGAGACCCGCTTTTACCGTCCAAGTCCCTTTATCCATGCCGCCCTCCAATAGTATTTCACATAAATATTCTACTCTCGCTCTTTATATTTAGCAAGGTATTATTCACCGGCCCATTGACAAGGGGCAAAGACCAGGGTACAATTCCGCCCGATGATAATAAATGGGGGTACTCATTAATGGGAGATGAAAAGCCTTTCGAGAGGGTATCCAAGACGCGACCTGGGCATGAAGTGCTACGCAGAAAGAGGCAACCCAGGAGAAGGCTGAGAATTGCGCCCAATGTCCCCGAGGCAGTTAAATTTCTCCGGGTCATAGTCACCCAGACTCCTTTTCTGCCCATGATCGCGCTGCTTACTGTCCTCTGGCTGCTTTTCTCCACCGTCTTCTATTATGTTGAGCATGGAGCCAGCGGCACGGGGATAAACTACTATACCGACGCTCTATGGCGGGGGCTAGTAGCGATCACGACAATGCGCACAGCTCATATGCCTGTGAGCGGGGCTGGGCAAATAGTCGGCGGCATATGGGCGGTCCTTGGGTGCGTAATTTTCTATGGGGCGATAATCGCCAGTGTCACCGTCTACTTCATGCGCCGCAGAGAGGGAACGGTGAAACAGATCGACTCAACAGTGGCATATAACCTGGAGCGGCTGGATGACCTATAATTGGAGGAACTAGAGCTTCTCAAGGAGACTACCGATAGGCTTATCGATCTCCAGATCAAGAAGCGGGAGGAGGGAGGTTGACAATCATTGAGGAACCGCTATTGCATGATTTTACTGCACCGAGTATAATATGCCTTTCAGAGAACAGGTCTGAGGGGTAAGAGTATGAAGTACATGAAGTTTCTAGTGCCTGTAACCGGGAAGAAAGCGGATGACGATATTATCAGGACCGCCTGTGTCCTTTCCCGGAAAAGTAAGGGGAAGGTCTATGTAGTCCACGTGATTGAGGTAAGCCGCACACTTCCTTTAGACGCGGAAGTCGAAGAGGAGACCCGAAGTGGGGAAAGCGTGCTTTCCAATGCGGAGAAGATCGCCGATGTGATGGATTGTCAGGTAGAAACGGAGATCCTCCAGGCGCGGGAGACCGGACCTGCCATAGTGGATGAAGTAGTGGAGCGGGGTGTGGACATGATCATCATGGGCATGGAATATAAGAAGCGCTTCGGTGAGTTCGGCATGGGGGATGTTGTACCCTATGTACTGCGGAATGCCCCGTGCCCGGTATTGCTATGGAGGGGCCCGATGGAGGAGGCTGAAGCATGAATATAGTGATCATGGGGTGCGGTAGAGTAGGTGCTCAATTAGCGGGGATGTTAGATGAAGATGGACATCAGGTTATCGTTATGGACAGCGATACATACAGCTTTCGCCGTCTTCCCGCATCTTTCAAAGGCACGCCAGTAGTGGGCGATGGTACCGATGAGGATTACCTAAAGAGAGCGGGAATCGAGGAGGCTGATGCATTCATTGCCGTAACCCAGGGGGACAATCGCAACGTGATGGCCGCTCAGATAGCGAAACATGTATATAATGTACCCAAGGTGATTTGTCGTATATATGATCCCCTCCGTGAGGAGATGTATCAAACACTGGGTCTGGAAACCATAAGCCCCACTATGGTAGGGGCAAAACTCCTGCGAGATAAAGTAGTGGGCTAAGGGGGTTTTGATGTATATCATCATTGTCGGTGGCGGGAAGGTGGGTTATTACCTCTCCCAGGCCCTGTTGAGCGAGGGGCATGAGGTGTTGGTCTTGGAGAAGGACCCGGCGAAGTGCGAGGCTATCTGCGATCAACTGGGGAGCGTGGTAGTGCGTGGCGATGGCTGCGAGGCGCGAACCCTGACGGAGGTGGGGACGGAACGGGCGGACATGTTCATTGCGGCAACCAATGAGGATGAAGATAATCTTGTTTCTTGCCAGGTGGCAAGACATAAGTTCAAGGTACCACGTACCATCGCGCGAATCAATAACCCCAAGAATGAAGAGCTATTCAAGAAGCTGGGAATCGATGTCACAGTAAGCAGCACAAATCTTATACTGGAGCATATCGAGAAGGAGGTACCTACTCATCCCCTGATGCACCTGCTAACCCTGAAGGGGGGAGCTTTGGAGATCGTTGAGGTGAAGATTCCCCCAACTTCCTCAAAGATCGGCAAACCTATGAAAGATATCGTTCTCCCTCCCGACAGCGTAGTATGCCTCATAATAGGGAGATGGGGAGCACGGGTACCAACGGGCGATACCCCTTTGGAGGCAGATTCTCAGTTAGTTGCCGTAACCAGGCCAGAGGGGGAAGCGGCGCTGCGGGCAGCGCTCACTGAGTAGGTATGGCAAAGAGGATTGCATATCTTGGGCCCCAGGGAACCTTCACCGAGGATGCGGCGCTTCTACATGATAAAACAGCCCAACTTATCCCCTTTCCCAGCATCCCAGCAGTGGCAGTTGCTGTTACTTCGGGGATGGCTGAAGAGGGCGTGGTAGCCATTGAAAACAGCCTCGAAGGTTCAGTAACCGATACCCTGGATCTATTGATACATGAGTCTGGGGTGTTTATTCGAAAGGAACTGGTACTGCCCATTGAGCATTACCTCCTGGTAAAACCGGGGACCGAGGCGGGCGAGGTGAAGGTGCTCTACTCACATCCCCAGGCACTGGGGCAATGCCGCAATGTGATCGAGCGCTGTTTTCCTAAAGTGAATGTGGTGGCTGCCCTCTCCAACGCTGCCGCCGTGGAAGAGATGATGGCCTCGACCCATTCTGCTGCCGCCATCGGCACGAGGAGAGCAGCCGAGCTTTATGGCGCAGAGATCCTGGCTAGAGGCATTCAGGATAAGGCCTCCAATGTCACCCGGTTTGTTGTTCTCGCTTTGACAGATCACCCCCCAACAGGCTCGGACAAGACATCCCTGTGTTTTTCCTTTGCGGACGATCGTCCGGGGGTGCTCTGCGAGGTGCTACAGAAGTTCGCAGAGCGAAACATCAACCTGGCAAAGATAGAATCCCGTCCCTCCAAGGAGAGTTTGGGGAGGTATATCTTTCTAATTGACATTGAGGGGCATCACGATGACTCTCTGGTCAGCGAGGTGCTTAAGCAGGTACGCGAGGTGACATCTCTCTTCAAAGTCTTTGGCTCCTACCCAAGATATACGGCATAATGAAAAAAAGGGAAGCATCGCTTCCCTTTTTTATATAAATACCCCTAAACCGTTAGCTATTCTTCTCTCTTTTCCCTAAGCTTCTCTTCAATCTCGGAGCGGGTCTTATGAACGGCCTCTTTCCCTTCATCAATAGCGTGCTTGATTATTTCCTTACCCTCCGTGAAAACCTCATCCTTAATAACACCGGCCATCTTACCCGCCTTGCCACCTATCTCTTGGACCCTCTCACGGTCGCGTATCACTATAACAATGCCCACACCGATCGCCGCGCCGACGACTCCTCCGACGATTAGCCCGCTTAGAAAGCCGGCCCCACCGTACTTATACTCTGTAGCCACCTTTACGTCCCTCCTTTCTCTTGGGAAGCCCATATACAAATTCCGTAGCCTTAGAAATCCCTTGAATAATACTGACCATACTGCCCAGCGGCTTGACGACGTCCTGTGTCACTGTGGAGATGATGATTCGTATATTCTCGATGATCGTCCTAACTGAGTTAGCCATTGGCTTGACGAGGTCCTGGGCCACTGTGGAGGTGATAATCTGAATATTCTCGGTGATTGACCTGACAGAATCGAGGGTATCGCGAATCTTGGGGTAGATCTTGATTGCGATGACTACAAAGAAGATCGTCGCCCCAATGCCCACTATGGAAAAGATGACAATGAATAGATCACGTAATTCTGCTAGGGACATTTCTTACCCCCTGTGTTCCCCTTATACCACTGTGTTGGTGAAAAGTCAACTGGAGTATACTATGGGACGGTTATGCTGGTACCCGGGTTATATTAAAGAGGGCCTCACCGCGCTACTGGGCGAGGAGCATGGCAGCGCCTCACTGTCTTCTAGCTCCACAGCCACAATGATCTTCCGTTCACCGGCTCGCGCTTGAGAAGTCCCATCTGGACCAATCTCCCCATCTCCTGCTCGGCCATATCCAACGGGACGCCCATTTTGCGCGATACTTTCTGCGCAAGATATCCCTCTGGATCGGCTCCATCCTTCATCTGCCCCAGCCGTTCAATGACATCACCCTTGAGGAGCCTCCAGATGAACTCCTTGCTCGCTTTTTGCCTCAGCTCTTCCGAACACGTCGGGTCGCCCTCGGCAGCCTTGCGCTCTATCTCCTGCCAGACATAGGTAATTATCTGGTCGTAATCGGCCATATGCTCCAGGACCATTTGCGGGCTCATAGTAGGAGTCTCTGTAATTGGTTCGTTGGCATCATACTTCGCCCAGTTTCGGGAAAGGATACGCAGGCCATAGTCTTTAGGCCTCTCATAGAGCTCCGTTCCGGGCAGGGGGGAGAGCAGGTGGAAACCATATTTGGCATCGTAGTCCCGGTTAAGCTCCGCGGCAAAATCCAGCGACTGGCGTGCGGTCTCCGGGCTTTCGCCAGGCAGACCGAAGATGAAGGAGTTAAAGACCCCGATCCCGGCCTCGGTGGCTAACTTTGTTCCTCTCCTGATATCATCCGGTGTTGTTCCCTTCTTAATGGTCTTCAAAATCTCGGGAGAGGCTGACTCAGCGCCGTAGAGTAGCCAGGAACAGCCGCCTGTCTCATTTTCTTCAGTATATCGGTAGTTACGGTGTCGGCACGGGCGAAGACAGTCCACTCGATCTTCAAGTTGCGCCTCATGATTTCATCGCACACCGCGTGTGCATGGCGGTGGTTGAGGGTGAAAGTGTCATCGACGATATTTAACCAGTTAAAACCAAGCACTTTATGGATCTGCTCTATCTCATCTACTACCAGCATAGGGTCGCGGAAACGAACGCGCCGCCCGAAGAGTCGCGGCCCCGAGCAGAAGATGCACTTGTAGGGACAGCCCCTGCTGGTGACTATAGTGCAGGGCGCACCGATAGCATGGTATTTGGAGATGGGGCAAGAGGTGGCGTGCCGGGCTGGGAAGCTCATTCAGATCCTCGATAAGGGGGCGGGGCTCAGTTCTTACCACCCGGTTATCTTCGCGGAAGGCAATCCCCGCTACCTGCTGGATGTCTTTACCTTTCTCCAGCGTCCTTGCCAGCTCAACTATTGTCCGCTCTCCCTCCCCGATGATTACCAAATCGATCCAGCGGGATCGAAGGAGAGTTTCCTTGATGGCGAAGCTGGCATGTGGGCCACCTAACATGGTAACGATGCCGGGATCAAAATTCTTGCATACCTTCAGGTTTCTGGCGGCAATAGTGGAATTCAGGGTTACGCAGGTAGATCCGACCATTTGGGGTTGATATTCCGCAAGCTTATCCCTGATTTTGCGGGCTGAGTGCTGGGACACCAGAAGATCCAGGATCTGTACCTCAATACCTTCACGTTGCAGTACTGCGGCCAGGTAGCTTAGAGAGAGAGGGGGGGATAGGGTTTTCTTCAAGTGGGTAAGGAGTGCTCATGAGAAGAACGCGCATGGAAATTCCTCCTAGCTAAACGGTTGTGTCTCGATTATATATTAAATCAGCGTGTTTCGCTAGATTCGATTTAATGGTGATGATGGAATTTAGCCCCTCTAACGAATAGCAGGGGATAAACGATATCGCTCATACAGCAGGGAATCCAAACGGCAAGGAATAGGAAGAGAAAGATGGTAAGATATTGCAGCCAGGTTACTGTTACCCCCAATGCCATAATAATAAAGAATAGTGAGGCCCAGGTGCTGATCAGAACATGACCGGCGTGAGGGAATTTGGTGATCGGTCTCCAGAGACCGATTGCGATGCCTAAAAATGCCGGGGGGATAGTGATCCATGGTTCTTCAATGAAACCGATGTGGAGTTCCCTGCCGGGTAAGACAGCCAGCCACGCTCCCAGATAGGGAATGATTGAATCGCTCAGGGTAGCGATGCCGATGCTGCCGGTGAAACCGATCAGGATCACTGCCCAGAGTTTTACGTTACCAAGCGTTTTATATATCGCAGTGGTTACCACAGCGCTCAAGACGATATGTGCGGGATGGAGGATGTAAAAAATGGTCTCGGAGGAGCGGGAAACCGTGTCGAGAAAGTCGCCCCAGATTACAATCAACATAAAGCCAATCGCCGTTACAGCTCCGAAAGCGGTAAAGGGAATATGATTTACCAGCTCTTTGCCGATTAGCCTCCATTGCTCTACACCTATCATTTTAACGTCATAATCCTGGTTCCGCATGAATTACTAGCTCATGCTCATTAGTGATTTTAAACTCCCGTGTAACCTTTGTTGATTTAAAAAACTAAAGACCTTTCTCCACAATAAAGGCTACCAGGTCGGCGACGCGGCAGCTATAAGCCCATTCATTATCGTACCAGGCGAGCACCTTTACCATATTGCCCCCTATCACTATCGTCGCAGGGGCATCGAAAATAGAGCTTGCCGGGTTTCCCTTGAAGTCCATGCTCACCAGTTCCTCCTCACAGAATTCGAGGATGCCTTTTAAGGGACCGGTGGCGGCTTTTCTGAAGGCCTCATTCACTTCATTCGCTTGTACATCTTTGCTCAGCACAGCGACGAAGTCCACCACGGAGACGGTGGGGACGGGCACGCGGTAGGCCATGCCGTGAATCCTTCCCTCCAGCTCGGGGATAACCACGGTTACTGCCTTAGCGGCGCCTGTAGTGGTGGGAATGATATTCATCGCCGCCGTCCGCGCTCGCCTTAGGTCCTTATGGAACTGGTCCAGGATACGCTGGTCGTTGGTGTAGGCATGGATGGTGGACATCAGCCCTTTTTCCACGCCGAAGGCTTTGTGGAGCACCATGACCACGGGGGCAATGCAGTTAGTGGTGCAGGAGGCATTGGATATGACGCGATGCTTTTTCGGGTCGTAGTGGCTTTCATTGACCCCCAGGACGATGGTCACGTCCTCCCCCTTCGCCGGGGCGGAGATGATCACCTTCTTGGCCCCGCCCTCCAGGTGGGCAGCAGCCTTTGCTGCATCGGTGAATAGCCCGGTGGACTCTATCACCACCTCGACCCCGTAGTCGGCCCAGGCGATCTTACCTGGGTCGCGCTCGGAAAGCACCTTTACCGCCTTGCCGTCTACGACGATGGCGTCCTCTGTGGCCTCCACCTTCCCCGGATATGCGCCGTAGTTGGAGTCATGTCTGAGGAGATGGGCGTTGGCTCTGGTATCGCAAAGGTCATTGACGGCGACCACCTCAAGCGTTCCAGCATAGCTTTCATTTACCGCTCTGAGAACCTGACGCCCGATTCTCCCAAAGCCGTTGATGCCGATCTTTGTTGTCATTTCGCACTCCTTTAATATTCTTACGGAAATCGGAAATATTATTACCTTCTGATGGCGAGTGGAGGTTGTGCACGGCGCCTTACCATGTCCGTAAAGGCCTCGACCCTGGTCTTCAGGTGCTGGGTGAGCAGATAATCATTATTTCCCTCCAGTGTCAAGATGGGTAGGTCGATGTGGTGGCGAAATATGATATCGCCTATTCCGCGATGACAGAAGGCTTGAACGTAATGGATTACCCCATCTACCCTGCGATCTGGCAACTGGGGCAGGATGTCGTTAAGCCTGTCGGACAGGGAATAGGGGTATGTGTAGCTTGAATATTGCTCGGCAAGAGAGTTTTGCGAATTACCCGGGTTGGGCATGGCGAATTGGCGCTGGATTTCGTTGAATACTACCCTGGCCCCCTGGCTCTCCACGAAATCGTATAGGTCCCTGGCAAAGATAGGGGGCACGCCGATATAGGCGAGGCGCAATATATTTCCCTTTTTTCGTTCCTGTCGTTCTCCTCGTTCTTCTCGATCATGACATTCAGTTATAAGCTGATCCAGCTGTCTCTCGTATTCATCGATGTCTCCCATAAAATCGGAACTGGAGACAAGCCAGAAGTGGTTCTCCCGGCCGCTGACCACGTTCCCTCTCCAGGTAAGCTCATCGAGCTCATGCGCCAGACTCCTCGCTTTTTTGAGGTTCACCCTCGCTTCTTCAGCCGCTTCTAAAGTTGTATTTAGTGTCCTGGCAAGGGATTCAAGCGTGTACTGCATCTGCGAAACATCGGGGTGGTCTGGGTAGGCGAAGGGGATTACGTTGCGCCCCTTGAGTTTTAGAACCTCCATTAACATGATGGTATTAGAGCAATCGCCGCTGGTGACGCAGAGCACCGTATCGATACCCTGATCCATAACAACACCGTAGATACCTTTAATCCACGTGCATCAATTGATGGGGAAGCCCGCCGGCTCGGCGATATCCACCAGTCGCTCGGGGTCCGGGTCAGAGATGAAGAGATTATTCAAGTCGACAGGCTGATAGCCCGCCGCCAACAGGACTTCTGTAGGGACTGTGGTGGTTATGCCGATTGTGATCATTTACCCAAATTGTATAGCGCGGCCATGCCGGGATAGCGGGCGCGCTCTCCAAGCTCCTTCTCGATGCTGATCAGGCGGTTATATTTAGCGACGCGCTCTGAGCGGCAGGGGGCGCCAGCCTTTATGAAGCCGGTGTTCTTGGCCACGGCCAGATCGGCGATGGTGACATCCTCGGTCTCGCCGGAACGGTGGCTTACCACCGCTGTCCACTCCGCCTGCTGCGCCATCTCGATAGCCTCGATGGTCTCGGTAAGGGTGCCAACCTGGTTGACCTTGATGAGGATGGAATTGGATGCTTCCTCACTGATACCGCGGGCGAGGCGTTTCACATTTGTGACGTAGAGGTCATCGCCCATAATCTGGATTTTTCTCCCCACTTTATCCATGAGCATTTTCCACCCGTCCCAGTCGTCCTCCGCCATCCCATCCTCGATGCTGATAATGGGGTATTCGGATACCAATTTCACATAATAATTCACCATCTCGGCGCTGGAGAAGGAGGCACCCTCCCTGGCGAGGATGTATTTGTCATCTCTGTAGAACTCGCTGGCTGCGGGGTCGAGGGCAATGAAGCAATCGGCGCCCGGTTTATAGCCTGCCGCTTCGATAGCGGCGAGTACCAGCTCCACTGCCTCTATCGTTGGAACTTAAGGATGGGGCGAAACCACCTTCATCGCCGACATTGGTATTCAGCCCTTTGCTCTGGAGCACTCCCTTGAGGGTCTGATAAATCTCAGCGCACATGCGGAGGGCAAGGGCAAAGCTCTGTGCTCCCAGTGGGACGATCATGAACTCCTGGAAATCGGTCGCATCCATGGCGTGCTTTCCGCCGTTTAGGATATTCATCATGGGCACGGGTAGAGTGCATGCCTCTTCGCCACCGATGTAGCGATATAGAGGGAGCTCCAGGAAGTTGGCTGCGGCGTGAGCAACAGCGAGGGAGACACCTATCGTAGCATTAGCGCCGAGCCGCGATTTGTTCGGCGTGCCATCGAGCTCGATCATCCGTTGATCGATCGCCGCCTGCTCCTGGCAAGACATCCCGATTAGGGCGGATTCGATATCCTCTTCAACATTCTTAACCACCCGGAGCACACCCATCCCACCGAACCGACTCTTATCTCCATCGCGGAGCTCCAGTGCCTCGTGGGTTCCGGTAGAGGCCCCGGAGGGTACCGCGGCGTGCCCCAACGTACCATCGGAGAGCACTACGTCAACCTTCACTGTGGGATTGCCGCGAGAATCGAGGATCTCCCTGGCACTTAATTCTTCAATAACTGCCATCCTTTCCACCTCCTTTCACCATTTTCGCCCTTATTACCCTAAGCTAAATTAGGGTGCAATCCAGGCTTTCATTCTACCTGGCATTCCAATTCATTGATTAGCCCCTCCCTATTAAACCGAGGGCCTTTTCCACAGCATCCACTGGATTTAGCGCCAGGATTATTGAGCTTTCCGTTACCCCTCCCCTGGCTAGCGACCAGGTACCCAGGCCGATAACAGGGGTACCACTTTGCAGCGCATAGGCGATCTCGGAAAGGGTCCCGTAGCTGCCGCCGATGGCGATCACCGCCTGACCCGACTTGGCAACGATGGCGTTTCTGGAATAACCCATGCCGGTAACGATAGGGATTTGAACGTAAGCATTGGCATCCTTACGGCTGTTACCGGGCAGAATACCGATAGTGACACCACCTTGAGAGGCGGCCCCACGACATGCTGCCTCCATCACCCCCTCCAGGCCGCCGCAAATTAGAGTGACACCGCGCCTTGCCAGTTCGCATCCCACTTCCTCGGCGAGCCTGGTCTCCTCGGCGGAGCAGTCGCTGGCGCCGATAACGGTAATGAATAACCCTCGTTCCATCTCCAAAGCCATATGAAACAGACTAAATGGGATTATAGCACCCTGAACTTAATTGCCGCAACTGAAGAGGAGATGTTTCTTACCTGTAAGGTCGCCTGGCGTCGTATCAAGGTTACCAATCTCGGCGCTTCATATCTCCTGTTTGCACGAGGTATCG
>PVMK01125055.1_pt1 | contig 12431 bp, 15 predicted proteins | sample 1853481 | NCBI WGS metagenome assembly PVMK01 (sample SAMN08533507, study PRJNA380276) | Marine sediment metagenome, whole genome shotgun sequencing project.
ATATGCGGGAAGGGGCGAAATTTTACTGGAAGTCGTGCCTCATAGGAAATGAGGTTCCTCTTAATCTGAAATGGGGGGGATAGTTTAGAGTCAAAAAATGGTTTGCTAACATTCGCAAATATTTATGTATGTGCGGATGTCTCGGCATCAACAATAAAATTCCAAAGACAAGAACGTACTTCCTCATCGATGTCTTTGAATTGTACTCCCACATTGACGCTTTGGGATGTCGTATCCTTTGCCACAATCCTGTTACAAATCACTCTTGCAAGAAGTGATAGTGATTCTTTGTCTCCAGGCAAGAGTAATTGAAATTTAATTTCAGTATTATTCCCTGGGAATTGCCCACGGTCTACAAGTTCAATACATGCACCAGTGGAACTTATATTGACCAATTTTGCGAATCTTTTGTCGCCATCGAAATTTATTTGCACATATAAATCATAAGACATATTCAATCGAAAGTTGTCCCTTGCTGCTAGAAGCAAGTCTTTTAGGAATGACCTGAGATCGTCAGCACTTTTTCTTGTATTTTCTGTAGAGTCTTGATCTTTTTTGCCCTGTTCTATTTCCTTCTCAACCTCCTCAAGAAGTTTCTTGTAATTAAAAATTCTTTTAATCAGATCATTTCGCTGCATGAAAAAGTTTTTGGTTGAAACAGCGACATTATGAACCTTGACATTTACCCTACATTGAGGGCACTCAATTTCTGGTAGTTCAACTAGAAGAGGGGACTTGATAAGTCCGCTGCATTTTGGACAATTCATTTGAATCATATTTTCAACCAAACAATTCTCACAGACCGCCCTTTGAACCGCCTCGTTAAAACCTTTTGGATTGACGGCCTGGATTTCCACAGATTGCGCACGGATTCTAATTGCTACCCGTTTCCCCAGACCAAGCTGCGCGAAATCCAGCCAACCCGCTTACTCTCATGCTCAACCTTCAACCACTCGTCTTTTCGTTCCAGCACTTTAAAAGCAACCCCACGATTAGCGCGGAACAGTAGATCATGTCCCGTTCCCGGCCCTTTGCGGATATTGCCTCTACGGACCTTGACCACAACGGTCCGCCCTGCTTCGATGGCAGCTTTATCAACCCAACCTTTACGCCCCATAAAATCGCTTACTTTATAATATTCCCCATCCTCCTCGACCACAGTTAATGGATAATGCCGCGGTACCACCAAAATCACCTGAGCAATATACGGATTTGAAGAATCACGGATTTCTACGGAATTATTTTTAACTGACAAAATATCCGCAGAGGCAAAGGTCGCAACGCTTAAGACCAACAGGACACCAAAGACTAACTTCATAGAACCCCCTTTCATTGGTAAAATTCGCATTATTTTTTTCAAACCACAACTAATTACTGATCCCATCCGTCTCTGATAATTGCGTCTTTTGATAAGCGGAGAGGCTCTTTAAATAATCGAGATTTTTCGCTGCTTTCACGTAATAGCTAGGACTCAACTCCAATGCTTTGACAAAAGCAGCTTCGGCCTTCTCCCATCGATTTTTCACCATATAGATATAACCAACATTGTTATACGCTCCGGCCTGACCGATACTGTTTGCAAACATGGACAAACCTTGCGTCTCATCTCCGTTCAATATGTATGCAGCGGCAAGATTGTTCTTGATCAGATGATCTTCACGCTTCAACCTTGCCCCTGCCAAAAAAGCGTCAATGGCTTGCGGATAAGCTCCCTGAATTAAATAGTGAAAACCCAGGTTATTAAAAGAGGATGGATTCACCGGCTGCAACTCCGCCACCCTGAGGTACAACTCTTCTGCCTTCACACTCTGCTCCAAGGTATCATAACAGATGGCCATTTCCGTCAAGACACCAGGATTGTTTGGTGTTAAGTGCCGCGCCTGTTGCAAATAGCTGTCAGCTTTTACACAGTCCCCTTCTAGCCGGTAAACCTTGCCTAGCCCAAGCAGGGCCGACGGGTTCTCTGGGCTCAGCTTATACACCTCAGAAAAAGCTGTTTTCGCCTTGTCTAACTGATTTTTTTTCATAAACAGTTCGCCCAAAAGTTGATACAGTTCGACATTATCTGACGCTTGAGTTAGGGCCTTAGTCAAGTGCAGTTCGGCCAAGGGCAAATTCTCCTGTTCCAGATAGATTCGCCCCTTGGAAAGCAAAGCTTCCAGGGAAAGATTTTCCAGCTTTTTATCGGTATCCACCTCGGCCAGATTTTTTTCAGCAACAGGGACAAAAGCCACCGCCCTAGGTTTCGGAGCACAACCACTCGTCAAAACAAAACTACTCAACGCACACAGTAAGAAAAACCCCTGCAAAGACAGATAACGCATGATCAAACTCCTTCCAAGTTAATTAACAGCCCTATCCGGTAGAGTTCAACACCGGCAGGAGAACCTTCATAATTTTCAGGCCAGCAGGTCCCAGCAGCACCACCAGGATCGCCGGGAAAATAAACAGGATTAACGGCATGGTCAGCTTGATCGCCGTCTTGGCTGCCTTTTCCTCGGCGACTTGCCGCCGTTTAACGCGCATATCATCAGCATGCACACGTAGCGCTTTAGCCATACTGGTTCCGAAACGAGTGGTCTGTACCAGCATCGTCATCAAGTTCTGTATTTCAGCGACGCCGGTTCGCAGACCCATATTCTTCAGACTTTCGCTACGTGGGCGTCCCGCGCGTATTTCCCGGTTAACCGTATGAAATTCATCACTTAAATCACTGTTCAAAGGGCGTAACTCATCACCGACCCGCTTGAATGTCATATCGAGCCCCAAACCTGATTCAACACAGATAACCATCAAATCCAAGGCGTCAGGTAGCGCTCTAAGGATCCCCTGCTGCCGTTTCTGGATAATAATACTCAAAACTATCGCAGGGATAAAATAACCGACAATTGCCAACACCAGGCAGACCAGGAGTATTTGAGGGGTTAATATATAAAACACGCCGCGAAGCAGAAATAACGATGGTAGCAGGCATGCCAAAACAAGTTTAAGTGCAAAATAGATTCGATAGCTTTTCTGCGATTGGAACCCACCCTGCAGCAATCGGGTTCGGGCCAGCTTCTGACCTTCGGCGTTACTCGGCGAGAGGATGCCATGCAGAGGTGTCGTAATCTTTGCAACCACCCCTTGATCCTCTGTCTCAAGCAGCGTTGTCTTCTTCGAGAGGGGCACCGGAGCATCTTTCTGAAGCAACTTGCCCAGCCTTCTGGATGTAGGATTCCGGCGAAGAAAAATCAACAGAAGCACGCCGACAACCAGAACAACGGAAAAGAACACCGCCAGATTAATCAGAAACACTTCACTACTGCCGAAGGTTTGATTGATGAAACTTAATATATTTCCCACTGCTTCCTCCTACATCTCTATACGGATTATTCTGCGGATCATAATAACGCCTAAAATCATCGAGACAATTGCCCCGGCCAACAGCTTTTGACCTTCTTTTTCAATCCAAAGCGCCGAGATATAATCGTAGTTTAGAACGTAGATCAGGCAAAACATTGCTATCGGTAGCAAGACCAATATCACCCCTGACACCTTCCCTTCGGCAGTAAGGGTGGAGACGTGCCGCTTGAATTTAACCCGCTCACGAATCAAGCGGCTGATGTTATCAAGAATTTCCACCATATTCCCACCGGTCTCCTTCTGCACCAGAATGGCAATGGTGAAAAAGCGCAGATCTTGACTGGGCACCCGGGCACAGAGGTTTTCCAGAGCCTCCTTGAGGGTCAGTCCCAAGTTGATTTCATCAACAACTGCGGCAAATTCGGCACCGAGAGGATCGGACATCTCCTCGGCGATCATTTCCAGCCCGGAAGACAGCGCATGCCCCGAGCGCAAAGCCCGGCTCAGCAGATCGAGAGCCTCGGGTAACTGATCATGGAATTTCGCCAAAGATTTTCGTTCAGCATTACGCAGCCAGAGCACTGGAACAATCGAAAACATCCCCGCGAGGGCCAGCCCGTCGACGGCTGAATGCCGAAAATAGAAACCAAGCATCGCGCCAGCCACACCAAAAAGGATGCTGAACAGGATAAAGTTTGTGGCAGAAATCGGCCGGCCAGACCTCAACAACAATCGGTCAAGCCTGGACAGACGTGGTAACGAGATAAAAAAAGCATCTAGAGCACTGGCCTTTCTAAAAACCTTATTGCGATAAAGACTCAGCTTTTCCTGGCCATGCTTGCCGCCTGCAGAAATAGAGAGCAGACGCTTTTTCAATTTACGTTTTTCCACCAGTTTGTTGCCTGACCAAACCATGTGGGCAGTCAGAACACTCAGGCCGACAAACAGAAAAATGGCTCCGTAAAGCAGTATTGTAAGCAAATCCATGGTTTCCTTGCTCCTTCCTGCACAAAAGGATCAGTCAGTGCAAAATAGATCTTCCGGAAAGCTGATCCCGGCCAGTTCGAGCCGTTCCGTAAACCTGGGCCTAATACCTGTCGGCACAAATCGACCTATGACCTTGCCGTCCGGATCGAGTCCCTGTCTTTCGTAACGGAAAATCTCCTGCAAGGAGATTATTTCTCCCTCCATCCCCACCACTTCGATGACCGACAATATTTTGCGGGAGCCATCGGTCACACGGGAGACCTGGATGATCAGATCGAGTGCCGAGGAGACCATGAAGCGCATTGCCTTTTCCGGCAGGTTGACACCGGTCATCAACAACATCGATTCCAGTCGGGTCAGGGAATCGCGTGGGGAGTTGGAATGGATGGTGGTCAAAGAACCTTCGTGGCCGGTATTCATCGCCTGTAACATGTCGAAGGCCTCGGTTCCGCGCACCTCGCCGATGATGATCCGGTCCGGACGCATTCTCAGGCTGTTCCGCACCAGATCCCGCTGAGTCACCGACCCGGTCCCCTCGATATTGGCCGGTCTGGTTTCAAGCCGCACCACATGCTCCTGCTGCAATTGTAATTCAGCGGAATCCTCGATCGTAACGATCCGCTCATTTTCCGGGATGTAGCGCGACAAGACATTAAGCAGGGTTGTTTTGCCAGCGCCTGTTCCACCGGAGACCATAATATTCAATCGGGCTTTAACGCATTTAGCGAGAAAGGTCGCAATGTCCGGCGTCAGAGCGCCCAGCTGCACAAGGTTCTCCATCTCGAGGACCTTACCGCCGAAACGCCGAATCGAAAGGATCGGGCCATCGACCGCCAGGGGTGGGATAATGGCATTGACCCGGGATCCATCGGGAAGTCTGGCATCGACCATCGGGGTCGATTCATCGATACGCCGCCCGACCTTGGAGACAATTCGATCGATGATATTCATCAAGTGGGCATCATTGACAAACCTGGCATTGGTTTTTTTCAGGACACCGCCGCTCTCAACATAAACATCTTTATAGGTATTACAGAGAATATCGGAAAGAGAATGATCCCGTAACAGCGGCTCCAGTGGCCCCAGTCCGGTTAATTCATCCTTGACCTCAGTAATTAGCGATTGCCTTTCCTGATCGTTAAGCAGGGTACTTTTGTCCCGCAGAAAATCTTCAACGATCAGTTGAATTTCCTCGCGGAGTTCATCATCCGTCAAAGTATCCAGAACTTTCAGATTCGCCTCTTCAATCAACTTTGCGTGAATCTGGTTTTTCAATTCGTAGAAATGTTCGTCCTTGACCGACATCTCAGGAGCAGTTTCGACAACCTCAGGGTGAAAAACCCTCACAGGCTCGGCCGTCTGTTTTTTATTGAATATCGATTTGAGCATAATGATCTCCTAAATAGCTTTGCCAAATACACCTTTAATGCCCCGGTAGTTGCCATTTACATCAGGGTTTTGCAGTTTCTTGACAAAATCGAGAATATTGCGGGAAAACATGGCAGAAGAGTTCTTCTTAACTAGGGGGAGCCCACAATTAATCGACGAAACAATCTCCGCGAAGTCGTTGGGGAAAACCCAAAAAACATCCCGATTGAGGCTTTTTTCAACCTCATCAATGCTGAGCGTACTCCCCTTGATATAACGATTGATCACCACCTCGATGCGAGATTTATCGATGCCAAGATTTTCGAGATGCTTACAAAGCCGCGAAGCATTTCTGATGGCAGTCACTGACAGATCGGTGATGACGAAAATGCGGTCTGACAGGTTCAGCGACGCAAGGGTAGAGTCATTCAGATGCATGGCGGGGCAATCAAGGAAGGTATAGTCATAAAGTTTACGTGCAAGAACGAGGATCTGTTGAACATGCTCGACCTTGATATCCCTGATATCGGAAGGATTATGCGGGGCGGCCAGAAAATCGAGACCAGTCTTATGACGGGTTATGGCACCACGAAACAGAGAGACATCGAGGCGATGGATGTTTCGACATAAATCAACAATGGTCAGGTCGGGCATTGTATCGAGCATCACCGACAGATCCCCCGACTCCAGACTCATATCACATAAGAACATAGTATGACCCTGCTGCTGGGCAAGAGCCGCGGCGCTATTCACCGCCACGACCGAAGATCCGAGTCCCCCCCTTGCTACTGATAAAACTGCAGATCTTGCCCTCGGCGACCTTGCCGGCATTCATCCGCCTGATGCGGAACTCCTCGACAGCATCGATCAGGTTGTTGGCCGTGACCGGATTGCTAATAAATTCGCTGGCACCTGCCTTCATCAGTCGCACGATATTTTTCGGGCTGGTATCAGGAGATATGACAAAAATAGACGACTGGACAAATTGTTCCTGAAGCTGAAGTAGCCTGGTGACGATCTCGCCGCCGTCAGTCCCTTCGTCGAGGACAATAATGTCAGGACACTTTTTTCCGGCCTGAGCATTCTGCTCTAGCTGCGATCCTTCTGACAGACGAAAGGCAACCATTGGAAGGGTGCTCAGAATCTCTGAGACCTGATTCAGAATCTCCTTTCGTCTGCTCTCTACGAGAATATTGAGTTCATGTGACATAAGCACCAACCTTTCTAGAGTACATAATTGATACACGCATAGCAGTTACTGCACCAACCCAGGGATACTTCCGACTGTGCCATATTCGCCCCCGCCTCCACGGGTCGGTTCTTCAGAAACATAACCGCAGTCAATTCTGCCCTTGATGGTTTTTTCCGGTTCAACCAAAACATCGGTAATCGTAACCCGGGCGAAACCGACGGTTTTCAATTCTTGATTTGGGTTGTCGCAATTATTCGGTTCATAAACAATCACCGATGTCTGCCACACATGTCTATTCCGCGCTGGCTGGGGAACCGGGGCGCCCTTATCCTCTTGCGGATAATAGAGAGGCGTCACACCATCCTCTTCATACAAAGGTTCTGCAGGGGCATCCGTTGGCAAAGCACCGGTCACTGGTCCGTCGGCGCCAGATTGGACAGGTGTATCTTCATCACCATAGACATCGTGCCCCTTGCGTTTAAACAGCAATAGCAGATCATCAAACAGCGTTGCCATATCGCCACCTGAGTAGTTGTAGTCTTCACCGCCGATGCTAATCTCAGGGTTCGGTTTTACGCCGCTTATTACATCACGCATAACATTCGCCCCGCCACCATAATCCCAACTGGTCCAGCCAGCACAAGACAGGTTTGTCGGTGAGAAAAATATTTCCTGACCACAGGCCCCCGAAGGGCCAAAGAATTGACCATCAATCCCGACCGGCAGTTCCAACTCACCCTCAGCAGCACTGCCTTGACCGCTTAAAGCTGCCGTAGCAACAGCCGACACAGCCACGGTATCAACTCCCAAAATTCCGGCCAAAAAAGTCGTGATCGCATTATTGGCTTCAGCGTCTCGCCGGGCTATGACACGGACTGCTCTTGGCTGTTCATCCTGTTCGGTAAAGGGATCATTGGATGGATCGAAGGGGAGTGGGACAGAAAAATCCCAACGCCCAATACGTACATCGCTTTCGTTGATAACAATATCGACTTGGCCGGCGCGATTGGCTAAACCGGCCTCAATGGCTACGGCAATGATGTCAGTGCATGGCCATGCCGCCATACTGCATGTGTAGCTTAACTGCTCTGCGGGGGCCATGTTCTCGTAGTAATTCCCCAGTTTTCTGGTCGCAGCCAAAGCTGCGGCGTCAGCGACGTTCTGCAATTCGTTACGGGTCACCATCAAATAACCGATATCGATTGAAAGCGCGGCAAAGCAGATCATCACAATCGTCAACAGAGCGATCATCACAGCGGCAGCACCTTTTTGATTGTTTACCTTGCCGACCAACCGCAAGTTCATCATTTCAGTACCTCATTATTTCTACTCATGTCGCATCGTCGTCTTTGCTTCCAAGGGTAGTGTACTCGAAAAACTTCCACCAAACAGGCTGCTGAGGTTTGGCAGCAGGAGAAACTGATAGTTAAATTGGACAGTCACAATTAGTGGGTGGCCAAACTCCGAGCTGTTTCCGGCATCACGCGCGATTGTCACCGTGGGCAAAGGTGCTGGGGTCTCGAAGGTAACCAGATAATCTTGACAATAATCAAGTGCAATCTGAAGAACTGCGGGGTCATCGACGCTGTCAGAGCCAACAACTATCCCGGCTCTGGCCGCCTCACGGCTCGCGTTGGTAATTACCTGCTGGTTGAACATCACCAGACCGTATTCGATACCACCGAAAATGATCAACAGCAACAGGGGCAGCAGAATGGCAAACTCAACTGCTGTGGCTCCTTTTTCGTTCCCTTTGAATGACTTCCATCTCATAGTGCCACACTCTTTCTGCATTCGTGAAATGGCTCTTTCAATTGCTGTTCCCGTTTCACCATCCGAGTTCCATGACATTGATCTGTTGAGGTTTCTCGGCAAATGTTTGGTTGTAAACATCCATAACCTCCTCTGCGGTAATCCCCTCAGCACCCTCTGGGGTTTTGAGCGTTTGCCGATCAGGATAGGCGACCTGGTTTGCCCGTGCCGTCTGAGTCGCCTGACCAAATTCTCGATCGTAGACATAAGCCTCTTCAAGTGAAGCACAGCCTCCAAGACCAAGCAGAAAACCGATAATTAGCACCTTGTATTTCATGTCGATACTCCCTAGTTAACGTGCTACAACAGGCTGATAGCCAAAAGCACCTTCGAAACCGCCACCATCGACCGCCTCAACAGCCGACAGCGTCTCTGTTGTCGAACCGTCCGGCGCTGATCGGCGGCCTTCAAGGCGACCTTCCAGATAGAACTCGTACCAGTTGGGTGGCTGCAAATCATCGCCGGGAAACCTGAGCGAACCGGCCTCGACCGGCTTGACCAAATGCGGGGTCACAGCAATCAGCAGCTCGGTTTTTTCCTCTCTAAAGCTGGTACTGCGAAACAGCGCGCCAAGAATAGGCAGATCACCTAATCCGGGAATTTTCTCTACGCGGTCGAAAAATTTGTCCTGCAGCAGGCCGGCCAGCGCTAGCGTCTGGCCATCATACAACTGAACCGTAGTCTCCAGCCTGCGGACACTCAGGTTTGGCACGACAAACTCAGCCCCTATAATCCCTGTCTGAATTGACTGCACACTGACAATCTCACTGACACTCGGCGCAACCCGCAGACTGATTTTGCCATTACTGAGTACCACTGGAGTAAAGACCAACGACACCCCGAACTCCTTGTATTCAATAGTGATATCGCCATCCCCTTGGGGAACCGGGATCGGGAACTCGCCCCCGGCGAGGAAACTGGCTTCCTGACCACTCTGGGTCACCAAGTGCGGCTCCGCCAGGGTCCGAGCCAGCCCTTCTTCTTCCATCAAGGTCAAAGCAGCTGTGAAGTCATCGACATTAAGAAAAATGTTGGCGGCATTTCCGGCAAAATTGAACAGCAAGGAGCCCGGATTTTGTAAGATACCGTCTAAAATTCCATCAATGCTAGATTTCGAATTAAATGCACCTGTCACATTACCAGTATTAGTTAAGCCAATCCCCGCTTGCCAATCTTTCCCTTTGGTCCGATTGACTTCGACGACCTTCACCTCCAGCATGACTTGGTGGATACCACTCACCTGAAGCAGGTTGGTCACTCCAGTTCCAGAACGACCGGTGCCATCCTGCGACTCATCACCTTCGGCCAATTTTGGCAAAAAGGTCTTAGTCAGACGCAACACCTGTTCGACGACTTCTGGCCCAGAAACGGTCCCCGACAGGACCACACCGGTCTCCGAACTATTCACCTTGATCTGTTGGTCTGGATAAAGCTCATAAATCTGTTTCTTCAACCCGGTCAAATCTAGAGAAATAACGATATCGAGCAGGGTCTGACCCTTGCCCTTTTCCCAGAGGATGACACTGGTGTAACCAGCGTTCTTGCCGTAAACATAGAGAACCCGGGGAGAGATGACGACCACGTCGGCGACATCGGGGTTGGCGATCGACACACGTGTGAATGGAAAGGCGGTATTAACCAGATCTGACCCGCCCACCTTCAGTTCCAGGGTCTGCCGATCAACCTCGGCCGCCGAGGCGTGTCCGACCAGTAAGCCGACAAACAAGAGAGGGATAATCCAACCAGCCAGTGAGCAGAAACGAGACCTGAGCATGTTGCCTCCTTAAACGTATTATGTAGGGTTATTCCGAAGCTAAATTGGCAAAAGTTATTTTTTCCCGAGCACCCGCACGAATAATTTCGACATCGAAAGGAGATGGTTTGGGTTTGTAAACTCTGGACTTCATCGTTGGTACGCTTGCCACTTTAGCGACGGGCGGCGGTTCTACCGGAAGCTGTTCGAGAGGATTCCTCAAGATCAGATGGATACTGCCCTTGTAGGTTTGCAATGCCAGAGTTTCGGCCTGCTTCGGTTTCAGTTCCAGGGTGACGGTTCTGACCACCTTGGCCTTGCCCTCTTCGGTAAAGGTTTCCTGGGCAATCGCCAGCACCTTGATCCTTCTCAGAATGGTGTCGGCCTTGCGCCTGTCATTTTTTAACTTCTCAACCCCGATAATATCGACAAAAGTGTTCGGCAGAATAAAGCCGCCAACACCGGTGACCTCATCGACCTTGATCGACATGGCGCGCATGCCCGGCTCAATCATCGCCACTAGTCCGGCACCGGATCCCGGCGCCGCCAGTTCCGCGGCCAACAGAGGCTCACCAGCAACCAGTTTGGAAACGGCAATCCGATCTGCCAGGGCAGTCATATCGGTGAAAGCCCCCTTGGGAACATTTTCCTCAGGCCAGGAGGCAAGAGTCAGATTTGTTTCATTGAGACGGCTACCAACAGGAATACCAACGGAGGCAACCACAATCTCCGAGACCGAAATTTGCTCCTTGAGCACCACGGCCCCCTCGGTAACCGTCTTTGACGATAACCAGATATTAGTCAGATACACTGCGGCTACGCCGAAGAGTACTGCTAAGCCCAATGCTATAAACGTCCCATACTTTTTCATCTGTTCCTCCTGTTATCTGATGCCGTCTAATGCTCTTCCTGCAGTCTTCGACCCTAATGAGTTAGATCAAGTTTCCCCAGTAGGTAGGAGCAAAAAAACCGAAAGCGATCGCCGCTGCATAAGGGAAGCGCAACGATTCACTGTTTGAGTCAGGCTTTAATATCTTGATATCGCGGGTATATAAAAACACCGTCAGGCTATTCAAGCCTGCGCGGCATTGAGCGAGCAAATTTCGGTTGCACATATAGTGCAGAACAGACATCAAACCACCTGCCAAGGACATGTAGAGGGCAACCTGCAGGATGGTTCCGGCTCCCAGCAGTGCCCCCAGTGCCGCAAGTGCCTTGACATCCCCTGCGCCCATCCCGCCGAGCAGGTAAGGGATGAGAAGCAGGATGAAACCGACCAGCAGACCGAGCAGGGCGGTCCAGAGTCCTGCGACCCCTTCCAACCAGACGTGCAGGCCAAAACCGCATAAGGTCAAGACCACGATGAACAGGTTGGGAATTTTCGCATAAAGAGTATCGGTCGTGCAGATCAGCAACAAGAAGAGCGAAGCCATCAAAATGGAAAGGTCACTTCTGCTCTGGTAGAGAAAACAAACCGCCAGCATTCCGGCAAAAGTACCGCAGGCCCAGCGGGGCAGATTATGCAGCAGTTTCGATTTCATGCAAAGCTCCTCTCCGATACTTGTCGATGCGAGTTAAAATGCGTTTTTTATCTCTGTTGCATTAGTTACGTATCTTGTCCTGACTGAGTTCCCAAGCAAGGTGACGCTACCGACAATTGCCACCGCGATTAGGGCTGCGAAGAGGGCGTATTCTATGGCAGTCACACCCTCTTCATCCATCAGAAATCGTCTGACTCGTGCCATCTTGCACCTCCATCGGATACGGCTAACGTCACATTTTTGTCACTTAAAAAGCAGGGAGGCCATATCGGTTATCTATCTTAGCTGTACAACATGTGCACAGCCGACGAAATTCACCCCAACCGACACGGCCTCCCTGCTTTTTAAGTGACATAAATGTGGCGTTAACCGTATCCGATGGAGGCGCAAGATGTCACGATTTAGACGATTTCTGATGGATGAAGAGGGTGTG
>PVMK01127040.1_pt1 | contig 12431 bp, 13 predicted proteins | sample 1853481 | NCBI WGS metagenome assembly PVMK01 (sample SAMN08533507, study PRJNA380276) | Marine sediment metagenome, whole genome shotgun sequencing project.
CCCTCGCCGATTTCAAGGAAATACAGCCCCGGGTATTTGCCGGCATGTTTCCGATAAGTTCCGATGATTATGAGAATTGCCGGGAAGCATTGAAGAAACTCAAGTTAAACGATGCCGCTCTGCAGTTCGAACCCGAAACCTCGCAGGCGCTGGGCTTCGGGTTTCGCTGTGGATTTCTGGGCCTGCTGCATATGGAGATAGTGCAGGAACGGCTCGAGCGAGAATACGACCTGAATCTGATTACGACCGCACCGACCGTTATTTATCAAATCGAAACCACCGCGGGCGAAGTGATCGAAATTCATAATCCAGCCGATCTTCCGGCGGTTAACAAGATTAATGAAATCAGGGAGCCGATCATTCAGGCTAATATTTTGTTGCCGGAAGAGTATATCGGTTCGGTGATTGCGCTGTGTATCGAGAAACGGGGCGTACAGAAGGACATTCAGTATCTGGGCAACCAGGTTTCGCTGGTATTTGAACTGCCCCTGAGCGAAGTGGTGCTCGATTTTTTCGATCGGCTAAAGTCGGTTAGCAGGGGATATGCGTCGTTTGACTACGAACTACTTCGGTTTGAGAATTCGAACCTGGTGAAGCTGGATGTATTGATCAATGGTGAGAAAGTAGACGCGCTGTCGCTGATTGTACACCGTAGTAATGCTGACTATCGCGGACGTGAGCTCGCCTCGAAAATGAAAGAGTTGATTCCGAGGCAAATGTTCGATGTGGCAATACAGGCGGCAATCGGTTCCAGCATTGTCGCGCGTACTAATGTTAAGGCATTGCGTAAGAATGTGACTGCAAAATGCTATGGCGGGGACGTCTCTCGAAAACGTAAATTGCTGGAAAAGCAAAAAGCGGGCAAGAAACGGATGAAGCGGGTAGGTAGCGTAGAGATTCCCCAGGATGCCTTCCTGGCGGTATTAAAAGTTGATCACTAGGGCGTCTGACAAGGTTTTGTAGTTCGAATACAGTTGAGGTTATTGCTTAATGGTTCATTTTGATTTTGAGGTTTTGCTGGTGCTGGCGACCGCGGTCACCGGGATTTTCTGGTTGCTCGACGCCTTGTTTTTCGCTAAATCCCGGCAGCAACGAGCAGACAACAAAACCGTACCCGACCCAATACTGGTGGAGTATTCAAAATCCTTTTTTCCAGTGCTGCTCGCGGTCATGGTGTTACGTTCATTTTTGTTTGAACCGTTTCGCATTCCATCGGGCTCGATGATGCCGACCCTGCTGGTTGGCGATTTTATTCTGGTCAACAAGTTTTCCTATGGCTTACGTTTACCAATTACCCACACTCGTATCACCGAGGGAGATAAACCGAAGAGAGGTGATGTGATGGTGTTTCGATATCCGGAGGATGAGTCTCTGGATTACATAAAACGAGTGATTGGGTTACCCGGGGATCATATTAGTTACTATAATCGACGTTTGAAGGTGAATGGTGAACTCGTAGACATTACCTTTGATCATAAATACCAGGGTCTTGGAGATCTTACCGGAATGTCGAATGGTGGCGGCTGTGACAGGAAAAATGCCGGTTGTGATGTGTTTGTCGAGAAATTCGACAATATGGAGCATATAGCGATGACCAACCCGGACGTTCGATACGCCTTCGACGGTGAGTATTTTGTACCGCCGGGCCATTATTTTGTCATGGGTGATAATCGGGACCACAGCAACGATAGTCGATTCTGGGGTTATGTACCTGAGAATAATCTGGTAGGAAAGGCTATTATAATATGGATGCATTGGGATTGGCGCGCAGGCGGTAGTGGTCTGGACATCAATCGTATAGGTACTGGAATATCAGATTGAGGTAATTATATGAACAATTTAAACGATATGAGCGGTCGCTCGACATGCAGCAGCAGGGAATGACGACCATAGGCTTGTGACTTGTGTTGGTCATAATTGCACTTATTGTTTTAACGTCTATCAGAATTATTCCAATCTATATGGAAAACTTTACGATCAAGTCGGTGTTAACTGCGGTTCAGGAAGATCAGAGAGTCGATGCCAAATCAAAGGCGGCGATCTGGAATTCGCTCAAAAAACGATTATATATAAACGAAGTCAGGTTGATAAAACGCGAACATGTCGAAATTACTCGTGGCAATGGCCAAACAACGGTGACTATCACCTACGAATCCAGACGTCCCTATTTGGGTCCCCTGTTTATAGGTGGAAGTTTTTCCGAGTCCGTGGTGATTGAGCGGTGAATCTGGAGAAAATCCAGAAAGTATTAAGCTACAACTTCAGACAGATAAAATTACTCGAACAGGCACTAACCCATCGTAGCTACTCGCGCAGTTCTAACTATGAGCGGCTCGAGTTTCTTGGCGATAGCGTGCTTAACCTGGTTATCTCGGAAAACATTTATCTACGTGAACCAGAAGCATCCGAAGGAGAATTAAGCCGTATTCGCGCTTCGCTGGTGAAACAAGAAGCGCTTGCCCGGGTGGCGCGTGATATGGACCTTGGCGACTATATTAATCTGGGTGGCGGTGAGCTAAAAAGCGGCGGTTATCGGCGACCGTCGATTCTATCCGATACCCTGGAGGCAATCATAGGCGCTATTTATCTGGACGGCGGATTCGACGCGGCTCGAGAATCCACTACAGTCCTGTACCGAGATTACCTGCGTAATTTACCCGATAGCACCACTCTCAAGGATGACAAGACCCGGCTGCAGGAACACCTGCAGTCAAAACAAATTGAGTTGCCTGAATACCAGGTGGTTAAGACCGTTGGCAAATCTCACGACCAGGTATTCACGGTTCTCTGCAAGGTTGATTCAATATCATTAGAGAGTACCGGGAAGGGCTTGAGTCGAAAAAAGGCGGAACAGGATGCGGCACACAGGGCATTGCAGCAACTTAAGTTATGAACTTCAAAACTGGCTACGTTGCTTTAATCGGCAAACCCAATACCGGCAAATCAACCCTGATGAATGCGTTGATTGGCGAAAAAATTAGCATCACCGCGCCTCGACCACAGACTACCCGTCACCAGATACTGGGAATCAAGACTACCGAAGATTATCAGTGCATTTTTGTCGATACACCCGGAATACACGATAATAATCGCAAGGCCATCCATCGTTACATGAATCGAGCCGCTACCAGCATGATGGGCGATTCTGATTTGATATGTGTTTTGCTCGACGTGAAGAATTTTAATGCCGACGATATAAAGATTTTGCAGCGAACCGAGGCATTTGACAATGTCACCATCGTCTTGAATAAAATTGATCAGGTGAGTAAGCAAGCCTGTTTGCCGGTAATGCAAAAAATAGCCGATTGCGCCCCGGGTCGTGAAATCGTACCGGTTTCCGCATTGCGCAATCAAAATCTGGATCGACTCGAATCCCTGATTGTCAGCCGGTTGCCGATTGGGGTTCCGGTATTTCCTGATGATCAGCTTACCGACAAGTCGATGCGATTTATCGTCGCTGAAATTATTCGGGAAAAGCTTTTCCGGGCTCTGACTCAGGAATTGCCTTACTCGATTACGGTTAACGTAGATCATTACCTGGAGGAAGAAGATTTGATTCGGATCTCGGCGACGATCTGGGTTGAGCGCAAATCGCAAAAGGGCATAGTTATCGGTAAAAAAGGTAGCCTGTTGAAGAAAACAGGTAGCCTGGCAAGGGAAGATATCCAGCAATTGGTCGACAATAAGGTTTATCTGCAACTCTGGGTCAAGGTGCGCGAAGACTGGGCCGACGATGAGCAGTCTCTCGCCGCCTTTGGTTATGCTGATGGAAACTCGAGTAACTGATCAGTTCGCATTTATTTTACATCGTCGAGACTGGCAGAATTCCAGCCTGATTCTGGATTTGCTGACCCGGGATTATGGCCGTATTAGCCTGCTCGCGAAAGGCGGCAAGCGCAGTAAGTCACTGGCCCTGTTTCAACCGTTCTACCAATTGGCTATCAGTTGGAGCGGCCGTAGTGAATTGAAAACCCTCACCGCGATCGATGGAGTCGCAGTGCCTGTAGGTGAAAATCAGTACCTGCCGATGCTGTATATTAACGAGTTAATCATTGCCTTCTTACCGGTACAGGAATCGAGCCCCGAATTATTCGAACTTTATCGCGATCTTCTCTATAGTGCCGATCAGAATTTTTCCGAAAAGTATCTGCGCGAGTTTGAGTACTCGCTCATGAGACTACTCGGATATCTACCAGACACCGGGACCGAGGCACATTCAGGTGAAATAATCGACGAAGGTCGGTTTTATCAATTTATCGCCTCCAGCGGATTTGTGGTCTGTAACGAAGGTGAGCAGAATGCGATAAAAGGTGAATTGATAATTGACTGGAATCAGGGGCGATACGAAAATAGACAGGTGCTGCAACTGGCCAAAACCGTAATGCGTTGTATTATTGACTTTAACTTGCACGGAAAAAGGCTAAAATCCCGCGATGTCTACCTACAGATTAAAGGCCTAACATGAGTAATCCAGCCACCCTCGGTGTCAATATAGACCACGTTGCCACACTGCGCCAGGCGCGTGGAACGCGCTACCCTGATCCAGTGTATGCGGCCCAGATAGCCGAGCAGAGCGGTGCGGATTCAATCACCTTCCATTTACGTGAAGACCTCCGTCATATTCAGAAGCGCGATGCCCTGTTATTGAAGCAAGTAGTTCAAACCAAGCTCAACCTGGAAATAGCGGTTACTCCGGAAATGCTGAAATTTGCCTGTGATCTCAGGGCAGAAGACGTATGCCTGGTCCCTGAAAAACGGGAAGAATTAACCACCGAGGGCGGCCTCGATGTGGCAGCGCAAATCGTTCAAATGCGCGAAGCCTGCGAGCAACTGGCCGATGTCGGCACCAGGGTGTCACCATTTATCGATGCCAGTTTCGAGCAAATCGATGCGGTCATAGACTGTGGCGCACCCTGTGTCGAGATTCATACCGGGCATTACGCTGATGCCAGCGGTAACGAACAGCAAAAATTACTGGAAAGGTTAATCGAGGCGATTACCTATGCGCATGACAAGGGATTACAGGTCAATGCCGGGCACGGGCTGAACTATCATAATGTTCAGGCAATAGCGGCCATACCCCAGGTGCACGAGTTAAATATCGGGCATGCAATCATCGCCGATGCCGTGTTTAATGGCCTCTCCAGTTCTATCCGTGAAATGAAGCGACTCATCGTCGAAGCCAGGGCATGATCATTGGTATCGGTGTCGATATCGCCGAAACGGAAAGATTTGAACGAATTCACGCTCGCTTCGGCGCTCGTATCGCACGCCGTATATTAACCGGCAACGAGTTAAAAGAGTTCGACAGACGCAATCAACCCGCCAGCTTCCTGGCGACCCGATTTGCAGCCAAGGAGGCTGCTGCAAAGGCGCTTGGCACCGGCTTCGGCGAAACCGTGGGATACAAGAGTATCGAAGTTGAGAACGATGAATCCGGCAAGCCATCGCTCAATTTTTCCGGGGGTGCATTGCAACTCGCCAATCGAAAACAGGTGACAAATGTGTTCGTATCCCTGTCTGACGAAAAACACTATGTTGTTGCCATGGTGGTGCTGGAAGGCTAGTACTTCAAGGCTAGCACTTGAAAATACTGCTTCAATCGCCAGTGTCGTCTGCGGTTCGATAAAACTCCTCAACCTGATCCTTAATTTTTTCGAGTTCCTTTATCATCGGTTCGACAGTGCAATTTACTTGCGCAAAGGATTCCTGGGTGAGTTGCTGCTGAATCGAGATCGCCAGCTTTTTAAGTCGTGGCAGGCTGGTATAGCAGGTAATCCCATGGATTTTATGGATAATCTCGGATAGCTTTACATAGTCGGACTGTGCTGTGGCGTTTGATAATTGCTGTTGATGCTCCGGAATCTCCTTCAGCAATATCTTAAATATCTTTTCCATGAGTGAATCATTGTCGGCTGAAAGCGCGAGAGACTCCCTGAAATCTACCGACAGGTCATCGTCCTGAGCGTCCTCACCAGGATTATCGTCGAGTGCCGTGCCCTTGCGCTTTAACGATCCATCGACCAGGGATCGGAATTTTTCCTCATCGATCGGCTTACTCAGGTAGTAGTCAAACCCGTGTTCGAGCAATTGCTCCGCTGCATTATCCAGAATGTTTGCGGTTAACGCGACAATCGCGGTGTCGTCATCGGGTCTTTCTTCACGCATCATTGATAACAGGGTGATACCGTCGATACCCGGCATCTGAATATCAAGAATAATCAGATCAAATACCTGTTTTTTGTAGATTTCCATCGCCTGCCCGGCGTTGCCGGCGGCGCTCACCTCGTGTCCCCAGATTCGAATCAACTCGCTTGCGAGCTCAAGATTGATTTTATTGTCATCGACGATTAACACATGCTTCGGTTGCCCGGGAGCATGTTGTAACTGATTATTCGATCGACTCGTCGGTGCTTCATCGGTTGACCCGGACAGAATATTTTCGAGATTGTTACTGGAGTTGATAATGGAAATAAACTCCAGTCCGAGGCGGTCGGCGTTGGCGATCCTGGATCGATCGTAATGCATCGCGATGATGCGTATGCGCTCTCTCAGTCCGGCATCCAAAACCCCGCTTAACTCCAGGTCGAAATGGCGGAAGTCAAATACGATGTAGTTCAGCCGCGGCTGGTTCTGTCTGATTGAGTCGCTGATTTGCGGTATTGCCCGATGCTCGCTGAGTAGTACCGTCTCGGTTAAAATCCCGGCTCTTTCAAACAGGGTCTGAACTTCCTGTAGACAGCTCTTACGAGTAGCAAAAATTAAAGCGGTCTGACTATCATTGCCCGATACTATCGGCGCCTGGGTGGCGTTATGCGGGGGCGTGAAGGGAAAATGGAACGAAAATACCGATCCTTTGCCTGGTTCGCTCTGCAGCGATATATTGCCACCGATCAAGTGGGCCAGTTTCTGGCTAATAACCAGCCCGAGGCCGGTACCTGTAAACCGACGATTGCTAGCGCTCTCTACCTGGCTGAAGGGCGTGAACAGGTTGGCCTGGTCTGCTTCAGAGATACCGATACCGGTATCTTCGACGCTAATCTGAATCCGCGTATCCATCGCGGTTTGCTCTTCCACCGATACGCGGATAACCACCTCGCCCTGGTCGGTAAATTTAATCGCATTGCCAATCAGGTTAAGCAGTATTTGTTTGATCCGCAGTCGGTCACCGCTAACATAACGTGGTGTATCGCTATAAATGATTAGATTTAGATCAATATTTTTTTTCAAAATGTTGACGAAGAGAATGTCTCGAGCCTGTTCTATGACTTCATGCAGGTCGAAATCATCGTCGACGATTATCAGTTTTCCGGACTCCATTTTGGAAAAATCCAGTATTTCGTTAATGATACTGGTTAGGTCGCTGGTTGATTTGACAATGATATCGGCGTATTTTTTTTGTGTCGGGTCTAGCTCGGATCGACTCATCAAATTGATGAATCCCTTGATGGCATTGATTGGCGTGCGAATTTCATGGCTCATATTGGCGAGAAATTCTGACTTTATCCTGCTTGCATTCTGTGCCTCGTCCCTGGCGAAACCAAGTTCACGATTCCTGGTTTCCATGTCTATATTCGCGTCGCTCAGTTGCAGGGTGGCCTGCTCAATCCGATTATTTAATTGTTTACGGTTACTGAGCAAGGCGCGGGTCATCTGGTTAAATCCATTTTGGAGGGCGCCAATTTCGTTATCGGCGACCGGCTCAATGGTTTCCCCGAGGTGACCGGTTTCTACTCGTTTCAAATGTTTAATAAGGCTGTAAACAGGCCTCGTGATCCTGGCGCTGATAACTGAGCTCAATAGTATTGCGAGTAATAAAACAATAACAAAAAAGCCGATCGAATCGCGCGTAATCCTGGCCTTGACCAGGTCGAGCTGCCGTGGAGAAACTTCAATATGTACCCAGCCAAAAGATTTGGGTGGCGAATTTGCACTATCATTTGTCTGGGCATCAAAAGGTGGCTGGTTATTCTCGGAAGGGAGAATCTGCAGCAGGACAGGTTGTCGGAAATAAAAATAACTGGATACCTTCGCTTCATCGAAATCTGCGGACGTCGATTGCACCACAAGTCTGCCTTCGTAGTCGTAAACCGAGGCCCGAATGATGGCGTCGTTATCGATAGACCGGTCGAGTAAACTATGAATTCGCTGCTTATTACCGGAGAGCAAAATAATTTCCGACGCACTCGCAATTCGACTGGCAGCGGCCTGTCCGCGGATTTGAAGCAGTTCGCCGGCTTGCTCAATATTATTTTTGAAACTGGTATAGGTGAAAACCAGGTCGATTAGAAATACCGGAATTAATGTGATCAACAGAATCTGGTACTTAATGCCAGGCCGTTTCACTGATCGATCCCGCTAATGAGCCTGGCCGGAATTGTGACCTTACCCGGTCCTGATCCAGGCGTGCGCCTGTTCCCTCCCGGTTTAGCTTTAAAATCTGGAAAACCAGACCGGGTGGTCACCAGGCTGTAAAAATTGGACTGTGGAATCTAGCGCACAGGAGCGAGATTTCGCATAGTATGCAATTAGCCAATACAGTAATATATCCACAGAATACAAACATTGGGAAATTACCTGAAACCTCCGGCCCGCCAACGATAAGGTTATGTTTTTAGAAGATTATATAGGAAATACGCCACTCATCACATTGCGCCGCATGGACAGCAAAAGTAGTAATAGAATATCACTCAAACTGGAAGGCAATAATCCGGCGAGTTCGGTTAAGGACAGACCGGCATATAGCATGATCAAATACGCCGAGGAGCGTGGTGAAATTGCTCCCGGTGATACCCTGGTCGAGGCCACCAGCGGTAATACCGGTATCGCGCTCGCGATGATAGCGGCGACCAGGGGATACCGTATGATCCTGATCATGCCCGACAACATGAGTCTGGAAAGGCAGACAACCATGCGTGCGTTTGGAGCCGAAATTCTTTTGGTGAGCAAGGAGGCGGGTATGATAGGTGCACGGGACCTGGCCGAACAAATGCATGCAGAGGGCAAGGCCAAGATGCTGGACCAGTTCGCCAATGCGGATAATCCACGCGCCCACTACGAAACAACAGGACCGGAAATCTGGCAGCAAACCGATCGCTCGTTAACTCATTTTGTCAGTTCAATGGGTACTACCGGTACGATTATGGGATGCTCGCGTTTCTTTAAGGAAGTTAATCCGGACATTCAAATCATAGGTGTGCATCCCGAGGAAGGCGCAAAAATACCAGGGATTCGTCGTTGGCCCGACGAGTATCAGCCAAAAATTTATGAACGCGACCGCGTAGATCAAATTCTGCAGGTATCCGAGCAGGAAGCCGAGCAAACCATGCGAGCATTGGCAAGCCAGGAGGGAATTTTCTGCGGTGTTTCCTCGGGTGGTGCATTGTCTGCCGCACTTCGACTGTCGAAGCAGCTGGAAGGGGCGCATATTGTTACCGTGATCTGTGATAGGGGTGACCGTTATTTGTCAACCGGGGTGTATAAGGAGCCTGCCATAGTTTCATGATTCATCCTCTATTTATTATTACTGTCTTGCCTAATTCGGACTCCCCTGGCGAATCTTCCCGCCACCCTAAACTTCGTGAGGCATCGCAGCCTGGTGAGAGAAGGTGTCTTTACACCCTCTCCCTCAGGGAGAGGGCAGGGGTGAGGGTGGAGAGTATCAGAATGACTCAGAATTAATCAGAGGCCTCTTGCATGAATATTTTCGTATTTGATATAGAAACGATTCCGGATATAGATGGTTGCCGGCGGCTTTATGACCTGCATGGTCTCTCGGATGATGATGTCGCAAAAGCGGTTTTCCACAAGCGCCGGCAACAGGCCAATACCGAATTTTTACGCCATCACCTGCACAGGGTTGTCGCTATCTCGGCGGTACTGCGCACCCGTGATCAGTTCAAGGTATGGTCATTGGGTGATCTCGATTCCAGCGAACAGGATTTGCTGGAACGTTTCTACAGCGGAATCGAGCGTTATACACCCCGCCTGGTTTCCTGGAATGGTAGTGGTTTCGATTTGCCGGTTATTCACTATCGTTCGCTACTCTATCCAGTTAATGCCGAGCATTACTGGGAAACGGGTCAGAACGATACTAATTTTCGCTACAACAATTATCTCAGCCGTTTCCATGATCGACATACCGATTTGATGGATGTGCTCGCCGCTTACCAGCCCCGGGCAAGCGCGCCACTGGATGAAATAGCCAGCCTTTGTGGATTCCCCGGCAAGATGGGAATGGATGGTTCCAAAGTCTGGGATAGCTATGCGCGGGGAGATATACAGTCGATAAGGGATTATTGTGAAACCGACGTGCTGAATACCTATCTGGTCTATCTTAACTTCCAGAGAAATCGAGGCCAGCTTGATCAACAGCAATATCTCGACGAATGCCGGCTAGCACGCAAAACCCTGGCCGAATCGGGTCATGCGCACCTGGTCGAATTCGAAAAAGCCTGGATCGAGATATAAATTTATATGTCTAGACGGCGCCGTCGCAGGCAGCTACCCGAACCCTCGGTCGTACACATCGAGGCGATGTCGCACGAAGGTCGTGGTATTGCCCATATCGATGGCAAGACAGTATTCGTTTTCGGTGCCCTCGAGGGTGAAGAAGTGCGAATCCAGATCAGGAAAAGTAATCGCAATTATGATCAGGCAGTCACGCTCGACGTAATACGGGCATCGGCTATGCGGGTACAGCCGAAATGTGATGCCTTCGATGTCTGTGGGGGTTGTAGCCTGCAGCATATGAAAAATGACGACCAGGTGGCGTTCAAGCAGCAATCGCTGCTGGAGATGCTGGAGCATGCCGGGATTGATATTGGCCAGGTGATCCCGGCGCTGCGATCGGACGCCTGGGGCTATCGCCGAAAAGCCAGGCTTGGAGTCAAGTATGTCCACAAGAAGGGCAGGGTGCTGGTTGGATTCCGCGAAAGAAACACACCCTATCTGGCGGATATGTCACGTTGTGAGGTGTTGGTACCCGAGGTTGGCCACCGCTTGCAGGCGCTTGCCAGTTTGATCGAGAGTCTCGATGCGAGAGAATCGATACCGCAGATAGAAGTCGCCTGCGACGATGACCACGTTGCCCTCGTATTTCGGCATCTCAAGGACCTTTCCAGCGAGGACACCGAAAAGTTGATTGATTTTGCCAAATCGAACAGTTTCTGGATTCAGCTCCAGCCTGGCGGACCCGACAGTATTACCAACCTGTATCCCGATAAGCAGTCGCTGTATTTCTCCCCGTTGGGAAATGACGACATCAATATAAGGTTCGGGGTTGTTGACTTTACCCAGGTGAATGCAGGTATCAACCAGCAAATGGTAAAACAGGCACTGGGTTTTCTCGATTTGAACAAACAGGACAGGGTGCTCGACCTGTTTTGCGGTCTTGGAAACTTTAGCTTACCGATAGCGCGCCTGTGCGCAACCTGACCGCTGTCGAGGGCGACCAGGCGATGGTGACACGCGCAAAGGAAAATGCGCTAGAGCACAATATCGATAATAGCGATTATTTTGTCGCCGATCTGACCCAGCCGGATCCTGATACTGGCTGGATGAAGCAACGATACGACAAGATATTGCTGGACCCGCCAAGATCGGGAGCACTCGAAATAGTACAAATCATTTCTCGATTCCGGGCCAGAATTATCGTTTATGTATCCTGCCAGCCGGCCAGCCTGGTACGAGATAGTAAAATTATTTGCGACAGCGGCTATCGGCTCACCCACTTCGGCGTTATGGATATGTTTCCTCAAACCGCGCATGTCGAATCGATGGCGGTGTTTGAGGAGGAACGCAAGCATTCCAATTAGGCGCCGTAAATGTAATAATTTTTCCAGGCAGCTTTGGAGGCAATGTGAAAATAGTCAGCGCAATAATTAAACCATTCAAACTCGATGACGTTCGAGAAGCGATGTCAGAAATCGGTATCACTGGCCTCACAGTCTATGAAGTAAAAGGATTCGGGCGTCAGAAGGGGCATACCGAGTTGTATCGCGGTGCCGAATACGTGGTCGATTATATCCCCAAGGTGAAAATCGAGGTCGCCGTCGACGATGACCGGGTCGACCAGGTCATAGATACCATAATCGAATCAGCAAAAACCGGAAAAATCGGCGATGGTAAAATTTTCGTTACCAATCTCGAAAACGTAGTCCGCATCAGAACCAGTGAAACCGGATCCTCTGCCCTGTAAATTAAAAAATATCATCGACCGGTCCCGGCAGCAGCGCAAATCGGGGTCGGAACACAGAAAATTCTAATATTAGAATCAATTGGTTTCTGACCCCAGTTTCCTTTGTTTTTATATCATCGTGCGCAACACCATATCAAGCAAAAGGATTTGACGGTGGATTTTCCGAAACTCAATTAGATGTCAACGTATTCAATGTTTCATTCAAGGGTAATAGTGTTACAGAACCAGAGCA
>PVMK01144113.1_pt1 | contig 12431 bp, 14 predicted proteins | sample 1853481 | NCBI WGS metagenome assembly PVMK01 (sample SAMN08533507, study PRJNA380276) | Marine sediment metagenome, whole genome shotgun sequencing project.
TTTGCAACACTGAAGTTGTCCAGGTACAGATACACGTAAAACTGAAATCAGGTTTCAGTTCCCAGGTTCAGAGGTTAGATAACGGAAGACAGATGTCAGAGGTCAGATGACAGATGACAGATGAACGCCGGAGGGTAGGGCAGCCCTCGACTCGACTGAGCTCACCGATGTCTGCGGTTACCAAAAACCAGTGACCGGTAGCCGGCAACCGGCGGCCAGAACCTTTGAACCCATTTAAGGCTCTGCCAGATTAAGCCGGAAAACGACAACTCAGAGCCCCTGGAGGACGATTCAGGCCGGAAAACGACAAGTCTAAAATACAGACGTTTAAATTCCCCAAATGGGTTGACAAATATTTAACAGGTTCTGGGTTCAGAGGTTCAGAGTCAAGGGTTCTGGCTGTTGTGCTGCTTTCCTTCTGTGCCTCTGAACTCTGACATCTGTCTTCGGCTCGGCTGAGCCGTCGCAGGCTGTTATCTAACCTCTGAACCTGGAACGTTGAACCTATGAACCGGACGACTGACACCTGAACACTGACACCTATTTTAGCACCGAATTAAAGGGCGGCTGCCATTACGACTCAGAATAAAGCAACTCCCCCTCCCCGTACACCGCCACCGGGTAGCAGGTCAGATCAAAAGGATCTCCGTTCCAGCAAACAAATGAAGCCCATTTGCCTTTCTGCAGTGTCCCGAGTCGATCAGCGATCCCGAGAATTTGGGCGTTGCGGCGCGAAATCAACTCAATGGCCTGTTGCCGGGATAAACCGGCCCGCATAAACCAGCGTGTTTGCAGCAATAACTGGCGCGCCAGGGTTACCGGATGGTCGGTCATAAGACCGAATTCCACCCCGGATTCCAACAGATAGCGTACATTGCGCCAATCTTCGTGTTTAAGTTCAACCTTATAGGCGAAAGAATCGATCGGACCGTAGATAACCGGAATTTTTCGTTTTTTTAATTCGCGGAAAATCTCCGGCTGGTGCACATCGCCGGCGTGATCGACCGTAACCTTAATTTTAAATTCATCCACCAGCCGCAAAAGCGCTGCAATATCGTCGATTTTATGAACGTGAGCCCGCAGGCGCATTTTGCGACCCAGCAGATCCCGCAGCACCCTTGTCTTCGGCTGAAAAATGGACATCTTGCTTTTTGGCGCCCCTGGCTGTGCGGTATTTTTGTACTTTCTGCCGCACCTCATCCAATCGACTGCGCAGCATGGCAACGGCTCCCCATCCGGGTGGTGGGGCGTTGGCCCTTCCAGGCAACGGTTTTCATAGGATTGAATCCAAAAGCCCCTTTTAAACCGGCCCGGGTAATCAGGGCATCCGTGCCGGACCCGGCGTAATTTCGGATAACCGCCGAATGACCGCCGATAATATTGCCGCTGCCGGGCAACACACACGAATACAGCACGCCCATTTCCACCGCGTCTCTTAGCGCCTTGTCGTCCATTTGAATCGAATCCAGCGCGTCGGTCAGCGCCAGAATCGAATCTTGATGCTCATTGGCCTCCCCTTCGGTACTGGGCTCCCCGGCACGTTCCATGCCGATGTGACTGTGCGGATCGACAAAGGCCGGTGTCAACACAGCAAATTCTCCGAGATTGCGGCCCTTTTTTGTTTTAGATATGGCACTGATCACTTGACCGTTAAATAAAAGGTGCGCGTTGGAAACGACTTTTTTGCCGGTGTAGATTTTTTTAGCGAATATGGAATTCATATCACATCCTCACTCGAGTTGGTTTCACCTAAATTGAGTGTTTCAATAGAACTAAAATTTTAGCATCCGTTTATCCAAAAAAATGATCGGCCGGTATCCGAACAACGCGCTTAAATGATGCAAGAAGGCATGCTGGCCTTCCTCCTGCCACAATGCGGTAATGGCGGCATTTGCTTTCTTATAGTGTTCTTCATTTTCTTGAAGTGACAACGGGCTGTCGGGATTCGGCATGTCAGCGATGGTCTCGGAAATTAAATTCAGCCACATCTGGCTGGCGCCCATAATAAAATAGGGCCAGTTTTTTTGAATTGAAGGCGGCCAGCTCGCATCACTGGAGTCTTCAATGCGGGGTTTGGTAATTTTATCCGGATTATCATACAGATCTTTGATGATCATTCCTGCAGATTTCATTTCCGGCAGCAATTCATTAGAACGCAGCATATTAAAGACCTGATAGGCCGTTTCTGCAGAAGCGTAAAAAATAAAGCTGAACTGATGACCGCCCCCATCCCGGACTGCCCGGCGGTGAAACCGCCATAGACGAATACGATCTTGGTATTGCTCCAGAACCGGCGCAACGATTTTATGAGCAATGAGTAAATCCCAATGCCAGTTCGCCTGGTCTTCGGCCGGCCAGTGCATGCGAAACTTCGCAAACCACCAGCCATCGGATGAGGCGATTTCTTCCGGCGGCGGCGCAATCGTCTCGGGTGATTTGCCCGGACCCGTCGTGGCACAGCCGGCGATAACCATCATCAAAAGAAAAAGTAAAACCGATATCAAGCGGTAACCGAAGTTATTTAACACAATTTCCCTCCTTTAATTGAATCCGAAATTATCATGCTGGGGATGTAACCCGGGTATTGGCTCAGGAAATCAGGCGCTTTCGTTTATCGAAATCATCTTTAAGGTTGGCGTAACCCCGATCGTAGCTGACCACTTTTACCCAGTGCCCCAGTTGCTGGAGATGGGTGAGCATTTCCCGGGATCTGGATGAGTGGCCCGAACCTTCGCCGGATACGCCGTAAACGATTTTTGCCAATTTCAACTCCGCAGAATTGCTTGTCAGAATTCACATCAGGTTGTTCAGTTTGTCAATTGGACCCGTTGAGCTCATTTGTTGTTGTAAGCACTTTTTATCGGTTTAAAACTTTACCATCGGGAGTGAAATGCATTTTTGAGATAGGTTCTAGTCTCTTTTGGTTTTAAGCAGCCCCTGCCAGGTGGGCCTTTCAAGAAATGATCCCTCGACATTTTGCTCCATTTCTTCGAACATTTTCAGCGGTACCGCGAAGGTCATCAGGTTGTCTGCAAGCTGTTTGCGAATGTAGACACGGGCTGAAAGATCGGTTAACCCCACAACCGCCTTTTGCCTTTCAGCTTTGGCCTCCTGGTATGGATAGATGCCAATCGTCTGGCATCCGGCTGCATACGGAATAATAACATTGTGATTGTCCGGCCGATCGTAATTCGCCAATACCACCAGCGCCGAGAGTTGATCGGGGTCGGCAAAAAAGACGATCACCTGGGGTGTTTCCTGAGCCCCATCAACGTCTGAAAGCGGTTTAAAAATTACGTATTCAGCCGGAATGTCGGTGATCGGCAGGCTTTTAATAAACTGGTGAACCCGCTGCGGGGTTTTAATGTAGCGCTCACCGGAAACAAAATTGTCATAAGTCTCTTTTCGCAAAAAGGGTTTTACCTTTTCAGCCGTCTGCAGCCCCTGCTCCCATTGGTCATTGCCGGCAGAAAGAAAATGGCAAAAGCATTCCTTTCCTCCGGGGAAATTAACATACTGATCGCCAAAGCCCATGCCAACGCCACCGCCAAAGCAACCGAAGGTCTTCCGATTACAGGCAGCGGCCTTGCCCTTGGCAGCACTGGCGGCCAGCCACATGATGCAGCCCCACTTTCCTTCCTGAAACTGCACGGCTTTTGCGGGTTTTTCATCAGACCAGATCAGTGCAATCGGTTGAAATTTAAGAAAAAGTGTGCCAGCAATCTTGCTTTCCATGCGTAACCTCCATAGGGGTCATTAAGTTCGTTTTGACCGCTGTAATTGAATGGTAACCAGATTAACCGGGTCCGGGCACTGCAGTTGAATGGTATCTCCCTTCCACCACGGCAGCGAGCCCCCAAACTGGAAGGTTTGCAGGCTGGGGAATATGTCGTGGTAAAACCAACCGCACAGCCCGGCCGCATTGAAGCAGCTGATTTCAAAGGTTTCCCCCTCTTTATGGCAGGCATCGCAATCGCCCTTGACGCCTAAAATGGTGGCTTTGACTTCGTAACCTATTTGTGGGTCGTGTGCCATTTTCCTTCCTCCTTCCCAACTGGAAGTAAATAATCAAAAAAACAATTGTATTATTTTTTATACTACATAAGTCTTATGGCATTAATCACTTCATCTATATATTTTTCGTCTACCCAAAAGCGGCGGGCGGCTCGTCGGTCCGCCGGTTTTGCATAGTCGATTCCGATTCGGGGGCCTTTTTTTATAAAGCGCTCAGGTATCGACGGCCGACCTTCCACCCACAGTTTCTCTCCGGTCATAAGATCCCATCCGTTTAACGATTTATCGACAGCCAGCGCCCGGCACAATTTGGCCGGGCCGTCTGTGAGGTGTTTGCCGATTTTTCCGCGGTAGCGCTGCATGTGTTCAATACCGTCAAGCGGCACGATAGCGCGAATGAGAATGGCACAGGGATTTTCTTCTTCCTCGGTGACAATGTTCAGCAAATAATGCATCCCATAGACAAAATACACATAGGCCATGCCGCGCGACCAAACATGACCGTATTGCGCGGCGTTTTGCCTTTAAATGCGTGGCTGGCGCTGTCCATTGAACCCAGATAAGCTTCTGTCTCGCAAATCAGGCCGCTTAAAATATTGCCTCTGTATTTTCGGACAAGCTTTTTCCCCAGTAATGCCCCGGCGACCGATAGGGTATCACCCGCATAAAAATGATGCGTTAAGATTTTCATTTCATGTAATTGTCTTTGATCACGGCTTCCCGGGGCCTTAATTTTATGGGACCCCTGCTTATCGGATTCGATATAAAGAACATATTCATCAAATATGCCGCCCAATAAAATGTCGATCCTGCGGGTTCGTTCGATAAAGATCCCGTTTTTATCATAGACGATATCGCCTTTATCGTCTCTGATAATGGAAATGGCAAATAAGTCCTGTTTACCCACTTTTACAGAAAACCGGTCTCCCACTTGGAAACCGCTCTGATTTAATTGATTTTTATGAATAAATATTCCCTTGCGATCGGGATCGTAATTCGCAATAGGATTATCGATGATATCTTTTGGGGAAGTCATCGTGTTTTTCCTTCAAATAAAACGTTTGGATATCTGGATATTTTATATCATTGCTATCCTTAACATGAACTAGAAACAGCATCCATTAAAAAAAATGCAAAATATAAATATCGAATCCAGGTTGAGGTATAATTTAGCATTTCAACCCGGCTCTATTCGATTACCACGCAGCCCCGGCCGGCATTACTGTGGATTCGATTCCCAACTATATTTGACAGGTCAATGGCGATCCTTTACAATTTTAAACATGATCGTCCACAAATCTAAAGCATTCTGGATTGCCGGCAGCATTTTTACTTTGACGTTTGCCATCCTATTCAGCATTCGCCTGGGAATATTGCAGAAAATATTATCCCACCCGCGCACCCTGTCCCTGGAATCCATCAATGCGGTCTCTGAACGCGACACCTGGATGAACATTTTCCAAAACGAACGTAAAATCGGCTTTTCGCACACCCGCTTTTATTCGGATACAACCGGATACCGCCTGACCGAAGCGGTTCAAATGCGCATCAACACAATGGGGATGATTCAGGATATCAGCCTGAACACCAAAAGCCGGCTCAATGCGGATTTTACGCTTCAGGAGATTGATTTTGAAATCAGTTCAGGCCGATTTCGCTTTGCGGTCCGGGGCACTGTTGACGGAAATACCCTGCAGCTGACAACTGAAAGTGCCGGTTCGAGCCGGCGCCTTGATATTCCGGTTAAAAGTAAGACCTACCTGTTCAACAGCATTATGGATGCCGTGGCCGCCACCGATCTGAAACCCGGTGACAAATATGCTTTTAATATTTTCGATCCGGCTTCTATGGGCCAGGCTGCGGTCATCGTGGAAGTTATCGGCCAGGAGCTCATTGATATCCGGGGGTTCAACCAGCCGGCCACCAAAGTCTCTTTGAATTTTAAAGGGGTATCTCAGCTGGCCTGGCTTGGAAAAGATGGTGACATCATAAGAGAAAAAGGGCTGCTGGGGAATCACTTTGGTAAAAACGGACCGCAAGGGTGCCCTTGACGGGCTTGCCATTGAATCCAGCCAGGACCTGACAAAGATTGCTTCGGTGGCCTCCAATATCCCGCTTGAAAACGTCGAAGCCCTTAAGGTGCTGAGGGTTAAAATCCAGGGAATCCCGTCTAAAAACGTGCAACTCCAGGGCGGCCGGCAAACATTTAAAGGACAGGTCCTGACCGTTGAAAAAGAAGTACTGTCGAATCTGGCCTCCCAACTTCGGACGCATAAGCTGGCAGCATTGGAAAAAATATTTTTAAGGCCCGGTCCGTTTATCCAGTCCGACGATCAAAAGATCCGGGATCTGGCGCGAAAAATTTTAGAAGATGCGCCCGATGCCCCCCCCGTTAACCCGGGCCAAAAAACTACTGGATTGGGTGCATACTCATATTGAAAAGCGGCCGGTCCTGTCCCTGCCCGACGCGCTTTCCACCCTTGAAAATCGTGTGGGTGATTGCAATGAACACGCCGTATTGCTGGCCGCGCTGGCCCGGGCAGCCGGAATCCCCACGCGCATCGAAGCCGGGCTGGTGTATTTAAAAGGTCGCTTTTACTATCATGCCTGGAATCTCATGTACCTCGGGAAGTGGATCACCGCCGACTCCCTTTTCGGCCAGCTGCCGGCGGATGTCAGCCATCTGCGGTTTGTAACCGGCTCCCCCGAGCAGCAGCTGGACCTAATGGGTATCATCGGCAAAATCCGATTAACGGTGATGCAATAGTCTGGAGTCCATCTTCGGTTTGTTTTGCAGACAAGGAACTTGAGACATGCTCAACCGAAATATGATATAATCAATAAAAAGTGCCTTGCCTAAAATTGGAAGTGCCTAAAATTAAGGTATTCTGCCTATTTTATACCGCTTTCCATTATAATGTTCCGAATTACGGAATAGGGGCATAAGTGGTTGTAGAAAAAAACGTTTGAATAACAGAACGCTTTTTTGACAACCACTATAAAATCAGCACATGATTGAATTAAAAAACCTGACAAAAAATTACGGTGAGTTCCAGGCGGTAAATGATCTGAGCCTTTACGTTAAAAAAGGAGAGGTTTTTGGATTTATCGGCCCCAACGGCGCCGGCAAAACCACCACCATTAAAATAATGAGCGGCATTCTTGAGCCCACCAAAGGCACGGTGACGATTGCCGGCATTAACATGCGGCAAGAGCCTGAAAAGGCCAAAAGCAAAATCGGCTTTATCCCCGACCGACCGTATCTGTATGAAAAACTCACCGGCATGGAATTTTTAAGATTCACCGCGGATCTATACGGGGTATCCGAAGAAGCCTTTGAGGCAACTGCTTTTAAAATCCTGATAGATTTTTCGCTGGAGGAGTGGGCGGATGCGCTGATTGAATCCTATTCCCACGGTATGAAACAACGCCTGATTATGTCGGCGGCCCTCCTGCACGATCCGGAGGTGATTATCGTAGATGAACCCATGGTGGGACTCGATCCGGCAGCCATTATGATGGTTAAAAGTCTTTTTAGAGAACTCGCCGGGCAGGGCGTCACCATCTTTATGTCTACCCATACCCTCAAAGTTGCCGAAGATATCTGCGATCGGATCGGTGTGATTAATAAAGGCCGCTTAATTGCCATGGGAACAACCAGAGAACTGCAGCGGGAAGCCAACATCACCGAAACCGATCTTGAACGGGTGTTTTTTAATCTGACAAATAATGTCTCATGAAGATCGGATGATTTTCTGTTTTTATCGGAGTTCACCGCAGAGACGCAGAGGTCGCAAAGGGTGCTTTTTCTTAGCCTCTTGGCAATAAAAATATGTAGCTGTTAATATTGTCCGGAGATATTTTTAAGACAAAAAAATTAATCTCTGCGAACTCTGCGCCTCTGCGGTGAGTATAAAAATTATTAAAATGAACCAAGTCCTTACCTTATTAAAACCCCGAATCTGGCCGCTTAGAAACCGCGGCCTTTCAAAAGCCAACGGTAAAGGCGGTGCACGCTTTCTTTTGCTCGGTTCATTCGGTTTGCTCTTCTGGTGCGGCATATTCGCTGTTTCCTGGCGGGTTCTCGTTTATTTTAAAGGCATTGAAGATATCGGCGATATTTTGGGCTATAAACTGCTGTCCATGATGTTGGTCGTGTCTTTCGCCCTGCTGATTTTCTCCAGCATCCTCACATCTCTTTCCAGGCTGTACCTATCCCGCGACCTTTTACTGGTTCATTCCATGCCGGTTTCCAGCTACAAGATTTTTATCACGCGCTGGATCGACAGCACCATCGAAAGTGCCTGGATGGTAATCATCTACACCCTGCCGGTCCTCATATCCTACGGCATCGTTTATCAAACCGGCATCTTTTACTATTTTAACATCATGATTGCGATGCTGTGCCTGGCAGCCATCGCTTCAGCCATCAGCACCCTGATGGTGATGACAGCGGTTATCATTATCCCCGCCAGCCGGATGAAAAGTGTATTTATTTTCATGGGGATTCTTTCTTTTGTGGTGATCTATCTCGCCATTCGTCTTTCACAGCCGGAATTGCTGGTGGATCCGGAAGTCTTTGACACGGTTATGGTTTATATTAGCTCGCTGCAAACACCTTCATCACCATTTCTGCCGAGCAGCTGGGTATACGACAGCATACGATCCGCGCTTTCGGGCTCGATCAGCAGCAGTTTGTTTTTTACGGCGCTGTCCTTGAGTTTTACGGGAATGATCGTATTTGCCCTGGTCTTACTTTCAGATGCGATTTACTTTAAAGGATTTTCAAAAACCCAGAATGCCCCGGCCCGCCTGTTTAAAAACAATGTCGTCGGCGACCGGATCTTTAACTTCCTGCCGGGCCCGATAAAGTCCTTTACGGTCAAAGAGATAAAAACGTTCCTCCGCGATCAGACCCAGTGGACTCAAATCTTTCTGATTGCCGCCCTGATCGTGATTTACGTTTATAATTTCAAGGTTCTGCCCCTTGAAAAATCGCCGATCAAAACCGTGTACCTTCAGAATCTATTCTCATTTCTGAACATGGGCCTGGCGTTGTTCGTCCTGACAGCCGTCACCGCCCGTTTTGCTTACCCGGCGGTCAGTATGGAAAGAGAGGCCTTCTGGCTGGTCAAAGCCTCGCCGCTGTCCATCAGAGCGTTTCTATGGATTAAATTCTTTATCTACTATTTTCCGCTGCTGATCTTAACCGAGGTTCTGATCGTTGCAACCAATATCCTGCTTCAGGTCACCCCCTTTATGATGGTCCTGTCAACCCTCACGGTTTTCTTTACTGTCCCCGGTATCGTGGCCATGGGCATCGGCCTGGGTGCCGCCTACCCGGATTTCAAAGCCGAAAATCCGACCCAGACGATAACCAGTTTCGGCGGATTGGTTTTTATGATCGTCTGCGCCGGATACATCGGCCTGGTGGTTATCATCGAGGCCGGCCCGGTTTACAATCTTTTTGTGGCCGGCATCCGCAACAAAATAATCAGCCTTTCCGCCTGGATCTGGATTGTCGGCTCATTTACCCTGGTACTGGTTCTCAGTGTGCTGGCGATATTCCTGCCGATGCGCTTTGGTGAACGGCGCCTTTCCAAATTGCCAATCTGACCCCTCTCAGAGACCCGCTAAAGCCCCCTTGTTGAATTTTTCATCTTGACATGTAATACATATACATTTATATTTACATTAGCATTTACATTATTGTTTGGTAAGGTTTCAGGTGCCAGCCGGCTGGCAAACGTTACATTTGTTTAATTGGTTTAATTCGTTCCATTGGTTCGGTTTAAGCCAACCAATTCAACCAATAAGACAAATAAAACTAATCGAACAAGTCCTTGAACCTTAGAACCTGAAACCTGACTAATTCCTGACACCTGAACACTGACACCTGAAACCTACTAATTAAGGAGAGCCCATGCAAACCCGGCTGACACCGAAACAGCAGCGTTTTCTGGATTATCTCCAGCGGGAGATCGCCAGAACCGGCCTGTGTCCCAGCCTGCGCCGGGCCGCAACGGATCTGGGGGTCAGCCATGCCGCCATTGCCCAGATCTTTCGTGTGCTGGAAGAAAAAGGTTATGTGAAACGGGAGGGCCGCTACAGTCGTAAGGTTTATCTGTTAAACCGCGCTCGTGAGGCAGCGGCTTTGCAGCGCTGGCGCGAAATCCCGATTATCGGTCGGGTCACGGCCGGTCTGCCGATGTACGCCCAGGCGGAGTGGGACGGCAGCATCGTGCTGGACGCCGCCGTTTACCGCAGTCAAAACATTTTTGCCCTGCGCGTCAAAGGCAATTCGATGAAGGATGCCGGCATCCTCAGCGACGATCTGGCAATCTGCGAACCGCGCCAGTACGCCCAGAACGGCGAGATCGTCGTGGCGCTGATCAACAGCGAGGAGGCCACCGTCAAACGCTTCTTTTTACACGACGACCACATCGAGCTGCGTCCGGAAAACCCCGACTACGCCCCCATGCGCTACGGCTTCGGCGAAGTCCTGGTCCAAGGCAAGGTCATCGGCATCCACCGCGGACCGGAAGGAATAAAATAGCTTATAGCTCATGGCTCATAGCAAAATGATCCCCCTTTCGACTATCGCTTTAGCTATCAGCTTGTACAAACAGCTTAGCCATCACAACTTTTGAAATCTGAAATTCAATGCGCACTGAACCACCAAATACCCCCTGCCGCCTCCGGGTCGGCACCAGCGGCTATTCGTATGCAGAGTGGGTCAACACCGGGTTTTACCCGCCGGGCACCCGTTCCGGCCAGATGCTGCCGCTTTACGCTCAAACGTTTCCCATCACCGAACTGAACTTCACCTGGTACCAGATGCCGAAAGCGGCCGTTATCGAACGCCTGCGCCAGCAGGCACCGCCCGGTTTTCGCTTTGCCGCCAAACTGACCCGCACCTTAACCCATGAGGTGGACCCCAACCAATGGCGCGGGCAGGTCTCCCGGTACCGGGACGGCATGGCACCGCTCACCCAGGCCCGGCAGCTGACGGCTGTCCTGCTGCAGTTTCCGCCGAGCTTTTCCCGGGCACCGAAAAATCGCCACTATCTGGCCGACCTTCTGGACGAACTGGACGGATTGCCCCTGGCGGTGGAATTTCGCCATGCTTCCTGGGCCACAGACCGGGTTTTTGCCGAACTGGAACGTCGCCGCACCACCCTGGTCGCCGTGGATGAACCGAATCTGCCGGGCCTGTTCCCGCAGCTGGATGTCGTCACCAACCCGGCTCTTTTCTATATCCGGTTTCACGGCCGCAACGCCAGAGGCTGGCGTTCGGGCAATATGCAAATACAGTTCGACTACGACTACAGTGATGCGGAATTGCAGGAATGGGCCGCAAAAATTATCACCCCCATGACCCGGCTCGCCCGCAGCGGCGTAATTTTTTTCAACAACCACGTCCGCGCCCAGGCACCCAGAAATGCCCGGCGTCTCATCAGTCAGTTGATCGCAGGTTATTGTAGCACAGCCAGTTGACCATTTTTGAGCTAGAATACTCTAATTTAATGACTAACAAATCCGAAGCTGAAGAGATGCCTAAATCAGTGTCGATATCGTCCAATATTCTATAAAATTAAAATACATATAAATAGAGTTTGGGTCATTTGATATTCACTTCAGATTCTTTTCGCATTTCGATATTCGAACGCAATTTAGAAAAGTTAATTAGAACCCAATACTTTCATTACGATGGGACGTTTTCGACAAACAATGTTTTTTGAAAGTGAAACGATGAACTCGTTCAATTATCCATTTAAATGTGGCCGATTTTGCCGTGGCGGTGGAACGCGCGGTGGATCACCGGCTAAACCAGCGTCCCGGTGATCATCGCACCCGAAGGCGCCGCCCGGGCCGCTGTTTACGATATGAGCAACGAGGCTTACATGGCCGGTATCCGCAAGGGCATGGCCCTGCGCCGGGCCGTGCGCCTTTGCCGGGATGTTCAAGTCCTGCCGCCCCATCCGGACCGCTATGAGCTCGCTATGCACGATGTGCTCAAGCGCGCCCTGCCGTATTCGCCCCTGATCGAAACCGGTGAAGACGACGGCCACCTGTTCATGGATGCCACCGGCACCTCCCGTCTTTTCGGCCCGCCCATGGACGTGGCCTGGCGGTTGCGCAGGCAGATTAAAACCGACCTGGGCCTGGACCCGATCTGGTCGGTGGCGCCCAACAAGCTGGTTGCCAAAGTGGCCACCCGCCTGGTGAAGCCTGACGGGGAGTATATCGTCGCCGCCGGTGAAGAGGAACCGCTGCTGGCGCCGCTGCCGGTCAGTCTGGTTCCGGGCATCGAGCACCCTGATCAGCTGCGGTTGCGGGAATTTAACCTGACCCATGCATTCCAGGTCTCGGCCCTGAGTCTGGAGCAGTTGGAGGTCCCTTTTGCAACCCGTGCC
>PVMK01128334.1_pt1 | contig 12430 bp, 11 predicted proteins | sample 1853481 | NCBI WGS metagenome assembly PVMK01 (sample SAMN08533507, study PRJNA380276) | Marine sediment metagenome, whole genome shotgun sequencing project.
AATCATAAAATTTCTACCCGGTTTTTAAAAAAACCTTCAGTTTCCCCACAGGAAATGACATGAAAACACAGTCGATTCGGGTCAAAGGCGCCCGCCAGCACAATCTGAAAAATGTTGATATCGAAATCCCGCTGAATCGCATCACGGTGGTAACCGGAGTCAGCGGTTCCGGTAAATCATCCCTTGCTTTTGATACGCTCTATGCCGAAGGCCAGCGTCGCTACGTGGAAACGTTTTCACCCTATGCCCGCCAATTTATGGATCGCATGGATCGGCCTCAGGTGGACCAAATCGAAGGCATCCCACCGGCGATTGCCATCGACCGTAAAGATCCGGTACGAACCTCACGGTCAACGGTCGGCACCATGACTGAAATTACGGATTATGTCAAATTGTTATATGCCCGGCTGGGACAACTCCAGTGCCAATCGTGCGGGCAGCCGGTGGTACCCGAAACACCGGCCCACGTGTGGAATTACTTAAAGCAGCAACCAGACGGCACCGGGCTCATGATCACCTTCCCGTACCGGCTGGAAGCCGCCCCGGCCGAAGAAGTTCGCAAAATCCTCATGCAGATGGGTTTTGACCGACTTTTGCTAAACGGTCAAATCGCACATCTGGATGAATGGCAGCCTGCTAAAAAAGATAAGGAAATTCCGGTTCTGGTCGACCGCGTTATGCTGCGAACAAAAGACCGTGAGCGCATCCTGGACTCACTCGAATTGGCTTACCGCTTCGGCGGCGGACGGCTGGACGTCTGGATCCCGCCGCACGGCCGCCATGCCTTCAGCAATCAACTGCAATGTGCAAATTGCAACATCCAGTATAATACGCCATTGCCGAATCTCTTTTCGTTTAACAGCCCGCTGGGTGCCTGTGATACCTGCCGGGGATTCGGCCGCACCATCGGTATCGATCTGGAGCTGATTATTCCGGATCCCTCGCGTTCACTGGAAGACGGCGCTATTAAACCCTTTGGGACGTGGGAAGGCGGGCGCATGGAGTTTGATGATCTGATGGATTTTTGCCGGCGTCGCAGGATTCCCACGCGGGTTCCTTTTCAGCGCTTAAAAGCGGCGCACAAAAAGGCAATTATCGAGGGTACTTCGACCTATTACGGCATCAACGGCTTTTTCCGCTGGCTGGAAACCAAAACCTATAAAATGCCGGTGCGGGTATTTCTTTCGCGCTACCGCAGCTATGACATCTGCCCGGATTGCGACGGCACCCGCTTCAAAAACGAATCCCTGCTTTATCAGCTGGCCGGCCGCACCATCGCCCAGGTATACCGATGCAATGTGGATCAGGCCCTTGATTTTTTCAAAACCCTGACGGTTGCGGCCCGGGATGAAGCCGGCCTGCTGGTGCTGGAGGAAGTCCGCAACCGCTTGGCCTATTTAAGAGATGTCGGCCTGGGCTATCTGACCCTTGACCGGCAATCGCGCACCCTGTCCGGCGGCGAAGTCCAGCGGGTGGCGCTGGCCTCGTCCCTGGGATCTTCGCTGGTCAATACCCTTTATGTGCTGGATGAACCCAGTATCGGGCTTCATCCGCGTGACAATCACCGGCTGATTCGCATTTTAAAAGGGCTTCGCAATCTGTCCAATACCGTGGTGGTTGTCGAGCATGACCCCGAAATTATACGCGAAAGCGATTTCCTGCTGGACCTGGGGCCCCGGGCCGGTGAAAAAGGCGGTGAGGTAATGTATTTCGGCCCCACCGCAGATGTCAACGGCTGCCTGACCGGCAAATATTTAAAAGGTGAACGCCGGATTCCCGTCAAAAAACAACGGCGCCGGCCTCAAAAAGACCGATGGATTACGATAAAAAAAGCGGCCGAAAATAATTTGAAAGACATCGATGTCCGCATTCCCCTGGGATTGTTTGTCTGTCTCACAGGCGTATCCGGATCGGGCAAATCCACCCTGGCGGAAGGGATTCTTTACAAAGCGGCCAAACGTGCGCTGGGAAATCCCAAAGACCGACCCGGCCGCCATAAGAAAATCACAGGAATCCATAACATCGATGATGTCGTCCTGATAGATCAGCGCTCCATCGGCCGAACGCCCAGAGCCAATGCCCTGACTTACACCAAAGCCCTGGATCCCATCCGAAAGCTGCTGGCGGAGACCGATGCCGCCAGAGCCAAAAGCCTTGGGCCGGGTTATTTTTCATTCAATGTTGACGGCGGACGCTGTGAGACCTGCAAAGGAGTCGGATTTGAAAAGGTTGAAATGCAGTTTCTTTCCGATGTCTATATCACCTGCCCCGATTGCAAGGGCAAGCGTTTTAAAGAAACGGTATTGGAAATCGCCTATGAAGGTAAAAACATACACGACCTTTTGAATCTGACCGTCAATCAGGCCCTCGAATTTTTCCAGGATCACCATAAAATTTTAGCCGCTTTACAGCCGCTGGCAGATGTCGGCCTCGGATACATTCGCCTGGGTCAGCCCATCAATACCCTGTCCGGCGGTGAAGCCCAGCGCCTGAAACTCTCCCGCCATGTAAAACTTAACGGCCATGAGGCCACCCGCCGGCTGTTTATATTTGATGAGCCTACCACCGGCCTGCATTTTGATGACATCGGCAAACTGCTTACGGCCCTGCAGCGGCTGGTGGATGGCGGAAATACGGTTTTGGTCATCGAACACAACATGGATGCGATCAAAACCGCGAACTGGGTCATCGATCTGGGGCCCGAAGGCGGCGATAAAGGCGGCCGGGTGGTTGCCAGCGGACCTCCTGAAATAATCGCTCAAAAAAATAATTCCCACACCGGGCGGTTTTTAAAAGCATACCTGGATGGAACGGGGCGTTTGAAACGGAAAAAATCGGGGCCGCGCGGGGTGGCTGAATCCATTTCCGGCTTTTCGGCTTCACAGCCGTCAGGCACCATTGCATTGAAAGGTGCCCGGGAACACAATCTAAAAGACATCGATCTGGCAATTCCCCAGAACGAGCTGGTGGTGCTGACCGGCGTATCCGGATCGGGCAAATCAACATTGGCCTTTGACATTCTTTTTGCAGAGGGCCAGCGCAGATACCTGGAAAGCCTGGCCCCCTACCGAAATTTATCATTTCCTCAGGCTGTTATTCAGCAAACTGGGCACCCCGCATTGCCCGGGATGCGGACGCCGGCTGAGCGCTCAAACCCGGGCAGCCATCGTCAAACAGATCCGCAAGCGCTATTCAAAAAAACCGGCCACCATGCTGGCGACCAAGGTTTTCGGCCGCAAAGGATTTCATAAAGAAGTGCTTGCCCGGGCGCTGAAAAATGGATTTAAAAAAGCCCGCATCGACGGTAAAACGACCGTGCTTGAAGAAGGCATGGCGCTGAGCCGTTACCACGAACATACAATCGAGCTGGTCATCGGAAGTCTTCCATCAAAAAATCTCGGCCAGCTGGTCGCTAAAGCCCTGAAAGTGGGCAACGGCAGCCTCATCCTCATGGATCGCCGCCGCAAAGAAGAAGTCTTCAGCCTTTCAGGTATCTGCCCGACCTGCGGCATCGGCTTGGAACAGCTGGATCCGCGACTTTTCTCCTTTAACAGCAAACAGGGCGCTTGCCCCCAATGCGGCGGATTGGGGGTGTCCGGCTATACGGAAACCGAAGATGAAGAACCCGTAGAAGTCACGGTTTGCCGTAAGTGCGGCGGAAGTCGTCTTAGACCCCAGGCTTTGGCGGTAAAGGTCGGCGGTCATTCCATCTGGGACCTGGTACAGAAGCCGGCGCGAGATGTATTTGCGGTCATCAAGAAATTCAAATTCAGGGCAGCGCAAAAGCCCGTCGCCGAACCGGTTGTTGCCGAAATATTGACCCGGCTGTCTTTGTTGAATCAGCTGGGCCTGTCCTATCTTTCTCTGGCACGCAGCGGCGATACGCTGTCCGGTGGAGAGGCCCAGCGGGTTCGCCTCGCGGCCCAGCTGGGTTCCAATCTTACCGGCGTTTGCTATATTCTCGACGAACCCACCATCGGGCTGCATGCCCGAGACAACCGCATCCTGATCGATGCTTTGCAAACCCTGCGGGATCGCGGCAACAGCATCCTGGTTGTCGAGCATGACGAGGAAACCATTCGCGCGGCGGATACCATCATCGACCTGGGACCCGGCGCCGGTCAGGACGGTGGGCGCGTTGTGGCCACCGGAACACTGGCCAATCTAAAAAAAGTCAAATCTTCGATTACCGGCGCACTGCTTGGCGGGCACCCCAGAAAGATTTCATCTCGACTCAGATCCTGCGAAAATACGGACCGTCTGAGCGTTCAAGGCGCAACCACCCACAACCTGAAAAACATCCGCGTGGATTTCCCTCTGGGCCGCTTGATTTGTGTTACCGGTGTTTCGGGCTCGGGGAAATCTTCCTTGTTGAAGGAAACCCTGTATAAAGGATTGCGTAACCGGCTGTTGAAAAAGCGATATCCTGCCGGAGCGTGTAAAGACATTGAAGGCTGGGATCATCTTCAGCGGGTCTTGGAAGTCGATCACAGTCCTATCGGCCGCACACCGCGATCGGTTCCGGCATCCTACGACGGCTTTTTAGTCCACATCCGCAAATTGTTTTCCATGACGCCGGCTGCCAGAGCCAGAGGCTATAAACCCGGTCGCTTTTCATTTAATGTGGCCGAGGGTCGCTGCGATGCCTGCAAAGGCCAGGGGCGGCCCAGGGTCGCAATGAGCTTTTTACCGGATGTCTATGTACTCTGTGAAGTTTGCCGGGGCAAACGCTATAACAAAGAAACCCTGGCTGTCCAGTACAAAGGAAAGAATATCGCCGATGTTCTGGAGATGACATTTGCGGAGGCCGTACGGTTTTTTTCGGCCGTGCCTGTCATTCGGCGCGCCATACAATTCGTCTGTGATGTCGGGCTGGGATATCTATGCCTGGGGCAACCCAGCCCCACCCTTTCAGGTGGTGAGGCCCAGCGCATAAAACTGGCAAAGCAGCTGGTTAAACGAACAAACGGGCATACCCTGTATATTTTAGATGAACCCACTACCGGTTTGCACCTGGCCGACATTCAGCGACTGATTGGCGTTCTTCAGGCACTGGTCGATGAAGGCAATACCGTGGCGATTATTGAACACAACATGGAAATTATTAAGGAAGCAGATTATATTATCGATCTGGGCCCTGAAGGCGGCGATGACGGCGGTCGTGTGGTGACCTGCGGTTCTCCTCAGGCGCTTTTAAACCATACCGCCAAATCCCATACTGCCAGATGTTTCGCACAATATCTTAAGGGGCGGTAGAAAAGGTTTCAGGTGTCAGTGTTCAGGTGTCAGAAAACAGAGAACCGCAGAACACCGAACAAGGAATAATGAATGTCGAAGGGAAAGAAAACTTCAGCATTCGAAATTCCTTGTTCGATATTCGATATTCAAAATAGCGAAAACTGATTGGTGTCGCAGGAACTGGTCGAAAATGTCACCGCAGATATCATCGTGTTTCCGGAGCTGTGCACAACCGGTTATTTTTTTCTATCCCGCGAAGAGGTCGCAAAAGCCGCCGAAACCGTTTCCGGACCCAGCAGCGAATTCTTCCGAGATATGGCCCGCAACAAAAATGCGGTGGTGGTGGCCGGTTTTGCCGAGCGCCATCAAAAGAATCTTTATAACGCCTGTCTGGTCGTGGTTCCGGAAGCAAGAAATCCATATGTCTATCGCAAAACGCACCTCTTTTATAAAGAAAACGCTTGCTTTGACCCGGGAGACACCGGCTTTTTTGTCGTGGAGGATAAAAAGCGGGATGTCTATATCGGGCCGATGGTCTGCTACGACTGGCGGTTTCCGGAATCGGCCCGGGTGCTGACCCTGCTGGGTGCCGATCTGATCGTCTGCCCGGCCAATTTGATCACCGAGGCCTGGCGCCGGGTAATGCCCGCCCGTGCGATTGAAAACCATGTCTATTTAGCGGTGGCCAATCGAGCCGGTTTGGAGAAAAGAAAAGGCGAAGAATTGCGTTTTAAAGGCAATTCCGCCATTTATGATTTTAGCGGCCGGGAATTAAAAAAAGCCGCCGAAGACAAAGATGAAGTCCTGCTGGCCGAAATTTATCCCTCAAAAACACGCGATAAATCTTTTAACCCCATCAATGATGTTCTGACCGACAGGCAACCGCAGCACTATACGCCGCTGACAAGAAGTGTAAAAGAATGTCTGCCCTGCTAGAGTATCAGGAGAAGCTGCTGGCCTTTGGCCTCTGGCTGTTTGCCTCTGGCTGCTGGCTACAGGCTGACAGGCATCGCATGACGCAGTATCGAGTATCTGAACAACTCGGGTGAATCTGCTCAAAACAAAATCAAAGCTTTTGGGATCTACGGCGGTTGTCAAAAATTTGTTCAGAGATTTGTCATTGCGAGGAGCCTAGCGATCGAAGCTATCGTTTTGGACGACCTGAGAGATTGCTTCGCTTCGCTCGCATGACTTTTGAAAGATCGCTAAGTCAATCGGAACATATTTTTGACAGTACTATAGACCCAAAGCAAAGCAAATCGCAGATTGTGTCGTAATTCCTTTTGGTCATTGCGAGCGACCGCAGGGAGCGTGGCAATCTCTATGTTTTCAATTCCTTATGAGATTGCTTCAGTCGTTTCACTCCCTCGCAATGACGTTATGACACAGTCTGCTTTGCGGGAATGACAAGCTTGAAATGAAAAAACTCCCCGAGCTATGAAATAATCAGGAGAAAATATGTCGAAGAAATTTGAGCTGAAAGTATCGGACTTAAGACTCATTTGCGATCCCAAAATCTTCAAGTTTAAGAATACATCTGAAGTTAAGCCCCTGGATACGGTGATCGGACAGGAGCGCGCTGTCCAGGCGATTGACTTTGGGTTGAACATGCAGGACCCCGGTTACAATATTTTTGTCACCGGTCTGGCCAGCACCGGCAAATCTACGATTGTCAGAGATCTGGTGAGCAAACACACAAAAAATCTGCCGACACCCCCGGACCTGTGCCTCGTCAATAATTTCAAAGATGAATTTCGCCCCAGAGCAATAGCGATATCGCCGGGCAAAGCCATTCAATTCAGCAAAAAAATGAACCGGGCCGTCGAACGGTTTAAAAAAGAGCTGCCCGCGGTATTTGAAGATGAAACCTATTTAAAAAAATTATCCAAAATTAAAAATAAATATACTGAAAAGCAGAATAATCTGTTTGACAGGCTTCAAGCCTTTGCCGTCAAAAAAAATCTGCACATTGAGCAAACCGAAACCGATTTCCAAACCGTCCCGGTGGTTAATGGGCAACTGATTACACCTGAAGAGTTCAATACCTTGCCGGATAATGTCAAATCCAAAATCGAAGAAAATCTGCAATCGATTCAGGCGAAAATCGAAGCCACGGCTGTGGAAATAGATAAAAACAGCCAGGCCCTGCACGCAAATATTGAAAAGCTGATGGATGGGTACGCGTTGTCTGTGGTAAAAAAGCGACTAGATCCGATCAGAAAGGAATTTAAGGCCAGTCAAGCGATTGTTGAACACCTCAACAGTGTTCAGGAACATATCGTTGAAAATTTCAACGTGTTTATCCTGCCGGATAAAAACGAACAGCCGCCGGAGAGCCCGGCGCCCCGTAACGCGGGATCTTCTTTTCAGCAATATAAAGTAAACGTAATGGTCGATCAGGAGTCAACAAAAGGCGCACCGGTTATTTTTGAAACCAACCCGACTTATTACAATGTCTTCGGCCGTATCGAAAAACGCGCGTTCATGGGAACCGTAAACACGGATTTTACCATGGTGCAGGCCGGCTCCCTTCTAAACGCCAACGGCGGATTTCTGATTATGGAAATCGATTCCGTTATTATGAATCCCTATGTCTGGGACGCCCTCAAAAGAACGTTGCGAACCAAATGCCTGCAAATTGAAGATATCCCGGAAGAAACCGGTTTTGGCACCACGTCCTGAAACCCGAGCCCATTCCGCTGGACGTCAAAGTGATCCTGCTGGGCAGCTATGACGCCTTTGAAATCATTCAGAACGAAGACCCTCAGATTTAACAAAATATTTAAAGTGCGGGCCGATTTTGATTCCGAAGTGGATCGAACCCCGCGCACCATACAGCAATATGCACTCTTCATTGCCCGGGTTTGCAAGGAAGAAAATTTGCTGCCCTTTACACCAAAAGGCGTGGCCGCTATCGTGGAATACGGTGAAAAATACGTTTCGAACAAATATAAGCTTTCCATTCGATTTGGTCCCATACTGGGCGTTCTAAAAGAGGCGGATTATTGGGCCCGCAAGAATAACGCCCGGCAGGTAACCGATAAACATGTGGTCAAGGCCTTTAACGACCATCGCTTTCGCCACAATCTGTATGAACAGAAAATACATGAATCCTATCTGGACAACACCATTATGATCGATGTGGCGGGCGCGGTCGTCGGCCAGGTCAATGCTCTGGCCGTTTACCAGATCGGCGAATTCTCATTTGGCCGACCGATTCGAATCACTGCCGAAACCTATATGGGAAAACACGGCGTTGTAAATATCGAAAGGGAAGCCGAATTAAGCGGCAGTACGCATGATACAGGTGTTCTGATTCTATCCGGCTATCTGGGAAGTACGTTTGCACAGCATTACCCGCTCAGTTTGTCGATCAGCATCACTTTCGAGCAAAGTTATTCGGCATCGACGGCGACAGCGCATCATCGACTGAGCTGTATGCCATCCTCTCCAGCCTCGCGGATATGCCCATCAAGCAGGGAATTGCGGTGAGCGGGTCGGTGAACCAGAAAGGAAAAATCCAGGCCATCGGTGGTGTCAACCAGAAGGTCGAGGGGTTCTATGAAGTGTGCAAGGAAAAGGGCCTGACCGGCGAGCAGGGCGTTATGATTCCCAAATCCAACACCAAAAATCTGATGCTTAAAAGAGAAGTGCTCAATGTCGTCAAACAAAAAAAATTCCACATCTATCAGGTCTCTTCGGTTGAAGAAGGCATCGAGATTCTGACCGGTGTCCCGGCCGGCAAAGCCAATAAACAGGGAAATTATCCGCAAGGAACCGTTTACGGTGCGGTTCAGAAGAAGTTAAAATACTACCTGGAACGCTCCCAGAAAATCAAAAAGGAATTTGAAGACCAGGAAGAATAAGACCGCCCTGAATTTGGAACTTCCCGAATTTTACAAAGCGAACAGTCAAAAAAAGTTTAGGTTGCGTATGCGAAATTTACACTCTAATGAAGTATCGAGCAACTACAATATATAGGGGCTACCCAGAATGCCCATGAACTTTATTAATTGGTCTTGTTAATCAACCTTATATGAGCGTTCCTCCCACCATGGATAATAATCTGGCATCCCCCGGCTTGGCTTCATATTAAACTTGGGAGAACGTTTTTCCAGAAATGACATAACGCCTTCTTTGCAATCCTCAGTGGTAAACATGTAGTTCAACCCTTTGGATTCCAAAATATGCGCCGCCATCGGATGGTCTTCACCCAGACCTTTCCAAAGCATCTGGCGGGCAAGCGCGGTTGAGATTGCGGAGGTATTGTTCGCAATCCCGTCAGCCAATTCTCTCGCCGTATCCATCAATTTCTCCGGCGCAACGACCCGGCTGACTAATCCCATTTCAAATGCATCCTGAGCGGAGAATAGCCTACCAGTCAAAATCAACTCAGACGCCAGGCTAATTCCAACAATTCGAGGCAAGAAATATGTAGAGCATCCTTCCGGTAAAATACCGCGACGGTTGAACACAAAGCCAATTTTAGTTATATTATCTGAAGCAATTCGCACATCCATAGCCAATGTCATCGTTATCCCCACGCCCACCGCCGGACCGTTTATGGCTGCGATTATGGGCTTTTTCATATCAAACATCTTTAATGTGGCTTGTCCCGCGGTATCCCGCCGAACCGCCGGTTTCTCACTATCTTTCTGATTAACGCTAAAGCCGCCCGCACTTAAATCCGCTCCCGCACAAAACGCTCTGCCGGCACCCGTTACAATAACAGCTCGAATGGTATCGTCATTATCGGCCATATCAAGCGACTGGATTAATTCGTTCATCATAATAACCGTCCACGCATTCAGATTATCCGGTCGGTTCAGTGTTATGAAGGCTATTCGATCTTCGACCTCGTACTTTATGTGTTGAAAATCCATTGGTTATCCCCCCTTCGTTTTATAGCAACAAAAAACCACTGTATAACACCTTATTTTCGAAGAGTATTAATCTAAATGATTTCGCTTCCAAACCCCCGATAATCATTGACCTTAGCACAAATCGATTTGGTCATGCACGAAAAATTCTCTTTAGAGAAGAATTTTGCAACTAAATCTGGGTAGCAGGCCATAGAAAATGAGCGGCAACCTCCGCATTAGGTTGCCGCTGTTTTTTATACCGCTTTCCATAATAATGTTCCGAATTGTGGAATAGGGGCATAAGTGGTTGTAGAAAAAAACGTTTGAATACCGGAACGGTTTTTTGACAACCACTATAGACCGGGAAAAATCTAACGTCTGTGAACTTTGCCCCATCCTCCTCCTCTGTAAGATCGGCCGGAATGTGCATATCGGTGACGTTTAGCAAAGTATCCGTTCCTGCGATCTGACCTTGAGGAATAATATCGTTTATGATCCCGTCGATCTCCACGATGCGCTCGGAAATCCCTTTTGTGATCACGCCGGAATCCCCGGTGACCCTGGAAATCCCTTCGGTGATCGTACCGGACTCTCCGATGACTCCGGAAATCTTTGCGGTGGTCACCCCAGTATCTCCGGTGGTCTTGGAAATCTCTTCGGTGGTTGCGTCGGTCTCCACGGTGACTCCGGAAATCTCTTCGGTGGTCATGTCTGTATCCCCGGTAGCCCTGGAAATCCCTTTTGTGGGCACGCCGATTCTTCCGGTAATCCTGATAATCTTCTCTGCCGTCGTGCCGGTCACCTCTGCGGTCGCGAAAATCCTCTCGACGGTCACGCCGATCTTCCCGACGATCACTAACGTCTTCTCCGCGATCGCGAAAGTCTTCTCGACGGTCTCGGATATCCTCACCTCTGTCATGCCGATTCCGTGCAACCGGGCTATCACTTTCCAAATCCTCCTCGACAGAGTCTTGAGCGATCAACACATTGGGATGTGCAATCCCCACCGCACAAAGCGCCACTACTGCCACTGCTATCAAAATTAAGTTTCGCATAATTTAACCCTCCTTTTTCATTATTTATTTTTTTAGTTTCTTCAAGTTATGACTTCAGTCCGTTCGGCTTACCCCGACGGAGAACGAGAACCCGGTGTCCGATATCGAGGCTGAAGCAGTGAACTCGTCTTCAGGCGCAGCATAACTTTCGGCGCTACTATAATAGTTGTTAACTTCTTGCACCACCGTGTGGTGGAGCCGTCTGTGGTAGCGTCTGGGGTGACCCGGCCGGTAGACCGGTCGATGACGCCAAGGACGGTATTTGGGATTGAACCGGGGTGCAGGGCTATAATGGAGTTTGTGAGATACCGGTTTATTCCATTTTTGATAATGGCCACCTCGACCATAGTGGTGATGGCCACCCCTTTCTCGTCCTGCAAATGAATTACTTGTTAATACCAAAATTGAACCGATCATTGCGACGCTTATTAAAAGAATCATTTTTTTCATGGCTCCCTCCTCGTTAACAAGATTAATGGCATTGTGATCAGCGTTTTTTGATATGTAAGACGCAACTAATTTCAGAAAGGTTTACAAATAGCTTGCTTGCGGTGAAGCGGTGACCACGGGTCCAAGTACCGGGATCATGTCTTTGCCCCGGGGCGTCAGGACATGCTCTTTTTTTAAAAAGGAGATTAGAATGAAGATCTATGTAGGAAATTTATCGTACGAGGTCACCGAAGAGGACTTACGGCTGGCTTTAGAACAATTCGGGCAGGTTGAATATGATTGTATAAAAAATTTCGCCTAACAAGCCGCTCAAGACCGACCTGAAAAAGCTCACCGCTTTTTCAGGCGGCTTAGCTTTCTGTTGATATCTGCTATGTACCACAGGTTTCCTATCCATTTTAAAACCTGATGTATCTCCAACAAAACGCATCTTTTTGAAGCCTAAAAAAAGTTGTGATATCGTCAAAAAAATATGATATCCACAAATAGACCCTAAACTTGTATACTCTCAATGTATCAGCAATTGACTGATATTTGGTTTTCTGGCAAGAAATACCAAAAATCTCTTCCGAAACTTAACCACAAGATATTGAGTATCCAAATAATTGACATTGAAACCTAATTAAAGTATTTTCTGCATAACTATTCAGAGTTCCTTCACTCCAATTCAAACTGTTCAAATATAAAAAGGAGGGCATAAAAATGAAATGCCCAAATTGTAAGTTTGACAATCGTGAAGGGTCTAATTTTTGCAATGAGTGTGGTTACAAATTTGAACTTACCTGCCCTGAGTGTGGGGCTACCAACTCGGTTGGTAGCCCCACA
>PVMK01129426.1_pt1 | contig 12429 bp, 12 predicted proteins | sample 1853481 | NCBI WGS metagenome assembly PVMK01 (sample SAMN08533507, study PRJNA380276) | Marine sediment metagenome, whole genome shotgun sequencing project.
GTTTCGATAACTTTGGTGATGTAGTCACCTTTCTCGATCTCAATTCCGCGCTCTTTTAAAAATGGCCTCAAGGGGTCGACCAGATCTGATGCGGCAGATGCCTGGATATGATCTGCATTGATGGCCTGCAGTTTTTCAATATCAAAGATACCGGCCGAGCGACCGATGTGTTCGATATCAAATGTCTTGATCAGCTCATCTCTGGTAAAAAATTCCTGGTCGCCATGAGACCAACCCAGCCTTACCAGATAGTTGAGCAGGGCGTCGGGTAAATAGCCCATATCCCGGTAGGCCGTTACCGACATTGCACCATGGCGTTTGCTTAAGCGGGCACGGTCGTTGCCAAGCACCATTGGGACATGGCCGAAGGTCGGCAACGGGCTTCCCAGGGCACGGTAGAGCAGGATCTGTTTGGGGGTGTTCATCACATGGTCATCGCCCCGAATAATCGTATTGATATCCATGGTAATATCATCAACCACCACCACAAAATTATAGGTGGGGGTCCCGTCGCTGCGGCAAATGACAAAATCGTCCAGCTCATCGTTCTGGAATACGATGTTGCCTTTGATCACATCTTCGACAACGGTGGTCCCGCTAAGCGGAGCCTTGAAGCGCACGACTGCGTCGGCCGTTTTGTTGAGTCCCATTTCACGACAAGTACCGTCATAGCGAGGTTTGCCCCCGCTTGCCATGGCCTCTTGCCGCATGGCGTCGATCTGTTCCGGGGAACAGGTGCAATAATAGGCATAATCGGAATCAACCAGTTTTTGAATATATTCCCGGTAAATTTCAAATCGCCGGGTTTGAAAATACGGCCCTTCATAAATCTTCCCCGTGGTGATCAATGCACTCATATTTTTCCATAAAATCCTGCACTTATTGAAGTTGCCAAACTCGATTGAGCTGTCAGACCAATTAAATTTGACAAATTATATTAATTGGTTATATTATAAAACTTAACAGTCATCGGGACCTTTCCATAGCATAGAAGGCAGTCCAGTACAAGCAAACAATTTCGATTGATCGCATGAAAAGGCTTGACTTTCAGCCAAATTTAAATTACTAGAACGCCACCTGCGAATTCGAGTACTTGATTTTAAGTTTTTTAAAATATATTAAATAGTTAGGAGATTACTTATGGCTGTACCAAAGCGAAAAACCTCTAAATCAAAGCGCGACAAACGAAGAACACACCAAAAATTATCAGCACCGAATCTATCAACATGCCCTGATTGCGGAGAGGCCACCCTTCCGCATCATGCCTGTCCCAGTTGCGGTTCTTACAAAGGCCGCACCGTCATTTCAACAGATGAGGATTAATTTTCACGCTCAGTTGCTGTTTGTTAGCTAAAGGGTTAAATCGTTAATTGTGTAACTAAGCTCCAAGCGAATTCGGATTTCGTTAAATGGCTCATTTATTAAATAGTCAAATAGTTGAAGGATCTCATCATTTTATACTATGGCGTCATTTAACGATACCGCAAATCTACCCATCAACCATGGCACTAATTGACTAATTTCCGAATTATCTAATTACTCCGCCCTAAAAATTAGCCCTAACAAGTTTTTTCAACTTTCTTAGATCAATCTACAACCCTGGATATTTTGTTTTTCAGGGCGGATTAAATAACCCAAAAGGAAATAAATAGATGGCTGCAGATGTCACCTCGCAAGCCAAACAGCTGGCCGGATTGGATCTCGAATCCAGACAGATGGTACTGGATACCATTAGGCAGTTGAAAAAAAGGCTTTTGACCAGAGAAAAAATATTTGAGTATGATCAAAAAGAAATTTTTCCGGAGGATACGATTCGGGAAATGCTGGGCCCCGAGATCGGGTTACAGCTTTTGGTGATTCCGGAAGCATACGGCGGCATGGGGGGCGGTGCGCGGGACAGTTGTGCCGCGACGCGGGAGACGGCCAAAATTTGTCTGGGAATTACGACGGCTTTTTTTGCCATTCAGCTTGGTGCTGATCCGATAATGGTCGGGGGCACCGAGCAACAGAAAGAGAAATGGCTCGGAAAGATTGCTGAGGGCAAGGCGCTGGTAGCCTATGCCGTTACCGAACCGGATGCCGGAAGCAATGTTGTGGCCATCAAAACCAAAGCAGATCCGGTAACCAATGATGCGGGTGAGATCATTGGATATAATATTAACGGCAGCAAGCAGTTTATTTCCACAGGGCTGTATGCCGATTTTATCACGCTGCTGGCCAATACTCCCGAGGGGGCCACTTTTTTTGTTATGGAAAAAGGCACCGAGGGATTTAGCGCCGGAAAAGGAGAGGAAAAACATGGCATACGGGCTTCCAACACGTCCCCGCTAACCTTCACCGATGCCTTCGTGCCGGTGGAAAATCTTATCGGCGGCATTCCCGGCCTCGGTATCAAACAGGCCGGCAAAGTCTTCGGGTATACGCGGCTGATGGTCGCTGCGATGGCTTTAGGCGGCGCGGAAGCCGCGCTTGAGATTGCCATTCCATATGCCAAAAAACGTATTCAGTTTAAAACCTCATTATCAGAAAAACAGGGATACACACACAAACTGATTATACCGCATGTCGTGCGGCTGGCTGCCGCCGACACATTTGTTTCAGAAGTTGCTGAAAGACTGGATTCCGGCGAGCAGGATCTTGAAGTCGAAGGTTCGATCGCGAAACTGTATGCTACGGAGTCTGCCAATAAAGCGGCGGAAGATGCCATGCAGGCGCTGGGTGGTTATGGCTACATCACCGAGTACGAGGTCGAAAAGATCAAAAGAGATGTGCGTATCACCTGCATTTATGAAGGCACCAGTGAGATTCAGCAAACCATTATCAGCACCATGCGCTGGAAAAAAACCCGCAAATCAAAAGGTGAATTTTACCAGTCCATCTGCGATGAGATGCAACAGCTGCATGGCAACTCGCCGGATTTGGGATGCCGCACATACGGGCTGGCGGCCAATGCGTTAAATCGGACCATCACTCTGGTCAACGATCATCGGTTGACGAGACAGCAGCATATTATGTTTGCGCTGGCGGATATGGCGGCTAATGTCGAGATTGGCGCCAGTCTGGCGCGCAGGGCCTCCAGGTGTGCCCAGGGCGGCGATTCCGAGGCCGAAAAAATGAAAGTCATTGCCAGGCTGTTTGCCGCTGAAGTTGCCCGGATTATCTCCCAGAAGATCTTACAAATTATAATGGGTTGTGGTCAATTTGACGAAAAGGCCACTGCCGAATTCCTGGCGAGTGTGGCCTATAGTGAGCTTACGGCCGGCATGTACAACATGATTCCGGACATGGATCAACTCGCCGATATCGTATTTGAGAGGTAGTCATGGCAGATGAAGTCAAGCGTACGGTTCTGATTACAGGCGGTTCCCGGGGAATCGGCAGGGGTATCTGCAGAGCGTTTGCGCGGGCGGACTGCCGTATTTATTTTAACTACTCATCGGCCACCGAAGCCGCGGCTAAAACCGAGAAACTGGTAGCCGACGCCGGCGGCAGTGCCACCGGAATCCAGGTGAATGTTGCCGCCGAAAAAGAGGTTGCCGCATTTGTCGGACAGGCTCTGGATGACACCGGCCGCATCGATGTTCTGGTCAACAATGCCGGTATCACCCGTGACGGTTTGATAGTTCGTATGAAGGAGACTGATTGGGATGATGTTCTCAATATTAATTTAAAGGGAACTTTTAACTGCATCAAAGCGGTAACCAAAACGATGATGAAGCAACGCTCGGGTCGCATCATTAGCGTGTCCTCTGTGGTGGGGGCCAGCGGTAATCCGGGGCAGGCAAACTATGTCGCTTCAAAAGCCGGTATCATCGGTCTAACCAAGGCCGTTGCCAAGGAGTTGGCCTCACGGGCCATTACGGCCAATGTCGTTGCACCGGGCTATGTTGATACGGATATGACCACATCTCTTTCCGACAAAGCCAAGGAGATGATGACAAACCAGATACCACTGGGACGGGTCGGTACCGCAAAAGATATTGCCGCGGCCGTCGTATTTCTAGCTTCCGATGAGGCCGCCTATATTACCGGTCAGGTTATACATGTTAATGGTGGCATGTATATGTAAAACCGGCTTCAGAACTCACATTTTTTAGTCGAACTTTTGAAAAATTCGCTTTGAACCTTAGTCATTAAACATTATTTCCGGTGAATCCGGAAGGGGAGGTAAATCAAATGTCAGTAGAAGATAAAGTCAAAAAAATTATTGCAGAAAAACTAAGCGTTGATATGGAGGAAGTTGTACCCGAGGCTTCTTTTGTGGATGATCTGGGTGCAGACTCTCTGGATCTGGTTGAATTAATTATGTCCATGGAAGAAGAATTTGATGTTGAAATATCCGATGAAGACGCCGAAAAAATCACAACGGTCAAGGACGCCATCGCTTACGTTCATACCCAATAGACAGGCAGTAATCTAAGACAGTTCCGGTGCGATGGTTATCATGCCGTATTGATAATCGTCCATGCTGCTCACTGCCCATTTGTATGCCGGCTGCAGATTGCTCGATTTGCCAGGCATTGGTTCGTACCGGGTGTGATGAACATTCACCGGTAACTTGAAAATTGAGGGAAATCATTTGTATAATCGGGTAGTCATAACAGGTTTGGGGCTTGTTACCCCCCTTGGTATCGGTGTTGAGCAAACGTGGCAATCGCTTTGCGCCGGGAAATCCGGTGTCGGCGAAATTACCCGTTTTGATACTTCCGGCTATCAAACCAAGATTGCCGCTGAAGTCAAGGATTTCAAGCCGCAGGATTTCATGCCTAAAAAGGATGCTTATCGTCTTGAACCCTTTATTGCGTTTGCTCTGGCGGCAACACGTATGGCCATCGAAGATTCGGGGCTTGTGATCGATAGCTCCAATGAATCCAGGGTTGGTGCCATTACCGGATGTGGACTGGGTGGTTTAAGGTTCATGGAAGATACCGTTCAGCGTGTTTCCAATCTGGGACCCAGCCGAGTCAGCCCGTTTTTCATTCCCATGATGATCGGCAATATGGCCCCCGGGATGATATCCATTCATTTTGGAGCCAAAGGACCAAATTCTTCACTTGCGACGGCCTGTGCGGCAGGAACCCATGCGGTGGGCAATTCCTTTAGACTGATCCAATACGGTGCAGCGGATGCCATGATCACCGGCGGCACCGAAGCTGTTATAAGTCCTTCATGCATCGCCGGTTTCAATTCTATGAAAGCGCTTTCAACCCGCAACCACGAGCCTGCAAAAGCATCCCGGCCATTTGACCGCGACCGGGACGGTTTTGTAGTTGGAGAGGGCGGCGGTATCTTAATTCTCGAGGCCCTTGATCATGCCCTTGCCCGGGGTGCCCGCATCTATGCCGAAATTACCGGTTATGGCATGACCGGTGACGGATACCACATGACATCCCCTTCGCCGGATGGAGACGGTGCCGTACGCTGCATGAAAGCCGCCATCGAGGATGCCAAACTCGATCATGATAAAATTGACTACATCAATGCCCATGGGACGTCCACGGAACTCAATGACCTATATGAAAGCCGTGCGATCAAAACGGTTTTCAATGAGCATGCAAATTCGTTAGCGGTGAGTTCCACCAAATCAATGACCGGTCATTTGCTGGGGGGAGCCGGCGGGATCGAGACCGTATTTACCGCATTAACTGTGGCCAATGACCTAATCCCCCCAACCATCAATTATGATAATCAGGCCGAGGAGTGTGATCTGGATTATGTACCCAACAATGCCCGCCAGGCCACCGTTGATAATGCCATGACCAATTCCTTTGGCTTCGGTGGTACTAACGGCACGCTGATTCTGTCAAAATACAAAGCTTGAAATAAATAGAGTCCGATAGGCGGGGGGAACGTTCATGAAATGTCCATTTTGTGGAGAGATTGACAACAAAGTTATCGATTCCAGGTTGAGCAAAGATGCAAGTGTAATTCGTCGACGCAGGGAATGTATAGATTGCAGTCGGCGCTTTACAACTTACGAGCACATTGAAGAGATTCCCATTATGATCATCAAAAAGGATGGGCGTCGAGAAGTCTTCAACCGGGAAAAAGTGCGCAGCGGCATCCAAAAAGCGTGCGAGAAACGCAACATCAGTATGAATACCATCGAGGAGTTCATTGATGAGCTGGAACGTGATTTGCGCGAGATGGGCGAGAAAGAATTGCCGGCCTCCGTTGTCGGGGAAAAGACCATGTTAAAGCTGCATGAATTGGATGACGTCGCCTATGTGCGATTTGCATCCGTTTATCGGGAATTCAAAGATGTAAATGATTTTGTTTCCGAACTGAAAAGCTTATTAAGTAGCAACGAGAAGACAGGTAGCAGAAGACAGAAAACAGAGGACTGAGGTCAGAGGTCAGAGGACTGAGGTCAGAGGACTGAGGGCAGATGTCAGAAGACAGAGGACAGATCACTGAAGCCAGAAGACAGTGGCCGGATGTCAGCGCTGCTGCTGGCCTGAAAAGCGGCCAGTTTAATCGAAAAAGAAACTATGAAAAAGCGAATATCGAATAATGAATATCGAATGACGAAGGAATGTATTCTGTCTATTTTATAAAAAAATGACTGAGCGAAGCGATTCCACCCTTCGAAAGTCTGCGGTTCGATATTCGATATTCTGCTGTTCGCTGTTCCAACTAAGTGTAGTTTCATATAAAAGATCAGAGGACAGAAACTGGGTCATAGAGGACAATTCCGAGGTGATAGAGATTTGAGTCCCCGTTTTTCTGTTATCTGCCTTCTGACATCTGATTTCTGAATATCAATGGACGACCAACATTTCATGCAAATGGCTTTGGGTCTGGCGATTAAGGGCGAAGGATTTACTTCGCCGAATCCCATGGTGGGTGCCGTAGTGGTAAAAGACGGCCGGGTGGTGGGAAGCGGATACCACCAAATGGAGGGCGGACCCCACGCCGAGGTCAACGCAATTGATGCGGCCGGCAAACTGGCAAAAGGGGCTACCCTGTACGTTACCCTGGAACCGTGTAATCACACAGGCCGCACGCCCCCCTGTACCCGAAAGATACTTGAGGCCGGTATTAAGCGGGTTGTGGTTTCCATGATGGACCCGAATGAGGGTGTGGCCGGTGGCGGTGCCGGGTTTTTAGAGCAGCGGGGAATCCGGGTTACAACCGGGGTGTGCCGGGAGCAAGCCCGGAAACTAATTGAGGCTTTTGTTAAGTTCGTTCGTACCCGGCGGCCCTTTGTCATCGCTAAATGTGCGGCCACCCTGGATGGACGGATAGCTACCCGCAGTGGAGATTCCAAGTGGGTCACCGGAGAGAAGTCACGGCAGTTCGTTCATCGTCTGCGCCATGCGGTGGATGGCATACTGGTTGGTATCAATACAGTTCGAACGGACAATCCCAGTTTAACGACCCGTCTGCCTGATGGTCTGGGCAAAGACCCTGTGAGAATCATATTGGACACCCATCTTTCCATATCACCGGAGGCCAAACTGTTGCGGCAAGAGTCCGCTGCAGATACGATTCTGGTAGTCGGCAAGCCCGTGATGCAGGATAAACAGACGGCTTTGGAGAAAGATGGTATCCGCGTGATTCAATCGAAGCTTAAAAATGGCTTGATTGATATGGACGCCTTAATGGATCGGCTGGGAGCCATGGGGCTTACCAGTCTTTTAATTGAGGGCGGCAGCCGGGTGCTAACCTCGGCGTTCAGCGCCGGTATTGTGGACAAGGTGTTTTTTTTCTACGCACCTAAAATTCTGGGCGGCGATGACGGTATCCCCATTTGCAGCGGACCGAGCCCGGAATTGATGAGCCAAAGCATCGCGGTAAACAATATCAATGTTCGACGATTTGGCGATGATGTCATGGTAGAAGGATATATTGGTTAGTTGTCCGTTGTCGGTTGTCAGTTGTAAATTCCGGATTAATTGTTATATTTATCGGGTTAAGATGGTTAGGATTTATCCATGTTTACGGGAATCATAGAGGGGTTGGGCAATATTGCCGCCATCCATTCCTCAGGCCAGGGGAATCGGGTGACCATTGAAGCGGGTTTTGCGCTGGATCAGACCAAAATCGGGGACAGTATATCCGTCAGTGGTGCCTGCCTGACTGCGGTAAAGATTGAGGGCCGGCGTTTTGAGATAGACGTATCACCAGAAACGCTTAATACGACAATATTTGGTCAGGCTAAAGTCGGAGACCGCGTCAATCTGGAACGGGCCATGCGGTTTTCGGATCGTATTGACGGGCATCTGGTCTCAGGACATATCGACGGCACGGGCATCGTCAAACAGCGAGAAATTCAGGGCAATGCCGTCATTGTGACCATTGAGGTTGCCGAGTCGCTGACACGGTATATGATTGCCAAGGGTTCGGTTGCCGTAGACGGCATCAGTTTGACTATCAATAGCTGTGATGCCGGCAGTTTTTCGATCAGCATAATTCCGCACACGGCCAAACTGACGACCATCGGTTTTAAAAACCGGGGCGATCGTGTTAACATCGAAACCGATATGATCGGCAAATATGTCGAACGGTTTTTAGCCGGTGTTTCAGAATCCGGCAAAGCTCAAATTTCAAAACGATCAACCATTGACCAGGAGTATCTCATCAAAACCGGTTTTATTGATTAAAACACTTGGAGTTAAAAAGGAAAAATGCCACAAATTTCTATTGAAGATGCCCTTAAAGAAATTAGAGAAGGGCGGATGGTCATCCTGGTGGATGATGAAGATCGTGAAAATGAGGGTGACCTTTGTATGGCAGCGGAGAAGGTGACCCCCGAGGCGATTAATTTTATGGCCAAATACGGCCGCGGACTCATCTGTCTGCCCATGACCGCGGAGAAAATCGATACGCTGGATATTCCCCTGATGGTTGACCATAACACATCTCCTTATGGAACCGGTTTTACCGTGTCGATTGAAGCCCGGTGCGGTGTGACCACCGGCATTTCAGCTGCCGATCGGGCCACCACGGTTATAACTGCTGTCGCGGATGACGCCAAACCACGCGATCTGGTAAGACCCGGGCATATTTTTCCCCTCAGAGCCAGAGACGGAGGGGTAATGGTGAGAGCCGGACAGACAGAAGGCTCCGTCGACATGGCCCGCCTTGCAGGTATGAAGCCGGCCGGGGTCATATGCGAGATTATGGATGATGACGGCACCATGGCCAGAATGCCCTCTCTTGAAAAATTCAGTGAAAAACACGGCGTCGGCATTTGTACCATCGCAGATTTAATTGAATATCGCATGCGTACGGAATCTTTTGTGCGACGATCTGCCGAAACAACAATTCCGACCATGTTGGCCGGTGAATTTAAAGCCGTGGTCTACGAAAATGATGTGGATAATTTATTGCATATCGCGATGGTCAAAGGCAAAATCGAACCCGATAAACCCGTGCTTGTGCGAGTCCACTCTGAGTGCCTGACGGGTGATATATTCGGTTCTATGCGATGTGATTGTGGCCCCCAGTTGCAGACGGCGATGCTCAAAATGCAAGAGGAAGAGTGCGGTGTTCTGCTGTATATCCGGCAGGAAGGCCGCGGCATTGGCCTGGTAAATAAAATCAAAGCCTATGCTTTGCAGGACGAGGGATTTGATACGGTTGAAGCCAACGAAAAATTGGGCTTTAAGCCGGATATGCGCAATTATGGCATCGGGGCCCAAATTCTGGTCGATCTCGGTGTGCGGGAAATGAGGCTTTTGACCAACAACCCCAAAAAAATGGTTGGTCTGGACGGATACGGTCTCAGAATTATTGAACAGGTGCCAATCGAGGTAACCCCCAATAAACACAATAAGTGTTATCTGGAATGCAAGAAGTTAAAAATGGGACATCTGCTCAATGTCGATGCCAACCCGTGATTTGGTTAAATAGTTGATTGGTTGATTGGTTGATTGGTGGCGTCGTTGGATAGGCGATCAGCTCAACATCATATGATTATCAGTGCTTATTCAATTGATAAATAGATGATTTCGTTTACCCTATTTTCCGAATCGACTATTCAAACATTCTGATAGCTAAGAAAGGAACATACATGCCGAAATTCCATGAGGCGAAACTCATTGCCGAGGGTAAGAAGTTCGCACTGGTTGTCAGCCGCTTTAACGATTTTATCACTGAAAAGCTATTGAGTGGGGCGCTGGATGCGCTGATTCGCAGCGGCACGGCTGATGAAGATATCGAGGTCGTTAAAGTGCCGGGGGCTTTTGAAATTCCGCTGCTGGCCCAAAAAATGGCAAAAACCAAACGTTTCGATGCCGTGATTTGCCTGGGTGCCGTCATCCGGGGGTCCACGCCGCATTTTGATTATGTCAGTGCAGAGGTGTCGAAAGGAGTTGCCGCGGTCAGCATGGAATCTGAGATCCCGGTGATTTTCGGTGTACTTACCGTTGATACTATCGAGCAGGCGATCGAACGCGCGGGCACCAAGGCCGGCAATAAAGGTTGGAGTGCGGCCATCGCGGCCGTGGAGATGGCTAACTTATTTGAAATTATTGATTAGATTCGATCATGGGTACTCGTCGCCAGGCGCGAGAGCTCGCTATGCAGGCGCTCTTTTACATGGATATGCAGGACAATGCATCGTTGCCGATGCTTGAGTCCTTCTGTGATAACTTTTGCCCTCCTAAAAAGGTACGTCCTTTTTTTCTGGTACTGGTAAACGGTGTTTTAGAAACTATCAGTGAAATCGACGCCCTGATTGAGCGATTTTCTAAAAATTGGAAAATCAATCGTATGTCCTCCGTGGATCGCAACGTGATGCGGATTGCGGTTTACGAACTGCTGTACTGTGAGGACATACCGCCGAAAGTATCCATCAACGAAGCCGTTGATGTCGGGAAAAAATTCGGCACTGAAGAATCCGGGGCCTTTATAAATGGGGTCATGGACAGTATCCGGGATGCACTGGATAAAGAGGGGATACTAAAAAAAAATGTTACTCTATTGGATGATGAGGTGAGATAGATACTGGATTCTCGATACTGGATGGTTTGTTTAGTTCATTATTAATTATTTTTGTGCATTATGTGGCAAGATTTTTTTGTGAAACAATCAAGTTGCCCCAATAAATGCCTAAAATTGCAAAATGCCTAAAATGCCTAAAATGCCTAAAGTTGAGGAATTCTATCGATTTTATTAAGAGAAGAAAGCAAGGTATGTCATTATATCCACTTGCTGATTGGTTATTTTTCATGCTGAAAATATCAGACGTTTATAATAAAGACGGAGCGCAGCGACCCCATAACTTTAGGCATTTTAGCGCATTTTAGGCATTTTAGGCATTTTTCCGGTTTATCCGGGGTTGGGGGTATAGGGTGTAAGGTTGAAAGTGGGATCTGGTTGCTGGATACTGGATGCTGAATTCTCGATGCTGGAAAATGGAATTGGATGGTTTAGGGTGGAAGGTCTAAGTCTGAAGACACGATGTGCCGGCAATTTGTTGTGATCATTGGGTTTATTGAATCAACCAATCAACTTAATCAACCCAATCAACCATTTTGCTTTCCACCTTCCGCATTCCGAATTCCTACTTCCGGTTTTTGTATTTTGTAAAACAAGGAGGCTGATTTGATAATTAAGACACTGGCTGTTGGGCCGATTATGGCAAATTGCTTTATTCTGGGATGTGAAGAGACGCTTGAGGCCGCGGTCATTGATCCGGGTGACGAACCGGATCGGATTCTACAGGCCCTGGCCGAGTCCAACCTGACCGCAAAGCTGATCATTAATACCCATGGCCATTTTGACCATGTCGGCGCCAATAAAAGGCTTAAAGAGGTTACCAGTGCACCGATACTTATCCATCCTCTCGATGCGCCGATGCTCAATCAACTTGCCGACAGTGCCGCAGCCTGGGGCATGGCAGCCGATAACTCACCCCCACCGGACCGGGAACTCCAGGACGGAGATGAGGTTACTTTCGGCAAGGTTGTTTTAAAGGTGCTTCACACTCCCGGACACACACCGGGCGGGATTTCGCTATATACGGACCATGAGGTTTTTGTTGGTGATACATTATTTGCGGCGTCAATCGGTCGCACTGATTTTCCGGGCGGCAGCTTCGAAACACTCAAGGAGAGTATTCAACGAAAACTGTTTATGTTGAGTGATGACCTTAAAGTTTATCCGGGCCATAATCAGCCGACGACCCTTGGGGTGGAAAAGCGAACCAATCCGTTCGTGGGCGAACAAACATCTTATTCTGCGTGAATTGGTAGATGGATAAACAGTGTTGCTTTAGTCCCTAACCCGGACAAGCCGGAAAATGCCTAAATTGACTAAAATGTCTAAAATGCCTAAAATTGTGGTGTCGCTTCGCTCCGTCCTTATTGTAAACGTCTGATATTTTCAGCATGAAAATATAGAATATCGAATATCGAACAAGAAATGTTAAATTTCGAAGGATGGGGTCGCTGCGCTCTATCTTTTTATGAGTTTAAAATG
>PVMK01114305.1_pt1 | contig 12422 bp, 12 predicted proteins | sample 1853481 | NCBI WGS metagenome assembly PVMK01 (sample SAMN08533507, study PRJNA380276) | Marine sediment metagenome, whole genome shotgun sequencing project.
GTAAACCTGTACGATTTATTCGAACATTTTCACCGTAATCCGGAACTCTCGTATCGTGAGTTTGAGACCGCAAAACGTCTGGCAACGGAACTGAGGAGCCTGGGGGTAGACGTCACCGAGGGTGTCGGCGGCACGGGAATAGTTGGTATTCTCAAGAACGGAAACGGGCCACTGGTCCTGGTTCGAGCGGACATGGACGGATTGCCCCTCAAGGAGGACAACGGCCTTACGTATGCATCGACCGTGACCCAGGAAGATATTCACGGTGACGTTTACCCGGTTATGCACGCCTGTGGGCACGATGTCCACATCACGTCGATGGTGGGAACCGCGAGGCAATTAGTCGCAGCCCGGGATGACTGGCAAGGTACGGTAATGTTTGTCGGCCAACCGGCCGAGGAACGAAGTGGCGGCGCCAGGGCAATGCTTGATGACGGACTGTACGAACGGTTCGGGGTGCCGGACTACGCACTGGCCTTCCATGTCGCCGCTGGGGAGCCGGCCGGACAGATTAACATACCGTTGGAACTGGTTGCATCGTCTGCAGACAGTGTGGATATAACCGTATGCGGCGTTGGCGCTCACGGTGCTTCGCCCCACAAGGGGCATGACCCCATTCTGCTTGCATCACAACTCGTCGTGGCATTGCAGACCATCGTCAGCCGCGAGATCGATCCCCAGAAAGCCGGTGTCATCACGGTCGGTTCATTCCACGGGGGCTTCAAGCACAATATCATCCCCGACGAGGTCAAGCTCCAACTCACGGTTCGCTCCAACGACGAGGAGGTTCGAGAAGAACTTCTTGAAGGCATTGTTCGCATCACTGAAGGCGTGGCCCGCACCGCGGGGCTGCCTTCAGAATTATACCCGACGGTCATGGTGGCGGAATCTACGCCAACGACCATCAACTCGCCGGAACTCGTGGAAAGGCTGCAGCAAGCCATCCGCACCAATATGGGCGAGGACGTGCTGTATGATCGAGTCAGAGAGGGGATGGGCGCGGAAGACTTTGCCTATTTCGTACAGACTGCTGACAAGGTCCCCGGCGCCTATTTCTCGGTAGGTGGCACCTCCGAGTCGATGCTGGCCGAAGCCGAGGATGGGGGCCCAATGATTCCCAGTCACCATTCACCATTTTTTCGCATAGAGCCTGAACCCGCCATCACTGCCGGTACCGAGGCAATGACCGTTGCGGTGATGACCCTGTTAAAAAAGTAGAAAAGGGACCTCTGCCACATACGCTATAATCAAGAAAGCACTGATCAACACACTCTGAGGGTTCGAATTATGCAACGCAGATCTTTTAACCAGGCTATCCTTGCGGCGAGCGCCGCCATCGCAACACCCTCTGTAATCAGCAGTGCAATAGCTGCGACGTCCGGGATCGGCCCCTATAGAAAAGGCGATCGCATTTCCACAGAAGTATTCGTACTGGACCGGATGCAAAACAGGCATTCCCTCGTCTCACTATTGTCTGGTAACGCGGGGACGCGGGTAAACCTGTTATTCCTGTTCGGCGGCGGAGACATGGGTGGCAACCGACCCGGGGGTATCTGGTGCTCGGATTCGTTTAACGATATGCATATCCTGCGGACTCTCACGGCCAGGTACCATGATCAGCCTGTCGAATTTATTCCGGTCGCCTGCGCCCCGGTTTACAGTACAAAGTACCTGGACTTCCCGGAGCGCGTCTTCCTCGATTCTCCCGATGACAGTGCTGAATACCAGGAGGCCGCGGAGGCCTTCATCAGATCCACACAGTCCGCAGTTGAAGCCGGTATCATCCCGATACAGCCGTGGTACGACCTAAGATTGCGCACCATGATGAGCCGTAAACCAGCCCAAATGCCGGCAGAACAAACGGGGAAGATTTATGACTGGCAGGGCAGGTTCCGTGCGGCGGATGAAACTCAAACCTACGGCGTCCCCAACTTCTGGGTGCTTGATTCTGAAGGTGTTGTGCTAACCGACCCATTCAGAGGCAATATATACAATCCGCATGGCAGCGAGATGCAGATCAACTACACCCTGTTGGATATCGATTCCGCCATCCGGGAACAGCTGGACTAATAGTGACAATCAGGAAAATAAGGACTCCAGTAGGCTCTGGCAATCTTAATCGGCTATCGGAAGGAACCGGATATGAATGCTAACACCCGTCAGCCCTTTGCCGGAACCAGATCGCTGCTTGCCCTGGTAACATTCTGCCTGGTCATGCCGGGCATCTCCCATGCACAGCGCACAACTGCGAAGCCCGTCCTGCACGGCAAACACTGGGTCGCGATAACCGGAAAACCCCTGGCTGCGACGGCGGGTGCATTGACTTTTGCGCGGGGGGGAAACGCCGTGGACGCTGCGTGCGCCATGCTCGCGGCGACGGCGACCATGTGGGACACCCTTGGCTGGGGCGGTGAAACCCAGGCCCTCATATTCAATCCAAATACCGGCAAGGTAATCGGAATCAATGCGCTGGGAGTCGCGCCAACGGGTGCAACAGCCGATTTTTTCGCGGAGAAAGGGATGCGCTATCCTCCGGAGTTTGGTCCACTTGCGGCAGTGACACCCGGAACCCCGGGGGGGCTCATGGTCATGCTCGCGGAATACGGCACACAGAGCCTCGAGGAGATACTCGCGCCGGCGATCGATATGGCCAAAGGTTACCCGGTAGAAAAGTCCCAGGCAGATAACATGGAAGAACGCAAAGATATCCTGTCGCAATGGCCTTCGTCATCCAGGGTCTTCCTGCCGCACCTGGAAGAGGATGACAGCCAGGAAAGAGCCGCGCCCTACCCGGGTGAAATGCTCCGGCAAGATGACCTTCTCGATACCCTGAACAAGTTGCTCACCGCAGAGGCAGAAGCGCTGGCAAGCGGCAAGAGCCGCAAACAGGCCATCTATGCAGCCTATGACCGATTTTACCGCGGGGACATCGCCGAGGAACTGGTTCGAGGTACGCAGGAGTTCGGTGGACTCATCACCCTGGAAGACCTGGATACATGGCAGGTTTACATCGAGGAGCCCGTTAGTACCAATTACAAGGGAATTGACGTCTACAAACTGACGCACTGGGTGCAGGGGCCGGTAATGTTGCAAGCCCTGAATATGCTCGAGAATCTTGATCTCAAGGGCATGGGATATAACACGACAAGATATATTCACGCACTCTACCAGGTTATGAACCTGGCATTTGCAGATCGTGATTTTTACTATGGCGATTCGTACACACCACCGGTCGAGCCTATAGAGGGCCTGCTCTCATCTGAATACGCCAAAGACCGGGCAGCAACAATCAACTGGGAGCAAAATGATCCGGGTGTCAGGCCAGGCAATCCTTATCGGTTCCAGGCAGGGAAGAATCCGTACCTCGATTTGCTGGAAGAATGGTCTCCCATCCCACCGGAGGCGGAAGCCGAGGGTGAAGAGGGATTTCAGCAAGCCATGCTAATGAGCAACGATGAGGCGTTTTACGCCGGCACCACGTCAATACAGGCCGCCGACGCCGAGGGCTGGGTGGTTTCAATCACACCCAGTGGCGGATGGATACCCGCATTTATAGCGGGAAATACAGGCGTCGGACTGAGTCAGCGTATGCAAAGTTTCGTACTCGACGAAGCACTGAACCCGTTTAACGTGGTACAGCCAGGTCAACGCCCCAGGGCGACGCTGACACCGGGCATGGCTCTGAAAGACGGGAAACCCTATTTGTCATTCGCGGTACAGGGTGGTGATTCACAGGACCAGAACCTGCTCCAGTTTTTTCTCAACGTCGTGGAATTCGGCATGAATGTACAGGAAGCCGTCGAAGCTGCCAATATCAACTCTTTCCAGATGCAAAGCTCATTTGGAGCCCATGTATCCGAGCCCGGACGACTCCTTCTGCGCAGCGATGTACCGGCCTGGATAACACAGGAGTTGAGTCGCATGGGCTACCGTGTCGAGACCGAAGATCGCACGTCCGGTCCTATTACAGCCATCTACTTTGATCGCGAACACGGAACCATGTGGGGTGGAGCCAGTGATTTTGGGGAGGACTACGGTATCGCCTGGTAACTGCGTTATTCCTTTGGCTCACCAGGTTCCTCCGGGGAAACTTCATCCGGAGCAATTTCCTCCGGGGCAGGTTCTGGCGGTGCATTTTCCTCAGGATGAGGAGTTAAGAATTGCATGATGAGATTTTTTACCAGGACAACGACATAAATCACTACAATAATTCCCGCACAATACATAAGAACGGGAACAAGTGCACCGGTCATGACCAGCACGACAGCGATAAACGTCAGTATGATCAGCAGCAGCACGGTGACTACTCCGCCAGGCGTGAATTAGTTTCCTGGTGAAAAATTCAGGGAACCCCTAATCAATTATATGGCTCATTTATATGGCGTCTCTGGCTTCTAGTGCTCTTGCAATTATCACATTGAAAGAGCACTAGCCTGGTCCGCAGTTGAAACTCCCTAAGCGGATGCGGTGACTTGCTCTTCACCCTTGTCCGATCCCTGCAGGCTGTACTGGATCGGCAGCTCAACGGATTTTTTAATTACCTGGATATCGACCTGGTAGCCGCCATTTTCACTGGAGACCTGGTATGTCCCCGAATGTCGTCGTTCAACATCCTTGCAATATTCCCGGGCCATCTCGTATGCACAATTTACGGCCGAATAATGATCGGTAAAAACCTCTACATCACAGTAATGTCTGTCTGGCCTGCTGCTGATTACGTTCTTGGTTGTGACAAAGAGTTTAGTTGATGACATTCCCTATTTTTCCCATAAAAGTGGTTGCAACCGCCCAGCTAAACGCAAGGGGTGAGGAATTTCTGAGTTAGAAGTATTGATATAATGCGACAATATTATAAGCTCAGTCCGAATAATTATCAACTAATAGTTGATTATTATAATGCTACGACTTCAGCTCATAACTCTTATGGAGCAAGAAGTGCATATGCCTGCACTTTCTTCAATGATACCGTGAAATAGCTCCGTACCGGTCGTATTTGGAGAATTTCGGGCCCAAACCCGCTTCAAGACACCCCGCCGGCTACAGATCGTATTTTACCGCGAGTACCAAAAATAAGCCATCCCACGAAGCCTTGAAAATGCCCGGGGCATGCCTCTTCGATGACGAATACCTGGCAGCGCCGGACTCGTGTTCTTTCAATGTGATAATTGCGGATTGATTCAGCGATCCAACTGAACCCGGGCCTGTAACAGGCCAATCGCTTCCTCCGTGGTGTACACATCACCAAAGAACTGCAGCACATTGACCAGGCTGGCCTGGTGCTCAAAGTCCGTCACCGCGGCATTCGCGTCTGACACCAATACGGCTCGATAATTCAGCATCATCGCATCGCGTGCCGTCGATTCACAGCAGACGTTGGTCAGCGTACCCGCAATCAGCAAGGTATCCACGCCACGGTCTCGCAGAATTGAGTCCAGTTCGGATGAACCCTGGATAAAGGCGCTGAAGCGGGTCTTGTTGACCACCAGGTCTTCCTCACGCACATCGAGTTTGTGCCACAGGGCATGACCGTGATGACCCGCCTCAAGTCCACTGAAGGCCTCGCGCCCGTCATCATCACGATAGTCAAGAAAGACGGACCATTCTTCGAACACTTCCTCCGTCAGCGTGACCCGGACCCAGAATACGGTGCTTCCGGCATCCCTCGTCGCCTCGGCAAGACGATTTATATTCGGCACAATATCCCGCGCCGCAGGCACTTCCGAAGGCTGCCCCTCCTCGACAAAGAAATTCTGCATATCTATGATAATAAGCGCTGTCTTTCCAGGATCGAGATTTTCTATGACATGCAGCCGCCCCCTGCGCCGGATCAGAGCATCCACAACATCCTGTGGTATCGACGAATCATTCATATTCTCAAACCCCGTAGCCCGCCTTTGCTCCGGACAATCAACCTGCCCGTGTCATTCACCGGCAAGGAGAGGCCGGACAGCCCAAACATCGCGATGGCAACCGATGCGCAGCATATGTTCGGATAACATGCGTGCAGAGATAACCTATGATGTCGTTCTCTCCAACGCCACAATTCGATCTCTGGCCTCGTCAACCGCGGCGTGAAAATCAGCCAGTTTCATCGTTTCAATATTGGTCGGTTCACGATTCGCGGCCGAGATATGGGCCTTGAGCCGTTCCATATCCATAAACTGCTCCGCCAGCCTGAGCTTGAGCTGTGTCAGTTCCTGTTGCAAATCGCCTGAATCGGCCGCTTTATCAGCGTTCATTACCTGTCTCCACTATCAGGGTTAGTTAGAACTCATCGTCCTCGGGCACGAGTTCCTGTTGCTCCAGCATCTCCATCAAGTGAACCGCCGCAGTGACAAAATCCGAGTCTGTAATAATTCCCTTGAGTTTTCCATCACACATAACCGGCAGGCACCCATGCTTGTTTTTCAACAGGTGCATAGCCGCGGCACGAAGGCTATCACGCTCATCGATAGTCGTCATGTGGGTCGTCATCGCCTCCGAAACCGGGTGCTCGCGCTCAAGCTCAACGCGTTCATCAACATCAGTTGAACGCAACGGGGACGCCGAAGCCGCCAGGAGATCGCTCTGTGTGATTAACCCCACCAGTTCCCCGTCATCGCCAACGACCGGTACGTGTCGTATCCCCTTCTCGCGCATCAGCATCCGCGCATCATAAATGCTGTCACCCGGGGAAAGGGTGAACGGTTCTGTTGTCATTAACTCTTCAATTGAAATCATGCTTTACCCCTGTTGGATCTTGTCATGCACAGCTTAGTCCGAATCCGGAAATTATGCATGACGTGGATCAAACTTGTACACTGCCCTGGCCCGGGAATTTCATCGCTGACGATAGCATTTTAAATTGCGGTATAGTTACCGCAAGCCAATCCATGCGCCGGCTCAAATGAAAATTACCCGCGACAAATATACAAACCTGACAGGCCTGTTAAGTATACTTATTTCACTTGCGATCGCATCCCTGTTCTGGCCGGACGACTCTGATGCCCATGGAGACCGCGCGATCGTGGTTATTGTCTATGGACCGGTATTTATATTTTTGATGCTGCTGATCTGGTGGGTATTCAAGTGGCTGGGGAAATTTATCTATGATCGGGATAGGAACTGAGGAACACAGCCCTGTTTTTCAGGAACCCGGGCAAGCAAAATCCTGTTTCTCACGACCCGTATAAATTTGCAGCCAGCGCCATGGCCAGAGCCGGGCCGGCATGATACGCGCTCCGACCAGCACACGGGAAATCACCCCGTCTTCAGCCGGAGGCAGCGCCATCCAGGGATCAATTCCGTCAGGTTCAACTACCAGGATGCCACCGGAATACCCTACCTCGCATCCCTGGCAGGCCCATGAGCCCAGTCCAATCTCCTGCCAACTCTCTTTTTCGCCGTCGTAGAATGCGATTCGCCTTATCTCTATACTTTGAGCCAACGAACCATCCCCGACCGGGTCCAGGCGGGCCTGTGTTACGCCCTCGCCTCCAGTATCAAATTTATAGTCGCGCCACTCTCCATCCATCATGGCGCATTGCCTCAGCGAGTCGGCCTCCCGGTACGTCTGTCCATCGCCATGCCAGTAAAGCTGCATGGTGTTTTCGTGCACCACCATGCCATTGTAAAAGTAAACCACCAGGAAGAGCAGCACCAGGACCGCCGGGACCAGGAATACCAGCCTGTCGAACAGCACAGGCCCATCTTCCTTAACGTTCTGCTCCGTCTCCCGCAGCAAAGTCCTGGCCGTATCAGCAAGGCTTGCAATAACGGGAGCGGCCTCCGCCGTCGCGACCATGCCCGTCCCGGCAGAGTCCCGGACACTGCTGTCAAGGATCTGCAGCTTCTCCCCGCACTGTTGTAAGCGATCTTTGCAGCTGTTTCCCGTACCAAATTGCGAGGCAAATTCTTCCATGTCAGCCAGCACGAGGTGCAGCATCTGCAGATCTGTCTTTCCGGAGTCAGGCGGGCAGACTGCATCCAGTGCCAGTAGCCTATCCAGGACGCGCTGCATTCCTTCCATCAATTTATTCGTGTTCATAACACCGGCTCACTCGATGTTCATACTCTCAAAGCCAAAATACAATCCGATACAGGTCCTTAGATTCGCGCCAGCCATGTTCCCATTCACTTCAGAAATGCTGATGGTTGTCGGCAGTTCGCGGTAAAGCTTGATCGTAACTGAGCGTTCACCGCGGCCGGCGGCGGCCTTCAGTTTTACATAGCGTTGTTGCATATACTGGTCATACGCATAAGCCTTTGACACCAGGTCGGAATATGCCAGCGTAATATTGCTGTTGCCAACGAGTGTGATAGAGAGTGCCAGGCAAGCCGCACCATATGCCAGCCGATACAGGGCGACCGGAGGCTGGACGGAAAGCACGGGCTTTTTATAGGACCAGTACCGGAATGTAATCAAGGCCCATGTACAAAACCAGCTAAACAGGAAACCGAATGTTATGGCGTTCTCCGTCCGGGGATGCGTTGGGCCGGAGTGCATCAGTTGCCATGGAAACTGCAATACAACCGGTACCATCAAGCATACCCCGATAGCGATCAATACGTGGATAGAACGAATTTTCCTGAAGGATCCGAGTCTCCGCCCGTACCTGGAAAACAGGATTACCACAATGAGGGTAGACCACCAAAGATAAGGCAGTGTCAGCAGCCGAAGCAACTCCATGGTACCGTAGTAGATACTGTCCTGCACAGAAGCAAGGAACTCTATTCCGGTATGCTGGTCCGAGTAGACCGCCAGGATATGGGCCGACCTTCCAGCATTCCCCGGCGCCAGCGCAACTACGAGGAAGCAGATATAAGTCAGGGCCAACAACACAGTCCAGGCACGTCTTCGTTCTGTGGATACGAATAGTTGCCAGAGGCTGACGCCGTTCATCAGCACGAACATTTCTACCATTACCGTTTCCGTGCAGCCCATTCCGATCACGATCAACAGGCCAAGATAGTATATCCGCCTGGTCTGCTGAGCTTTCCCGCCGTCATCGTCGAATATCCTGATAATCAGCGTCACCATCCCCACCAGGATGATGTTCGCCAGTTGGTAAGTCACTGCACCGTCAAACCAGTAGAAACCCGTCACCACGCTCTGCATGATCGCGAGAAAGAGAACGGTAAACCCGACGCCGACCAGGTAGGGCCAGGCTGGAAAACAATCCAAGCGGCAAATCGCGCCGATGCAACGTGCCGTGGCAAACACGGTAAGCAACAATATGGTCATCGGCAGAAACTTGTAGATCACCAGGTAGTCGAAGAGATTTGGTATTGCTCCAGCTAGAAATGTCGTCGTATATACACCATTCCAGATCATGTAATACCGCACCAGGCCGCCGAATATGCCGAATGCCTTAAACTCGTTGGCGAGGCAGAAATCATCGACATCCGCCGGGTGCGCGTACAATGACAGTGCGAGAAAAATGAGCAGTATCCCGAGACACAACAATGCCAGGACTACTCCGGAAGTCCGTGCGAAGCGGGAAGTTAAACCAGAATAAATCGATTTCGCGCGTTGCGAGTCAAGCCATGGTTTGAGCAATTTTTTAACCCGGACGGTTTCTTTTGTTTACGGACCCTGGTGGATACAGGGTTATACACGGCCCTATTTCTCAGTAGTTCATTATAGGGAACAAGCCCTGCTAACCCAACCAGTTCCCCGCCCGGCCGACTGCCTTCTTCCAACCCGCATAACACTTGTCACGCTCTGTGGCGGACATACTGGGTTTAAACGTCCTGTCTATTTCCTGCATTCCCGACAGCGAGGCCAGATCCCACAGACCCGAGGCCAAACCGGCCAGGTAGGCCGCCCCCCTGGCAGTAGACTCGATCACGGTTGGCCGGACGATATCCACATCCAGGATATCAGCCTGGAATTGAAGCAAGTAATTATTTACACATGCGCCGCCGTCGACGCGCAAAGACGATAATTCCAGCCCGCTGTCCGCCTGCATCGCATCCAGCACATCCCGCACCTGGTAGGCCAGCGAGTCCAGCGTGGCGCGGCAAATTTCTGCCGGCCCGCTGTCCCGCGTTAACCCGAGGATGGCGCCCCGGGCATACATATCCCAGTAAGGGGCACCGAGGCCGGTAAAGGCCGGCACGACGTAAACCGTACTGCCCGGGCTTGCCTGCCTGGCCAGGACCTCGGAGTCGCCGGCAGAGTCAATAATCCCGAGCCCATCGCGCAGCCACTGGATGGCCGCACCGGCGACAAACACGCTGCCTTCCAGGGCATAGCAGACCTGGCCGTTCAGCGACCACGCGATGGTCGTGAGCAAACCATTATCACTGGAGATCCTGTTTCCGCCGGTATTCATCAACAGGAAACAACCGGTACCATAGGTATTCTTGGCGCTACCGTCCTCAAAACAAGCCTGGCCGAAGAGGGCTGCTTGCTGGTCACCGGCTACGCCGAGAATCGGGATGTTCAGATTGTCTATATCGACGTATCCGAAGTCACCCGCGCTATCTCGCACCTCCGGCATCATCGTGCGTGGAATATCCATCACCTTGAGGAGTTCTTCATCCCATTGAAGGGTCTCTATGTTGAAGACCATGGTCCGGGAGGCATTTGAATAGTCTGTAGCATGAACCGCACCCGATGTCAGCTTCCAGGTCAGCCAGGTGTCAATCGTACCGAACAACAGGCGCCCTGCCCCGGCCGCCTCCCGCGCGCCCGGAATATTGTCGAGTATCCACTGGATCTTTGTAGCCGAGAAATAAGCATCAACAACAAGGCCCGTCTTGTCACGGATCATGGCCTCCATCCCCGCCTGCTTCAGGTTTTCACAAATCTCAGCGGTACGCCTGTCCTGCCAGACGATTGCATTGCATACCGGCTCGCCGGTGCGCTTGTCCCATACCACCGTGGTCTCACGCTGGTTGGTGATTCCGATACCGGCTACTTGTGCCGGTTCTATACCCTGCTTCCCGATGAGGGCAGAAAAAACGTCCCATTGCGAACGCCAGATCTCGTCCGCATCATGTTCCACCCATCCCGGGTGCGGGAAATGCTGACGGAACTCCTGTTGTTCGATTCCCAGGATAGCGCCACCGCTATCAAACAAGACGGCTCTGGAACTGGTGGTACCCTGGTCAAGCGAAATGATGTAGCTCTCTTCCATCGTAGCTTTAGTATACTGTTTCCTGATGACTACCCTTTACCTGTCGCATCCGGATTGCGAACTCCATAACATGGGGCCGCAGCATCCCGAATCGCCGGCTCGCCTTGTCGCGATCAACCGCCTGTTGCGGGAACAGCCCTGGTATGGAGAACTGAGGGAAGTCCCTGCACCAAAACTGGACCTGGAAATGCTCTACACCGTACATCCTCCGGAGCTGGTTGACCAACTGCTGAATGCTTCACCAGAAGAAGGATGGGTCGCTATCGATGCAGATACCATCCTTAATCCGCACAGTATGGATGCCGCTCTGCGGGCCGCCGGTGCGGCCAGCTATGCGACCAGGCAGGTTATCTCCGGCGCCGCCGACAATGCCTTCTGCGCCATACGTCCTCCGGGCCACCATGCCGAGGCCACAATCCCGATGGGGTTCTGCATATTCAACAATATTGCCGTCGCCGTGGAGCAGGCACTTGCCCATGGCCTTAAAAGGGTAGCCGTCCTCGATTTCGATGTACACCATGGAAACGGCACTGTTCAGATATTTATGGATCGCCCGGAGGTACTGGTTTGCTCGAGCTTTCAGCACCCCTTCTACCCCGGGCGCTACGATGATGTCGATCGCCCCAATATCTGCCTGACACCACTGCCTGAGAACACCGGCAGCGACGCATTTCGCCATGCGATAGAAAGAGACTGGCTGCCTGCCCTGCACCGACACCAGCCGGAAATGCTCTTCATCTCTGCCGGTTTCGACGCACACCGTGAGGATCCACTCGGCGGCCTGGACCTCGAGGATGAGGATTACCGTTGGATAACCGGGTTAATCTGTGAAGCCGCAAGCAAGACCGCGGAGGGACGTATCGTAGCCGCACTGGAAGGTGGCTATAACCTTGATGCCCTGGCGCGCAGCGTGTGCGCACACATCGATGTGCTGAACGACTGAATCCTGGTATTCCGTCGTCCCCTTTTTACTCCTCCTTAACGCCTGGTCGCGCTGACTCCGTGGTGTGGATCTCGGTAATCTTGCCCATCGGGGTCAGGTCCCGACCTTCGAGGCCGGCATAATCTGGCGCATAACGCGCAGCCCGAAATACCGAGTTGAAGTGATCACCCACCTTGTCGGTCATTATCGTGTAAATGCCATATTCTTCTCCGGTACGATCACCCACCGGGTTGATATATTCCCACACCACCTCACCATCCGACGTTACCTCGAAGAAATGCCCATGCCCGCCTGAGTTAATCATCGTGTTGCCGTTCGGCAGACGCTGCGCACCCGAGATGTAATCGCTAAAAAAT
>PVMK01116754.1_pt1 | contig 12422 bp, 13 predicted proteins | sample 1853481 | NCBI WGS metagenome assembly PVMK01 (sample SAMN08533507, study PRJNA380276) | Marine sediment metagenome, whole genome shotgun sequencing project.
TTTCAGGTTCGCCGAGTCAGGCGGCTCAATTACTGACAATCGAGCCCGCGGAGCATAGTGTCAAGTCATGCCTCGCATTTGGTGCGGGACCGGGAGGGCTTGGCGGGTTGCCCGGTTTCGAAGATACATCCCCGTACATGGGATTCATCTATAAGAATATTCCGGCTTTCGACCTAGAGATCGGGGACATCCTGAGCTTCGATCTCGGTAAGGAAAATGACGTCGATGTCGAGATGAACATCGCGTTGGCGGCGACGACCGTGAATGGCGGAATATTCTGATAGATGAAACCCATGTACGGGGATGTATCTGGGAAACCGGGCGACCCGCCGCCAAGCCCTCCCGGTCCTGCGCCAAATGCGAGGCAGGATGCGACTTCTGGCTCCGCCGGCTCGATTGTCAGTAATTGAGCCGCCTGACTCGGCGAACCTGAAACAAGGGCCAGCAAAAATACAGCAATTAATCCGTAGAACTTGCCGCTCGAGCCGCGACTGCTCGTAGCGCGCCGAAACTTAGATATCATTATTGATCGTTTTCCTATCGAAAGTGTGTTTCGTTCTAGCCTGAACAGCCAGTATTCGAAACGCCGACTATTTTATCGTCTTGGGTCGTGAAGGTATGTTCGCAATCATCGTCCTCACTGAGCCAGGTGTATGCCCGGAATTCCCGGCCAAGATCCAGCTCAGAGTCGGCCTCTCCCCATGATTCGATCAGTTGTTCGATGTTCTGACCCTCCCACGCATCGGCCTGTCGATACATGACGCCGCATCCAACAAGAACAAAGACGGTGAGCCCATATGTCAGCCCAATTCGCCAGGTTTTAAAGTTTCCTACTGTCAATGCCAGTCTCCCGAACACAATGACCGGTGAGTATAGTGGTCCGCAAAATCAACCGCGACCGTTGTGTAATCAAATGATTGATTCATAAGGCATCGGTCGCTGCCAAGGTTCTATTTGCAGCATATTGTTAAATTATTCTCGGAACACCGCTCCGTTATCTTTCTAGCTTCTCGACGCGGGCACCTTTTCGTATAACGGATAGGCCGGGACCCAGACCTGTGCCAGTAACCCTTCGATTTGCGAGTCACTTATCGCTGCGACCAGTCCGGTCTGCACCGCACATTTGATCACTTGCCGAGCGACCTGCAATGACACTTCGTGCAAACGAGATATAGCCGGGTATAGCAGACCGGACTCGAGTTCCTCCTCCGTGACCGATTCCGTCAGTGCCCGCCCGGCCGCATAAAACAAGCTGTCTGTAATCCTTTCCGTGCCGGACAACAGGGCACCGAGACCGACGCCCGGGAAAATAAACGCGTTATTAGCCTGGCCAACGGCCTGTTTGCGGCCGGCAACCGTAACATCTGCGAACGGGCTCCCGGCCGCAATGAGTGCCCTGCCATTGGTCCAGTCGAACAGATCCTGAGGCGTCGCTTCCGAGAACTCGGTCGGATTGGACATCGGCAGGATGACGGGTCGGTCAATTGATCGCATGAGCGACCGGACTACCGACTCACTAAAGGCCCCGCGATGCCCCGAGGTACCGATCAAAACAGTGGGTTGATAGCGGCCGCATACGACCTCGAGCCCTCGATCTGGCCCGCCGAGATTCCATCGCCGGGCAAGTGAAGGACTCCAGGCAAATTCCCGCTTGTAATCGTCTGACAGGGCCCGGTCATTTACAACCAGACCGCGACTGTCCAACACGGCAATGGCCCGGTCCAGTTCTTCATCTGCCAGGCCCTCCTCGTGCAACGCATTCCTGATTTGGCGGAAAATTCCGAGTCCGGCGGCTCCGGCCCCAACGATCAAAATGCGCTCCTGCGTCAGCGGACGCCCATGGATTCTTTGTGCACTGAGCAACCCGGCCAATGCGACGGCACCGGTCCCCTGAATATCGTCGTTAAACGACAACACGCGCGACTGATAACGGTCCATGACCCTGAGTGCATTGTCCTTGCGGAAATCTTCCCATTGAATCAGCGCACCGGGAAATTCGGACTGAACGGCACAAACAAATTCTTCCACGAGCGCGTCGTATTGTTCGCCGCGCAAGCGGCGCTCGGGCCAGCCGAGATACATGGGATCATCCAGCAGGGACTGATTTTCGGTGCCAACGTCAAGGCTGACGGGTAATACTGTGGCCGGATCGATACCCGCCGCCGCAGTATAGATCGCGAGTTTACCGATCGAAATTTCGATTCCACCTGCGCCCTGATCGCCAAGTCCGAGAATCGATTCGTTGTCGGTCACGACGATGAGCTTGATCTTGCGACTCCGCGCGGCCCTGCGCAACGTCGCTGCCACCGATCCGGCCGTATCCGGGGTGATCCAGACACCCCTGCCCCGTTGAAACACATGGCTGAATCGCATTGTTGCGTGCCCGACAGTCGGCGTGTAAACAATCGGTAGCAAGGCTTCGAGGTTTTGGCGCAACAAATAGAAATACAGGTACTCGTTGCGATCCTGCAGCGCGGCCAGAGAAATATATTTCTCCAGCGGATCATCCAGCCGGCCAAGACCCTGAAAAACCCGGTCTGCCTGTTCTTCAATCGTTACGGCTCGATACGGCAACAAACCCTCGAGATCGAATGCCTTTCTTTCCTCGTGGGTAAACGCAATGCCCTTGTTCAACAACGGATCACGCAACAAGTCGACTCCCGACCTGGCAATCCTGCGTTTGATTTCACGGCTCATCACATATCATTCGTCGGCAGCGAGGCAAAAGTGTTCGATCAGGTCAGCGATGTCACGAACCGGCGAAGATGCAGGCGGGGTCATAAGCTCCGCTTACTGGACGAGCTGATCCATGTCGATGATGATCGTATCTGAAAAAGCCGTGGATGTTTCGAGCACGACCTCACCTGAAATATCACCGGGCTGAGCAATCGGTTCCCCGCTGTTGGAGATCCTCGCGATCAGCTGAACCCGCTCGAGCGAAGATATCGAGCGGCCGGGTAACATCGCGTTGGCGTCAGAGATCCTGATGAGTCCTGGCAAATTCTCGGCGCTTTGGCGAACGACGGCGACCGGCGGGCCGGGTCTGTCCGGTTCTCGAGCAACGAGAAACAACACGGCGCCCGGATTAATTCGAGAAGACAAGTCATCGCTTACGCTAACCTGAACATTGATCGCTCCTTTTTCCACTGCCGAAGAACTCGCCATCGGCGTGGTATCTGCATTCAGATCGATTGAGCCGAGCCCGGCAAGTTGCTCTTCAATCATCTGGCGCACATTGGGTGGTGGCGACAATGCCAACAATCGGCGCCACCGTTCCTCGACGGTATTACCCATATCGTTTCGGGCCATCGCGGCCATGCCGCCATAAAAAAGCGCCTTGGGGTTGTCTGGTTCGATCACCAGAACTTCTTCGATCAGAACGCCTGCAGCGCCCATCAGGTTGTTCCGGTCAATCAGTATTTCGGCCTCCGCCAGCCCCATTTTTGCCTCCGTCCCGGTATCCAGCTCGGTGGCTGCCAGGTAAGCCTGCCGCGCGGACGGGTACTCGCGGAGTTGAACGTAGGCCCTGCCGAGTAACAGCCAGCCTTCCAGATCGTTCGGCTCGCGGCGCAAGCGATCCTTGAGTGAGGCGATTGCCGTGGACATTTCCGGCACGCCGTCATTGGTTGCCACTCCGGTCGCCGAAGCGGATTCTTGCTCCGAGTTCCAGTCGAAATTACCCACCAAAACGTAGAGCAGAATCACGGAGGCGGGCACCGCCAATGCCGTAATTGTGGCCGTAACCGGCGCACTTTCACCATTGGCGTTTCGCAGTAGCGGCGTCACAACGAACGCAGCCGCGAGCACGGTCATCAAAATTCCGAAAACGATAAACAGCGACATACGAGTATTTCTTAGTCTTGATTCAATTCAGAGTCAGGATCGTCCTCAATGGCATCCTGAGCTTCGGTGGTGATCGGATATTCAGCGCGTCGTCGAACAATTCTCCACAAAACGATCACCCCGATCAGCGATAGCAGTCCCGGCGCGATCCAAAGCACCGATGAAACGCCCCCGTAACGGGGGCGGTACAGGACGAAATCGCCGTAGCGTTCGGTCAGAAAAATCTTGATCTGGCTTTCGGTTTGACCCTGCTCAATGCGTTGGCGAATTTCCCGCCGAAGATCCTGGGCGAGCGGAGCCGAAGAATCTGCAATCGTCTGGTTCTGGCACACGAGGCACCTGACCTCGGCCGTCAGGCGTTCGTACAGCGCCTGTTGCTCCGGATTATCGAGTGCCACGGTCGTATCGATCGCCCTCGCCGTCCAGACCGGGCTCAACAGACTCAGGACCAATACGAGCCTTACCGCGTTCACGGCGCGCCTTTGCGTGCGGCAACGATGAGCGGGACGAAATCCGTTCGCCATATTTCCATGGTCAGCGGAGCGATGTGCTTGTGTAAAACCGTTCCATCGGCATCAACCAGAAACGTTTCCGGAGCGCCGTATACACCCCAGTCAATCGCCGCCCTGCCGTCTCCATCGAAACCGGTTGCGACGTACGGGTCTCCAAGCTGATCCAGCCAACGCAGCGCGTCGTCGTGATCATCCTTCCAGTTCAGACCATAGATCGGTACGTCGCCCAAGGCGGCAATTTCAAGCAAGGTAGCATGCTCCTGGCGGCAACCGACGCACCAGGTCGCCCAAACATTGAGCAAGCTGACCTGGCCGCGTAACTCGGCATCCGTGACCCGATCACCCGGAACGCCGAGGCGCGAAAGATCAAAGGCTGGAGCGGGCTTGCCGATAAATGGAGATGGCACGACGGTGGGGTCGCGCGTCAACCCGATCGCGAAAATCACGACCAGGAGGCCGAACGCGAAGACGGGTATCAGGAATCGTGTCATGCTCCGTCAGGTCGCCGACACGCCATCCAGATCCGTCGCACTCGTCTTCGAACGTTTAACCAACCAATAACGCCGATCGGTCACGGCGACCAGCCCGCCCAAAGCCATGACTAATGCGCCGAACCAGATGAATCGAATGAGGGGTTTGTATTGGATGCGCACGCTCCACGCGTTTTGCCCCAGGTCCTCGCCAAGTGCAACAAACAGATCGTGGCGCCAGCCCGAATCGATATCGGCCTCGGTCATCGGCGATTTTTGCACCCGATACATGCGTTTTTCCGGATACAGGACGGACACCGGTTTTCCGTCCCGCGAAATCGTCATCTCCGACCGCATTGCGGTGTAATTCGGACCCGCGACCTGACGCGGGGTGCCGAATTCAATCGTATAATCGGCCACGGTCACCGACTCGCCGGGCACAATTCGCTGATCCGTTTCTATACTAAAAGATGAAGTGGTCGTGACACCGAGCACGAAAAGACCAACCCCGAGGTGGGCCAGTTGCATCGCGATCATTGCCTGCGTGAGTCGTGGGCCCTTGCCGAACAATCGTGCAACCGGATCGCGGCATGCCGAAAATATCAACCATAACCCTGCGATCATGCCGACCGCTGTCAACACGGTATTCGTTCCATAAAAAACGGTCGGCACGGCGATCCCGCCGAGCAACGCAATAACAGCCAACCCGCGCAATCGCCGAAACACGGCCTTCGCATCGGCAGAGCGCCAGGCCGCGTGCATGCCAATCCCGGCCATCAGCACCAGCGGAATCATCGGGATGATGAACACCGATTCGAAATAGGGTTTGCCGACCGATATTTTTCCGGCATCGAACGCTTCTACAATCAATGGATAGAGCGTACCCAAAAGAATCAGGCCGGCTGCCATGCTTAACAAAACGTTGTTGATCAGAATAAACGTTTCCCGGGAAAATGGTTTGAAGCCGACTTCGCGATTCAATTCGGGCGCGCGCCAGGCGTACAGCGCCAATGCGCCACCTACGATCAAAACCATCAGCGCCAGAATAAATACACCGCGCGCTGGATCCGTGGCGAAAGCGTGAACGGAAACCAACACACCCGAACGCACGAGAAAGGTCCCTAACAGGCTTAACGAGAATGCGCCGATCGCGAGCAACAAAGTCGAACTCTTGAACAGCCCGCGCTTTTCGGTCACGGCCAACGAGTGAATCAAAGCCGTGCCGACGAGCCACGGCATGAACGATGCGTTCTCGACCGGATCCCAAAACCACCAGCCTCCCCAGCCCAGTTCGTAATACGCCCACCAGCTTCCGAGCGCGATTCCAACGGTCAGGAACATCCATGCGCTCGTCGTCCACGGCCGGACCCAACGCGCCCATTGCTGATCGATTCGGCCCGCGAGCATGGCGGCCACTGCGAAGGCGAAAGCAACGGAAAACCCGACATAGCCGGTGTACAACATCGGCGGGTGGATCGCCATCGCCGGATCCTGCAACAACGGATTCAAATCGTTGCCGTCGAACGGGGCCGGAAACAGGCGCAGAAACGGATTGGATGTTAGAACGATGTAAAGCAGTAATCCGGCGCTGATAAAGCCCATTACGCCCACAATGCGCGACGCCAGGTCTACCGGCAAATGCCGGCTTGAAATAACCACCGCCAAAGTCCAGCACGCGAGCAACAATACCCACAGCACCAAGGAACCTTCATGGCCACCCCAGACCGCGGCAAATCGGTACATGATCGGCAGCTCGCTATTGGAATTCGCGGCGACGACCAGCACCGAGAAATCATTCGTAACAAACGAATACGCGAGAAATACGAAAGCAAGCACGACGAAAACAAATTGCCCCGCGGCAGCCGGTCTCGCCACGGCCATCCACGACTGCTTATTGAAATGGGCGCCGGCCAATGGAAAAAATGCCTGAGCGAGCGCTATGCAAAACGCGATGATCATGCACAGCTGACCGAGTTCGGGAATCATCTGACCGTGCGCGCCTGCAAAAACTCAGTTGATAGTCGCTTCAACGGAAGCATTGTCAATCGGATGTCCCTGCTCGGCCAACATCTCGGCAACTTCAGGCGGCATATAATTTTCATCGTGTTTTGCGAGAACTTCCTCCGCCCGAAAACTGCCATCGGGCTGCAGCGTACCGTAGGCGATAACACCCTGCCCTTCACGAAACAGATCGGGCAAAATGCCCTCGTAATAAACAGTCAGCGAATTTTGCAGGTCGGTGACAGTAAATCGAACCTCCAGCGCGCCCGGCTCCCGGTACATGCTGCCGTCCGTTACCATTCCACCCAGCCGAAACGTTCGGCCTTCGGGCGCTTCGCCCGCCAGCACCTCCGAAGGCGAATAGAAAAAAAGCAGGTTCTCCTCGAACGCCTGGAGCGCCAGTCCCACTGCCAGCGCTACGCCGGTCAGCACCAGCGCAACGGTCAACAGCCTTTGTCGCCTGGGGGTCATAAATCAGAACCCCGGGGGCTTTCCTTAGCATCATTCTGGCGCGCTGCGCGCATAGCCACCTTCTCCAGCGTCATTCGCAATTTCTTTCGAGCTGATATTACATTAAACACGAGTGTGGCTGCAGCGAGTCCGAACGAAGACCACACGAACTCCGCATAACCACCCATCTGCAAAAATTCGTACATTCAGGCGCCCCCGCCAAACAGATCTCGCACCCAGCGCGAATTCTTTTCACGCTCCAGCACCTCCGCTTTGACGCGAAACAACAATATCGCGGCAAAGAATAATGTAAACGCCAGTATCATCATCAGCAACGGCCACAGCATGTCACCCACGATCGATGGACTGCCGAATTTTTTGATAGTAGGGCCCTGGTGCAGGCTGCTCCACCAAATCACCGAATAATGAATGATCGGCAAATTGATGACGCCGACGACCGCCAACACGCCGCTCGCGCGATCCGCCTTGTTGACGTCCTCGAAGCTGGCCCGCAGACTGATATAGCCGAAATAAATAAACAGCAGGATCAATTCGGACGTCAGCCTGGGATCCCAGGCCCAATAGGCGCCCCACATCGGTTTTCCCCAAAGCATACCGGAGGCCAACGCAAGCGCGGTAAATGACGCACCGATAGGCGCGGCACTCGCGGCCACGGCATGAGCGAGCTTGATCCGCCATATCAATCCAATTGCGGACGCCACGGCCATCAACGCGTAGATCATCGTTGACAGGTAAGCGCTCGGCACATGGACATAAATAATTCGAAACGCATCCCCTTGCTGATAATCCGGTGGCGCCAGGACCAAACCGCCATAGGTTCCGATCGCAATCAATAATACCGACGGCCACAGCAGCCAGGCGCTCAGCGTTCCCGCAATCCGATAGAAATGCGGGGGCGAAGCGAATCGATGAAACCAGGTCCACATTGTCATTTAATCGAGACTAATCCGTATAGCCGCGGCTGATGCAATAGGGCACCAGGCTCAGCGATAAAAACAGGAACGCCCCCAGCAAGTACAGAGGCCCGACAACCGACTCACCCGCTGCCGCAAGATCGGTCGCTCTGGCGCCGAACATCAACACCGGCAGCATTAGCGGCAACACCAATAGCGCGAGCAGCCCCCCGGACTGGCGCACGCCCGCGGTCAGCGCCGCACCTATTGAGCCCAGCAGGCTCAGCGTCGGCGTTCCAATCAATAGTGTGATACACAGTGCCCGTGCGCCGGACCCCGGTAAATAGTAAGTGACCGAAAGAACCGGCGCCAGCAGCACGAGCGGCAGGCCGCTGACCAACCAATGCGCGAAAGTTTTGCCCAGCATGATCAGTGGCAGGGAATGAGGCCCGATCACGAGCTGCTCCATACTGCCATCCTCGATGTCGGCCCGAAACAGGCTGTTCAGAGACAATAACGTCGATAACAGCGCAGCGATCCACAGAACCGCAGGTCCGAGGGTCTGCAGCAATTCCCGTTTCGGCGACAGCGCCAGGGGGAAACAGGGCCGTGACCATGGCAAAGAACATAAGCGGACTGACCAGATCCCCCCAGCGACCGAAGGCCACCTGCAGGTCTCTGAAGACTACGGCTTTGATGACGCGAAACGCAGTCACTCCTTGGCCCCGAGATAAATCGTGTCGAGCGGCACGGGGCCGATATCCAGGTCGTGGTGGGCCGCCACAATCGCCGTACCCCCGGCTTCAACGCGAGTCCTTATCTGCGAACCGATAAATTCGCGTCCAGCGGCGTCGAGGTTCGTGAACGGTTCATCCATGCACCAGAGGCGGGCGTCGGACATCAGCATGCGCGCCAGCGCGGCTCGTCGTTGCTGTCCGGCTGATAAATACCGAACCTCAAGATCCGCACACCGGCGCAAATTCAACGGCTCGAGATAGCGCTCCCATGACCGCTCGTCACGCCCATTCATCCGGGCCACAAAGGCGAGGTTCTGAACAACCGTCAAATCGGCCTTGAGGCCCATCGCGTGACCGATATACGCCAGCTGTGCACCAAACCCCTGCCGGTCATGCTCGACGGCGGCACCGTTCCATTCGACCCGCCCGCTTTCGGGCCGCGTCAAACCACACAACACCCTCAGCAACGTGGTTTTTCCCGAGCCGTTGGGCCCGCGGACCAGCAGTGCGCCGCCGTCGGCAACTTCGAACGACAGCCCGTTGAACAAACAAGTCGTCCCGCGCCAGAGCGTCAGGTCGATGGCCGTCAACACGATCTCATGGCCTTAACATTGAGCAAAGAGCATATAAAATACATTATTTTACAAAGTATTATAAATTATTTCTCGAACTTAGATTACAACCAGTCCGGTCCAATACGCTCGGTACTGTACAGAACATCGACCTCTTCTGGCACCCATTGCGATAGAACGGTGTAGTATCAAACATTGATTTCTAGTGCCCAGTTACCCTGAGGAGCAGACAGTGAATCAACGGAGAGCCTCTATTCGATTGACCATCGCAGTACTGACGCTGTGTTTCGGTGGACCTGGAATTTGGGCCAGTGAAACCGATGCCGTGACGGGCGCTAGTGTGACAACGGGTCATCATTCGCAGGCAGACTGGCAGGCTAAACGTGACCAGTACGGCGATACGATGACCCGCTGGGCAGACGAACTTGGGCTTACAGCACAACAGCGCTCGGATTTGCAAATCATCACCTCCGATTATGCGACCCGGTTGCGTGATCTGGCCAAGCTCGGACGCGATTCGGCCAGTGAGTTGATGCAGATGGCGCCCGATGACCCCGCATATCGCGATAAAACTCAGAACGCGAGTGCGTTGGCAGCATCCAGTGCGGCGGAGCTGGTCATACTATTGGCCGAAATGCGCGGCAAGCTCTATTCGGTGCTGACAGCGGAACAACGCGAGACGTTTCACGAAAAACTGCAGTCACATCGAGATCAAAAAGAACAGGATTCCGGCTGAAAACCCGGCTGAAAACCCGGCTGAAAACAATTACTGTTTCTGATTGCGTCGCGCAATAAGCGCCAGGCCCGCTTCTATTTCATCCGCTGGAATCCAGCGACCACGGAGCATGACTCCGAGTGGACTTCGTAACGTATCGAGCTGCTCCAGCGGGTTTCCTTTCACCAGAATCAGATCAGCATCGAATCCGACAGCAACCCGGCCAAAGGTGTTCTCCAGGCCGAAAAAAACCGCAGGATTAACCGTGCCGGTTGTCAGCGCCTCCGCCGGAGTCAACCCTGCCTCAACCAGCATCGCAAGTTCATTATGAATGGCGAATCCCGGCACATTAAGAATTTGAGGAGAATCAGAACCCAGTAACAGTCCAGCGTCGGCATCATGCAACGCCTTGACGAGCCGCAGTCTGTTATTCAAAAATTTTGTCGCCGTTGACGGTTCGTCCGTCGCCGCTGCCTGAAGACCTTTTGCCGCCGCGACCCATCCGTTCACGATTCGTGGGGGCATGTAGGCCAAACCCGGACGTGAGGCGTTCACATCAACCGGTCCGACGAATTTTTCGGCCATCGACAGCGTTGGAACATTCCAGACACCGGCCTCACGAGTGGCTTGCGCTACGATCTTGAACTTTTCTTCATCGATAAACGGCGTCAGCGGAGCGCCGAGCAACCCGTAATCGATTCCATCGACATCGGCATCATCACGAACCAATGCCGGCATATAGCCGTCCAGATGATCGATCGTCGCCTGACCCGCCTGGAGAGCGCGCGACAAGCCCACGTCCTGCGCAACATGGCCGGCGAAGGGAATCTGTTGCGCTCGCGCCGTCTGCGCGACCGCGTCGTAGATCGGCCTGGTGATGCCCATATGAACCTTTATAAAGTCATAACCCGCCTCGGCCTGCTGCATTACTCGCGCGCGCGCCTGATCCGTATCTTTCAACTTGGTCCCAATAAACGGCGGGCCGGCAGTAAATAACCGCGGCCCGAGGACCTCCCCTCCGGCAATCCGTTCACGCAATACGAGATGCGCCGGCTCCCCGTTCATGCCCCGAATCGTCGTGACACCATTCGCCACCCACAGAAACAGCAGGTCATTTAAATAGGTTTCTTCTTTCTGGCGCAAAGGCACATGCGCGTGCATGTCGGCCAGTCCGGCCATTGCATAAGCCCCTTTAACGTCAACGATTCTGGAGCCGGGTGCCGGTTTGAGTTCCGCTGATGGGCCAATTTGCTGGATCGTCGCGCCGGCGACCACGATGGTCTGTCCGCGGATTACCGTGTTGAGTTCCGGATGAACGATGTTTACATTGATAAAGGCCGTCGGACTGTCGACAGGCGTACCCTGACCGGTGCCGGCAACACCGAAAAAAACTCCGGCAAGAATGAAGTGAAACGGGGATTTCACGTAGCGACGGACACTTCGCAAGCCTGCAACTCGGTGATTATCAGGCAACGATCATACTCTGGCATCGGTTCCCGAGGATAGCTTATCCTTGTGCCATGCTCCCCACTGATTCGCCCCTTTTAGAGCAGTCACGCTCAGTGATTCCAACCTGATTATCCGGACAATAATTTTTTTGCTGGCGAGTATGCCACTCGCCTTGCTGATGCGAACTACAGGAAACTAAATCTAGATTTAATCTAATAATTTATGCATAACATATTGATATATAACGATAACTATCCCTGAAATCGAACCGGTATACAAGACTTTGATAAAAGAATGTTTACCCCTAAAAGCCTTCAACGGGCACCAGGTCCAATATTTCGTTGACCATAATCGGAGAGAACTGGTCCTGGATTTCCACCTCAATTAGCGCGATATGATCGATGCCCGAAGCCGGGATCGGGAAGCTGCCGCCCTCGACATACGCGCCGATCGACAGAGTGTAGGTTCCTGGCAACGGCGTATCCGGCGACGATGCAAACAGCGAGATGGGCACGTTCTCGTAGGTCTCCTCCGTCTCGGCGCCCGGCGTTGTCGGCGTGAACGGGATGTCCCCGTTCAGGAACCACAATGGCGCGTTAAAAATCGGCTGCTCGGTGCCGGCCGGATATAGCACGGCGGTGAGTAGCGTGAGTTCGTTCATGCCTGCCGGATAACGCACGGTAAAACTCAGTGAGGCCGGCAACTCTTCCAGTATCCGGTCGTTGCCACCACCCGGCGGTGCATCGGTCGTCGGCACGG
>PVMK01123978.1_pt1 | contig 12422 bp, 10 predicted proteins | sample 1853481 | NCBI WGS metagenome assembly PVMK01 (sample SAMN08533507, study PRJNA380276) | Marine sediment metagenome, whole genome shotgun sequencing project.
TCAAGTGTGGAACATTGGTTACGATGATCCAGCGATGCGTGATCTCGCCTTACTTTTCATCCACCAGATTGTTACGGTCGCCCGCCTGTTTGAGCCTGGCGGTACTCAGTCCATCGTCGCCGAATCGCTGCTCGTAAAATATCAGCTGCTGACCGTCAATCGCTCGGGCGCGCGAGCACCGGACCTTCGACCGACAAACCGAGTTATTCTTGGGCTACGCGAGCTTGATGCGCCCGACCCGCTCGCTACGTTCAGTCATTGTCGTGAGGCCCTCCACCATTGTCACCGGAGCTTCGGTTACCAGTGCATCACCGACCAAATTTCCTAGTCTTCGATATTGAGATCGATAAGGATATGGTGCGGCGCGTGTGTTGGAATTCCCTAAACCCGGTATCCTTGATGATTCAGGCAAACACGCGCCGCCCGGCCTATACTCAGCTGCAGGCAAGTACATTCCGATGCCGCCTAAGCAACAGGCCTCGTTAACATCGGCTCGAAATAGAAATACGCTACCCATAATAGCCATAAGGCATTGTTTAAGCTTGGCTTCCACAGGTGCAACTATGCATAAAATCTCCCGAGTAATGTGCGTTATCGATCCGACGATCAACGAGCAGCGTGCCATGCAACGCGCTGCGTGGCTCGCCAAGAATGTCGGCGCAGAACTGGAATTATTCATTTGTTACTACAACGAATACTTGAGCGGCGATCGCCTGTTTGATTCGCCTTCCCTGGAGAAGGCTCGGCGCGAAGTCATCGGTGGTTACGAAAAACATCTCGAAAAACTCGCTGAGCCATTACGGGGCTCCGACCTGATCGTACGGACTGCGGCAATCTGGGATCATCCGTTATACGAAGGCATTGTTCGACAGGCAAATGCGATCGGCGCGGATATAGTATTCAAAGACACGCATCATCACTCGGCGTTGTCGCGCGCCTTGCTGACGAATACCGACTGGAACCTCATCCGCACATGCCCCGCTCCGTTGTGGCTTGTAAAACCCCACGAGATTGGCGACGAACCGGTATTCATCGCCGCAATCGACCCGTTGAATGAGCACGACAAACCAGCCGCGCTCGATGACGAAATCCTCGTCCTCTCAAAGATGCTGGCCGAGAAGTCTGGCGGGGAGGTGCACGCATTTCATTCCTACGATCCACGGATCGCCATAGCGACCGCTACAGCCAACGCCTATATTCCCATTTCTCTGCCGTTTGACGAAATCGAAAAACAGATGCACAAGCAGCATCGGAAGCGGTTCAATGAAATAACGGAATTTCACGGGCTCGACGACAAGCACTCACATCTTGTCGACGGCCTGACTCATGAAGAGCTGCCTGACATCGCAAACAATATGAATGCCGATGTCATCGTGATGGGCGCCGTCGCAAGAAACCGATTGAAGCGACTCTTTATCGGTGCAACTGCCGAACGGACCCTCGAGCACCTGCCCTGTGACCTCTTGATCGTCAAGCCGGATTGGTTCCAGACCCCGGTTGACCTGTCCACAGACCAGGCCGCATAGGCAAGAGGCGGTCCGCATATAGCCCGCAATGCAGACGATTCCTAGGCGGTATTGCGTCAGCGATCAGGCGGCAATATACATGCGGACAATATCAGCGATGACCGTGCCTCCAATTTCTCCATGACTCTGGCGCGGTGAATCTCGACCGTCCGTTGGCTGACTCCGAGTCCGTATGCGATCATTTTGTTCGGTTTTCCATTAATGGTCATTGACCGTGTTGCCCCAACGTTAATCATCGGGAGCGCTTTGTGTATCCAGAAAGTCTCGGGCAACCTGCTCAAAAAATCTCGCGCCCATCGGTAATACACGTTCATCGATATCGAATCCTGGGCTGTGCAACGGCACCGGTTCCCAATCAGGGTCTCTTGCACCGAAGCGAACGAAACAGCCCGGTATCTCATTCAGGTAATAGGAAAAATCTTCGGATCCCAGACTGGGGTGCTCCATTTCAGCAACACCCGATTCACCCAAGACTTTACAAACCGCTGCCCGTGCCAACAAGGCTTCCGGCTTTGTATTGACGACCGGAGGATATCCCTTTTGGATATCTACCTTGATACTGGCGTTGTGCAGAAGGCCGGCGGCTTCCGCCATCCGACGTATGCCAGCATGGATATGTCGGCGCACGTCAGCGCGTGTTGTGCGAATGGTGCCTTCAAGCATTGCCTCTTCTGCGATGACATTTGCCGCCGTCCCAGCATGTACCTGACCGATAGTAACGACAGATGGATGCAATGGGTTAATCTCTCTGGATACAAGCGTCTGTAAGGCCGTAATCAGGAAACCGGCTATGACGACTGCGTCTATTGCTTCATGCGGTCGGGCCCCGTGCCCGCCTCGACCGCACACATTAATCGTAAATCTGTCCGATTGTGAGGTGACAACACCTTCAGCGACCATGATGCGACCAACTGCGAATTCATGACTAACGTGACCCGCAAAAATTGCCTGCACGTTCTCCAATGCCCCTGCGCTGATCATCTTTTTTGAACCAGCGCCTCGCTCCTCGGCTGGTTGAAAAATATAGATCACGTTGCCCGCTGGCGGAGACTTTTTCAACAATGCGGCTGCTCCCAAAACCATTGCCATGTGCGCACCATGTCCGCAAGCATGCATTCTGCCTTCATATATAGACGCGTAGTCGGCGCCGGTTGACTCTTTGCCGGGAAGCGCATCCATTTCGGCGCGCAGCGCAACCGTTGGCGCATCATCAGCTAAAATTTGGCGAGCAATGATGCCACCACCTTCACCTCCATAGGTGTAAGGAAGCTTTAACCGATCGAGCTCTTTCATGATTCGTTGCGCTGTTTCGACTTCATGAAAGCTCAATTCGGCATGCTGATGAAACCAGCGCCGAAGCTCCACAAGGTGCGAGAGCTCCCCGCTCGTCTCGAACGCATTCATTTCAGCCGATTTCATTAATGTTGACCGATGCAGATTATTGAATTCATGACCAGATTATTACTATTGCACGATTTCTGTCCGGCAGAGGTAACCCTCCGTTGGTGTGGATGACCGAGCGCTGGCCTTACTGTCGGGGGTGCTGCTGAATGGATCATACCGGTGCTGGCGTATCCTGCCGCTCCCATATCGGCGTTGGTAATTCATCGCCAGACAGTGTCTCTTCTTCCAACAGTTTCTCGGCTGTCTCTTGGAGCATCGTACGATTGTGCAATAGAATGTCACTCGCCCGTTCGAATGCTTCGGATATCAGCTCCTGAACCGCTTTGTCTATTTCCGCAGCCGTTTTTTCACTGTAATTGTGCATCTGCAGTCTTGGGACACCGATATCCCCAAGGTACGGCGATGGCTCGTCAGCATACGTAGCGAGTCCGAGCGTTTTGTCCATCCCGTAGCGCGTCACCATACTTCGCGCGATATTGGTCGCCTTGTCGAGATCGTCAGCAGCCCCTGTAGAAAGTTTGTCGAAGATCAGAACCTCGGCGGCGCGTCCTCCGAGTAACGATGTCATCTTGTCTATCAGTTCATCGCTTGTCATCAAATAGCGGTCTTCGGTTGGGCGCTGTATGTTGTAGCCGAGCGCGCCGATTCCTCTCGGAATAATCGATATTTTGTGCACCGTGTCGGTGCCCTGCAGGGCCAGGGTCACAAGCGCATGGCCTGTTTCATGATAGGCGACAAGTTGTCGTTCGTAGGGGCTCAGTATGCGACTCTTTTTTTCCAGGCCCGCCACGATCCGTTCTATTGCCGAGGTAAAATCATCCATCGTAATTTCTGACGCGGATCGCCGCGTTGCAACGATAGCTGCTTCGTTGACAAGATTAGCCAAATCGGCGCCGCTGAATCCGGCTGTCAGGGCCGCTACTTCATCAAGAGCGACTTCGTCTGCAATGCAAACAGATCTGATGTGAATTTTTAGTATTGCGGCACGCCCGACTTTGTCGGGTCGATCGACCAAAATCTGGCGGTCGAAGCGGCCTGCGCGAAGCAACGCCGGATCAAGAATCTCCGGCCTGTTCGTTGCTGACAGAAGTACGATGCCTTGCTTGGTATCGAAACCATCAAGCTCACTCAGGAGCTGGTTGAGCGTTTGTTCTTTCTCATCATGCCCCCCCACCCAGTGGGCCGGCACCACGAGCCCGGCCCAGGGCATCCAGTTCATCGATGAAGATGATGCAGGGTGCGGTACGATGGGCCTGCTCGAAAAGGTCACGGACCCTTGCTGCGCCGACGCCGACAAACATTTCGACGAATTCGGAGCCATTGATGGAAAAAAATGGCACCGCAGCTTCTCCGGCGACTGCCCTCGCCAACAGCGTTTTCCCCGTGCCAGGCGGACCGACCAGCAGTATGCCCTTGGGAACATGCGCCCCCAGTCGTCCATATTCCTCCGGCTTTTTGAGGAATTCCACGATTTCCTTTAGTTCATCCTTGGCCTCGTCAACGCCCGCCACGTCATCGAACGTTACCTTGATGTCGGTTTCAACATAGACCTTGGCTTTGCTTTTGCCGATTGACATCAGACCACCAACGCCGCCCTGCTTGCTCGCCATATTTCGGATAATAAACAGCCAGATACCAACAAATATGACCACTGGCAGAATCAGAGCGACAAGGTTGGAGATAATGTTTCTCTCGATGATGCCGGAGAACTCGACGTCATAATCTACGAGATCCTTTGCCAAGTCAGCGTCAACGCGAACTGTATTGATGAATTTGGCACCGCTAATTGACGTGCTCTTTAGTTTGCCCCGAATATTACTGTCTGAAATCTGGATGTTTTCCATTTTTCCTGCGTCCAGCAAGCTAAGAAACTCACTGTATGGAACCGTTTCCACTGCCTGGCGCTGATACCACCACTGTTGGAAAAGCATGAAGCTGAGAATGGCGATCACGATATACCAGAAATTGATATGCACTTTCTTATCCAAGTCATTCTCCGGAAGGTAAGCCACATATTCTGCGAACAGAAACGTACGCTCGTAGTTGGCCTTGCCTGAGGCAAGTTTACTATTCGGGAGTTCCGAAACATATTCCTGCGGACGCTGTGCGAGCAAAATGTGCGAATGTAGCTTCCGTGCCCAGAAATGCTGCTAGGAGGCAAGAGGGATATTCACGTCCAAAACCCCAAGCATGGGCCCGAACTGCCAAGCTCAGCTTACAACGTCAGTTACTTCTCATCTAATAGCCCACAATGCCAGCTCAAAGCCAACCGTAACCAGTAGTACCGCCAAACCAGAAACTGCCAATGTTTCCAACCTGCGATGGCCGTACGTATGCTCCCGATCGCCCGGTGCGCTGGAGAGCCGAATAACGACCCAGGCGATAATATTGTTCGACATCCGTGAATGAATGGATGGCGTTGCCAGGCACGACCTGTGATCCGGTCGAGACACCAACTACCCCTTTGGTCGCTAGACGAGAAGATTTGCTGAACCCTCGACCAGAATGATTCGTTGAACACTTCTTCAAGCGAAGCGGTCGTCTGGTGCGGAAAGTTAAATATCATGTCGACATTCAGCGTATCGAATACGCCTTGGGCACCCTTCAACCATCCAACAATTTCCTGCCCGCTGCCGTAGGGTGTATAGCGCCGCATCTCGCGAAGCAGCGCATCGTCGAAGCTCTGAACACCCACGGACAGCCTGTTCACGCCCACTTCCTTGAGACGCCTGATCGTCTCCGGTACCAGGTGATTGGGGTTGGACTCGACACAAATCTGCTCAATCGAAAATAATGAGCGAATCAGTGTGAGCGTCTCACAAAGCTCCTCCGGCAAGATTGTCGGGGTTCCGCCCCCCACGTACACAGAAGAGAAGTCAAAACCCCGCTTATGATACCGTCGAACCTATTCGCGTAGCGCGGCGAAATAGTGCTGCGCCCTGTCCTCCTTCAGAAGAACTCGATGGAAGGGACAGAAGGGACAGATCGACTCACAGAAAGGGATATGGACGTAGAGCAAGTATCGTCGCTCGGCTTGAGGCTGGGGTGGCTCCGATTGTACGAGCGAGTGATCGAACCGCATGCACGCTGCACTCGCGTGGCGCAGATATAAAGCTAGCAGGGAGTTAGTCATGAACATTACTGCAGTTTATGGCAGCTTAATTATAATTATTTTGCAGTACCGATAAATGCTGGAAGTTGCAGCATTATTTGTATGGCAAAAAATTGATGCGCAGGCGGTGAACCAGCATGTGCACACACCAGGGATGAGCCGATTTCCTTGAGCACAAGTTCCACAGTAAGCAGTGCCAACCGCGACTTTTTGGCGGGATTTTGGCGGCTGGCCGATCCGAAAATAACGCTTGCATCAATGGCTTCCATTTTTCTGGGCGCTTCTTTAGCGGCGGCGAATGGAGAAATTCATGCAGGTTGGCTCGGCGTAACTATTCTCGGTTTTTTCGCGATAGAGGTTGCGAAAAACGCATCTGGGGATATCTATGACTACGAGACCGACATGGCCGTTGCACAAGAAGACCACACTGATTTCTCCGGCGGCAAGCGCGTTCTGGTCGATGGCCTGTTGAGTCGATCCCAGACCTGGACAATCGCAATAACATTCTACGTGCTTGGCATTGGACTGGGGGTCCTGATTGTCGTATTTCGAGAGCCGCTGGCGATTTGGCCCGGTGTCATCGGCCTGATCCTAGCTTGGTCGTATAACGCTCCACCGGTTAGGTTCGCGTATCGCGGTCTCGGTGAGCTGGATGTTGCGATCTGTTACGGCCCCGCTGATTTGCATCAGCACTTACTTAATTCAATTAGGTGAAGTAACAAGAGATGTCGTGCTGGTTTCCATACCGCTTGGCATTCTCATCGCGGCATTTCTGTGGATCAACGAATTTCCTGATTTCGACGCCGATCGCAAGGTTCAAAAGCATAATCTCATTGTGCGCCTCGGCCGGCATCGCGCCAGCCGATTGTTACCCTTAATCCAAGGCAGCGCATTCTTGATTGTTGCATTACTTCCGCTTGCGGGCTTGCCCCGCAGTATATGGCTCGGTGGCTTGGCGATATTCCCGGCTGCATGGGTAGCGATCCGAACCTGGCAGGATCCGGAGCAATGCTACCGTCACGCACCGGTCAGTGCGGGGGCACTTATTACATTTCTCCTGCTATCACTCGGTATGGGGGCCGGAGTAATCATCTAAACAATCTTCAGCCATTCGGCAGTCAGCCACACGATGTATGCTGAAGCGGTGCCGGCAATTGAATTGCCGAAATTGACCAGATCATTACTAAGCCAGCACCAGCCTCGAACGTACGTATTGGACCTGCCATCACCGGCAATCGGATGATCGGTCAACTGACCGCCCGGATCGGTGTATTGCGCCTGACAAGCAGCACCGAGAAAACTATCAAAAAGTGAACCTGCTAATGCACCGACGATCGCAGCACAACTGAGCGTGCTTATGAGTGTGACCGGCGTGGTTTCGCCGTCGACGATCATCGACGCGGCAAAATACAATACACTCGCGACAACTCCGGCTGCGCCGGACAATACGATGCCAATGCCAGACACCGCTCCAGGTGTTCCGGGTGGAACCCGCCTCCCGGATGTGATCATTCGCGGCTCTTTCGAAGAGAACCGTGCAACCGCCGTCGCCCAAGTATCTCCTGCAACGGCGCCAACGCAACCCAGAAAAGCCGCAACTATTCCGTCGTTTTCCCTCCCGCCTGTGTCATACAGCACCGCGAGCATGGCCAGCAGCACCCCATTGGCAAGCACCTGTTGCAGGTTGCGCCGCGCATTGGCAGATTCCGGGTCGTTTTCCTCGATACGGTCGCGACGTCGTGACAGCAAGCTGGTTATGAAAAATAATCCGGCGGTAGCGGTGCCCCAATCCCAGCCACCAACCACCAAGATGGTGCCACCAATAAATGCGGCAGCAACCGCTCCTGGAAGGGTTAGAAAACTCCGCCAATATGCAAGCGTTGCCACCAGAATACTAACGAAAGCTGCTTGCAAAATTCCTGCAGTCATTGCATCACCACAAATCCCGAATTCTTTAAATCTTGCGGCGGTGGGCTGGCGCCTTGGAGATCATTACAAAACCAGTCGACGGTGATCAACTGATACTCAAAATCAATGCTGCCCTCGCCAATGAGGCATCCAATGGTAACGCGTCCGCTCGATTACCGTCCTGCTCCTTTGAATCTCCAGGCAGAACATGCTTAGCCGGCTCATGTAAAATCGGTCTATGTTTAATCATAAATAACATCGAGCGGCGAAATCGCAGTTACTCCAACGTTTTGCACGCCGATGAGCTGACCTGCTGCGTGTCTGAGGTCCTGGGGAAGCACCTCAGCAGATCATAGCTGCGCTGCAAGGTCATGGGGCAACACGACACAATGATGCGATCCCAACTGCGTAAAATCTACGAGAGCACTGTACTCGGCCGACCGGTCGCAACACTGGTTTCGATTGCGTTGATCACTGTCTCAATTGGCTGGTTTGCGCAGGACTTTGCACTTGATGCCTCCGCTGACTCGCTGACACTCGAACGGGACGTGGATCTCCGCTATTACAGATATGTCAAAGCACGTTACGGCTCGGACGATTACCTGATTGTCACCTATACGCCGGAAAAATCTCTTTTTGATTCCGATACGCTTGGCGACCTTGGAGCACTGCGTGACGAACTATTGGCACTGCCCAATGTTGATGCGGTTACAAGTATTCTCAATGTTCCGCTGCTCAACAGCCCCGCCGTCGACCTGAGAAATATCTCGTCAGGTATACGCTACCTGGGTAATGCAGACACCGATCGCAAGCTTGCGCGCCTGGAACTGCTTGAAAGCCCACTTTATCGAAACCTGATAATCAGCTCCGACGGTTTGACGACAGCGCTGCGGGTCGATATGCGCCAGGACGAGGAGTATCTGCGCTTGCGGGAGAGGCGCGACGAGCTGCGGGAAAAGCAACTTTCGCAAGAGCTCTCGCCCGATGAAATCGACGAACTGTCGGAGCTGACATCAAGATTCGATGCCTATAGCCTCAGGCTCATCAAGCAACAGCAGCAGGATATAGCATCGGTCCGCGAGATACTCGACCAGCATCGCGATATTGCATCGCTGCATCTCGGCGGCGTACCAATGATCATCGCCGACTCAATTGACTTTATTCGCCATGACCTGATTGTGTTTGGTGCCGCAGTACTATTATTCCTGGTATTGATACTGGCATCCGCATTCAGAAAGCGGCGCTGGATTCTGTTGCCATTGATAACCTGTGCAGCCACTTGCCTGTTCATGCTCGGCCTGCTTGGAGCTCTTGGCTGGCATGTGACTGTCGTTTCGTCGAACTTTGTCTCTCTCTTACTGATTCTCTGCCTGGCTTTAACACTGCACATCATTGTTCGTTATCGGGAGATGCATGCGCAGCGGCCAGAGGCCAATCAGTTCACACTAGTCAGTGAAACTGTACGACGGATAGTGGTGCCATGCCTGTACACGGCCCTGACCACTATCGTTGCTTTCGGCTCCTTGCTGGTTAGTGGCATCCGGCCTGTCATTGACTTTGGCTGGATGATGTCGATCGGTATCGTCGTGGCATTTGTATTGACCTTCACCATATTTCCGGCAGCCCTGATGCTGCTCCAGCCGGGCCAGCCTCGCTCGAGAAATGACCGAACCGCCGCAATCACCGAGTTCCTCGCGCGGCTGATTCGCACGCACGGCAAGGGCATATTAATCGCATTTTCGTTGCTCACATTGGGCGGCCTAACAGGAGTAATGAAACTTACTGTCGAGAACCGCTTTATTGACTACTACCGGCAATCCACGGAAATTTACCAGGGCATGGAACTCATCGATCGCGAACTCGGCGGAACCACACCGCTTGACGTGATTATTGACGCGCCGGCAATGGAAACAGCCGTCGATTATCCCGAAGCGGAAACCGACGATAAATTCGAAGACGATTTTGTCGATATATACGAGGATGAATTTGCCACTGAAGCTGGAATTACTTCGCGGAGCTACTGGTTCAACAGCCGGCGACTAATCGACATTCAGGAGATTCATGATTTTCTCGACGAACTGCCAGAGACCGGGAAGGTCATTTCGATGGCGACGATTGCCCGGATTCTGGAACAGCTGGATCCTGAGGTATTGCATGACAACTTTATGCTATCGATCATTTATGAGCGCTTGCAAGCCGATATCAGACAAGAGTTGTTTACACCTTACTTGTCCGAAGACGGCAATCAGCTTCGCTTCAGTGTTCGCGTATTCGAATCTGACCCTTCGCTACGCAGGGCAACACTGCTACATCAGATTCGAGTTGGCCTTGTCGAGCAACTTGGCTTGGAGGAGGAGCAAATCCATTTAACTGGCATGCTGGTTCTGTACAACAATATGCTGCAAAGTTTATTTCAATCGCAGATCCTTACTTTAAGCGCCGTATTCCTGGCAATTATGCTGATGTTCCTGGTGGTGTTCCGTTCCTTGCGAACTGCAATGACAGCAATTATTCCCAACCTCATCTCGGCAATTCTGGTCCTGGGACTCATGGGCTGGTTCGGCATCCCGTTGGATCTGATGACCATCACGATAGCAGCAATAACTGTTGGCATCGGCGTTGACGATACGATTCATTATGTACACCGTTTTCGTCATGAGTACGCCGTGGACAGGGACTACTGGGCAGCAGTCGGACGATGTCATCGCAGCATCGGACGCGCAATCTATTACACCAGCGTTACGATCATGCTCGGGTTTTCAATTCTGGCGTTTTCGCGGTTCGTTCCGACTATCTATTTCGGCATGCTGACTAGTCTGGCTATGCTGATTGCCCTGCTGGCAAATATGACACTGCTACCATTGCTTATAGTTACTTTCAAGACAGCGGACAAACCCGGCGAGCGGCTAGCATGACATCTATCGTCACGTCCTAAATTGTGCGGTGCGAAATTCCGGCCGCTGTTGCGATCTGCACAGGATTATGCAGGGATCGGGTTCTAAGGGCCATGGCAACATGCACTGGCTGCACGGTGATGCATCACGTCCGTAACTTGATCTGCCTGACTATCGATTCGATATCGAGCTCGCCTAAGTTCTCGAATGATAGGGCGATCGCTTTTTCCGTATCAGTGAGCGGCTCCGCATTTACCAGCTGATGCTCGAGAACCTCCAGCCCGGCTTCGGACGCATCGTTCGATTGCATTGAGCGCCGCCGGACACGGTCCCGCAGTACATCAATTGGTGCAATTACATCGAGCAATATGCATGGCAAGCCAGAGTCCTTCGCGATGGAAATTGCGGTTGCCCGATCAGCAGCCTGCAGAAACGCGGCGTCCAAAATGACGTTATGACCTGCTTCAAGAATCATCCGGGCGTCTTCGTATAGGCGGTCGTAAACGATTCGGCTTGCCTCGCCTGTGTAAATGCCTGATTCGATGGCCGATGCACTGCCCTCCGTCTCACTCAGACCGAATATGCGCTTTCGCTCGAGGTCCGAACGCAGTCGAATCGCCGGCAGCGCCGCCATGAGCTGCCCGGACACCCAGGTCTTGCCGGATCCTGACAGTCCGGACATGACGACAAGGATGGGAGTACGCCCTGCAGCCTGTCTCTTTGCCATATCGCAGTATCGATGTGCCTCATTGAGGTCGGCCTTTCTTGCATCATCTGTTTCACGCTCCTTGCTGAGAATGACAGCCACTTTCGCCCGCACGAGACAACGGTATATGAAGTACAGACTGAGCAGCCTCACACCACCGTAATCGCCCGTGCACTCCAGGTATCGATTAAGAAAATGGGCTGCGAGATCGTGTCGTCGTCTTGCCACGAGATCCATGATCAGGAATGCGATGTCACAGGCAACGTCGATATTTCGAAGATCAGAGCTGAACTCTATGCAATCGAATGTCGTGATTCCTGTTGGCAGGCGAACCAAATTGGCCAGGTGCAGATCGCCGTGGCATTCGCGGACATATCCGTCGTCGAAGCGCTGCCACAACAGTGATTCAACCATCTGCAGCTCCCGTTCCGTCCATCCGCGCAGAACGTTCAGCTCAGCGTCGTCGATAATTCCGTCCAGCGCCGCAAAATTATCCCATATGAATTCTTTCGTCAGCGCAACAACCCGGTCGCCTTGGTTTTCGTCTACGACCTTCGCTGCTGTATGACGTGTTGCAATATTGCGACCGAGTTCCCTCATGTCTGCAACGGTAAGTTTGCCGCACTCCAGTTGCACATCGAGCCGGAATTGCTGATCGAAACGGCGCATCCTGACCGCATATTCAATCGGCGTGCCTCCTCCGCCGAAGCGCGGCTGATTATTGTCGATGGTAATCGGCGTGACATCGAGGTAGATATCCGGCGCCCAGGGTTGGTTCAGCCTGATCTCCTCCTCGCAGTAGAACTTGCGGCGTTCAAGATCGCGAAAATCCACGAAATGAAGCTCGACCGGCTTCTTAATCTTGTATACAT
>PVMK01127087.1_pt1 | contig 12421 bp, 13 predicted proteins | sample 1853481 | NCBI WGS metagenome assembly PVMK01 (sample SAMN08533507, study PRJNA380276) | Marine sediment metagenome, whole genome shotgun sequencing project.
GTATTTAAATATTATACAACTTTACAACAATTTCAAGCCCTTAGGTGTTCAATGACGAATTTGGTAAGTGAACAGGAATTCTGGAATTCCATATATCAAGACAAAAATACCGGATGGGATTTAAAATCGCCAACACCTGTTTTTCAGCGTATCCTTAAAGAAAAGAAAATTATCAACACTGGCAAGTTATTAATTTTGGGTTCAGGTTATGGATATGATGCTGTTGAAGCGGCAAAAGCCGGATTTGAAGTAACTGCCGTAGATTTTTCTGCTTTTGCGGTTAGTTTTGCAAAGAAATTAGCGAAAAGGGAAAACGTAAATGTTGATTTTATCCAAAATGACTTTTTCAAGTTAGAGGAAGATAATTCCGATGGTTTTGATGCGGTTTATGATTATGTTACTTACTGTGCAATAAATCCCTCGAAAAGAGAGGAATATGCAAAATTGATTAAAACATTATTAAAATGCGGTGGAGTGTTTATTGCGCTATGGTTTCCTGTTGAAGAGAGGCAAGGCGGACCTCCGTTTGGAATTAATTTAGAAGAAACGGAATCAATTTTTTCAAAGTTTCTAAAATTAAAATCTTCAACCATCGAAAAAGATACAATCAAACCGCGAAAGGGAAGAGAAGTTTTACAAATTTACGAAAAGGAATGTTGATTAATGCCGACAAACTTAGAATTAAAAATCAGGGTAACCTCTCATCAATCGTTAAAGAAAATTCTTGAACAAATTGGTGCAGAGAATAAGGGAATGTTAAAGCAGAAAGATGTGTATTATTCTATTCCCAATGGATTACTAAAATTAAGAATTGAAAACGGGAATGAAAGCTTGATTTTTTACAACAGAAATGAAAATGATAAAAACCGGTGGTCTGATTTTGAATTGTTACAATTTGCAAATGCTAAAGGTGAAAAGTTTTTTAACAACTTGTTCGATGTGGAAGTTATAATTAAGAAGAAGCGGGAACTTTTTTATTACGATGATACACGAATTCACCTTGATAAAGTAAATAATCTCGGCAAATTTTTAGAACTTGAAACGCTTGTGATCAATGGCAAAGCTGATGCAAAAAAAAGATTCGCAGATTATAAGTTTATTAAAATTGGATGAATCGAAACAGATAAGAAAATCTTACAGAGATCTTTTAGTGGGTGGTACAAAGTAAAGATGATACTAAGTAAGTGTGATATAAAAGAAATAAATCTCGATCTCATTGTAGATTCTAAAATTAAGTCCGGCAAACTAGGCGAAATACTTTTCATCGTTCCCACAAATCGTAAAATTCGCTTCCTAAAAAGAGAGCTTATCTCCGCATCACCCAACAAAGTGGCAGAAGGTATAAACCTTGAAACCATTGGCACATTTGCGGTTAAACTATTATTGGGATTTGAAGGGCACAGCAGGTTAATAAGTGACGAATCTGCAATCGTTTTACTAAAGCAGAGTTTTCAAGAAACCGAGTTAAAATATTTTTCTAATTACCGGGATGAAATTCCATTCGGCACACTTGAGAGAGTTAAAAATGTCATATCGGAATATAAGCGACACAGAATTACCCCGGAATTACTGATGAAAGAATCAGAAAAACTTTCCGGCTCTGAAAAAATTAAGGCGGAAGATATTTCTAAAATTTACGGAGGATATCAAAGTAAATTTGATGATCTTGGTGCTAAGGAAATCGGCGATGTCTATGATGAGTTGCTTAATTCTAATGGTGAAACTTTTTCACAAAGATTTTTTGAATACTTCCCGGATGTTAATACCATAATCATAAATGGATTTGATGAGTTTACAATTCCTGAGATAGAGATAATTAATTCATCTGCCGATATTAATAATGTTAATCTTTACCTTTACTTCGATTATTACAAATACAATCCTGTAATCTTTTCCCATCTTGATAGCTGCTATAATAAATTGGAGGGAAAAGGATTTAAAGTGATTAAGGATCTTTCAATAGTTGAGCAAACAAAATTTTTAGATGATGTAAAGCAAAATTTATTCAGCATAAATGAAACAAATAAGACCGCTCACTTTAAATCGCAGATAACTGAGATAACCGCTTTTAACAGGGAAAATGAAATCTCGCTGATTGCTAAAGAGATTAAAAAGTTAATTACTGATAATAAAACTGCCCCTAATAAAATTTGCGTGGCGATTAATCTCATCAAACCATACACACCGATTGTACGCAATCAATTCAGTATTTACGGAGTACCTTTTAATCTTACGGACAGATTTTCTTTAAGCACTTCTTCACCAATTATTGCCATAATAAATTTACTTGAAATATTGGAGAACGATTTTTATTACAAAAATATTTTTCGTGCATAAGCAATAATATAATTGAAATTGGTGATGTTGATCTCAACAACTTACTTAAAGCTTCAATCGAGCTGAGTTATTTCTGGTTTTAAGAATTGGATAAACAGTATTAGCGATGCAATTATTGAACAGCAAAGTGATGATGGTTCAATAAATGAAATGAGAAGATATAATGTTAATTATGAAAAAGCGCTTGATGATATTACTGAGCTCAATGCAATACTGAAGCAGTTTGAAAAGCCAATGACACTGAATACATTTTACCAAAACATTTGCGAGTTAATTTATAGCTTCAATATTTACATAAAATATTAGATGGGATTGAAGATTCGGTTGAAAAAGATGTAAAAGCGGTAAATACATTCTTAAATAGTGTAAAAGAGTTAACGGATTTGCTGAAGCTTGAATATGGGGAAGATAAAAAGCTTCCGCTAAAATTCTATCTAAACCAATTAATTACGATAGCATCATTCAGCCGCTACAACATAAAAGAAAAACCCGGTTACGGCGTTCTTGTTACAACTCTAAATGAGATAAGAGGATTGCAGTTTGATTATTTATTTATTGCAGGACTAACTGATGGGGATTTCCCTACACGTTATTCCCCGGAGATTTTCTTTTCCGGTTCATTTGTTAAGGAAGAGATAAGACATCAAACCGAAGAGAGGTATCACTTTTACCAGGCGCTATGTTCATGGAAGAAAGGGCTTTACCTGACTCATCCGCAAACCGATGAAAGAAAAGAACTTGTGGAATCAAACTTCTTGCAAGAATTTAAAGTAACTTTTGAGATAGCTGAGAAGACGGAAGAAGATTACGGCGATTTAATTTTTTCACGACTTGAACTTTTAAGATATGTTGGGGACAGCGTGAGAAAAAACCATTCAAACATTCTTTTACCGAAAGAGGAAGTGTTCAATCTAAAAGAGGCAAAGAGTGCAATAGAGATAAACGAAATAAGGTTGAACGAACCGTTTGCTGATTCATCATATACAGGTGTGCTCACAAATGAACTTACCGATGAATTAAAAAATAAACTATTGGAACTAAAGGATAAGCAATATTCAATAACTCAGTTGGAGAGTTATGCAAAATGCCCGTACCAATATTTTGCTGATCGTGTTCTTCATCTTAGCACTTTAGAAGAACCAACAGAAGAATTAGAAGCATTTGAACTTGGAAGTTTACTGCATGCAATTTTGTTTGAATTTTATACCGGGCTAAAAAGAGAAAATATAATACTGCAAGGCGCCGATGATAAAACTTTTATCAAAACTGAAAAATTATTGTTTAAGATTGCGCGGGATAAAATAGATAAGCTGAAATTAAACTCCTCATTAACTTTTTACGAAAAAGAAAAAATACTCGGTATTGATGATGATAAAAGGAATTCAATTCTCTATAAATTTTTGGTTGAAGAAAGGAATTCAACAGATGGTTTCATCCCGGAATTTTTTGAGCTTGCATTCGGTAAAGTTGATAAGCTGAAGGGTGATAATTCATTATCAGGCGAAGAATTTGAAATTGGCGAGGTAAAAATAAGAGGTAAAATAGACAGAGTTGATATTAATGAGAAAGATGGATTCATTAAAATTATTGATTATAAACTCTCAGGAAATAGACCGACACAAAACGATTTGCAAAACGGGTTATCATTGCAGCTTCCTTTGTATCTGTATGCAGCGAAAGAATTAATTAAATCACAGCTTAATAAAAATTATGAACCATTCGGAGCGGAGATTTATTCACTAAAGTTTAATCAAAAGGATTTCGGAAGCAAATTAGCCGGAATCGGCAGAGCAAAAAACGATAAAGATAAAATGGTGCTTCTCGCTGAAGAAATGATAAAGATATGTATTGAATCGATAAGCAAATATGTTGAAGAAATATCATCGGGCAAATTTAATCTTTCGCAGTTAGAAGATAGAGAAAACAAGGTGTGCAAGTATTGCAATTTCCGTTCTATCTGCAGAATACAGGAGGTCAACTGAATGGTGATGTATTTCTGGTTATGATGATTGAACAGCAGCGGAGTCTTTGCGGGCATTCCACAAAGTATCGAGCAGCTCTTGTATGCCGTATTTTGTTACTGAAGAAAAAATAAGCGGATTTTTTTTATCCTTGCCAATTTTCAATCCGGATACTTCTTTCATTTTCTCATCATCTGCCAAATCTGCTTTGATAGAGAAACAAGTATCTTTTTCTCAATTAACTTTGCGCTGTAATTCTTCAACTCGCTGTACAAAATCTCGTAATCCTTTTCATAATTTTCGGAGGTAATATCAATAAGAAATAATATAATATTTGTTCTTTCAATATGCCTCAGGAATTGATGACCTAATCCTTTACCTTTATGGGCGCCTTCAATTATTCCCGGTATATCTGCAACGGTAAAGCTGTCGTATTCTCTGTATTTTACTATTCCAAGATTTGGTTCCAAAGTTGTGAACGGATAATCTGCAATCTTTGGTCGTGCGGCAGATATGGTAGAAATTAAAGTTGACTTACCTGCATTTGGAAAACCTACCAAACCAACATCGGCAATTAATTTTAGTTCAAGTATTACCTTTTTATATTCACCTGGTTTTCCCGCCTCGGCGTATCGTGGAGTTTGATTAGTTGCTGTGGCAAAATTACTGTTTCCCTTACCGCCTTTTCCTCCTTTTGCAAGCACAACTCTTTTTGTATTTTCGTTAAGATCAAAAAGCACTTGCTTTGTTTTGAAGTCTTTTACAACAGTTCCTAAAGGAACGTTAATTATAATATCTTTTCCACTTTTGCCGTCTTTTAGAGAATTGCCGCCCGTCTCACCATTTTCGGCTTTAAAGTTTTTCTTGTAACGGAAATCAAGTAAAGTGTTTAAATTGTGATGAGCTTCGATTATTGCACTTCCGCCTCTGCCTCCGTTTCCGCCTGCCGGTCCGCCTTTCGGCACAAATTTTTCACGACGGAACGCAACTGCACCGTTACCACCGTTGCCGGCAGTTACATCAATAACCGCATAATCTATAAACATTAGACTTGCCTGAAGAAGTTCGATACGGCATTTGTTAATACAACAGCTTCTTTAGAGTAAGGGCTGACACGGTAAGTGAAGAATACCCCTTTTAATATTTCAGTACCTTCTTTGTAGGTAACACACTCTGAAATTTTTTCTATAGTGGTAACAAAATCTTCATCGTCGCCAAGGAATACATTTGAAACTATCTTTTTAACTTCCTTACGTGAAAGATAACTGAACAGATCTTTTTCCCTTAGCGGAACTTCAGCTTTGGGAATCGGGTTTTGAATTTTTCTCTTCAACTGAAGGCGTATTGATTGAAGTTTTTTCTTCAAAGTCAAATTTATCATCAAGAGGAGTTTCTTCAATATCTTGTGTCCCGGGTATTTCTGTATCTTTAACTGGCATATTAAACGTCTGAGCATTCTCTTCTATTATCTCATCAATTTCATCTATCATACTCGAAATATCATCTTCAAACGAACTGCCTTCTAATATAGAAGATGCAAGGTCTGTATCGAAAACATTTTCACCATTACTCCCCGTCATTTTATTATCCACCGTTGCCGATGATTTTTCATCATCTAAATTATCCGGCTCTTCCGTTAACATTTCCTTCTTGTCTGTTTCCTCTTCCTTTTTACTATCATCATCGAAATAATCTTTCAAGCATCTCCCCGACAATTTTTTTTCTCTAAAGATTCATCATCTTCTTTTTCATCGGGTATCTCTGGAGTTTCAGTAACACTGGAATTTTCCTCTTCAGGGACTTCACCTAACCGTTCAAATATTTCATCAACAATTTCGTCGCCTTTTTCATCTTCAAATATTGATAAGTCAAAATCTTTTTTGGTGAAGGTGTCCTCTTCCACAGCAGCATCAATGTTTTGTGCTTCTTCAATCAACTCGTCCAGTATTTCCTCACGTTTTTCTTCACTAGTGAGAACAACTTCCGAATCCTTTGTTTCTTCAGTTAAATCTTCTCCAGTATCTAACACTTCCGGACTATCCTCTTCCACAGCAGCTAATTCCTGTTCATAAAAAGCGAGCAATTCATCTTCTTCAGAAGTATCCTCTTCTTTTTCTATTTCATTATTCTCATCTTTAACATTTGTTTCTTTATCAACATTTACCGGTTCCGCTTCTGTTAAACTTTCTTCCGAATTAATTTCCCTCATCCATTAACTCCTTTAAATCTTCCACCAGCGCAGTTTCCGAATCGTCTTCAACTATTATATTTTCTTCAGACTCAACAACTTCATCTTGTATTGCAGATTTGGAATTCTCTTCATCGGGAATCATAAATTCGTTTTGAAATTCTTCTTCAATTGGTAATTGGTCTTCAATCGCTTCATTTTGCGATTCGTCTTCGAGCGCATCCCCAATCAAACTTTCAACATCTGTTTTATCATCAATCTTTTCATCGGATACAGAACTGCTTTTAATCTTTTCTTCAGTTACTATTTCTGTTTCGTCGTAACTGTTTTGCTCTTGAGCATCATCTGTTTCTTCAGGAGCATCGGTTCCCTCAATATCTTGCTGTACTGTAGTCGGCAGAAACATTCTCCTCTAAAACTGACTCAACAGCTTCATAGCCCGAAATTGAATCAGGTTTGACTGATGCTAGTAGCGTACAGAACTTTTTTAATATCCTCAATTTCGTATTTCTTTCGTGATCCGTCAGAAATAGTTTGGCTGAGTTTCAGCAATGATCCACAGATTTTTTTCTTTTAGAAATATCTCCACTGCCTGTAACGAAATCCTGTTTTTCTCAATACTGCCAATATTAAAAAAATCGGCAATAGAGTGAAGAGCATTGTTTATCAATTCTTCCGAATTTGATTTGAAAAGTTCTCTATCAATTTTATTTAAGATGAGGTCAAATTCCGTTAAAGTAAGTTGTATTACTTTTCTTTTAGAAATGAAAGCTGTGAGTACATTTTTTACATAATCGAAGTAATAAAGATAGTTCAGCATTCGTTCGAGTTCATCAACAGAAACAGAATCCTGATCGTTGTATATCAATTTAGCAAGAGACCATTTTGGACGAACAACATAGTTGATATTGAATGATACCGCTTGCATAATAAGTTTTTCGATATCACTGAAGGATATCTTTTTGGTCAGTTTTAATTCTCCGGCAATTACATTAAAATGATCGGCTATTTCTCTGCCGGAATAATCGAAGATAGAATCTTCTAATAATTTTTTTCTGTCTCTGAAAATCATATAATCCAGCTCGGCTGAAATATAAGATATGATTGCAGGGTGCAGATCAGTTGTTGATAATTTTTCGAACGTAACGAAAGAGCCGAAGCTTTTTAGTTTGTTCAGCGAAAAATCGCTTATAAATTTTATTTCTTTTTCGAACATAGCACTTTTTTTTAATTTGACTATATAAAATATAAAATTCCCGATTAAAAAATAATTAATTTTTTAAAGTGAAGTTTGCTAATTGGCTTATTTGTAAATATTTACGTTGATATTTGTTAAGAGAGCAGGTAACTATGTTGTATAACATTCAAAATTTAAATTTTGATTAGATCTGATTTATCCTATAATGTTCATCAATATTCGACACTTTAAGAAGATTAGAGGTGTTTCGAAATGTTACAAAAAAATCCCAGCTAAGTTGTAACCGGGATTGAGATTCTTTCCCGATTTACCGGGACTCAGAATGACATGTTTTTTATTATTACGATTCAACATCTTGAGATTTAAATTTAGCCGTAATAAAATCCCTGTTCATTCTTGCGATGTTTCGTAATTGATATTCCCTTCGGGCATTCGGCTTCGCAGGCATAAGTGTTTGTACAGCTTCCGAAACCCATTTCATCCATTACTGCTACCATCGACTGTACGCGTATGCTTCTTTCGGGCTGCCCCTGAGGAAGTAAGGCGTATTGAGATACTTTTGCTCCGACAAACAACATGGCAGAAGCATTTTTGCATGCAGCAACACAAGCACCGCAGCCAATACACTCTGCAGCATCCATTGCCAGTGATGAAGTTTCTTTTGCAGATTGGAATTTCGTTAGCGTCCGGCACTCCCGCCTGTGTTAATTGAGACGTAACCGCCGGCTTGCAAAATTTTATCCATTCCGGCACGCTCCACAATAAGATCCTTCAATACAGGAAAAGCTTTCGCCCTGAATGGTTCTATGTATAATGTTTCACCGTCCTCAAAATTTCTCATATGCAACTGGCATGTAGCAATCTTTGGAATTTTGCTGTGCGGATGACCGTTTATAACCAATCCGCATGTTCCACAAATACCTTCGCGGCAGTCGCTTTCAAATGCAACGGGATTTTTTCCTTCTCTTTCAAGTTTGTCATTCAGTTCATCCAGCATTTCAAGTATTGATGCTTCGGGTGAAACCGAAACTTTAAACTCTTCAAAACTGCCAACTGATTTTGGAGATTCCTGTCTCCAAATCATTAATGTTAAATTCATATTTTCGCTACTCATTATTTGTAACTCCTTGTAGCTAGTTTTACATTTTCAAATTCAAGCGGTTCTTTATGAAGCTTCCATTTTCCCACGCTTCCTCGAAATTCCCAGGCAGAAACGAAAGTATATTCATCGTCGTTACGTAATGCTTCGCCCTCTTTTGTTTGGTACTCTTCACGGAAGTGCCCGCCGCAGGATTCATTTCTATCGAGAGCATCAACAGCCATCAGTTCACCAAGTTCTAAATAATCTGCTACTTTTCCAGCGCGCTCAAGAGTTTGATTTATATCATTATCAACTCCAACTACTTTTACATTTTTCCAGAAGTCATCCCGTAATTCTTTTATTTCATCAATTGCTTCTTTTAATCCTTTTTCGTTACGACCCATTCCCTACTTTATTCCACATTATTCTGCCAAGCTTTTTGTGAATTTCATCAACAGTTTTATTTCCTTTAATTGAGAGTAATTTTTTTACCTTATCATCCACTTCATTTTGAGCAGCAATAAACTCAGAATGTTCAACATCAACCTTTTCAGGCTTTTCGCTTGCGAGATAATTGCTAACCGTGTACGGAGCAACAAAGTAGCCGTCTGCTAGTCCCTGCATTAAAGCGCTCGCGCCAAGTCTGTTTGCACCGTGGTCTGAAAAGTTTGCTTCTCCGAGAACAAATAAACCGGGAATTGTGCTTTCAAGATTATAATCAACCCAAAGCCCGCCCATTGTATAATGAGGAGCAGGATAAATTTTCATCGGAACCTGGTACGGATTTTCTCCTGTAATTGTTTCATACATTTCAAACAGGTTACCATATCTTTCTTCAATAACATTTTTACCTAATCGATTTATCGCATCAGCAAAATCGAGGTAAACAGCTTCTTCGCCGTTAACTCCTCTTCCCTCATCACATACTTCTTTTGCACTTCTGGAAGAAATATCACGTGGTGAAAGATTTCCGAAAGATGGGTATTTTCTCTCTAAAGTAATAATCTCTTTCTTCTTCGGGAATATCTTTTGCTTTCCGTGATTCACCTACTTTTCTTTCGGAACCCAAATTCTTCCATCGTTACGTAAGCTTTCGCTCATCAATGCTAATTTAGATTGGCTTTCTCCATGAAGAGGTAAACAGGTTGGATGAATTTGTGTGTAACAGGGATTGGCAAACGCGGCACCCTTTTTATGTGCCCGCCAAATAGCAGTAGTATTACAGTTCATCGCATTAGTTGAAAGGAAAAATACATTTGAATAGCCGCCTGTGCAAAGAAGCACAGCATGCGCTGAATATTTTTCAATCTCACCTGTTACAAGGTCTCTGCAGATTATTCCTTTGGCATGTCCTTCAATAACAACAAGTTCAAGCATTTCTTTACGGGTTAATAGTTCCACACTTCCTTTACCAATCTGCAAGTTAAGTGCACTAATCGCACCTAATAAAAGCTGCTGTCCTGTTTGTCCTCTTGCATAAAATGTTCGGGAAACCTGTGCACCACCAAAAGAACGGTTATCTAACAGTCCGCCATATTCTCTTGCAAATGGCACACCCTGCGCAACACACTGATCTATAATGTTGTTGCTAACTTCCGCAAGACGGTAAACATTTGCTTCGCGCCCACGAAAATCGCCGCCCTTTACAGTATCATAAAAAAGGCGGTAAACAGAATCACCATCATTCTGATAGTTTTTAGCTGCGTTTATTCCACCCTGTGCAGCAATACTGTGTGCTCTTCTACCGCTATCGTGGTAAGTAAATGCTTTAACATTGTAACCAAGCGCACCAAGACTTGCAGCAGCAGAGGCGCCTGCAAGACCTGTTCCCACAACAATGATATCAAACTTTCTTTTGTTAGCCGGGTTAACCAGCTTCATATTAAATTTATGATTGGTCCATTTATCAGCAATGGGTCCTTCGGGTACTTTAGAATCTAATCTTATCATTACTTACCTCCCAGCGAAGATATAAAAAAGTAAATGGGAATTGAGGCGAAACCAACAGCCATTACAATGGCATAAAGAGTTCCGATTTTTTCGATAACAGGAGTATATTTTTTATGCGTCCAGCCAAACGTTTGAAAAGCACTCTGGAATCCATGATTAAGATGGAAACCGAGAAGCACCATAGCTATAACATAAAACAGAACATAAACAGGATAAGTGAACCATTCCATCACAATGTTATAATAACTATGATCTGCTCCGTGACTGCCAAAATTAAAAGCATACCATAATGTGGATAAATGAGTTACCAGGAAGATAAATACAATACCGCCTGTCCACATCATCCAGCGAGAAGAGAATGAACTATTCTCTGAAGAAGCATTCACTTTATATTTTATCGGGCTCGCCTTCTTATTTTCGAACCACAACTTAATCCCGTTATAAATATGAAAAATAAACACGAGCGCAAGTATTACTTCCACCACTCTGATTAAAGGTTTAACTAAATCAAGCGTGTTAACATAACCGTTAAATAATTCCTCGCTAATAAATAAAGTTAAGTTTCCTGCAAGATGCACTATTAAAAAAAGTATAAGTGATAAACCGGTTACAGCCATCACAAATTTTTTGCCTATGGAAGAGTTAGCGAATTTTAATATCCAGCCCATTAAACTCTCCTTTTCTTATCTGAAATTAGTTTTTGAAATGATTTGCGGATGCTGATATGAATTAAAAAGTTGAAGTGTAATTGTTTGAAAAGCATTAAAAGTAAAGTGTTTTTAATTAATAACATCAATAATTAACTAAACAAACTTATTAAATTAAGCTTATAAAATCAAAAGGAAACATTTGATTTCGAACAGTTCGTTATTATAAATTGCATTGTTTTGATATTAACTGTTAATAAAATATCTTAGCACAGTTCTTTAAAATTTTTGTGGTATTCCCGGTCCCGCCAAGGCGGGATAACGGGAATTATAGGGAAGTCCGGTGTGATTCCGGCGCTGTCGCGCAACTGTAGTTCTGCTTTGTGTAGAATAGCCAGGAGACCTGCCATAGAAATTGTTTTATTAACCTTCGCGTATGAGGTTCATTTAATGATCTGTTCCAAATATTCATTTCGTTATATCAAACCAAATCACTGCGAAGTTACCTTTCACTTTTAATTATAGGAGTAACTTCAATGGGTATCTTAAAAAGACTTTTATTTTTTTGTACTGTTATACTATTTGTAACAGAAACTTCAGGGCAGACCGGCACTGTCACTAAATCTGATACATCCGGTCTCTACAGGTTATCTGATGTGGTAGTTACTGCCACTAAGTCTAATACAAGTACATTAGAGCTTGCAAATTCAATTACTATAATTGATTCGGCAGACATTTCGAACAGAAATAAAATTAATGTATTTGAACTGCTAAAAACAGAGTATGGAGTAAGTTATACAACACAGGGTCCACAGGGAACCTTAGCCAATATCAGCATTCGCGGTGGAGGTGTTGGAAATACTGTTGTAATGATAGACGGAATCAAGATGAACCTGACGAGCGATCCCGCTAATGTTTATGATTTTGCAAGTCTGACGGTTGAAAGTATCGACCGGATAGAAATACTCAGAGGACCCCAAAGTATGCTTTACGGTTCGGATGCTCTTTCAGGAGTTGTAAATATTATCTCCAAAAAAGGAAATGGCAAACCTCTTGTTA
>PVMK01118126.1_pt1 | contig 12420 bp, 10 predicted proteins | sample 1853481 | NCBI WGS metagenome assembly PVMK01 (sample SAMN08533507, study PRJNA380276) | Marine sediment metagenome, whole genome shotgun sequencing project.
CGAAAAACAACCATGCGTTCTAGCGTGATGTCGCGCATGGTATACGCAATCCCCCCCACGCCCATGCCTGATTGACGGTGGCCACCGAAGGGCATCCAATCAACGCGAAAGGCTGGATGGTCATTGATCATCACGGCCATTCCGTTGAGCTTCCGGGAAGTTTCGAGCGCGACGTCGAGATCGCGCGTAAACACGGACGCCTGAAAGTAAGCCTCCGGCGCATTTGCGCGTCGGATCGCTTCTCGCCGGTCGCTAAACGGATAGATCGCCACCACGGGTCCAAAGATTTCTTCGCATGAGAGCTTCACGTCATCCGGGGGATCCAAGATCACCGTGGGTTCGTAGGACGTACTGGAAATCTTCTTGCCACCGCAGAGCAATCTGCCTCCGCGCTCCACCGCCTCCTGCACCCAAGCGTGGACCCGGTCTACTTCACGCGGCAAAATCAGCGGTCCAACTTCCGTGGCTAGATCGGTGGGATCACCAACCTCGAGTTGCCGCGCCTGCTCAACGAATCGGGTTGTGAACTGCTCTGCAATGGCTTCTTCGACGTAAATGCGCTGAACCGACACGCACACCTGTCCCGCATGGTAAAAGCCGCCCTTGACGAGGAGGGGGACGGCGTCGTCGAGATCGGCTGTGCGATCGACAATCGCGGGAGCGAGCCCTCCATGCTCGAGAGCGCACCTAGCGCCAGGCGCGAGCTTGGATCGCAAATGCCAGCCCACACGGGCTGATCCGATGAAGCTCAGGAAACTGACGCGGGAGTCGGTGACGAGTCGCTCGGAGACCTGATCGTCGCAGAGCACCATCTGGCACCATGGCCTCGGTAAGCCAGCCTCGTAGAGAATATTCACCAAGCTCTCACACGAGATGGGAGTCGTCAGGGCCGGTTTAACGATGACCGGACATCCGACGGCCACCGCTGTCACCACTTGGTGGATCAATAGATTGAAGGGATGATTGAACGCGCTGATGGCCAGCACGACGCCGCATGGTTCCCGAAACGTATACGCCATACGGTCCATCGACGAGGCCGTCATGCGCATGGGAATCTCGCTGCCCCGGAGCTGCCAAATCTCTCGCGCTGCGACTTTGATGCCCTCGACTGCGCGGCGTATCTCCACCTTCGAGTCCGTTAGGGGTTTGCCGCCCTCTCGCGCGGCCTGCATGGCAAGCGAATCTGCGCGACTCGCCACCAATACCGCGGCGCGCTCGAGTATCTCGATGCGCCTGGGCGCAGGGAGCCAAGCTTCGCGCTCGAGGTAGAGCTGATGGCACTGCTCGAGCACCTCGAGTGCCTGGTCTTCGTCTATCAACTCGAAGGATTTGATCGTCTTCTCGTCGTAGGGGCTGAGCACGTCTAAGTGAGGCATGGGAACTCCTATATCAGCTGAGTCTTGTGCGCGAGCTCCTCGTAGAACACCCTCTCGTTCTCAACGTAGTCGATGGGTACTTCGATCAGGTGCAGGCCGCCGCCATTTAGGCAAGACCGGAGGGCATCGCGCAACTGTCCAGGTTCGGTGATCCGGATGCCTTTGGCGCCGTACGCTTCGGCGTATCGAACGAAATCCGGATTCCCGAACTTCAAGCCAAAGCCGTCGAGTCCCAGTCCTGCTTGTTTCCACTCGATCATGCCGTACGCATCGTCGCGCAAGACGATTACGGCCAGATTCAGCCCAAGACGCACAGCGGTTTCCATTTCCTGCGAGTTCATCATAAAACCACCGTCACCACAGATCGCCACCACCTGTTGCTCCGGACGGACGAGTTTTGCGGCGATGGCGCCGGGCAACCCAGCGCCCATTGTGGCAAGTGCGTTGTCCAAGAGAACGGTATTGGGTTGGTGCGCCTTGTAGTTTCGGGCGAACCAGATTTTGTACATGCCATTGTCGAGCGAAATGATCGCGTCGCTGCGGAGCGCCTCACGGACTTCGCCGACAACCCGTTGCGGAATCAACGGGAACTCCCGCGAGTCGCTTTTTGCGTAGACGTGCCGTTCGATTTCCTCTTTCACTCTTTCGTAATAACCGAACTCCCACTTGGCTGAAGGAGTGATCATGGAAGCGAGCGAACGCATGTTTGCGGCTGTACAGCCAATTACTTCATGCTGAGGGAAATAAACATCGTCCATTTGCGCGGGGTAATAAGCGACATGAACCACCTGCTGCTCGTCTTCGTGCATGAAAAACGGTGGCTTCTCGGTGACGTCGTGACCTACATTCACGATGAGATCGGCGCGATCAATCGCACGATGTACATAGTCGTTGTCTGAGAGCGCAGCCGTCCCTAGGCAGCGGGGGTGACGTTCATCCACTACCCCCTTTCCCATCTGCGTGGTGAAGAAATAGAGGCCGGTGCGATCTACGAACTCACGCACGGCTGAGTGTGTCTCATGTCGGTTCGCTCCAGAGGCGATTAGAAGCAAGGGGCGCTTAGCGGCCGTGATCATTTCAGAGGCCGTCTTCAGCGCAGATTGACTCGCCCCGGGCGGAAAAACCGTGGTTCGCTCAAATGGCACGCGCGCGACCTCCTCGGCCGCAACATCTTCCGGCAGCTCTAGATGAACTGGGCCGGGCTTTTCGGCTTCGGCGATTCGGAACGCTTCTCGCACCAGGTAAGGCACATTGTTGCCGTCCACCACTTGCTTAGAAAACTTCGTGATGGGCTCCATCATCCGCACGACATCGATGATCTGGAAACGGCCCTGCTTGCTCTTTTTGATCGGCTTTTGCCCGGTGATGAACAGGACAGGCATTCCGCCGAGGAGTGCGTATGATGCGCAGGTTACGAAGTTGGTCGCGCCCGGGCCCAAAGTCGAAAGACAGACCCCGGTTTTACCCGTGAGCCGCCCATAGGTAGCCGCCATGAAGCCCGCGCCCTGTTCATGACGCGTCAAAACCAGTTTGATTTTCGAAGTTCTCAGTGACTCAAGAAAATCGAGGTTCTCCTCCCCCGGTATCCCGAAAATATACTCGACGCCCTCGTTTTCGAGTGACTTGATCAGTAAGTCGCTGGTGTTCATGCGAGTTAAAGCTCACTTCTGTCTGGAGAGCGCACGATTGATGTATGGATCAGGCGACAATAGAAACTTTCTTCGATTGTTCTCATTGAGAAAGAACCAGGCTTTGTCTTTGTGAAGCACGAATAGCTTTACCGAACCAGGTGTCTGTGTCCCTTCGACGGAGAACTGAACCGGATCGTATGTGGAGAAAGGGGGCACATACTGCTGCGGCGCTTGGAGGAATGCCTTCTTGGCCGCAGGACTGGACAGTTGATATGCCTGACCCTGGTACTGCAATGTCAGCGCAGGGTCGCCCGTCACCAACTTTCCCTTTTCGACCAGCGCTACAGGGCAGTACCCACCGAGCGCAGGACTGCTTACGGCTGGACTCGCAGGCGCGGCCGGGGCTGAGATCGCGGTAGTTGACGCGCTGGCTTCGTGGCCACGGTCGCACGCGACCGCGAGCAAGAGGCCGACGATACACGACGCCCGAGCCATGTTGGGCGCGATGGCGAAGCTCATCAGTCCGATCTTGTTCGAGGCTTTCATGTCATAGATCTTTCGTTCGCAGTGGCTTGGATACGCGTTTTGAACGCTTCAGTTTGCCAACCGTGCTCACGCACCGCTTGGTTGGAGTAGTCCGGACGCGTCACCGGGCAGTGGCTTTCCGGTCTCGACGTAGTACTTGAACTGAGCGACGGACTCGCCGAGTGTGGCGCATAGCCTGGGAGCGAGCGCGAATTTTTCCAACAGTGCACCGATGACACCGAGGCGCGTCTCGATGATCATCGTGACGGTGAGCGTCGTCTGGCAATGATTCTTTCGTTCCACGTGCCAGCTACACTCCGCTGATTTGACGATACTCGGCATACCAGAGATTTCGTACGCCAGGGTTTCGCCTTCTTGCCAATGGACCACCTGTTCAATGAGAGTCCCTAGACCGGAAACCTCGCAGACTCGCGCCGATCCTACGCCCCGCTCTTGCGATGAGCTGTAATGCGCCTTGGTGACGTCGTGTGACCACGTCGACACGTCGTCGAGCTTGGCCAACGTTCGCCACACATCATCCACCAGCGCATTGATCTCGACGGTTCGCTTGATCTCCAGCATGGAATCCTCCTGATTTCACAAAGACCACGAGCTCTCCTTGTTTACTCGTGTACGGAAGAGAGGAGGGCCCGTTATCTAGCGATCATTTCCGGAGAGCTAGCTGCGATCCGGCTAACGTGACACGGCCGCAAGCGTACGTACGCAGACTTCCGTGCCGATGCTGTTGGAGGAAGAAGACGGATGTCGGGCGATGGAGCGGCACTCTTTGTACTTGCTCTCGCGTCAGTTGCGCTTGCGACTGCTGCGGGCGCACAAGAAAATCTCGTCGGCTTCACCGGTGTCTATCTCTATAGCCCGAAATCCGCCGATCGACTGAAGATCGAGCGGGCGATCGACGACGCAGTCTCGGGGTTGGGGATACTCAAACGTGGCATCGCGCGTAACCGGTTGCAACAGAGCACCAAGCCTATCCCTCGCTTCCAGGTACACTTCGCGCCCGAGCGCGTGCTCCTGCGTTTGTACCAGCGCGAGTTTGAGCTTCCTCTCAATGGCCGCGCAGTTCCCGCGAGAGGACTAGATGGCCATATGGTCAAAGCAAGTGTGCACATGAAAATCAACGTCCTCTACCAAACGCTGGAGGGGACCCAGGGTACCCGTTACCACGAGTTTCGCTTTCGTGAGGATGGCTCGGTGTCCGTTTGGACGCGCATCGAGAGCGAACATCTGCCCAATCGTGTGAGCTACAACCTCGAGTACCGTCGGGCACCGTAACCGGCGACGCTGGCGATGGTTGGCAGCGCCGTGCGCGCCGATTCGCGGCATCGCTACTACGAACGAAACGTCCGTCGCGCTGGGGCGTACGTCACCCCAACAACCGGAGGAATCAAATCATGGTCGACAATTTCAACCTCAAGCGCGCCGTCCTCGCCGGGCTGCTCGGAACCACCGCAATGACGGGCCTGATGCTGGCCGCGCCGATGATGGGCATGCCGCGCATGAACATCGGCGAGATGCTGGGATCGATGATGGGCGGCGTCACGGCGCTCGGGTGGATGGCCCACTTCATGATCGGCACCGCACTCGCAATCGCCTACGCCGCGTTCTTCGCCGCGCGTCTCCCCGGCTCCGCGGTGGTCCGCGGCATGCTGTTCGGGATCGCGCCATGGCTGCTGGCTCAGGTCGTGGTGATGCCCATGATGGGCGCCGGCTTCTTCAGTGGATCGCTGGTCGCCGCCATCGGAAGCCTGATGGGTCACCTCGTCTATGGCGCCGTAGTCGGAACCGTCTACGGCCAAAGCGACCGGGTATCCGTTGGACAAGCGCTGCACGCGGACGCCTAACGGAATCTCCATCATCTGAATGAGGAGAATCCGATCACTCGTCGATATCGAGCTCCGGATAGTACCGAAATACACCGTGCTCGTTGAAGGCGAGACGGCGATCAGATTCCAGGTAGGCCGCGATCCGCGGGCGCACCGCTACGCGGTCCCGAAGCGCAAGGATCAAAGGTATCGACTCCGCGACCCGCGCAAACCCGTTGGGGAACGCGTACGCGAGCCCCTCCAAGAGCTGAAACAACGACAGGTCGGCATACGTCAACGCATCGCCCATCAGCCAGTCCCCACCGCTTCGCTCCACCACGCGCTCAAAGTAGGACAAAAAGCGCGGCAGGCGCTGTTCCAAGAACTGCCGTGACGCTGCGGACGCCGCATCTTTTTGATCCTCGTAGTAAAGAGCAGCGTTGATCGGATGGTGGGTGTCGTGCGCTTCGTCGGTGACGTCGGCGAGCGTCAGCTGGAGCTGAAGGGCCTGCATGCGTTTCGCCGGGTCGTTGGGCGCCAGGCCGTGCCGTTCGCCCAGATACGCACAGATGGCTGCAGACTGAGCCAACACCAACTCGCCATGGACCAGAATCGGAGGCGCGTACGCAGGTTGGCCAGGCCGTTCACCTTGCACGAACTCTAGGAGTGGCTTGAACCCTCCACCCTCTTCTTCGGGCAACCGGGCGACGTCCACGTAAGGCACCGCCGCCTCCTCGAGCACGAGCCGCACGAACTCACCGCGACCAGGAAGAATCGGCCAATAGTAGAGCTCGTAGGGTTCGGTCATGTCGAGCGTATCCGAATGCCTCCATTATCGTCGCATCGACGTGAGGTCAACGGGCAAGAAAAGGGTGGTCGACCGAAGCTCGACCCCTTACCCTTTCTCCTCTGCCCACAACGTCTTCACCCCTTGGTACAGGCGTCGAGCGATCTCCCCTTCGGTGACCATCAGGCGGGCGCTGGGGGAGATGTCCACGATTCCCCCTTCCCCGGCCGCCGGTGCTCTGGGAACGCACCCTCACTATGGAGCGCCCGGGACACGATGCCCAATGCTCCAACCCAGCACCACGCGCCTCCTCTAGAGGTCGAGCGGGGGTTCGTGCCAGATTGGCGAGGTCCAGGCGCGCTCACGAATGACGTCGAAGCGGTTCGTGCCGGCGAAGCTCCCCGGCGAGCCCGTGATGTCGCAACAACCTTCGTAGCCCGCGTCGCCGGATTCCGCCGAGAAGGTTCCGTCAGCCGGATCAAGAGAGCTACAGTCGACGCTCTGCTCGATGCAGTTGATGGTGTTCCACCGACAGGTCGGCTGCTCCAAGATTCGTGCGTAGTAGTACGCGTCCTCGGAAGGATCGAAGTCGGGGTCGGTCCATACGGTGCAGAGGGTCTCCGGACGCCCGACAGTGCTGATCGTGCAGTCGGCGTTGGGCGCGGGCCCATCCTTGGACCCGGCCACCGTGAATACTTCGGTTTCGACCTCGCCTGAAGCCGTGAGCCTGCCCTTGATGAGCTGGATGCGCTCGAGTGGCGTTCCGCCGTTTACGCCGCCCGCATCTTGTGCAGCCCAGACCGCGAAGCTCGGCGCGTCTGTTCCGCCGCTTGGCAGAACCGCTCCCATCACGACGGCGTCGACCGTGCCATCTTCCACGGGCGTTTCGCCTCGTGACAGCTGGTCACAGAAATCAGCCGGGAAGCTGCCGAAGCTGGCGTAGCTACGCACCTCGATCCGCGGCCCGCTGGTCGAGTAGGTCCGCCTCGCGCGCAGCGCCTCGAAGATCGCTTCCCGCGTATTCTGCGTCGCCCAGACCGCGGCCATCCCGCCCGGGTTGTTGTTGAACGCAACCGTCCGTTCGAAGTCGCGGTCTGTACATTCCGGATCGTCGAGATCGCACGACCATTCACCGAGCTGTATCTGCGGGTTGTTGTCGAGCGCACCAGCGATACCCCGGTAAATCGTCTCATCGACATCACTTGGGTTTGCATTGTGGGTGTCGGTGGAGCCAATGAAGCCGAGCTGATACGGATTGAGGCCCACGATTTCGCGAGCCTTGAGGCCCTCAGCCATGGCGCCGCGCATGAAGTCGTTCGGAGACGAGCAGTTGAACGGCACGGCTTCGCCATCCAAGTCGCCGGTGACGCTCGAGCACACGGTTTCGGCAGGGGGCAAGCAGCGCGGATCGTCTTGCGGCGTGCCCGTGCAGAGCGGTTTGTTCTGCTCGAAGAAGCAGTCCATGTCCATCTCGTCGTTGCCGAGGCCGTCGAAGCCCAGCCCGGCCATACACTCCGATTGTCCCTTGGCTTGGTGCATCTCGACGACCGCGTCCGCTTTCGAGCGAAGGGCGGCGTCCTCCGGCGTGAGCGGCTGATTGTTTCGACCGGCAAACAGGCCAGGTGTCCCGACCGGCAGGAACATGCGGCCGGCGGAATTATTCGGGTTGTGGGGAATCGTGAGGTAGTCGCACTCCGAAGAACTGCCGCACTCTTGCTCGAGGTGGTCGAGCAGATCCCAATAGTCCTCGGAGTCGTCGAGTGAGAACACGTCGTCCGGAAGATCATCGCCGACGAAGAGCACGTTACGGTGCATCATCGAGCCGTTGATTTGAGGGCTGTGCTCGTAGGCGGCGAAGGTGGTGAAAGTGCACGGCTCGTTCTCCGCTTCGGCTTCCGCGATGACCTTTTGCCAAGCTTCGCTGCGCGGCGCGCGGTCGGGGAAGAGCGCCAGAACCGCTTCGGGGTCGATGTCGTTCGTTCCCGTGAGAAACTCTTCGATGTTGTCGAGGACGGTCTGTTCGGCGAACCCACAGTTTGGAGCAGGATCGTCGCGGCGACATTGCTCGTCGAACAGGCCCAAGAACTCCGCGTGCTCGCTCACCGCGGTGAAATCGAGCGGCCGATCGAGTGGCCTGGTCTCGCAGGGAACGGTTCGGTCATCGCAGGCGATCTCGACGGTGCCGCCTTTCGCGAACTGGTAGGCTTCGCGCGGGCCGGCCAGCGAGTTGAACCAGAAGCTGTCGAGCGACATGCGGGTGTGCACATGCGTGTCCCCCCAGAGCACGCGCAGGCCTTGGTCGATGTCGTCGCAAACCACCGGAGCCGTTCCCCCCGAGCCGCCGTTGCCACCGCCTCCGTCGCCGGTCGAACCGCTACTGCATCCAAACGAAATCACGCCGAAGGCGTACGCGACAATCCATAGCTGTCTCATCCTAAGATCCATCCCAAACTTCGTTCGAAGCACCAATAGGCAGTGAGAGTGCCAATGCCATAGATGATGGCCCTGTCGAAAAAAGACCCATGACCGGCAGCCAGCTGGCGCTTTCCTGCGAGCGAGCCAGCCACCCCGATGGCTGAGGCTGCCGCCAGGACGATGATGATCTGTCCCACTTCGACGCCGAGGTTGAATAGCAACAGGGGCGCGGCGATGCCCCCGGGAGGGAGTCCGATGTCGGCCAGCGCGCCAGCAAAGCCGAAACCGTGGAGAAGCCCGAAGGCCAATGCGACGACCCACGGAAAACGCATGGTGAGGGTGGACCGGTCGCCGCGCGCGAGCTCGACCGCCAAGAGTAGAACGCTGAGCGCGATGACCAACTCGGTCGGTGCTCGAGCCAGCCTGACCAAGCCGAGGGTCGCCGCGGCTAGTGTGACGCTGTGGCCAACCGTAAACGCGGTAATCGTGGCCCACATCGTCTTGAAGACAGCGCGTCGGCCGTACGGTGAGCGAGTGCGCCAGACGATCAGCATCAAGGCCACCACGAAGAAGACGTGATCAAATCCGGAAAGAATGTGCTCAATGCCGAGGCGAAGGTAACCGGCATTGCTATCGAGGCCTTCCGAGCTTCGCGCGCCGAGTCGCGTGGTTGGGTCTCCTCGCCGCACGACCGTCGTCCACCCCTCCATGTTGGGCGACCGGAACTCGACCAAAGCCTCACCCAAGATGGCGTTGAGGCCCACCAGCTCGATCTCCATCCCGGTCAGTGGGTGCTCACACCGGATCGCCCAGCGTTGAGTCACGCCGTCCTTTCGGTTGATCCGAGTTGGCGTCGCAAGCTCCTCGCATTCGTCGGCAAAGCGCACGCTCAGACCGAGCGCGCTGCCTTCGATTTGCGGGAGCTTGATCAACACGTCCGCTTCGTAGTCATCCGCCGTTTCTATGCTGACGAACGCTGCCGCGAGCCCATGGGCCCTGACATGGGCGCTGGCCGTCACGAGCATCAGAGCCAAGATCGCGCCGTGTCTCCGCGTCATTCTGGTTCCCCGGGCGCGTATCGAGCTCGCAGCCTTGCGAGTGCTTCCTCGTTGTGACGGTCACGCTCAGCCTGCATCCAATCTTTTTCGACCTTGTCACGCACCGTCTCGAGCTTGGGTGCCTCTGCGGAGGTTCGATTGCGGACATAGACTAGATGAAGCCCGTAGGAGGATTTCACTGGGCCCATCCACTGCCCGAGTGGAAGGTCGGCGATGCTCTCCCCGAACTCCGTCCCGAACGCCCGCTTGATCTCGGTAGGCGTGATGTCTTCAAACGTGCTGCCACGGAAGAAAGGGTCGCTCTCGACCACAGCCTTTGAATCATCTTGCAGAGTCTCTAAGACAGACCGAGCGTCAGCGGCAAGATCCGCGCCGCGTTTTCCGCGACTGAAGAACCGGTGCACGAAGCTGACCTTCGCAGGCATCGCAAACTTGTGCGGGTGTCGTTCGAGCCAGGCCTCGAGCTGGGTGTCCGTCGGGGGCTCGATCCGATGTGTGTCTTCAAGAAAGAAGCGCATCCGCTGGACGAGGCGCCGTCGAACGATCGTGTCGTTCTGGTCGAGCCCGAGCTCGATGGCGCGCCGATAGAAGATCTCGTCTTCGACCCACTCGTGGACGAGCGCGGCTTCTTCGTCGGCACTGGGGAAGGCGTCCTTGACCGCAAACCAGTCTTGGCGAATCTGTTCGACCGGCGCGTCCTCGGCAGCGACATACTCGGACGGCGCAGTCCCAAACAGAACGCGGTGTACAAAGAACACCAATCCTCCGAGGACCACGAAGTGCACCAGCGGCTCGCGCCACCAAGCTCTGCGGCGTTCGGTCACAGGTCGAGCGCCGAACCAGGTAATGGCATAAATACTGCTCTTTTTCGGAGTTTGTGAGGAAGCAGGGTCTGTTTCATTCCACCTCGCCAGGGCATCCTCAGGTCAGCGAGCGGAAGCTTGCTTGAGCTGCCGTATCGAACGAATCGTGAGACCGACGGAAACCCAGATCCAAAGAGAGGCGATCGTTCGGTCTAGATTCGACATGAGGATGTGTGTGCTGTGGCCGAGAATGATGTTCGGCATGTAGTAGGCGACAGCACCGGCGATATAGAGACCGTTCAGAAATGCCTCGACGATGGGACGCTTGTTCGACTGCTTGAGGTAGAGCACGGTCACGAGCAAAGCGAGAGGGGTCTCGACGAGGAGCTCGAACCAGTAGATCGTGTCGATGACTATGCGGTCCGGGTGGTGCATCGGCAGGTTGTGCACGTCGTTCAGCGCCGAGTACGCCTCGTTGAGGTTCGGCATCACCTGAAAGAGCCCCGCCATCACGTCACATCCGGTGTGAAACCAGGTGGCGTTGAGAAGGAACCAGAGCGTCGCCATCTTGTCGGTCGCGGTAAACCCGGACTTGGTGCCCCACACGCGGCGCGCGATCACGATTCCCACGACGCTGAGGACAAAGAACGTCAGGAACACCGGGGAGCTCAGGCTCGCGAGAACGCGCGAGAAGTCCCACGAAAACGGAAGCACGGACTCGCTTTTGGCGGGATCGTAGAACCAACCAGCGACGGCCGTGGCGATGAACAGGAGAACGGGCCAATACACGTGCAGAAAACGGGAGAGCTTCATCTCAGATGCCTCGATGCGAGAGTGAGGGTTTGGGTTCCCTACCGGTTGCTCTCGATATTGGCGGCATATGGCACAAGTTATACTGTGAGGCCGCTAAACGAAACCTGGTGCAACCTTCACAGGAAGGTAGAGACGGGCTGAAGTTTCTCAGTTTCGGCGCGAACCGCGTTGTGTTAGCGCTACGACGCAGCGGGCCTCGCCACGACAGTCGCAGAAGACATCTGACTTCACAACCCTGCGTCAAGGTCCGGTCAACGAGCAACGCTCGATCTCGATGCCGTCAGGCCGTCCTTTCCGGAAACAGACCTGGCATCCATCGGCCTGCGACCTCGGCCGGAAATGCGATGTGTAGAGGTGAGCGCGGGCTCTCGGAAGTGAGCACGCGGCGCTCTGTCAAGGCTGCAACTACGCGCCGCGCCTGGCGGTCGCTGACGCCAAGTACATCTGCGACTTCGCCGCGCGGCAGCTCTCCCCGGTAGAGCACGGCCTCAAGGATGCTTCCTGCTCTTGCGGGGAGCGCACCCATGCGTACTTCTTCCTCTACCCAGAGCGAGATGCGCGCGCGCAACCGGCCCGGCTCAACAAGGCCTTCCATGAAGGTGACCTGATCAAGACAGGTCTCGAGGAAGAATTGCGTAAAGGCAAGCAGTGCCTCCTCGCTCAAATGGCCGCGCCCGTCGAGATCGTTACGGCGTTCCAGATCACAGGCGGCAAGGTGGCTTTTGTAGTCGGCGACCTGTCTTGCAAGGCCTCTTGCGACCGACCATACGCCACCGGTATCAAGTGTTTCGAGGAGCGTGGCGTGCGAGACGAGCCTTGCTACGCGCCCGTTGCCATCGAGAAATGGGTGAATCCACAACAGCCTGTGGTGAGCTGCTGCAGCTCCTAGGATCGTGGCTGCCTTGCCGGTTTGCGAATAGACCTCGTCGAAGCGGTCTAGGAAACGGTGCACGGCCCCGGGACTGATGGAAATGTGACGGCCGACTCTTACATCCCGGTCGCGCAGCTCGCCGGGGACTACTTTGGTGCGCTCCTTCGTCTCGAGATCTTCCACCCAAAGCAGTGCTTCAGGCAAACCCTCGTAGAAACGACGGTGGATTTCGCAGATCCCATCCGCCGAAAGCTCTCTTCCGTGCAAGCCCCCACCTTCGTCGATCCATTGCTGGACCGCGATGTGGGCCTTGGCTTC
>PVMK01120733.1_pt1 | contig 12419 bp, 6 predicted proteins | sample 1853481 | NCBI WGS metagenome assembly PVMK01 (sample SAMN08533507, study PRJNA380276) | Marine sediment metagenome, whole genome shotgun sequencing project.
GCCCTGTGCCCTGCCCCCAGGTTTCGAACGTTAAATCGTTGTCACAGACTCAGCTTTTAGCTGGACGAAGCGCGCGACTTTCCGTTACTTTAGAAGTTGATGTTGCGCAAGCGTACCTGGATTCTCCTCCTGATCGCATTGGGTCTCCGCCTGCTCCTCCTGGGGTGGGATGCCGGGGGTGTCTCATCCTCGATTCACCCGGATGAACGCCAGGTGGGATACGTCACCGAAAAGGTCGAGGGCTGGTTTGCCGACCCCGGGTTCTTCGCCTACGGCTCGCTTCACTTCCAGGCGGTGCGCACAGCTGCGGCCGTGCTCGCGAAGGACGAGGGAGTCCGGGGACTGGTCGTGGGTGGGCGGTTGGTGTCGGTGGCCGCTTCCATGCTCGCCATCCTCCTCGGATTCGCGATGGCTCACCGGGCGTGGGGCCGGCGAACGGGCGAGCTTTTCCTGGTTCTTGTCGCCTGGATCCCCCTTGACCTCCAGCAGTCTCACTTCGCAACCGTTGAGGCGCACCACGCAGCCTGGGTCATGCTCGCGCTGGCGGCCTGCTACTGGCTCGCAACCGGTGGCCGCGAGGTAGCTGCGGCAGCCGCGGGCGCCGCGGTCGGCGCATCGCTCGCGGTCAAGGTCGCCTCACTCGGCCTGGTCTTTCCGCTCGCCCTGGCCTTGTTGCTGACCCTCCGGCAACGGGATGTCCTCAACCTCTGCCGGCTGATCACAGTCACCATCGGCACGGGGGCCTTCGCATTCTGGCTCTGTCAACCGTGGGCCTTTGCCGAAGGCCGGCCGCCGCTCGCACTGTTCGCGACGGTGGCGGTCACGGGCGCCGCCCTTCACCTCGTGGGCGGACGACGGGCAGGGCTCGACGCGCCCTCTCCGGCATCGCCCTGATCGGCGCTGTTCTCGTCGCCGCACAGATCGCGGCGCTCGCCGGTCTCATGGAGGGAGCCGGCGGCGGACGGATCATCGCCTCCACCCTGCTCGGCGCCGGCCTCAATCCCGAATATCTGAGAGGTGTCGGCGAGCAGGTGGCAATGGTCATGGGTCGCGCCGACCTGGCATACGTCCGGGTCTACGTTGACACCCTACCCATTCTCTACCCCCTGCGGGAGCTCGCCCTGTGGGGGTTGGGGCCGCTCATGTTGTTGGCGATGATCGCCGGAGCGGCGGTCGGCGCATGGAAACTGAGCGCTCGCTGGCGGCGATGGCTGACCGGCCGTTGGACCAACTCGTCGGTGTTGCTGCTGATCCTCCTCGCATGGCTGATCCCGATGGCCTTTCGCCTCAGTACCTTCTACGTCAAGTTCCTGCGTTATTGGGAGCCGCTGGTCGTGCCGGCGGTCATGGTTGCGGTCTGGTGGCTGGCTCGTCTCCCCAAACGATTCCGCCGCCCTGTGTTACGAACGGTGGCGGCGGGCACGATCGTGTGGGGTCTCGCCTATGTCTGGGCCTTTGTCGACCCCCACCCCCACCTCACAGCGTCCGAGTGGTTGCAGCCGATGCTCTCCCCGAACCAAGTGGTCGCTTTTGAAAGCTGGGATGAGACCATCAGCCTCGCGCCCGAGGATGGCGCCATCGAGCGCATCGATCTCCCATCGTACGATCTTCCCGACGACCGGGAAAAGGTCGAGCGTTGGTGTCAACAACTCGATCGCGCGGACTGGGTGGTTCTGACATCGAACAGAGTGATTCGAACGGTCCTCGAAAACGACCGCAGGTTTCCGCACACCGCCCGGCTCTACCGACTGCTGCTGGCGGGCGAAGCCGGGTTCGAACCCGCGACCAGGGTGTCGCGCGGACCCCGGATCTTTGGCCTCCGCTGGCCGGTGCAATTGGCGGACGAGAGCTTTGTCAACTACGAGTTCCCACAAGTTTTGATTCTGCGCCGCACCAGCGATATCGTGCCGAGGGACCTCGCCGAGAGGGTGGAGCGGCCGCTGCCTTTCCTTGATGAGCTCGATTTCGCAGGTCTCGAGCGGAGATTCGTCGACGCCATACCGGTGCTGGCCCCGGTCCCGTCCAGAATTCGACAGGCGTTGGATGTCACGATCTGGCTGGTCGTTTTCTCAGGGCTTGGGATCGCCTTCTGGGGGCTCCTGTTGCCGATTGTCCGCGGCTGGCCGGACGCCGGCGTCGGACTCGCCCTCGTCACCGGGTGGATCGTACCCGCGTGGCTGATGTGGATGGGCTCGGAGCTCGGGATCTGGACCACCGGCCCCACAACCGCATCGTGGATCTATCTCGGGCTGGTCGTTGCCGGCGCGGTCGCGATCCGATGGCGGTGGGACGAGGTCGCAGCCGTGTTCCGGCGGCGGTATCCCGCCATCTTGAAGGTGCTCGTGATCACCGCTGTGGTCGCTCTCCTCTTCCTCGTCGTTCGCGCCTTCAACCCCGCCATCCACTGGGGCGAAAAGCCCATGGACTTTTCGTTTCTCAACGCATTCCTGCGCGCCCCGCAGTGGCCGACTGGCGAGCCCTGGATGGCCGGAATGCCCCTCCACTACTATTACTTTGGTCAGGTCCTGGCGTCATTTCCGATCCTGGTCGCCGGCTGCAGCCCCGCAGTCGGCTACAATTTGATGTCGGCCACGATCCCCGCTCTCAGCGCCGCGATTCTGGCGAGCCTCGGGCTGTTCGTCGCGCGGCGGCGGGGATGGGGCGCGGCGTGGTTGCCCGTGATTCTGGTCGTGCTCACCGGCAACCTGGCGTGGCCGTGGCTGGTCGCGGCGGCAGACAAGGGCAATCTCTTCGATGTGTGGTGGGCGACCTCGCGGGTCATCCCCGGTTTTGCCATCGATGAGTACCCTCTGTGGACCACCCTCTTCGCCGATCTTCACGGCCACTTCATCGCGCTTCCGGTGATGTTGGCGGCCCTGATATGGGGATGGATCTGCGTCCAAGCCGGGGGGCGGCGGTGGATCGTTGCCGCGATCCTGTGCGGCGTCTCGACCGCGGTCCTGGTCGCAACCAACCCGTGGGATCTCGTCATTCTCAGTACTGCCCTTGGCATCGGGGTCGTTGCCGCCGCTCGCCACCCAGTGATCGGAATCGTCCGCCTTAGCGCTGCCGCAGCCGTCAGCATCTTCGCCGCCGCGCCTTTCGTGGTGGAGCTCGTCGCCGGTATCAGCGCCGGCGCGGGGGAACGGGGCCTCTTCCTCACCGATGCCGATTTTGCCCCGGCGTGGGCGATTCTGCGCCACTTCGGGCTCTTCCTGATCCCACTCGGTGCGTTGGCGTTGGTCAGTCTCGGCCGCCGTTCGTGGATCGTGCTGCCTACGGTCACCATCGGGATCATCGCGGGCCTCTCGTTCGGCTCGAGCGCAGCAGCTCTCGGGCTCGCCGCCGCCGCCATCTTTGCCACGATCGCGGTGCGTACCCCTGATCGACTCTCACGTCTCGCGTGGTCATTGGCGACGATGGGGGCTATGGCCGTGGCTTCGGCAGAGCGCTTCACCCTCATTGATCGCATGAACACCTTGTTCAAGGTGTACAACGGGGTGTGGGTTCTGCTCGCAGGCGCCCTCGTCATCCTCCTGCTGCGCACCCGCGGCGGCAGGCGCCGGCTCGTAGTCGCCGTCTGGCTCCCTCTCCAGCTGGTAGCGATGGTCAACCTGCCGTTGGGAATCGCCCAGGGGTGGCTGTTGCCCCGCATCGCGTCCCCTCGACCGACTCTCGACGGACAAGCCTTCCTCGCCACCACGGACCCCCAGACCTGGTTCCTGGTGCGCGCCCTGCAGGGCGTCGCCCGTCCCGGTGAGACGATCGCCGAGGCGGTAGGCAACTCGTATAGCCGGTTCACCCGCATCACCATGCACACCGGCCAACCCACCGTGGTCGGATGGGACTGGCATCTGAAGCAGCGCGGGCAATCGCCGGAAGAAATCGCCGCCCGTGTAGCGGATCTCGAGACCCTGTACGCGGGCGCCGACAGCAGCGCGCGCCGGGCTGTGCTCGATCGTTTTCGCGTGGGCTGGATCGCGCTCGCCGATGTCGAGCGCGATCGCTACGGCCTGGACGCTACCAATCCATTGAGAGAGTTGCCGGGAGTCTCGGTTTTTGCCGAGAAAGACGGTTCGATCCTCTATCGCGTCGGGGACGATGATCGACAAGGCGACACCGCAATAGCACCAAAGCTCGAATCACCTGCCGGCACGAGACTCATCGGGCAGATCCCCGAGGTCTCTGACGACCTCATCCGGTCGGTCGCAGTCGATGATTTCGGGGCGTCGGTGGTTCTTCGCGATGGCAGCCTCATCGAGCTCGACTCCGAGGCCAACCCAGCCAGCGGTCTGCCGTCGCCTGGATGCAACGTCTCCTCATTGGCTCGCCGCGGAGAGGAACGCTGGGTTGCGTGCCAAAACGGAACCGTGTGGCTCTTCACCGGCGAACAGTGGCGGAACGCGGGGAGGGTTCGCGACATCGATTTCGTCACAGCCGACTATGCCGTTTGGGTTGGCGGTGGAAACGGCCTCTGGCGCCGCGAGGGCGAGGTCTGGCGGCAGATTGACGACGTTCCCGTAACTGCCGCAGCAGCCATTGGACCCACGGTGGCGTGGAGTGACGGGTCCCAAGTGTGGGTCGGCGATGGCAGCTCACGGCGCCAGGTCGGCCGTTCTCTCGCCGGTGTACGAACTCTGACCTGGCGCCGCCCCGACCTCTGGGCCCTCGACAGCGAGGGGCTCTTCCGCAGCGGTGGCGCCGTGCTGCCCTGGCGCCGGGTTATGGATGACGCAGGGCCGCTGGCCGCCGTCGCCGGGAACAAACACGGTCTATGGCTCGTGCGAACGGACGGTTCCGTGCTCGAGCTCCCAGCGCCCAAATGTCGTTCTCCATGGACGAGGGAAACCCCGCCGACCGACGCCGGACTGAACGAGCCGCGAGGGCTGGCTGTCTCCCCATCCGGCTGGTTCGTGGTCGCCGACACCTTCCACCACCGGCTGCGCTGGTACACCATGCGGGGCACCTGCCTCGACACTTTCGGCACCCTCGGCGCCGCACCCGGCGATTTTCGCGAGCCATCGGGAATCGCCCTCACCGAAGACGGCCGATTGGCCGTCGCCGATACCTGGAACGGACGTGTTCAGCTCATCGAGCCCGCAGGCGTCGCACAGGTGATTGATGACGGGCTTTTTGGTCCGCGGGATCTGCTGTGGGCGACGGACGGCTCGCTGCTGGTCGCCGACACGGGCAATCGAAGGATCCTCCGCTACTCGCCACCGGGCTGGCAGCGGGAGACCGTCGCCGAGCTCCCTGCCCCGGTGGTCGGTCTTGCGTGGGCCGGCGGTCTGGTGGCTTCTGCGGTTCCCTCCGACGGAGCGATTTTCCTCGTTGATCCTGACAGCGGCGAGACAGTGCGACGGCTGGAGGTCCCCGGCTGGAACAACGGTAAGCAGCAAGAGGGCTATCTGGCGCTGCTGCCCTCCGGCGAGCTCGCCGCGAGCGCCCCGTTCCCCGGTGAGCTGTGGATCGTCGATCCCAGCGGTGACTCGCCGCCCCGCCTGCTGCGCGCCAACCTCCCCGGCCTCACCGCCATCACCCTCCTCCCGGACGGCAACCTCCTCGGCTCACTCACCTGGGACCATCAGCTGGTGAGAATCGACATCGAGGAGTAGCTGCGAGAATCCGAAATCCCGCGGGCGGACTTGTCACGGCGTAGCCCATAGGGCGCAGCCGGATGGTCGACATTCCTAATTCCTAATTCCCAATTCCCAATTCCCAATTCCAAGGGTACGATCACCCCATGGTGAAGAAGAAACGTCTCGACGTGGTGCTCACCGAACGCGGCCTGGCGCCGTCGCGGACCCGCGCGCAGGCGCTGATCCTCGCGCACAAGGTACGGGTGAACGACGAGGTGGTGAGCAAGGCCGGGACCCAGGTCACGGCAGAGGCGGTGATCGAGGTCGAGGCGCCGGATCATCCCTATGTTTCCCGCGGGGGACTCAAGCTGGCCGCCGCACTCAATCAGTTCGCGATCTCGCCCGAGGGCCTCGACTGCCTCGATGTCGGCGCCTCCACCGGCGGCTTCACCGACGTGCTGCTCGAACGTGGGGCGCGGAAGGTCATCGCCCTCGATGTCGGTCGCGGTCAGCTCGATTGGCGGCTGCGAACCGACGACCGGGTGGTTGTCATGGAGGGGGTCAATGCCCGCCACCTCGAGGAGGGTTCCTTGCCCTTTGCAGCCGATCTCGCGGTGGTCGACGTGTCCTTCATCTCTCTGCGGTTGGTCGTGCCCGCGCTGCTGCCCCACCTCGCGTCGGCCGCCGTCCTGGTGTGCCTGGTCAAGCCCCAGTTCGAGGCCGGGCGCCACGAGATCGGTAGGGGAGGCATCGTGCGCGACGAATCCATCCGCCGCCGGACGATCGACGACACCGTCCGGGCGTTGCAAGGTCTCGGCCTCGAGCTCGTCGGCATCGTCCCATCACCGATCCGCGGCCAGAAGGGCAACCTCGAGGAACTGGCGGTCTTTCGAATGCCGACTGAAGATTCCAAATAGTTTAGATTTAAGAGTTTAGAGTTGAGCCTCTTGCAAGACCCCCATAGCTGTCAATCCTGCGCTCACCAGCAGCGAGACTGAAGGTGGGCCAAGGCCCACCCTACTTCAGACCCGCAATTTGCGCGGGTTTATCGGGTAGGTCCGGGCCCTTGCGGGCCCGGTCCCCCCACACCACCGTACGTACGGTTCCGTATACGGCGGTTCGAGGCGAGTCAGACGGAGATCGCCGTGGTTGCACGTTGGTGAGCCTGAAGGAGGCTGTAGAGCCCGAGTTTGTCGAAATGACTGTTTGGGAGGGCCTGGTTGACGCCGGGGATCCGCGAGCATCGCCACGGTCCGCAGTTGGAGTAGGCGGTTTTCCGCGCCTGCTCCGGGCGAAGACCAAGGGCGATGAGACGTTTCCTACGGGTTCGGGGCGTCTTCCAGTGCCGCCAGTAGAGCCACCGGAGCCGCCGCCGGACGTATCCGTCCGGGCCACTAAAGCTCCAGGCCGTCTCTGCGAGTTGGTAGTAGTTGTACCACCCCCGCAGGATTGGCGTCAGCTGCTGGATGACGTTCCCGATCGATTGTCCCCTACCACGGCGGCCTGCTACCGTCCTCACCTTTTCTCGGAGGCGTTGAAGCGTCCCCCGTGGGAGCGTCAGGCGTATGCTGCCGTCTTTCAGGTAGATCATCGAGTACCCAAGGAATGTGCACTCGTCGGCTCGGGCCACCTTGCTCTTGTCTCGGTTCACTTTCAGGCGTAGTTTCTTTGCCAGAAACTGCTCCAGTGATTCGAGCACTCGCTCGCCGGCTCTACGGCTCTTCACGCATACGATGAAGTCGTCCGCATAGCGGGCGAAGCGGTGGCCGCGTCGCTCAAGCTCCCGGTCCAGGTCGTCGAGCAGGATATTGCTGAGCAGTGGTGACAGAGGTCCCCCTTGCGGGGTTCCCTTGACCCGCTGGCTCAACAACCCGCCGAGCATGAGCCCAGCCTGTAGGTATCTCCTGATCGTACGCAAAATGCGCTTGTCCTGAATCCGGCGAGCCACTCGGGCCATCAGCACGTCATGCTGTACCTCGTCGAAAAACTTCGCCAAGTCGCAGTCTACGATCCATTCGTATCCCGCCACCACGTAGTCCTTCATCTGACATACGGCATCTTGTGCTCGTCGCCCGGGTCGAAAACCGTAGCTGTGCTCCGAAAACGTCGGGTCGATGTACGGCTGAACCGCCTGCAATATCGCCTGCTGGATCAGCCTGTCCACCACCGTCGGTATCCCGAGCTGACGCTTTCCGCCATTCGGCTTCGGTATCTCTACCCCGAGCACGGCCTGAGGCTTGTATTGCCCCTCGAGTAGTGCCCTCTCGATTTGCTGCCAGCCTTTGCTTGACAAGAATTCCCCAAGCTCATCGACGGTCATCCCGTCCACCCCCGGAGCGCCCTTGTTCGCTCTGACTCGCCGCAGTGCCTTCTCGACATTCTCCGCTCTCAGCACCTCCTCCATTGTCACTCGTGCGACCACGTCCTTCCGTGCTCCGGTGTTCTCGCCCCCCGCCGCTGTCGTTTGGTGCTCGTGCCCAACCCGCCCAGCAGTTCCGCTGCCCGCGCAGAAAGGTCTTTCCGGCATCTCAGCCATCTGTCTGCTCCTTCTTCAACAGTCGAGAGTTACGCACCAGATCTCCTCACTTCGCGGAGCCCTTTGGCGTACTTCCCCGCCTCGTATGGCTCCGGCTGACTTCTGACGCCCCATCGGTCCGCCTTCCGACTTTCCTAGCCCCTCAAGGCAGAACGCCAGATCTCCCGGGGTAATGCGCGTGACTTTCCTTCCATCTACCCGTCGCATATACATGTCAACCTTCCGTATGACTTTCGGGTTCGGTGTCCTACGCCACCTCGCCCAGGCTTTCCATGCCTCATATGCGCTTCGTGTTCCTCGGGCCGGAAGTTCGCCTCCAGCTTCCTCCAGACACCACCTCGCGGTGATCGCCCTTGCTGTTCGGCTTGGAGTTCCCGTCATCTAGGTCTCCAGAGGACTCGCACCTCCTAGTCACTTCCCGGTTCGGTTTCCCTTGCCGGTTCCCAAGCTACGTGCACCATGCACGTCGCTTCGCGCCATGCCCGGCGCACGTAGGGTGGGCTTTAGCCCACCTTCAGAGTCGTTCTCGCATCTTCCGGTGTTTCGGAAAGACTCAGGGTCAAACGATGGGTCTTGCAAGAGGCTCCGCTAACAGCCAATTCCTGACAGTAACTACTCCACGACCTTTATTTTCACCGCTTCGAAGTTCTTGTTGTACACCTTGCTGGTTTTCATCTTGAAGTAGATCGCCGCGGCCCCGCCCTCGCTCTTTCGGTACAACCACGTCTCTACGCCCTGCTTTTCATTTCGCTGGATATTTTGGTAATACGGGTATCCGATAATTCCTTGACCTCGTCCATGGTCATTTTTTTCTTGACGAGATCGAAGCGCTCCCTGGTGATAAACCGCATATCCCTGAGGGTTGCGATCTCGTCCACCAGCGGCTGGTAGGGCGGCAGGTCGAGCGAGTCGTAATAGCTTGACGCGGCGTCCAACTGGTCGATGGCCTTCTTGTAGTCGCCCGCCTGGAAGATCGTGTCTCTGGCGATGAGGATCGCCTCGTCGGCGTAGATGCCGAGGCCCTCAATCGTTCCCGGGTCCTCCGGAAAGTCGTTGAGCGCCAGGTTGAGAAAGTCCGCGAGGGTCGCCTGGACCGCTTCGTACTGCTCATCCTTGGTGGCGTTCAACATCTCAATTCGAGCCGGCAGCTCGTCCAGCTCGGCCACTTGCTCTTCACTGCGGTCACGCTCCTTCGTCGCCTCGATCTCGGCCAGAGAGACTTCGGCCGCGGCAAGGTCGGCCCGCACCTGTTGGAGGTCCTGGAACTGCTGCTGCAGGGTGGCGAGCTGCCCTTCCATCTCCTGGCGCGCGAGCTCCTCCTCACTCGGTCCACGCGAGCACCCAGACAACAATCCAAAAACAACCAGTACCGCGATGCCGCACGGTAGGAATCGGCTCCTTCTCATGGCTCCTCCCTTCGTTGCGCACGCTAGCAGAATACTCCCACCGTGACAACGTGGAACACGGCCTCCAAGCGCTACTTGGAATCATTCACAATCGTCACCTCAATAGACTCGCCAGGCGGTCACGCACTTTTGGGTTCCATCGGGCCACGCGGCGGATCGCGAATAAAATCAATCGCTTGACGAAAGGTGGTCGGGCTGGCGATAATCTTGGGAGGGCGCAGTTGGAGGTGCCATGGACCGGTACGATGCCATTCTCGAGCAACTGAAGAACGCACGGAATCGTGGCGTCGAAACGGCAGCGAGCCGCCTCGAGGCCGCAGTCGAGAGCCTCAAGCAGTTGATCAAGGCAGCCGAATCCACTGTCCAAGATGCACTTTCAGACGATGCCGAAGAGGTCCTTCCGCTCAGTGAGGTTGAAGCGCTCATCGCCGAGTTGCGCAGCAAGGAGGCGCCGGCGGTTGGAATCTCACTCGACAACCTCCGCATCCTCGACTCCGCCCGCAGCCAGTCCGAGCTGCTTCGCGCCCTGCTACCGATTCTCACCGAGCATGTCGGTCGTGCAGTGGTCCTCGTCATCCGAGACGGCGTTATTTCGGCGTGGAGCGGGATCGGTTTTTCGAACGGTGAAAAGCTGCGGAGCTGGCACGGCGGCTTGGCTGCTTCCCCGGACTTCCAGCATCTCACCGAGACCGCCAAGCCACTCAACATAAGGCCCGCGTCCGACCCTCTGATTTCCAAATGGCTGGCCGGCCAGACCATTCCGGAGGAGGCCGTTCTGCTCCCAATCAGTTTGCGGGGCAAGCTCATGGGCATCGTCTATATCGACCATGACGGTGATGACCCATGGAACGTGGAAGCCGCGCAGGCGCTCAATGCGGTCGCTTGTTGGCTCATTGACACGCTGCACCATCGATCCACCGTGCCGACGCCCACGCTGGCCGAGGTGGCATCTTCGGTTTCGATTTTGACGGACAGTGAGGTGGCCGAGGTCTTCGAACCGCCACCCGAGCCCGAAGTCATCGAACCATCGCCCGAGCCCGTCCAACCGCCCAGCGATGCGCCAAGCTTCGACGCGGCGCCCGTGGACGAGATCACCTTTGAACCGCCTGTGGTGGAGGAGTCAGGTCCGCCCGCGGAACCGGAAGGGCCGATCGAGGTCGAGTACGACGTCGAGCCCGAACCGCCGCCGGTTGGCGACGTGGCGGCTGATGCCGGTTTCGACCCTTCGGCTACGGTCAGGGTCGAGGTCGGAGAAAAGCTGGCGATGCCCGAGATTCCCCAGGAGCCCGACGTCGTTGCACCGCCGTCACCGGAACCGGTGGTAGCGATTGAACCGCCGGAGGCAGCCACCGAGGCGAAAATGACTGCCCCTCCACCGGTGCAACCCGTCGAACCACCGAGTGTCACCCGGGAACCGGTGGTTGCCGCCGCCGGCGCGCCCGACGAACGGTCATCCGAGGAGGACGCTCGCCAGGAGGAAGCCCGGCGATTTGCACGGCTCCTGGTCTCGGAGATCAAGCTCTATAACGAAGACGAGGTTGGGCGCGGCCGAGCCGAAAAAGACCTCGGAGAGCGTTTGAAAGACGATATCGAGCGCAGCCGTGAGATGTTTGAAAAGCGTATTCCCGCAGAGGTTCGTGACGGGCGCGATTACTTTCGCGATGAGCTCGTGCGCATCCTGGCTGACGGTGATGCCGACGCTCTCGGCATGTGAGACGAAGGCCTGTCATCCAACTGTCGGCGGCCGTCCTCCTGGCCGTTGGCTGCGCGGCACAACCTCCCACCGGCCCCTCGTCTGCCCGCGAACAGATGCTGGACCGGGCATTCGCTCTCGCGAAAGCCGATCCCGCGCGCGCCGCCATCCTGTTTGCTGAGGCCGGCCCAGGAACCGTGTTGGAACAGGCCCGTGTCGCCGTCTGGGAGGATTGCCTCGAACGCGCCGATGCGCCGCCGGAAGCATGGCGCCGATTCCTGGCCGACCACCCTCCCGCTGAGCTGGCCGGCACGGCACGGCTCTCGTTGATGCGAAAGCTCGCCGGGAGTCGCAACCTCGACACCTTCCTCGGCCAACGAACACTCCTCCCGGTCGAGCTGCAGCCGCAAGCCGACGAAATTCTGCTCGCTGCCACCGACTCGGAACTCCGCCTCGCCGCTGCGCGCCGGTTGGCGGTGATCGGCCCACAGCGCTTGGCCGCGCACGATCGCGGGCTCGACCGCCGGCTGCTCGCAACCCTCGGACCCCGGGAACGTCTCGATCGGGCGCGGGAGTGGCGGCGCGCCGGAGCTCCGTCGCGGGCCGCCGCCGAGCTGAGATCCCTGCGATGGAACGGCGACATCGAATCCCAGAGGAGGCGGGAGCTCGCCCGGGCCGAGCTCGCTGCAGGTTCGCCGCTTGCCGCCCTCCGCGTGCTGCCGTCGGGGCGAAGCGCCGAACCGGACGATCTCGTGCTCCGTGCTCAGGCATATCGAAACCGTGCCTGGCATATCTTTCCCGGGCGAGGAGACACGAAAGCGTTCGAGGCGTGTCAAAAGGAGGCCGAACGCGTCCTGGCCGCAGACCCAACAGCCGATCTCGTTGTCAGAGCTCTCAGCCTCCGTCTCGAGTGCGCGACCGAGGCCGGACGCCTGGATGACGCCTTCGAGAGCTGGCGGATGCTCGAAGCCGCACGATGGGTGAACTCCCGACGGGATTGGCTCGGACGCCGGTTGGGCGTCGCCCTCGCCCGACGGGGCGGCGCGGAGGAACAGGTGCTGGAGCTCGCACGCTCCATGCCCGCTCAACGGCGTTGTCTGGAGTACTGGACGGGGGTCGGGACGCCCGACGGCGTTCAGAGGCTCCAACACCTCGCCGCCGCCGACATGGCCGATCTCTACGCCGTGTGGTCGCGCAGAGCTCTC
>PVMK01189162.1_pt1 | contig 12418 bp, 10 predicted proteins | sample 1853481 | NCBI WGS metagenome assembly PVMK01 (sample SAMN08533507, study PRJNA380276) | Marine sediment metagenome, whole genome shotgun sequencing project.
GCCGCCAAGAACATGGTCAGGGTGGCTAACCCGATGCCCGGTTGAGCGGCCTATCTCTTGGTCCATGGTGTATTCGAGATCATCTGGGCGTTCCGCCTCCGACCCATCAACGGTTGGGGCTGGACCCTCTTCAGCGGGATCGCGGCTGTGATCCTCGGCATCATGATCTGGCGCGAGCTCCCGGCTTCCGCACTCTGGGCTGTAGGGTTGCTCGTGGGGATTCACATGATCTTCGCGGGTACGTCGATCTCATCACTCAGCGGCGCCGCACGCGGTGCCGCCATAGAGCCCCAAGCCGCCTAGACTTGCGGAAAAGCGTTTCGGAGGGGCACTCACCCTCCCAGGACCGTGCAGGGTAAGGATGTGTCCCGTCAGCTGAACTCGGATACAAAAGGGCTCTGAGTTAAGAGACACTTTGCCGAGGGCGAAGCGCTCAAGTATCTCCTCGACGATGGCATTCAGCTCTACCCGCTACAAAACGGACACTATCGTGCCCGCTGGACCGTCCGCGGAGGCGCCCTTTTCTTCGCTGGAACGACAAAGCCCCCCGGCGGGCACCGAGGGCTTTGAAGAGCGGTCAACGCTATGGGTTGCGGGGGCCGGATTTGAACTGACGACCTTCGGGTTATGAGTTCAGGAATCCCGGTTTTCGCACGCCATCACAACCTGTCCCTCCTCAGAACCCCGTCCGGCGCACAATCGTTTACTATCATGGATCCCGGATCCACCTCACGCTCGGCAAGGACACCCCCGAATTCCGCAAGCGCGAGTCCCCTGATGGGGGAAAGGTCATCGCCCTCCCGATGGTCGGCGGGCTGCATCATCGCTACGCACGACGCGCAGCCTGAGCCAAAGTCCCGGTCCCACGCGAAGTCGGGCGTGAGCTGCGCGCACTGCGTAGGGCTAAAGCGGATGCCGCAAAGTGATTCGCGCTTGTCGAACCGTCGGCAACGCACGCAAGGGTCCGAACTCTGTCACCTTCGCCATCATCGCCGCTCACGTCTCGCGACGGACAAGGTTTTGAGGAACGACACCCGAATCCACGATGTGAAACCTCTTATCTGGGAGCATTCAGTGACTGCTCAGGTTGCAGAATGGCACCTCCTTGGTCACGGAGGCCTGGAGGTGGGCGGCGAAGACTGGTATTTCGACATGACCGACTGCGGGGTTTCGTTCGCGGTATCGAGACAAACGCCCGATCATGACAAAACGCGGCGAGGAATTGCTCAACGATCCAATTTTGAACCGGGGCACTGGATTCAGTCTCTCGGAGCGGGATCAGCTCGGATTACACGGACTGCTCCCGGCGAGAGTGGAGACGCTGGAACAACAGGTAGACCGGGTCGTCGAAAACTGCGCCGCCAAGCCCTCTGACCTCGAACGCTACATCTTTCTCATGGCCCTTCAGGACCAGAACGAGACGCTGTTCTACCGCACCATCCTGAAACGCTTGAAAGACTACATGCCGATTATCTACACCCCGACCGTGGGCGAGGCTGCACTCAAGTACGGTTCGATCTTTCGGCGGCCCCGCGGTCTGTACATCACGGCTGACGACCGAGGTCGCGTGGAGGCGGTTCTTCGGAACTGGGCCGACCGGGATCCACGAGTCATCGTGGCAACCGACGGCGGGCGTGTCTTGGGGTTAGGCGATCTCGGCGCTAACGGCATGACCATATCTATCGGCAAGCTGGCTCTTTACACTGCGGTGGGGGGAATCCCGCCAGCTGCGACCCTTCCCATTGTGGTCGACGTGGGAACCGACAACGAGGAGCTCCATGCGAGCCCGTTTTATCTGGGGCTCCGCCGGCCCCGACTCACGCAGACGCCCTATCTCGAACTAATGGACGAGTTCGTGGAGGCAGTTCAGCGGGTATTCCCCCAGGCGATGCTTCAGTTCGAGGACTTTTCCACCGACCACGCCATTGCTCTTCTGGAGCGGTACCGGAATGACATGTGCACGTTCAACGACGACATCCAAGGGACGGCAGGGGTCACACTGGCCGGGTTGATCGCCGCTCTGCGGGTGACCGGCGGCAAGTTGAAAGAACAGACGTTGCTCTTTGTCGGTGCGGGCTCTGCGAACATCGGCATCGCCGATCTGGTAGCGGGAGCCATCGCCGATGAAGGAATGGATTTGGCTGAGGCACGGCGGCGGTGTTGGTTCATGGACAGCAAGGGCTTGATCGTAGCCGGGCGTGACCGCGTGAAGCCGCATGCACTCTCCTACGCCCATGAGCACGAGCCCGTGACGGGAATTGCCGAGGCAATCGAAGCGTTGAGTCCCACCGTTCTCATTGGGGCGACCGGTCAACGGGGGATCTTCGGCCGCGAGGTGATCGAGGCGATGTCCCGGGCTCATGATCGGCCCGTGGTGTTTGCCCTCTCCAATCCCACATCCCGCTCCGAAGCCACGGCAGAAGAGGTTTATGGCTGGAGCGGAGGTCGTGCCGTATTCGCGAGCGGCAGTCCTTTCGATCCGGTAACGGTGCAGGGCAAAACCCTTGTGCCCGGGCAGTCCAACAACGTCTACATCTTCCCTGGCATCGGACTGGGAGTGATGGCCTGCCGCATTCGGAGGGTGACCGACGGAATGTTTCGGGTCGCAGCCCAAGCGGTGGCGGAAGCAGTTACGGAAGCCAACCTATCCCAGGGGCAGCTGTTCCCAGAGTTGGAGCGGATCAGAGAGGTCTCGTTAGAAATCGCCGTCGCGATTTCGCGTCTTGCCTTCGAGCAAGGGCTGTCGGGCATCGACGAGCCCCCCGATCTTCGGCGACACATCGCCGGATGTATGTACGAACCGAGCTACGTCAAGTAGGATGGCCGAGCTACAGGCTGGTGGTGCGAGGCCTGCGGCGACCCATTGTTGTTTCTCGAGTCCATTTGCAGCAACCTTTGGAGCTACGTCGGTGCCTTTTCGAACACGCATCAGCGAGACTATCGGCTCCACGCCTCTGGTTCGGCTCAACAGGGTCGCCGGAGAATCAGGGGCGACCGTGTTGGCCAAACTGGAGTACTTCAATCCCGCGGGCGGCATCAAGGCCCGCGCTGCCTTGGCGATGATTGAACAGGCGGAGCGCGATGGGAGCCTGCGTCCCGGCGGAACCATCGTGGAGGCCTCGAGTGGCAATACCGGCTTCGCGCTGGCGATGCTCGCCGCCGAGCGGGGCTACTCCGTCGTCATCGTGTGCACCGACAAGACCCCCACGGGCAAGATCGGCGTCCTCGAGGCGTTCGGTGCGCGCGTCGTGACCGCGCCAGCCGACGCACCATTCGACTCACCCGATCACTGGCTCAACATGGCAAGGCACATCGCCGGCGAAATAGAAGACGCAATATTCGTCGACCAGTTCTTCAATCAGGCCAACCCGGAAGCTCACTACCGTACGACCGGCCCGGAGATCTGGGAGCAGACCGACGGGCGGGTTTCGGCATTCGTTGCCGGGGCTGCGACGGGAGGAACGATAACCGGCTGTGCGAGATACCTCAAAGAGCAGGACTCGACCGTCGAAGTCATCATGGCTGACCCAGCCGGGTCGATCTACAAGACATACCTCGAGACCGGAGAGATCGTCGACCCAGCTCCTTACTTCTTGGAAGCCGTGGGACAAGATGCACCGTTCATCCCTGAAGCGCTCGATCCGAAGCTCGTCGACCGGGTTGTGACTGTAACCGATGAGGAAGCATTTCTCATGACGCGACGCATGTGTCGCGAAGAGGGTATTTTTTGCGGCGGAAGTAGCGGCGCGATCGTAAGCGTCGCGGTGCAGGTCGCGCGGCAAATGTCCCCCGAGGATCTCGTCGTGGCGATCGTCCCGGACGGCGGTGACCTGTATCTGTCCCGCGTCTACTCCGACGAATGGCTCGCGAGTAGCCTCTCGGCCACCGAATGAACATTCGCCTGATCACTCCTGCCCGCCTAGGCAGGAAGGCCGGGAACAGCGTGACCGCGGTGCGGTGGGCCTCTATTCTATGCGAGCTCGGCCATGAGGTGGTCATTGCGCACGAGTACCGGGATGAACCGGCGGACATCGCGATCGCGCTCAACGCATATCGCAGCGCCGACGCGATAGAAGCGTTTCGTCGACGACACTCTGACCGGCCTCTGCTCGTCACCCTCACCGGCACCGATCTGTACCGATTCAGGCACTCACACGCGCACGTCACGGGCCGATCCATGGAACTGGCCGATCGACTACTGGTGCTCAATCATCTCTCGCACAAGGCCGTGCCGAAATCCGAACGCCGGAAGTTGTTCCTTATCTACGAATCGGCTCGCCCGCTACCGGTGCCTAGGAAGCCATCTGTACGCAGCTTCGACGTTTGTATCATTGGGCACCTACGCGACGAGAAGGACCCACTGCGTACCGCGCACGCCGTGCGTGATCTTCCGGAGGGAAGCAGGATCCGCGTGCTTCATTACGGTGCGGCGCATACTAAAACATGGGCGCGAAGAGCCGAGAAGGAGATGCAGCGCAACCCACGCTATCATTGGATGGGTGAGGTCGCGCACTGGCAAGTGCGCCGAGCGCTGAGTCGGTGTCGGTTGATGACCCTCACCTCCATCATGGAGGGAGGTCCAAACGTGCTGTCCGAGGCCGTGGTGGCTGGCGTGCCGGTCATCTCCTCGAATATTGATGGCGCCGTAGGGGTGCTCGGAGAGAGCTACCCGGGCTATTTCCCCGTCGGCGACACGGAGGAGCTGCGACGGCGGCTCATCCAGGCCGAAACCGATCCGGTTTTCGTGCAGCAGCTGGAGCGCTATGTCATGCGAGAGGCGCCTCGCTTCAGTCGCCAGCAGGAAAAAGCGCGCTGGACGGAGCTCCTCGGCGCCCTGCGGCTCGGAGCGAAAGGATAGAAGCAGATGTCCGATTCGACCAACGGCCCACGTGACTTTCGCGGCAAGGCGTACGGCCTCGCAGCCGCGCTCAGATACAGCATCTTCGAGAGTCGCCCCGACGGCTTTGCTCGCCGGCTCGCCCCTAAAATCCGAAAACTCTACGAGCAGACCGAGACGGGAGCTTCGAATCGCGAAGTGTTGGATCTGGCCTGTGGCTCGGGGCAGCTGGCTGCCGAGTTCCTGGAGCATGGCTATCCCGTGGTCGGTCTCGACCGCTCGCCAGAGATGCTTCGGCATGCCCGGGAGGCCTGCGCGAGCTACCTAGACGGCGGCCGGGCGCTGTTCGTGGAAGGTGACGCGAGCGACTTTCAATTGGACCGTCGATTCGGTCTCGTGGTCTGCACCTTCAACGGGCTGAATCACCTCGCAAGCTTGGCCGAGGTGACCCACTGCTTGAGATGCGTTGACCAGGCGCTAGCTCCCGGTGGATATTTTGTCTTTGACATCGACACACCGCTCGGGCTGCGTGAGACGGTCGACACGATGCTCGTTCACGACACCGACGAAGAGATCATCGTCCGTAAGCGCCTGTTCGATGGCGAACGTGTGATCCTGTACGCGAGCGGCTGCTTCGCTCACGACGGGGTCTGGCACCGCTACCGGGAGACAATCCACAAGATCGTCATCGAGCCCGAGTGGCTCCGCCACGCCATGCTCGATCTAGGATGGTCTCCGGTGCACTACCTGGATGAAGACCTGGCGCAGCCAGTGGCCGAGCCCCACGCCGGAAAAGTGGCTTACGGGGTCGCTCGCAAGAAATAGGGTCGCTAGGCGCGAGCAGTGCTCACGACTTCCACCAACCTATCGCCGTTCAATTCGGTGAGCACTCCGATGTTTGCAAACGATAGCCCCCGGTTGCGCGCGATCTCGAGCACATCCGCTTCCGCGGCAGGCGAGACCGCCACCAGGAGGCCGCCGCTCGTCTGCGGATCACAAAGTATCTGCTTCTGGGCCTCAGTCATTTCGCCGATCTTGGAGCCATAGCTATCGAAGTTCCGGTTGGTGCCTCCGGGAATGCATCCCTGCTGCCGGTACATCTCCGCGGCCTCGAGCTGGCGGATCTGATCGAAGTGGATTCGTGCGCTCAACTTGCTGCCTTCGCACATTTCGCTGAGGTGGCCGAGCAGACCGAATCCCGTCACGTCCGTGATCGCGGTCACACCCTCGATCTTGCCGAGCTCTGGGCCGACGGTGTTGAGCTCGCACATCGCGTCGCGGGCAATATGCCGATGCTCGGGCTGAAGCTTCTTCTTCTTTTGAGCCGTGGTCAGAATGCCAATGCCCAACGGTTTCGTCAGATACAAGTGGTTGCCGAGCTGGGCAGTGTCGTTGCGCTTCAAGTGCTCGACTGCCACGGACCCAGTTACGGCGAGCCCGAAGATGGGCTCGGGTGCGTCGATGCTGTGCCCGCCGGCGAGCGAGATACCGGCATCCCTGCACGCATGTCGACCGCCGTCCACGACCTGTTGAGCGACCTCTGGGGGCAGTTGGTTGATGGGCCAGCCCAGAATGGCGATAGCCACCATCGGTACGCCGCCCATCGCGTACACGTCGCTAATGGCGTTGGTGGCCGCAATGCGACCGAAGTCGAAGGGGTCGTCGACTATCGGCATGAAGAAATCTGTCGTGCTGATAACCGCCTGCCCGTTGCCTAGGTCGTAGACCGCCGCATCGTCCCGAGATGTGTTGCCGACCAGCAGGCGCGCGTCCGCAAACTTCACTTTGGTCTGCAGGATCACATCCAGCACTTGGGGAGAGATCTTGCAGCCGCATCCTGCACCGTGACTGTATTCGGTCAGCTTGATTTCAGTGCTCATCAAATCACTCCGATCCGGGCGAGGGAGCCGGCAGAATAAGTCAGGGAAACCCAGCAATCAATGTTTCCCGTGCCTCGTTGAACTCGCCATTCGCACCGTGTTAGCCTCGGCCCATGCCGCCGGCCATAGAGATCTACACGAAGGATTGGTGTCCCTATTGCGCCAAGGCCAAGGCGTTGCTCAGGGCCAAAGGCGTCGAGTATCGCGAGATCGACACCACCTCGAGCTACGAGCTCCAACATGAGATGATTCGCCGCTACAAGCGTCGCACGATCCCAGAGCACTTTTTCGATGGTGAGTCGATCGGCGGTTACGACGACCTGGCCAACCTCAACGCCACGGGAGAGTTCGACCAACGATTCGGTATCGAAACCACGACCGACCTGACCAAGCTTTACGACGTGGCGGTGCTCGGGGCCGGGCCGGCAGGGCTCGCCGCGGCAATGTACGCTGTCCGCAAGAACCTCTCCACGATTCTGATCGCGATGGACATCGGGGGGCAGTTGGGGACGACGTACGAGGTGGCCAACTATCCGGGGTTCGATCTCGTGACGGGTCCGGACCTGGTCCAGAAGTTCTTCGAGCACGTGGAGCGGTACGGGATCGAGCAGCTCATTGGTCAGAAGGTAACCGGGATCCGCGTCGAGGGGCGTCGCAAGGAAATCCAAACTGCATCAGACAGAAACATCCACGCCAAGACCGTGATCATCGCCACCGGCGCGCATAAACGCAAGCTAGGCATTCCGCGCGAGAAGGAGTTGGCGGGCAAGGGGGTCGTCTACTGCTCGACGTGCGACGGTCCACTCTACAAGGATCTGCCGATCGCTATCGTGGGAGCCGGAAACTCCGGACTGGAAGCGGCGATCGAAATGAACGGGGTAGCGAAGAAAATCTACTTCATTTCACGGGGCGAGTGGGCGGGTGATCGGATCTTGCAGGACAAGGTAAATGCGATCGAGGGGATCGAGGCGCTCAGGTTTCATGAGGCGATCGAGATCCATGGAAAAGATCGCGTCGAAGGGCTGACCGTGCAGAGTCTCCAGACCGAGAAGAGTCGCCGCCTGGACGTGCAGGGCGTCTTTGTCGAGATCGGCATCTTTCCCAACACCGACTTCGTGCTGGACCTGGTCGAGACGAACGAGCGAGGCGAGATCAAAGTCGACCGCCACGGGAGGACGGGAATGCGAGGTTGCTTCGCGGCTGGCGACGCGACCGACATCCATGACAAGCAGATCGTCATTGCCGCCGGCCAAGGAGCAAGCGCCGCACTGGGGGCATTCGAGTACCTGGCGAAGCAGGTTTGAGCTGAACGCGAGCGGCGTTCTTCAAATCCCTAGCGTCTGGCGTTGAGCGACCAGTCGTAGTCGAGGTACCGGATGGTCGGGCTGTGGCCTGCAGCGAGGTCCGTGGCGAGGTCATCATCGTATCGCGCGGCGTACTCGAGAACGGACCCAGCGACCTGCTCGAAGTCCCCCGCGTACCACTGATAGACAGCCGTAAGCTCGATGGTCGCGTTGCCACGCTCGTAGCGTAGCCATCGCTCGTTGCGATGTGTGAAACGGGTCTGATCCTCGAGCTGCTGTTCGAGCCGGTCCCCGGTGTAGGCCTCGGAGCGAAGGGGTGGGCATCCGATGGAGGCGCAGACCAGTGCGAAGTGGATCCGCGGCTCCCGAAAGTTGGGCCGAACGAGCTCGTGCTCGATCTGGTTGAGGCTGTAGGTCTCGCTAGCCAGCACCCAACGTTCCCCGTCCCAGCGTTCTTTGGCGGGAATGTCTCGAATTGACTCGACAGGGAAGTGGTCGAGAATCAGCCGTAGCGTAAAGGCGTTGTAAGCGTTGATCAGGAGCGCCAGGTGCTCGTCCCGTCCGAGATTGTCGAGCGTCACGGTGGCAAGACTGTCGATATAGGCATCGAGCGTGGCACCGTGCTCGGCGAGGCCGGCGTAGTCGACGAAGCCGTCGGAATCGACGTGGTCGGCGACGAGCTGGTCGTAACTGGAGTGATCGAAGGCCTCACCGCCCCGGGCGGCGGCGTAGGTCTCCGCTAACTCCACCCGCGGTGGCCCGAACAGACGCACCAGCAGAGTCTCCAACCCGCCACTGCGCCAGAAACTCATACCGAGAACCAGCAGTAAGGCGATCGCTAGCAGCGCAATGACTGTCAACTTTCCCATTGTCTCTCCACTGCCTCGCGCAGGATGCGAATGCCCGGTATGATTGCGAGTGTGACCTCGACCCTCGGCACGCTGGCCAACTCGAGGACCGCCATATGCGCTTTGCGCTCTTCTCGCGTAATGGATTCCGATGCGTGCAACGCTCTGAGGCACGCGAGGCCCACCTCGGCAACATCGGACAGAGCCTTCGATACCGACGTGACCTCGGTCAGGAGCGGCGACCGAGCAACCGCGCTCGTGAGGCGTTCGGGACTGTCAACCCACGCCTTCATTTCCGCCTCGAGTTCGCGGCACATCGCACCATGAGAAGGGTCGGCCATGAAGGCCGCCACCCTTGCCGCGAACGCGCGTGGCGTTTCCCCATCGGGCACGGCGGCGTCCACCAGACGATTGAGCGGTGTACTTGTCGTGTATTGAGTAAGCAACTTCCATCGCGCCTCCAGGGTGATCGGTTCCACCACGTCGGCCAAGATCTGTACAGCAGTACTCGATGAACCCCCGGCCAGCTCCTTCTGCATCTGTCGAGGGCCGGTTTTGTGCGTGAGCCCGATGGCGTCGAGCCGGCGGCTCACCGCTGGAAGCCTGCGGTAGAGATCATCAACATCGCGAAGCTCGCGTGGCGACCACAGCCGCTCGGCCACCGCGGCCGTCCTGGGCCACAGGCGTGAATCAACATTGTCCGCCGTCGCGAACTCCGTCCACATCGAGGCCTCCGCGCCCAGAATGAGATCGCGCTGTTCGTCGGTTGCGTCGGACACGTCGCCGTCAAAGGGGTCTTTGAGGTAATGGTAGGATGCGGGCAGCATCGCATCCATGTAGTACTCGGAGGATGCAATGGCGCGATTGCCACGTCGGATTGCCTGCGCCACCCATTGTTGCCCTCGAACCGACTGTGCCACGACGCTCAGGTCGAGACCGGGACCGATCAGCGGATCCCACCCTATCGTTTGGCGTCCGTGATCGTGGAGAAAGCTCTGGATTCTGTTGTGAAAATCCACCAGTAGATCACGAGGGCCTTCGAGACTGTGTTCTCGCATATACGCGCGAATGGCTGCATTCGACCGCCAATGCTCCGGATCAACCTCATCGCCGCCGAGGTGGATGAATCGGCCTGGGAACAGCGAGATCATCTCCGACAGGAATTCGAGAACGAACTCGATCGTACCATTCCGCGTGGGATCCATGGTCGCCTTATGGCCACCGAATTGTCGCGAGACGGTATACGGTCCGGGTGCGCTGGCCAGCTCGGGATAGCCGACGAACCAACTCGTGGTGTGGCCGGGCATGTCGAACTCAGGGGACGACGCGTATACCCCGATCCCACGCGTGCTCGACGATGCCGCGAATCTCTTCCTGCGTGTAGTACTTCCCGTCCGAGCCCAACTGATGCAGCCGTGGGAATCGACGGCTCTCGATGCGAAAGCCCTGATCGTTGGTTAGGTGCCAGTGAAACACATTGAGCTTCACGGCGGCCATGGCGTCCAGGTTGCGCTTGATGACTTCGGGAGGGATCCAATGTCTGACGGCATCGATGAGTAACCCGCGCCAGGCGAACCGAGGCCGATCCTCGATTCGCACAACAGGCACCTGATAGCCGTCGGGAGAGGAAACGATGAGTTGCACTAGCGTCTGAAGGCCGTGCAACGCGCCGTGAGTCTTACGGGCCTCCAGAAGCACACCGTCCGGCGACACGGTTAACGCGTAGGACTCGTCGTCCGGGGTGCCAGGCGCAGCGTCCGAGCTTTCTTCAACCATCACAGCGACGCGAGGCCGCTGGGTTTTCTCCGAAGCCAGCGGCCTCGACTCGGTTAGCTGCCGGACGACATGTGCGAAGCGCTTGGCGGCACGTTCGAGGCGCGGCTCCCGAACGCCGGTGAGCGCCACCCGGAATTCGTTGTCGAGTCTGAGATAGCCGTCGCCAAGCGTCACGTCGCTGGGCAGTGGCAGGAGAGTGCACTCAGAGAACACCTTCATTTGAGGGCACATTTCACAGTCACCGCTTCCAGGTCATTCGTCATGACCGGGCGTCAGGGTACAGGCGGACGAGGTGACGTGCTGGGACACCCAGGGTGAAGAGGCCCTGAACGATGATCCACTGCAGAAGCGCAGCTGTCCGGGCCGAAGCGAAGCGCCGGGCGCTGACTTCGACATGCACGTCTGTGACGTAGGCCGTCCGGCCGTGGCGCTCTAGACGGCGGACGAGGTCGAAGTCCTCCATGATTGGCATCGGTGCGAACCCCCCTAGCGCTTCGTAGGTGTCCCTCCGCACGAAGATTGCAGAGTCGCCATAGTAGATCCGAAGCCGACGCCGGCGCAGATCATTGGCCCAGGAAAAAAGGCGAGCGGACAGGGATTCGGGCACGAATCGCAAGAGGAAGTTTCCTCCATGCAGCTCGCTGTCCGACAGAGCCGCAGCGATTGATCGTCGAGCGCGCTCGGGGAGCCTCGCGTCAGCGTGCAGAAACAACAGCACATCGCCGGTCGCAGCCCGAGCGCCCGCATCAAGCTGTGGCCCCCTGCCCTTTTCGGCGAGGATGACGCGCGCGCCAGCCGCCCGAGCGATGTCCGCCGTGCTGTCGGTGCTCCCACCGTCCGCCACGATCACCTCATCGCCAATGCGCCGAGCGGCTTCGACCGCCTCCGCGATCAAGTCGGCTTCGCACCAGGTGGGAATGATGACGGACAGCTTCATGAACAGGGCTCGGACTCGTCGCTGCACGCAGCCTGCCAAAGAACCCGGGATCTGCCAACGTTCCTCTCGCAAGGTCCCCCAATCGCCCATGGCCGAGGTCGGGGACGAGCCTATCCCTTGCAACGGCCCCCCGCGCAACCTAGGGATCGGCTCTGGAGGTGACCCATGGCCGATTCTCGCGTTGCCATCGTTGCGGGTGCGCGCACTCCGTTCGCCAAAGCGGGCACCGTGCTCAAGGAACACTCCGCCCTCGATCTTGCGCGCCACGCCGTGGACGGCCTGCTCGATAAGCACGGCTTCGCTCCGTCCACGGTCGACGAGATGGTGTACGGCATCGTCGTGCTCGACCCGCGCCGGCCCCAGTTCGCTCGCGAGGTCGCTTTCAGAAGTCGACTGCCTTCGAGGATGCCGGCGTGGACAGTAACGGATAACTGCATTACCGGCACCACGGCGATGATGGCGATCGCGGATTCGATTCGTGCCGGTCGCGCGGAGATCGGAATCGCCGGTGGCGTCGAGTCCATGTCGAACCCAGCCGTGCTGTTTTCCCCTGCAGCGAGTCGCGTCTTCGTAGACCTTTCCAATGCGCGCACGCTCAAAGACCGCATCCAGATCTTGTCTTCGCTTCGACCGCGAGACCTCAAGCCGAACGCACCCAGCGTCGTCGAGCCTTCCACTGGACTCTCGATGGGGGAGCACACCGAGCTCACCGTCAAAGAATGGCATATCGCCCGCGAGCCCCAAGACGAGCTCACCCTCGCAAGCCACAAGAACGCGGCCACTGCGACCGATGACGGCCGACTCAAAGCGGAGATCGTCCCGCTCGACGGAATCGA
>PVMK01125735.1_pt1 | contig 12417 bp, 5 predicted proteins | sample 1853481 | NCBI WGS metagenome assembly PVMK01 (sample SAMN08533507, study PRJNA380276) | Marine sediment metagenome, whole genome shotgun sequencing project.
TTTGTCGAGGTGTAGTCCGACCGGAGGTTCTTGGCCATTATAAGCCACCAGCACAGCATAGCCTTCTTGCTGCAATTTGATCGAAAATCATTAATGAGAGCGACTATCTTAAGGCGCTTAGGCTACACCGTTTCGCGCCGCTTAGTATCACAACTGAACACGCATTGGCAGTTGAGAATCTGCTGCTCCATCACAAGGACCCTTTTGTTGGTACATAGGCCCAATAATCAGAGGATGTGCGGACCAGCTGGCCGTTGGGACTGTTCTGAAAAGCTTTGATGTCCATTTTGAGTGCTACTATCGATGATGATAACAACTATTCGCGCTATTATCATTTTGTACCAAAAACGATAATAAGGATACCGTCATTTATCGAATTGAAGAATCAGAACAGACCCCAGTATTTCCCATCGCTCCCATAATCCCGATTTTTGGCAACAAAAAAGCCTGACCCATGGTGTTACCAGATGGTCATGGAGTCTAGAAAGAGCTGTACCAGGTCAGTAGCCCCGGCTGGTCGTGGCGACAATTTCGTGACGCGATGCTGGGGCAACGTGCCTTGCACGAGATGTTCCACATCTTCGATTCCATAGCCCACCGCCCTCAGTCCATTAGGCATGCCTGTGCGGCGCATTAGATCGATAATAGCCTCCGCCAGAAGTTCGCCAGCGTGTTCAGGGCGCGCCTCCGAGATGTCAACACCCATCAAGCTGGCAGCATAGAGATGGCGTTCTGGATCGGCAGGTGCCGTGAAACGGAACACCGCTGGGGCGTTGAGAATGACTGACATGCCGTGGGGGATGAGCGGGTGGTCGGCCGGGTAACCGTCGACGACAAAGTCACGCGCCATCCCTGATACAGGATAGGACATACCATGGGGCAAGTGGACTCCGGCGTTGCCGAAACCGATCCCGGCAAAGGCCGCGGCCAGTAACATTTGCCCGCGTGCTTCGTCGTCAGACGGGTCCTCAATGGCCCGTATGAGGTTTTGGGAAACCACCTGTATCGCTTTGGCCGCCCAGATGTCGCTCAGCGGATTGGCGCCCTGGTAGGCCGGGCGCAGACCCGGATGCGCAGGCGCAGGCCGGCGACCATAGGGCAACGCGGTCAGCGATTCTAAGGCATGGCTCAGGACATCAAGCCCAGTACAGGCCGCCACCATCCGCGGCAGGGTGCGTGTGTTGTCCGGATCCACTATCCCGATCAATGGACGTAAGGCTCGGTGAGCGATACCCGTCTTGGCATGCATTTCCAGAAAATCAAATATCGCCACGCCGGTGGTCTCACTACCCGTGCCCGCCGTTGTTGGAACTGCAATCAAGGGTTTTAGCCGACCGGGCACCGGACGACCTTCGCCGATGGGTGGGTTGACGTAAGCCAGGAAGTCGGCCGGGTAGGTGGCGTAAAGGTTGGCGACTTTGGCTGTGTCCATACTGGAACCACCACCAACGGCCACGTAGCCATCAAAACGGCCTGTGGCAGCGAATTGTATGGCGGTCTCTAACGAGGCATCGGTCGGTTCTACATGTGCTTGGTCAAACAGGACGGCGTCTATGTCTACCCTTTTCAAGGACTCCAACGCAATGGCGACCGTCTCGCTATCGGCCATGCGTGGGTCGGTCACTACCATGACCCGTCGTGCGTCTAGCTGACCCATGTCGTGTCCCACCTCCCTCGTAGCACCAGGTCCGTATTTGATGCTAGAAGAATCCATGGTAAAGATCGTCTCAAACGTCATTTTCAACTCCGTGTCTCAACAACGAGCTATTGTGGTTACTTCCCAGAAACGTACGTGAATATACACTTAGATGGATCAGACTAGAGGGCGTGATGAGACAAACGCGGTGTATTAAGTGAACCCCTAAGTTTGGAGTGCGTTTGCATGTGAATCTGTTCGATACCCCAAAGATGTGCGCCAAAACCTCTCTTAGTTCTAGCTACTGATTTATCCCACCGTTTTTGACGTCATACAACCAAGTAAACTACTGACAGATTCGATTTCTGTAAGGAGATAGAAACGATCAACAAGATCTTTTATATCTTCACTTGAATTGTTTGGCATTTTTTTTAGCGGACCTGTTGACCTTGATTTCAGGTGTTATTGAGCCATTAACTGCCTGGCAATATCCCGGAACTGCTCTGTCATGGGGTGGCCTGGGTAGTGTAGGGCAAAGATGCCGCCGCTGGCCAGATTCATCATTTTCTCGCTGTGCGGCAGTACTGCGCTCACCTTGCACTCGTAGGTTTGCTCTACCCGCGCTCTGACTTCAGAAGCATTAAAAGCCGGTGGGGTCTTGTTGACGATTAACATCAGGCGCGGCACATCCAGCGAACGGGCGACTTCCACGGTCACACCAGTCCCTTCATAGTCCTGCTGGTCGGGACGCATGATGATAGCCAGCGAGTGAGAAATGGCGATAGAGAAGAGCGTTTCCTCGTTTAGACCCGGGTGGGTATCGATCATGAGAACGTCGAGCGACAACTCTCGAATAAGGTTGCGGAAGCCTTCGGTTAGCAAACTCACGTCATACCCTTCACGGAGAATGTTGACGATCTCGTCGGCCCGTACACTGGAGGGAATAAGGTAAAGTTTGCCGGAAGTGCCGCCCTCGATGATTGAGGTCACATCATGAGCTGCCTGGCCAATTTCACAGCGCCCCCATAAATAATCGTTCAGCGAATAATCGATGGATGAACCGGACATTCCGAAAAGAATGTGAATGCCAGGCGATTGGATATCCGTGTCGATAACGCCAACGCGCTGTCCCTGACTCGCCAAAACAGCGGCAATATTGGCGGTCGTATTTGATTTACCTGTTCCGCCCCTGAATGAATGAATGCTTATGATCTGTGACATGTACTGTACTCCTTGGCGATTAAACCATCCTAACGGCAATTTACCTTTTAGTCATCTACGTTTTCCAGTTTATCCCTGAGGTCGTCAGCCTGGTCCCGTAGTTGTTTGAAATAGTCGCTTCCGACTATTTTTTTTACCTGTTGAGTTTGTTTGGCTTTGTCAACCTCGATGCGAAGTTCGGCAACTTGTTTCTTCAGGCGCCGCTCCCGTATTTGGAATTCGCGGGCCATGCGCTGGAATAGGCGAGTTAGCTGCCCCAGGGCATCGGTCCGGCTGGCGACAGCAGATATCGAATCCGGGTCAAAAGTATCATTTTCCAAGGCCGCGGCCGCATCGGTAAGCAGATCGACCTGGCGCAGGTACTCCACTTCCCGATCACGGAACCGTTTTTTCTCCAGACAAGCATCGACCCGGGCCTTAAAGAAAACGGGGTCGAAGGTCTTTGGTAAATAATCTTCGGCGCCCATCTGAATGCCCTTAACAATGCTCTCCATCTCTTGCATGGAGGAGATCACCAATACGGGGATGTCTCGCAACCGGCGATCGCCCTTCATCCGCTCCAACACTTCGTAGCCATCCATCACCGGCATAACAATGTCGAGCAAGACCAGGTCGAACGGGCTTGCGTTAAGCATCTCCATGGCTTCAAGACCATCCGCGGCCGTCTCCACCTCATGGCCCTCTTTCTTCACGGCAAATGACATTTTCAAGCGGTTGGTTTTGTGGTCGTCGACGATCAGAATGCGTCCAGGGAAGGTTTCCATTACAGTTGTCCTTACTAATCAGATAACTGGATTTTCGGCCGCGAGCGATGCCACTCTTCCAGAGCAAAAAACCACTGCTGGATATCGCCGGTCAGGTGCGGTGCAGCATCATTAATAGTCTCTATCAACTCCGTCAGCAAAGCAGGATGGCGGCCGATTAATGCAGCCACAGTTTCCATGCTGATTGGTGTACCGTCACGCTCCCAGTCGACTGTCTCGATGTCGTCCTTGGGGTCTGGATCTGCCTTTTCTGGGCCTTCACGGCGGCTATCGGATCCGCGACCGGCATCGGGCGATGGCCCGCCCTTAGCGGCTAACAGAGCGCCCCTGACCCGATCATATTCGGTGGCAATCTGCTCTACCAGCAGGGCAGTACCATCCAGACGACCATCCCGACCAAGATCCTCGAGCTGTTGGTTTAATTGGGCAAACTCCGTTGCCCCAAAATCATTGCCGCTCGATTTAAGGGTGTGGGCGGTTAGCCTGAGGGCGGTGCTATCACTGTTATCCAGGGCTTCGCGCATTCTGGATAACAAGGGAGGCGCCTCTTCCAGGAAACTGTCGATCAACTCTTCCAGCAGCCCCCATTCTCCGCCGACAACTTCCAACAACATGTCGAGGGCCGCCTGATCGAGCACATCATAAGCCGATGAAGATACGCTTGTTGGCTCGCTTCCGCTTGCGCTGACCGTCTGCTTTTCCACCAGGGACGCATCTTGCCATCCTGGTTTGCTATTCTCTAAGGCCCCGATCAACGATTCAACCCGGATTGGCTTACTGACATAGTCGTTCATGCCGGCCGCCAGGCAAAGTTCTCTGTCACCCTGCATGGCATTGGCGGTCAGGGCGATGATGTACGGTTCCCGCGGATTGGACAACAGTTTGCGAATTTGACGGGTGGCCTGCAAACCATCCATTTCAGGCATTTGACTGTCCATCAGCACAACGTCATAGGTTTGGCGTTGCACTGCTTCCATCGCCTCCAGGCCATTCGCGGCCACATCCGCTCGATAGCCAAGCTTCTTGAGAATCATGAGAGCCAATTTTTGATTGGTCACATGGTCTTCGGCAAGCAAAATCCGCAACGGTAGGCGTTGGGCCATCTTGGCGTCAAATAGTTTCTTCTCCACCGCTTGCTCTGCAGAAATGCGAACAAGCCCGCCCTGAAAAACATCTGTCAAGGTATTAAAAAGCTGCGATGGCTTTAGCGGTTTACTCAAGAATGCTGCGAGGTCTAGCGCCTCATACCTGGGATCATCCGTTATTTCTTTGGCTCCCAGAGAAGTTAGCAGCACCAGTGGCAAGGTCTGGGCATCGTGTTTGCGCCGGATCTCGGCTGCCAGCGCCAAACCATCCATCTCCGGCATTCTCATATCTAGTAAAGCAACATCGAAGTGCTCTCCATCGCTAATCCATTCCAGGGCCTCGGCCGGCGAACCTGTGTCCCGGGGCGCCATGTCCCAAGATTGGGTCTGTAAGCGAAGAATACGCCGGTTGGTGGGATTGTCGTCGACGATCAGCACGCGTTTACCCTGGAGCTGCGGTTGAGTCTCGCTAAGATAGCGCTGCCTGGAGCTTGTGGTTGCGACGACTTGGATAGTGAAAAAGAAGGTTGTTCCGACTCCCACTTTACTTTCCACCCACATCTCGCCTTTCATCAGCTCGCTGAGTCGCTGGCTGATAATCAGTCCCAAACCGGTGCCTCCGAAACGCCGCGACGTCGAAGCGTCCACCTGGCTGCAGGATTCGAATAGCCGGTCCATCCGGTCCTCCGGGATACCGATGCCTGTATCCCGGACGGCAAACTTCAACTCGTAGAGGCCGTGATTCTCCTGGTCCGAACGACCGTTTTCGCCTCTCGCTTGAAGCGCCTTGCTCTCAATGGTGTCTGGTACGCGATTTGACGCCTCGCCCAGACGCTTGCCGCTGACAATGAGGGCGACCTCGCCTTCTTCGGTAAATTTGAGGGCGTTGTTAAGCAAGTTAATGATAATTTGCCTCAGCCGGGTAATGTCCCCTATGATCGCCTCGGGCGTCCCCGGTTCGTAAACGTAAGACAAATCCAGGCCCTTATCGGCCGCGATGGTTGCCAGCAGGTCCAGGGCGCTCTCCAAGCAGTCGCGCAGGTCAAAAGGCAACTCTTCCAGTTCAATCTTGTCGGCCTCGATCTTGGAGAAGTCGAGAATGTCGTTAATGATATTCAGCAGGGCATCGCTGCTAGTGCGGACGGTGTGGGTGTAGTCGCGCTGCTCAGGCGTCAGATTAGTATCCAGGAGCAGGCTAGTCATACCGATAATCCCATTCATCGGCGTTCGAATCTCATGGCTCATCGTCGCCAGGAAGTTGCTCTTGGCTTCGTTGGCCGAGTCGGCCGCTACTTTTGCCTCTTCCATCTTCTCAAACAGGCGGGCGTTTTCAAGGGCGATGGCTGCCTGGTTAGCGAAAGTTTGAGCCAGGTTCGCTTCCTCCTGACCATAGGTGCCGACCTGCCGGCCGTCCAGGGTAATGTAGCCGATTAGCTCGCCGCGGATAATCATGGGCACGCCCATCCAACTTCTGTTGTCGCTGGTGTTGCCCCAACCTTCAAATCGCGGATCGACTTCCGTGTCATGTATGGTTAGCGGCTTCCCGGTCTGTCTGATCTCCGAGGTCAGGGCATCGTCATTGGGGTACTCACGCCCGACGACTTCTTCGTTATCTGGAAAACCACGACCGGCGACGGCAAGCTGCCTATCCGCCTTGAACAGGAATATGCAAGAACTATTAGAGCTGACAACCTGGTCAAGTTGGATCAGGATATTCTCCAGCACATCTTCTAGGGCCAGGGCGGAAGTCAATTCCTCCGTAGCGAGCCGGAGCGTCTCTGCTATTTCACGTTGCTCATGCTCCCCTTTTAGAAGTTTCGCATTTTCGATGGCAATGGCAGCCTGGGCGGCAAAGGCCATAGCCGAGCGGGTATGGCCTTCGGTATAAAAATTGGGCTCTTGCTTATCAAGCGTAATAATCCCGATAAGGCGATCGCCATAGAGCAAAGGCACACCCAGCCAAGAGCTTACCTCCAATTCGCCATGAGGCCCTTGCCGGAATCCGGCGTATTCAGCCGACGCATTGTCTAGAATAACAGGCCGCCGTGATCGCACCACTTGTTGGTTCGGCTGGTCGGCCGAGTCTAATTCGAAGGTCAGGCCGACCATCTCTTCCAGGTCTGAAAAGCCAACCCCGCCAATAATCTCTAGTTGGTCGCCCTTAAGTTCCTGTACTGAGGCGCTGTCATAAGGAACAACATTTTGCAGTTCCTTGAGAATAAGCTCAAAAACCTGCTGCATATCGAGCGTGGTGCTGAGGGCACGGGTGGCAGCCTGTAGCCGCTCCGCCTCCTCACGAGCCGTCTGTTCGGTTTCAAACAGCCGGGCGTTGTCCAGGGCTATGGACGCCAGTTGGGCGAAACGACTTAACAGTTCAACTTCTTCATCTTCAAATACCCGACCGGCCTGCTCATCGTAAGCCATACCAAGAACCCCTACAACACGGGTCCGTTTATCCTCTTCAGCTTCGCCATGAGTAAGCGGCACACCCATCAAGGCCTGAATTTCGACATCATAGTTCAAGCCCAGAGCACGCCCTTCCCAGGTACGGTAATCGGTGACGATCAGTGGCTGCCCCTTTAGCCAAACTTGTCCCGAGAGTCCTTCTCCCCGACTGATACGAAAGCCAACTGTTCCACTAAAGGCGCCCAAACCAACCTGGCGAACCAGGGCAGCCTCGCCGGCCTCGCCCTCGACAAAATCAAAGGGTTCGACGAGATAGAGGAAGCCGTGAGGCGTGTCCAGCAGTTCGGCCGCCCTTGCAAGAAGTGTTTCCAGAAGTTCTTTCAAGTTTAGTCGGCTGATCAGCCCCAGGGTTGTGTCATGAAGGGCAGCAAGATAGGCATTTTGCCTTTGCAGGGCTTTTTCCTCCTTTTTACGCTCGGTGATGTCAGAGGCAACGCCAATCAAGGCAATTGGCTTCCCTTCTTCATCGCGAACGACTGAGGATGAAAGCGCTATGGGGAACTCGCTACCGTCCTTGCGGAGGTTGAAAAGTTCTCCTTGCCAACCGCCTTGAAGTGTCGCCGGCAGAATCTCTTGCCCGACTTCCACAGGGTTATTAGGCGAGCGAATAATGTCGATGGGCTTACCAACCAACTCGCCTTCTTCAAAGCCGTAAGTGTCACAAAAGGCTCTGTTGACGAAGAGGACAATATCCTCCATATCGGTAATGCTTACGCATTCTGAAATGCTCCTTAGGGCATGGATCGCCAGGTCCAATTGTTGTACAGCCTCTATTGTGTTCACAACCACTTCTTGTGGCTGTTTGACAGCCGCAATAGAATCCGTCGAGGATGCCTGGGAGCGAATACCGGGTGTGCCCTGGCTGGACTTTGCGTGTTTCTTTTTCGCTTTGTTGTTTTGGCTCATGTTCTGCTTCTCCAGCGGCAGTGCACCTAGAGTTTTTGTAATGTGATTTTTAATTGACACGCCTCGGCGTTTAGCGGCACGATAGCCTGGTCATCTGCGGTGGTCAGATCCAATTCCTGCTGAGCCTTTTCCGTGGCAACGACGGCTAGCGCCGGCAGGGCTCTGGCTTCTCCTTCGGACGTTAGCTGATGAACCCATACTTTTAGCTCTCGCGCCTTTGAACTGGGCAGCTCGAGCGACAAGGAATTCAGCTTGGAAAATGTTATGAGCCCAGAATTGGCTTCTCCCATCTCATGCCGGCCGTCGTCGTAGGTCAGGTCCACTTCGGCCCGTGCCACTTCGCCACCATCAACAACTGCTAGGAGCGATTGACCATCATCTCGCCGATCATCTCGCAATTCGACCACCATCCGAGATGCAAAGGCTTGCTTGCGCAGCATATTGAGGGTCAGGCCTATAACCAGCAAGCCGACGAGGATGCCTGTGACTTTTGCGGCCGGACTTTGCCAGATGACCAAACCGTGGAAGAGGAGGATAAATAGATACAGTAAAAAAATAGCGATTACAACGAACCGATTTCCCAGGAATCGGTAGACGATGCCCGGAACAAGCTCTCCCTTACGCCGGCTAGCCACCAGCAATAACACCGGGATGATACCAATCATGAGCGAGTCGACTACAACACCCAGGAAGCCCAGGATACCGGAAAATGAACCTGAACCGGTAATGGACATCCAGAGAGCAATGGCGAACACTACAATAACGGGGCTTAGCGACACCAGGAAGGTTCCAAGGCGGCCGAGAGAGTTGGCCCGCTGAGTGCTGAGCCGTTCCCTGGCCAGATTAAAAAGGGCGATCGAAAAGTGGATCAGACCCAGGCCCATACCGAGCACGACGAATATAGCGCCCAGCAGACCCACAGGTTGTCCAAGCTGATCGCTCAAGGGTACCAGGGCTGTTCCGGTCTCAGCAACTAAATCTTGAGGCGGCACCGCTCCATTCACAGCAACGACCCAGAAGATGTTTATCAAACCGGCGGCGGCGATACCGGCTGGGTGTCCTCTGACGAGCGCTCGCCCGGTGGGATCCCGCTCCAAGATCATCTTGCCGAAGACGGCGACCATCATATGAGCCGAAAACAAGCCCATGATTACGCCGATGATGCTGCTGTAGAGGGCAGGGTTGAATGGTTCGCCGTTCAGAAGAGGTAGATTTGTGTAGGTCAGGTAGTCGAGGTTCAGTTTGCCCAGAGCTAGAAGGCCAATGATGAAGAGTAAGACGGTGTTGATGATAACGATAACAAAGGTGAAAGCCACGGTTACGTTCAGCGAGCCCCGGGTGAGGAAATATAATCCAACCCCAAAAAGCACAAATAACCACACTTCGGCCGATATCGGGGTGGAACCTTCCAGAGTAGAGGAAATGCCCAGATAGAAGATGAGCAGCAGACCGAAGGAGAAAGCGGTGAGCACTACGGTCAACAAGACCGAACTGGCCTGTCCCAGATAATCGCCCACAACCCGGCCGATGAAATCATTGCCGTAGCGAATTCCTCCGCTTCGAGTCACAGACTCGGCCATGGCCGCAATCGTTACCATGCTGACCAGGCAGAAAATGACTATCAGGATAATACTGGGAATGGCGCCAATGCTGGCCGCGGCAATAGGGATGGCCAGGGTCACTCCTCCGATAACAAGGGTGAACATGAAGGCCATCCAGGTAGGCGGCAGCGAATCCAGTCGCTTGGCTAACGTTGTCCATTGCCACCGTAAGCGGTCCGCCAGGGTGGTTTTAGGGACAGCCTGTATTGCCAGCGGCGTGTCATAGATCTGGGTGTAGGTTGACTTAACTTCATCGGTTTCCAGCCCCAGGGCCGCGCGGATACCCGGCGCATTGGGAAACGAACACGTGTAACGGGTGCTTAATAGGTGGGCCAGCATGGCCCGCACTTTAGGATTTTCGGGGACCAGGACAGCCCAATAAGCGGCATAACGTTCGATGTCTTGAATAGATGGTTGGATCTCGCGGTCCCGGCCCATGGCGATAGACTCAAGATAAGCCTGGCTGCGTGAAGCATCGGCCGTTTCGGTGAGACCGTAGCCGGCCGGGACAAATGCCTGGGTCACCAGGTGCGCGGTCCTGTTCTCGATCAAGACCATGGTGGTATTGGCCTGCCTGGTTGGCCGGCCGCCGAGTCCACTCAAGACCTCATCTCGAGATATCAACTTTTTATTGGCCATTTTTTACCTCTCCTCGCCGGCTTGCCAGGCCTCAGCGCCAACCTATCGGCGACATGCTTCTTCGCAGACGACGTCATTACAGACGGCGGTCGTTGCAGGCATCGATCAAGGCCTGAACCACCCCGTTACCATCTCCTGCGGGCAACCGCACTCTGATAGTGCTCTCGTTACCTTCGGGCTGTGGACCCAAATCGAGCGGGTAAAGAAGCCGAATAGGTAGCGCTGCTTCCTCACGCCAATGGTTAATTGCCAGTAACTCCACATTATTGCCATCAGCCCAGGTGGCCAAGGCATAAGGAGTCTTGAATTGAACGCCCTGTTCTGGCGTCCGGCCGATCTTTTCAATTGCTGCTTCCAAAGCCCAGTAATAGGCCTGTGGTAATTCTCCTGGCGCATCATCGAAATGGAGCACCCGGCCGTCTACGATTGGCGGCCGTGACACCATGGTATAGCGCTCAACAAAGCCGTGGGACTGACCCCGAAAATACGTGAAATCATCTGCCTCAATTCGGCTGATGATGGATTCTGATAGCCTCACCCAGCCTTCGATATCATGGATCGAGCGACCGGCTTGATCATAAACACACTTCAACAATCCCTGGACTAAGGCCTCTTGTTCTGAGGAAACACCAACTGTTGATTGGGTGGGATCACGCGTGCCGAGGGCAGCAATCCCCCCCCATATCAGGTCGCTTGGCCGGACATCGCTGCCCCAAAAGTAGGCCCAGTCGGCGCCCAAAAACGTCTCTACGCCAAGCTTCAGGAGCTCGGGCAGGCGTGACCAATTGGCCTCATGTCTATTCAAGAGGGTGACCGAGGCCCCGTTAGAGCGCCACTGGCTTACTCTTTTCACGAGATCGTCTGTGACGGTAGAGTCGGGCCGGTCGCCTATGACCACGAGAAGACCATAATCCTGTGACCGGCTATCAGCCAGCGCATTCCGCCATAGCCAGCTCGAACCATCGGCCGTATCTGGATAACATAGCATCTCCACCTGCCAGCCAGCACTCTTGAGGTTTCGACGGCTGATGGCTGCCATAATCAAACTGTGGCAGTCAAAAGGATACGCCATTAGTGCCTTAGGACGTGCCGGGGCGTTTGTCTCGGTTGACCCTTCTTTCCGGGAAAGCCCGCCCAGCTTGGTATCATTCGACACGGTTACCTGCTCGACTGTCCAGGGCAAGGGCGTGCCCTCCAGCTCATTGACCAACATGTTGAATTGCATATTTTCTTGTAATTCTCGGCTGGCAAAAACCTGCAAATTGACCGATGGATTACACTGAATGCGCAAACCTGAGATTTCCTCGAGGCTGGTCCAGAAGGGCATTGCGGTTGGATAGAAGAATTCCAGGACCCGGGAAAAGCGGTCGCCGTAATCTGAGCGCCTGTAGTCTATGTCCATAGCATCAGCCACACGCAGGATCGAGGCCAGCAACCCGGTTCGCACCATTTCGTCTTGTAACTGATCGACCCGCTCTGGATCATATTCCTTGCGATGCCAGCGACATAAAAGACCGACAAGCTCGGCCTCTCTGGTACTGAACGGCAGTTCGCCCGAGGCTGTCAACCGTTGGACCGTCTCCTGGCTTATGATGTGATGGGTATCACGATCGATCACGTTGCCAACATCGTGGAACAGGGAAGCAGCTCGCAATAGATGCTGCTCACTCTGGTTAAGACCGACCACATAGCCCAGTTGCGTCGCGAAAGACTTAACTCGCAAGACGTGGTTAGGTCCATGATCGGCAAATTCGCTCAACTTGGCCCTGGCGAACTGCAGAATGGGCACGGCCGTCGTCAGGGTGGCGATTTCTTGGACCGAATAGAGGCGGTTGGTCGCCAGAAGAGCCGGCCAGAGACGAGCCGGTAACGTGCGGCGGCGGGTGCGGCCGAGTCTGGCGTCGGCGATTCCATTGGGTGAGAACTGGACGGTTCCAGTCGCCGCCATTTCGTCCAGCGTTTGCCGGATTTCATCCGGATCCACAGCAAGCGCCGCTGCCAGAGTATCGGCATCAGCAGGACCTTCGCGCGACAAATGCACGACAATTTTTCGCTGAAGCGATGGTAGTGCAAGCAGGTTTATTGGGCTATTTGAACTC
>PVMK01180179.1_pt1 | contig 12410 bp, 11 predicted proteins | sample 1853481 | NCBI WGS metagenome assembly PVMK01 (sample SAMN08533507, study PRJNA380276) | Marine sediment metagenome, whole genome shotgun sequencing project.
CGCAAAGCTGCTAAAGACATAAAGGTGCAATATGTCGGTAAACAATCCAGTGCCGCTCTCTTTCTTCACATCAGGTTTTACAGCAATTTTTTCTTTTTCCATTAATCTAATGCTTTCTTATTTTTAATTATTTTACAACGAAGGTTCTCGTATTGATCTTCCGGAGGGTTTTAGCTGGTAAAGCCGTTGTCAACGGCCTGTTTTATTTATCCATACATGTCATTAAAAACAAAGAGTCGGTGAGGGCGAATACAGGCTTCGCCCCTTATATTCTTAACCTTTAACTCTCAGCATATACAAAATCCGTTTACTCTCTTTTACGTCATGCGCTTTCACTATGTCAAAGTACTCGCTGAACGCGGCTTCAAAGCCTTCCTTCGTGTAGCTCGGGAAGATGTCCTCGCGCGTTGCCAGGAGGCGCTGCACCTGTGAGTCGTCTTTTGGCACCCACTCGATAATCAGCGAATCGCAGAGCTTGCTGAAGTACGCCGCCAAATTGCCAAGCGGCACATTGTTCGATATCGCGAGGTGGTGGATCAGCGCAAACGCCATAAGCGTTCCGCACGGTCCCCGGTTTGTTAGAGACATTCGCTCCGAGTTGTCCCAGCCAATGTCCGGGCTCGGATTCGTCGCATCGAAAAGAAGCGGCAGGATATACTGCTCTTTATTATTCCGGACAGCGCGGTAATTCTTTTCGATAGCCGTCGGGTCAATATCGAACGAGATTGTGTTGATCCCCTTGTCGCTCGCCATGCGGCTGAAAGTACCGTCGTTTGCACCAAAATCCCAAACCTGTTTAGGGGCTAGTTCGTCGAGCATCTTAGACACTGCGGCCTTCTTGTCATTATGACCAGCCTCAGAGTAATTTGTGTCGTTGTAGTAGTCTCCCCACTCAGTGCCGCCCTCCTTCCATATGAGCCCCTTCGTTGCACTATCCAAAGAGTCGATAAAGCCAAGCAGCGCTGATTTACTAAACTTTCTCTTAGTGCCCTTTGCAACTGCCTTGTCCGCGTAGTGCTTCTTGCTCTTCGCATGGAGATGGATGTGGATGAGTAGCTTGAAATTAAATTTCGTCTTAAATGGCAGAACCTTGGAGGCAAGATCAAGCGGAATTCCGTCGAGGTAAAGGCTGAGTGCCTTGTTATAATTCGGATCAATGTACTTCATCAGCGCGAGAGTCGCCAGAAAGTGCTCGCAGTACTGCTTGTACGCCACCCACGGCTCGCCCTCCTCGTACTTCTCAAAAGAAAGCGTGTCGATAAAAATTGGCCTGCCCCGGAGAAACTGGACGTTGTATGCGCTCGAGTCCTTCAGCGACATACCGTGTTCCAGTGCGAGTTTCTGGATGCGAATTGTGAGAAGCGCCGCATCTTTGAGCTGGCTGAAGCACCACTCGTAAGGGTACGAGATAAACGGCACAAGTTCGGGCTGTATGATCTTGTATGCGTCGTCAGTGACACGCTTGTCGAGCAAGACTTCCTCGTGCGAGACAATATAGCCCTTGTCCACGAGTTTCTTGTAGAGACCGGAACTCATCAGGAGATCGTAGTCGTCCTTGTATTTTTTGTTGACCTGGCGATAAAGCACACTGTCCTTTTTAAACAGAAAACCGCTCGGGTCACGGAACGAGCCCGGCACGACACCACTACTTTTCTGCTGTGTCATCTTTTCCCTTCCCCTTAAAAAACATTTTTATGCTCGTCCAGTAGTGCTTTATCGCGAAAAAGCCGGCTGCAGCCGTTCCTATGATGATCTGCAGCATGTAACTGCCGGTGCCCGGATCAAGATACGCAAACGCATCCTTCACTACAATAAATGTAAACAACACTGATAACGGTAAAATTCTTCTCATCATCATTATTCTCCTACAAAAAAATTTCGACAACTTTATTATTGAAACACAATCGAATCCTTTCAATACTTTTTCCAACAAAAAGCAAGTTTTGTAAAATAGTCCTTGCGATTATATGTCAGTACACAGATACTATCTTTTAACATATTAAGTTTCGTTGACAATCGGTTTCAATCTCTTTATGTGGCAGAGACCCGTTGAACAAGAGACATATTACCGCTGCATACAAAACCATTTTTTTAGTACATAAATTTAACAACAAAACGCTCTTTTTGCAAAGATTATTTTCCCCAAACACCTTGCCATTGAAAATGGTTAAGACCAAAATTTAAAAGAATTCTGTCGTTTTGTTTTCGATACCACAAAGATTAAAAAATGCTTGTAAAAAAATTAAATATGCGGAATATTTATCTAAAGTTATTAGCATGCAACATATTTGACAGGTAGAACCAGCAAGAAGTTATGTTAATTTTGAAAGAAAGATATGCTTAAACGATATGCGGTGTCTGTGTCATTGTTGCGGTCAATTTGCGATGTCTGCATTATTGCCTGGATTTGGCTTTGCGTTTTCTATGTTAGATTTTATTCGGGAATATTTGACACAGCTAAGGGAATACCAGATTTTGAAAGACATTTGCTATTGACCTTGCCTATCATTCTTATTTGCTACTTGAGCTGTCTTTTCTTGGGTCTTTATAAGCCGAAGCGAACACAGAGCATGTTTCTGCAGCTCCTGGATATTTTTAAAGCCAGTATCTTCAGCGGCCTGTTCATGCTAACGTTTTTTTACTACCTTCAGGATGTGCCTTATTCAAGGAAGCTATTGACTCTATTTGTGATTATGTTATTTGCAGGTTTGATTTTTTCACATATATTTACAATGCTAGTACTGCGAAGATTAAGAGCAAAAGGGTACAACCTGCGTTATTATGCGATAATAGGGGTTAGCCAGAAGGCTCAACAGCTCGTACGTGATATTGAGCAAATGGGATGGCTGGGCTTGAAATGTGTTTGTTTTGTAGATAACAATCCGGATCTTATTGGCACCAAATTGAGGGGAATCCCAGTTTACGGTTCTACTGAGGAACTAACCAAATTAGTTGAAGCTGAAAAGATAGATGAAGTTTATCTTGCTTTAAGCGGGGAAGAAGCACAAAAAACATATCCTGTTCTCAAAAACCTTCAGTCTACAGGTACAACCATACGCATTATACCCGATTGGGGCAATCTGACCTCGATAAGCGATGCAACAGCAGTAAACATAGGCTCCCAGCTTCTATTTTCTGCTGCTGATTCTCCATTAGATGGTGCCAATATTATATTAAAAGAAATTTTTGATCGTCTCATCGCTCTAATATTATTGATCATATTCATGCCCCCAATGACGCTGATAGCTGCTTTGATTAAGTTAACCAGCAAAGGGCCGGTGTTTTATAAGCAGCTGCGAGTGGGGATGGACCAAAAAAGAGTTTATGATTTATAAATTCCGCACCATGCAGCAGATGCGGAAAAAGAAAGCGGGCCACAATGGGCTAAGAACAACGATTCCAGACGTACTAAGATTGGAGCCTTGCTGCGAAGCACAAGTCTCGACGAACTTCCACAGCTTATCAATGTAATTAAAGGTCAAATGAGCCTGGTGGGTCCGAGGCCGGAACGTCCAGTCTTTACAAAACAGTTTTCCGAGAAATATACAAAATATATGTTTAGACACAAGGTTAAAGCCGGCATAACCGGCTGGGCACAAATAAATGGATATCGCGGCAATACATCTCTCAGGAAAAGATTAGTATATGACCTGTATTACGTTAGAAACTGGTCTTGGAAACTTGATATGTGGATTTTACTGAAGACACCACTCCATGTTTTAAAAGGAGAAAATGCGTATTGAAAAAAGCTGTTGCGCAATCGGATAAAAGCAGAGATTTGCTTAATGTGTCCATATTGCTGATGCTGGCTTCATGTATCGGTATATATCTTATTGTTACAACAGCTTTGATTTCAAAAGATGGAGTAACTTTCATAAAGTATGGCCAACAGATAGAAGCTGACCCTGTTAAAACAATGGTGAATGAATATCAACACCCCGGATATCCATTGTTAATTCTATCAGCGCATAAAGTGACGGGTTTCCTGCACAAAAACACATCAATACTGAGTTGGGTTTACTGTGCGCAAAGCGTCACTTTGATATTCAGGCTGCTTGCTATAGTCGTTCTGTATTTCATAGCCAAACAGCTGTTCGGGGCCAGGATGAGCTTTTGGGCAGTATTTATTCTTATATTATTGCCTAAACCGGCTGAATATGGCAGCGATGCCCTTAGTGATTGGCCGAATTTGTTTTTCTTATTAACAGGCTTGTTATTGCTGTTAAGAGGGGCAGCAAACAAAAAATGGCGGCTGTTTAGTTTTGCCGGCCTTGCCGCAGGCACGGGATATCTTATTCGGCCTGAGAGTGCCCAATTGGTTGTGTTAGGCAGTCTGTGGCTTGGATTGCAATTACTGTTACCAAAAGAACATACTATGGATAAAGGCAAAGCACTGCCCGCATTAGCGTTACTGCTTGCAGGGTTTCTGACTATAGCCGGACCATACATGTATCTAAAAGGAGCAGTATTTCCCAAAAAAAAGGGTCCACCCCAGGTTCGCAACAACCGAAAATTCCTGCAAAGAACAATCTGACTGTATCAGAAGCAAAACCGACATCGCAATTTACACCATTGAATATTACAAAGGCTTTTGGTAAACTTATTGCGGGTATTAGTGAGACTTTAATGTGGTTTTTTGTGCCGGCCCTGTTAATAGGGATGTATAAGAGGCTCAAGGTACAAAGATGGTATGAACCTGAAAAATTTTTCATAGTTGCTATTATAGTTTTAAACATCCCTGTAATGATATGGTTGTATTGCAAGTATGGCTATATGAGTGATAGACATATCTTGCCCTTACTGATACTTCCAATTCTCTATGTACCTGTGGGTTTACAGGAAATAGCAATCTGGTTTCAGAAGCGGTTTTCCACAAAAGTTAAATCCTCTGCCGCCATAAATTTCAATGAACAATTTTGCTTTCTGGTATTAATTCTAATTGGTGCCTCTATATGCACCCCAAAATTACTCAGGCCAATTCGTTTTGAAAAGCAGGGTTTCAGAGCAGCGGCACAATGGATTAAAGACAATACTGATAGTAACGCGATAATAGCTGTACCTGACAAACGAATAAGTTTTTATGCCGGACGAAAAGAATTATTTTACGAAAATGAACATATTCCAAAAAGAGCTGAGTATATTGTTAAAATATTCAAAAAAAAGACCGACAAATTAACTCCGGCAAATCCGTCAGACAAGTTAGTGTACGAATATATTGATAAAAGAAGAAGAGTTGCTAACACAGCCATATATAGAAGGTTGTAAGCAGGATATTTCTGTCCATTTTGTCATCAAAAACGCGTGATGGAGTACAGAGAGTGGCTCTGCTGCGGGGTTATAAATAAGCCCACACACTGTCACACTATTTTCTGTATCCAAAAAATACTGCGGCGCTATTTACTTTATGAAAACAAATTGATCCAAAGCTTAGTCACTGTGTCTGTGAAACCCTGAAGGAATTATTTTGGAATAAGTCTTTCAAAGAAATCCATTCAAAAATTACTTATGATTATGGTAACAATTTAGCGAGATAAATATTTAACATTATTATCGCTAATGTGAACTTTCGAATAGCCTGAAATGTCAAGATTATCAGGAGTACTCTTGACTCAATCAGTTCTATAACCACCCCCATATCATATTGTGATAAGAGACAATTGACTTTCTTTTGAAATCAGTATATTTTTAAAACTTATGAAAATTTTGATATATATTAGCATTTAATCTCCATGACACTTAAAGAGTATATTGACCCAGAGTTTAAAAAACTTCTAAACATCACAAATGAGATTGAAGTTGATAATAGAAAAATTGACAAGGCTGTTTTTGCGGGTTTATGGAACAGAGCTGACCCCTGGGTTGAAACGCCGAATTTTAATTTTAGGCGTAGCACATCAAAAGAAAGCTGGAGTGGTGTAACAAGAATTCAACTTAAAGAACACAATTTCTTTCTTAAAAAACAGCAGGATTACTTTGCATATTCTATAAAACCACCTTTTAAAAGAATGCTTTTTCAAAGAGAGTTTGAAAATATAAAATTATTTAAGTCTTTAAAAATTCCCAGTTTAGATCCTGTTTATTTTGGCATTAGAAAAAGTGGGCGCCATACCCAGGCAATACTTGTAACCAAATCCCTTGATAATTATATTTCACTAACTGAAGCAAAAAAACAATACTTGGACTTGCCTGGACCAAAGCAATATAAAATAAAAAGAGCTGCAATTGCAAGTGTTGCAGAATTGGTAAAAAAAGCGCATCTGTCAGGATTAATGCATAATCACCTTTATCTTAAACATATCTATATTGACAAAAACTTTTGTAAAACTGGGGAAAAACCATCCCATGAGCCTGTTTCCAGATTTATTGACTTTGACGGGGCAAGAAAGGCAAGTTATTATAGCAAAAAACAACTGCGGGATCTGGCCACACTTAATAGACGATCGCCTACATTTAATCTCAAGGATAAAATATATTTCCTGCTAAAATATCTTGATAAAACGAGCTGTGACAAAGATGTAAGAAAATTGATTAAAAGAATTAAAAAAATCAGTAAATAATTTTGCAATGTTCAAAAGATTTTTATTTTTTAACTATATTATTGACATATCAGCAACTGTGAAGTACATAAATAAGTCCAAACACACACTTAAACTTAAAATGCCGGACGAAAAGAATTATTTTACGAAAATGAAAATATTCCAAAAAGAGCTGAGTATATTGTAAAATTTTCCAAAAAAAAGACCTCCAAATGGACACCGACAAACCCGTCAGACAAGTTAGTGTATGAACATATTGATAAAAGGAGAAGAGTTGCTAACACAGCCATATTCAGAAGGTAATAATCAGGACATTTCCTCAGGCAGAAAGAATTATATCTACCTGACATTAGTGATGGCAATAACAGATTTTAAGGTAAAATACGACAACTCTGCCTTAGGATACCTGTGGAGCCTGGTTAAGCCGTTGCTGATGTTTGGTACATTATACCTGGTGTTTTCGGTATTTGTACGATGGGATGTTGAAAACTACAAACTGCATTTACTTTTAGGTATTATCCTCTGGAATTTTTTTGCAGAAGTAACTCTAAACAGTATGTTATTACTGGAAAGCAAGGCGTCAATTATTAAGAAAATCAACTTTCCGCGATGGATCGTTGTAATAGCTTCTTCCTTAACCTCTCTTCTGACCCTGCTTTTGAATATTGTTGTATTCTTTTTCTTTTTTATCTTCTCTGACCCCCCTTTTAGTTCGTCTGCATTGCTGTTAGGCCTTTATCTTATCGAGCTATATTTTCTCTCTGTTGGTATCGCACTATTATTATGTGCGCTGTACCCGAAATTCAGGGACATTCACCATCTCTGGGAAGTCTTTGCCCAGCTTGGTTTTTGGGTTACGCCGATTATCTATCCAATTTCAATAGTGCCCCAAAAGTATCATACATTAATATTTTTAAACCCCATGGCCAGAATTATTCAAGGCTCCCGCCAGGCAATAATCGGTCCGCCAGGCGATTTTACTGGCTTTACAAGTCATCTACTTATAATCTCTGTGGCCGCTGTTTTATTTTTGGCGGGCTTAACATTATTTAATAAATTATCGCCTTCTTTTGCTGAGGATTTATGATAACCATCGAACATGTAAATAAAGTGTTTCAACTGCCTCACGAAAGAAAAACAACGTTGAGACAGAGGTTCGTAAGTGTTTTTCAAAAGAACACCTATGAGAGATTTTACGCTCTACGTGATATAAATCTTAATGTTGAGCAGGGAGAATTTGTAGGCATTATCGGAAAAAATGGTTCCGGCAAATCAACCCTGTTGAAAATTATAGCAAGTGTTTTGAAACCAACCTCCGGCAGAATATCAATAAATGCAAACGTCGCGCCCTTTCTTGAATTAGGCGTTGGTTTCCAGGGCGATTCAACCGTCAAAGACAATATCTTCCTTTATGGCGCTTTGCTGGGAATGGGCCAAAAGGAAATAGCTGCTAAATATGACTGGATAATAAGTTTTTCCGGGCTTGAAAGATTTGTTGATGCCAAACTCAAAAACCTGTCCTCCGGCATGCAGGTACGGCTGGGTTTTTCGATAACCGTTATTGTCGAAAGCCCAATACTGCTGGTGGATGAGGTTCTTGCTGTTGGCGATATTAATTTTAATAAAAAGTGCTATGATTCTTTTAAGAGCTTCAAAAAAAACGGTCGAACAATTGTATTTGTCAGCCATGATTTGAATGCCATCGAAAGATTTTGCGATAGGGTCATTTTATTGGAAGAAGGCTCTGTACGTACTGAAGGAAATCCTAAAGATGTATTAGCTACATATAGAAACTCTTAACAATTGGGTTCTCAACATTTTTTTAAAAACGGTTTATCAAGAACCATGCAATTAATAATTGACAGACATAAATCAATCGTCAATAAATCGCCACAAATCTCCCGCAGCGAGTCAGTATTGCCCAACTGACAAAACATCATCGCCATGAACTAAACCCAGCAGCAAAACACTTGCTGAAACAAACTGCCGGCCTTTATCATATTTCTATCTCCGAGTTATGGAGTTTGTTTTTTAAGCAAAAACAATATACACTATTCCGGAGATACGCATAATTCATTTTTCAAATATTTATCCTGGACAAATGTGATACAGCATATGACCGAAGAACTTCATATGAACTTGGAAACAGCAGATATTCAGAACTTAGATGATAAAGCAGGTAATAGATTTACAGTGGTTGTCTGGAAAATTAAACGCATAAACCCATAAATATTCTCAATAATCGTGATCAAAATAAAAAATAAATTTACGTATATGGTGACTTTCCCCCGCGCATTGGTCTGGATTTTTTTTGGAACTCACCGACGAAAATTTTCAAAGATATGGGCTACATATAAATATGGGGGTATCAGACTATGCTGGCATCGTGCAGTAGAAAAATTTGGCCACCAGCAAAAATATAAACACGAAGAAAACCAGCTTTCACAGGCCCAAAGTAATTATATACTCTCACTACTTCCAAACACACCGATATTTTTCAATCATAGTGCCGGTCTATAAGGTTGATAAAAAATGGCTGAATAAATGCATCTATTCCGTTATTGACCAGCACTACAAAAACTGGGAGCTTATATTAGTTGATGATGCTTCTGGCTCACAAGAGCTAACCGAACTAATGCACTCCATGGCCTTAAAAGATGATCGAATCCGGACATATGAGTTGAAAAATAATTCCGGTATAGCTGTCGTCACCAACTTCGGCATACAACAAGCCAGAGGCAAATTTATTGGTTTTCTTGATCACGACGACGAAATAACACCTGATGCGCTAACCTGGATTACCTGGTCTTTGAACAAAAATCCGGAGGCTTTGTGGTTATATTCTGATGAAGATTTCATCACAACAACAGGCCAGTGCCACAGCCCGCATTTTAAGCCGGATTTTTCCCCTGAACTTCTTTTATCTAATATGTTCACCTGCCATTTTAGCGTATATGCAGCGCATATTCTCAATGAAGCCGGCGGCATAAGAGAAGGATTTGATGGTTCTCAAGACCATGATTTAGCTTTGAGAATTTCAGAGATTATTCCAAAGGAAAAAATTATCCATATCCCCAGAGTCTTATATCATTGGCGAGAGTTGCCAGATTCAACATCTATTGGTATCACGGCAAAACCCAAGGCTCCTTTTGCTGGTAGAAAAGCAGTAGCTGAAGCATTACAACGTCGCAAGATAAATGGAAAAATAACTTCTTATAAACTTCGTGCTACGATATACCAGGTTGAGTTTGACCCATCTGAATTCCCAAAGGTAAGTGTTATAATACCAACTAAAAACTCGATTTCCCCTTGTTAAGAAGTGTATTGACTCTGTGCGAAAATTTACAGAGTACCCCAATTATGAAATAATAATTATCAATAACGCTTCAGATGATCCAGAGTTCTTAAAATATTTAGAAATCGAACAGTCTGAAAATAAAGTTAAAGTTGTTCACTATGATAAGCCCTTTAATCATTCTGAAATGAACAATATCGCAGCAGCTTCTGTTAACTCCGAATTTGTTCTTTTCATGAATAATGACATTGAAATCATTTCAGAAAAATGGTTAGAACAGTTAGTGGGTGCTGCACAACTGGACAAATCCATTGCAGTTGTCGGAGGGTTACTTTTATACCCTAATAACCTGGTACAGCATGGAGGTATAATTTTGGGTTTGGGCGGTACAGCAGGACATTCCCACAAATACACTGATAATGGTCTTCCAGGATATCTTGGTCGACTTCATACTCTCCAGGAAATGTCAGGCATTACTGCTGCGCTGGCACTTATACGACGTTCGAGTTTTACCAATGTCAATGGTTTTGATAGTAGCCGCTATCCAACATCATATAATGATGTCGACTTGTGTATTCGTCTTCGGAAAAACGGTTTCCGATGTATTTACAATCCTATGGTAAGGGCTATTCATTATGAAACAAAGACACGCGCAATAGACCCGAAAGAGATGCTGAAATAGACAAAGACTTGTGGATGATTACTCTGAGATACTTAATAATGATCCTTTTTACAATCCCAATTTGGCCCTCAATAACGAAGAATTTATCGGCTTCAGACGATTTCCAGTCGAAGATCAGATCCCGGAATTAGCTAATCTTCCAGAGGAATTATCGTGACTGAACCGCTCTCAGATAATAACACACTATCTGTTATAATACCCACCTGCAACGCTGGTCAACGTTTCACAGAACTGCTGGATGGCCTGAAAAATCAGACCTTAAAACCTGCTCAAATCATTGTGGTTGATTCTGAATCCACCGACGAAACAGCGGAACTTGCCAGTAACCGAAACTGCGAAGTGATCAAAATTAACCGTGCTGATTTTGATCACGGCACTACAAGAAACTTAGCAATATCCAAAGTCTCGAGTGAATTCGCGGTAGTTCTCACCCAGGATGCAATCCCCGCTGACGAGCATATGATCGCCGAACTGATCAAACCCTTGCAAGCCGACTCGAACATAGCCATATGCTATGGCCGTCAGCTACCCAGACTAAATGCCGCTCCCTTAGAACGCTTTACACGGGAATTTAACTATCCCGTAGAGTCCATATTAAAAACCAGGAATGATATTGAAACTCTCGGTCTCAAAACCTTTTTCTGTTCCAATTCATGCTCGGCTATTCGTTGCTCTATTTTTAATAAATTGGGAGGATTTAAAGACAACGTCATTGTAAATGAAGATATGCTTTTCGCCGCCAAAGCGATTCATCAGGGTTACTCAGTTTATTACTCTGCCGCGGCAAAAGTATATCACAGCCACCCTTATACCTTACCCCAGACATTCAGACGCTACCTTAACATCGGAAGATTCTTTGCCGACAACAAATGGCTTCTCAAGCAAACAGGTCTTAGACGTTATGGCGGAGGCATGATGAAAGCCGGCGTTAAAACATTCTGGGAAAAAAGGATATCGCATTATATAGTGGCTTTGTTCATCGAATTTGCATTAAAAGCCCTCGCTTACAAATTTGGCTGGTATTATCAGCTGTTTTTTCACAAAAATCATAAACAACCTGATTGAAGATCTGACACTTTATAGAATAAAAAATATAACTATTGTTATCGACTACTACGGGTCCAAATATTTTAAAAAACATGATAATTAGAAGAAAATAACCATTGAATTCAGAATCAAGATGAAGGAAAATGTCTACTTGGGGCTTATTTAACTGAATATGTCTTTAATTTTTACCACTTACATCCCTGTGAATTGCTAGTTTGAAAAATGTTTTGAGCAGTTTTGAAGAGACTGTATGATTTTTGACAATAAATTTTTTAAATTAATGGAGAAGAAATGAAAAAAGCATTAATTACAGGAATTACCGGTCAGGATGGGTCGTATCTATCAGAACTTCTGCTTGACAAGGGATATGAAGTACACGGCGTCATCCGCCGGGCAAGCTCATTTAACACAAATCGAATTGACCATCTCTACAAAGATCAGCACGAGACCGGAGTGAAGATGTTTCTGCACTACGGCGACCTGACCGACTCGAGCAACCTGAATCGGCTGATTGAAAAAATCCATCCCTGTGAAATTTATAACCTCGGCGCGCAGTCTCACGTACAGGTCTCTTTCGAGGTGCCGGAATATACGGCAGAGGTGGATGGAGTCGGAACACTGCGGCTGCTTGATGCAATTCGCGAAACGGGTGTCGATTGTCGTTTTTACCAGGCATCCACCTCGGAGCTATACGGGAAGGTACTTGAAGTTCCGCAGACCGAAACTACGCCTTTTTATCCGAGATCGCCTTATGGGGTGGCCAAGCAGTATGCCTATTGGATTGTTAAGAATTATCGCGAGGCTTACGGCCTTCACGCCAGCAACGGCATTCTCTTCAACCACGAATCCC
>PVMK01126378.1_pt1 | contig 12409 bp, 12 predicted proteins | sample 1853481 | NCBI WGS metagenome assembly PVMK01 (sample SAMN08533507, study PRJNA380276) | Marine sediment metagenome, whole genome shotgun sequencing project.
GTCATAAGAATGTCCGCTAACGCGTTTTCTTCGTGTTCTTTGGACATGTTCTTATCGGCACCTGTCCGCGAAACCGTTCGAGAATCATCTAGATCAGGTGAATCGCCAGATGTTCGATTCCCACCGCCTCCACTGATAAGCATCCGAGATCATTTCGCTTTGATCTCGGGTGGCAAACGGGACCAAACTTTGTTGGGGCAAGGCCTCGCGCGAGTGACCCTGCGCTGCGCGAATCTCTGCTCATTTGGCGAGGCCCTTGTCGTCGAACACGCCCTCGAAAAGCACGGTGCTCAAGTATCGCTCGCCGGAGTCGGGCAGCACCACCACGAATGTCTTGCCTCGATGCTCGCGACGCTTGGCCAGACGCGCGGCCACGGCCACCGCTGCACCGCACGAAATGCCTGACAAAATGCCCTCTTCTCGCGTCAAGCGACGGGTGTAGGCAATGGCTTCGTCGTTGGTGACTTGCTCGATGAGGTCAACCACCGATAGGTCGAGTACGTCGGGCACGAAGCCCGCGCCGATACCCTGAATCTTGTGAGGGCCGGGCTTGAGCGCTTGCCCTGCGCGTTTTTGCGTGAGCACAGGACTGTCCGCTGGTTCTACGGCCACCGACAAGATGGACTTTTGCCGGGTGTTCTTAATGTACCGCGACACGCCCGTGATGGTGCCGCCGGTGCCAACTCCCGAGATCAAGATGTCGATGGCGCCTGCTGTGTCGTCCCAGATTTCCGGGCCGGTGGTGGTCTCGTGAATCGCCGGATTCGCTGGGTTCTTGAACTGCTGAAGCAGCACGTAGTGCGCAGGGTCGCTGGCCGCGATCTCTTCGGCTTTGGCGATTGCGCCGCCCATACCTTTGGGGCCTTCGGTGAGCACTAGCTTGGCACCAAAGGCCGTGAGCAGCTTGCGCCGCTCGACGCTCATGGTTTCAGGCATGGTGAGCGTAAGTGGATAACCGCGTGCGGCGGCCACAAATGCGAGCGCGATGCCCGTGTTGCCACTTGTGGGCTCTACGATTTCTTTCCCGGGCCCAAGCAAACCGCGCTCTTCTGCGTCCCACACCATCGCGGCCCCAATGCGGCACTTGACCGAGTACGCTGGGTTGCGCCCCTCGATCTTTGCGAGCACCGTCGCAGGAGCGCCGTCGGTGATGCGATTGAGCCGCACGAGCGGGGTGCGGCCAATTGAGAGGGCGTTGTCTTTGAACCAATGGGTTTCGGCAGTAGACATCGTGATCCTGTCGCGGTGAATTTTACTTGCGAGTGTGCATGGAAAACCTAGTGGCGAGCCTCCGAAACCTGACCCGAAGCGCGTGGGGAATTGAGGGCATCGCAGGCAAGCTGCCCAGCTTATATCACGGCGGCGGACCACGCTGTGGAGGTACAGACACCCGGTCCGGAGCATGTGGCTTGTCACTCTAGGTCAACAGTCACTTCGGCGATGCTGCCGAGACCCATCTGTCGAATCCGCGCCGCGTTCCCCGTGGCAGAATCCGTACTGCGAGCGCGTGATTGGGACCCTTCGGCGGGACTGCCTCGACCACGTCATCGTGGTCGGAGAGCAGCACCTGCGGCGCATCCTGCGGAAGTACCTCGAGTACTATCACGGTCCCGGACCCACCTCGCGCTCGACAAGGACGCCCCGGAGCTCCGCAAGCCCGAGTCGCCTGATGGGGGGAAGGTTATCGCCCTCCCGATGGTCGGCGGACTGCATCATCGCTACACGCGACGCGCAGCCTGAGCGAACGTCTCGGCCTCGCGTGACGTCTGCGCGCACTGCGCGGAACCAAGGCGGATGCCGCAAAGCGACTCGCGCATGTCGAGCCGTCGGCAACCCACGTGAGGGTCCGAGTTCTGTCCGCTGGGTCACCCTCGCGATCGTCGCGGCTCACATCTCGCAACGGACAGCGTTTTGAGGAACGACAACCGCGGTCATCGTCACGCGAAGTCGATACCAGAGATGGAACGACGATCTCCTCGCTTCGGGAGCCACGTCCATCCTAGACGAGGAGACCGGGGTTGGCCTTCAGGTGGCATACGAGCTTCAAAGGGCTCTGGACGCAACGGAGTCCGGACAGTCATGACGACAGGTGCAACAAGCAAAGCCCCGGCACGATGTTGCACAGATCGTGTTACGGTAAGCAGGTGGTAAATCATGCGTCGAAGTAAACCCATGAAGAGCATCCTCGTTGCGTACAACGGCTTCGTTCACAAGGAGCGCCTTCCCGCACAGGTCGCTTCCTTGGCAAAAGAGCACCGGGCGCTACTCCACATCGTTAACGTTGTCCCCGACCTTCCGAAGCCCCCATGGCGCTCTCCGACGATCTCTGCGGAGGAGCTCCAGAAGTCCCTCGTCAAAGAACGACATCGCGCGCTCGGGAAGCTGGCGGAACGAGCACGAACGCAGGGCATCAGGGTGAAGCCCAAGATTCGGGTGGGCGTCGCCCACGTCGAGTTGATCCGAGAGGCCTTGGTCACCAGATCCGACCTCGTTGTCGCAATAGATGCCCCTCGGCGTCGCGACCGTACCCGCGGGTTCGGTAGCACGACGATGAAGCTGCTTCGCAATTGCCCCTGCCCGGTGTGGGTGATTCGTTCGCCTGCCAAGCGAAAGCGACGTCGAATCATGGCAGCCGTCGACTTGGGAGCAGAGGGGGACGAGGCAAACCTGCCCAACGATCGCATCATCGAGCTGGCTACCGTGCTCGCCAGAGACAAGGGCTCAACCGTGTATGTCTTTCACGCGTGGTCGCTTTGGGGCGAGGCATATCTTAGGGGTCGAGCGGGGGTGCCGGAGAGGGAGATCCAGAAGCTGCTTGTTGAAACCAAGCAGACTCAGGTTGGCCGCATGGGCAAGCTTCTTGCCGACCACGCGCCAGACAACATCGATCTCCGTATCATGGTGGAGAGGGGCCAACCGAGAGACCTCATCCCGGCAGCCGTGGAGAAGCACAAGATCGACGTCCTGGTGATGGGAACGGTTTCTCGGACAGGCCTTCCTGGGGTGCTGATAGGAAACACGGCCGAAAAGATCTTCAAGCAGCTGAGCTGCTCCGTGATAACCGTCAAACCGGAAGGTTTCGTGAGCCCGGTCGTGGAGGAGGAAGCCGAGTAGCCAGGTACCAAATCGAAAGCGTCAGCGCGGCGCTCCCTGCTTCAAGTTGAGAGAGCGAAAGTGAGCACAATAGGTAGTTTCGCGAAATTCGGGTGCTGGGGGAGCCTATGACCACGAGTACGCGGGCCGTAGCGGTTGCGCTAGTTGTGAATTGCGCAACCGGGACCGCGAAGGCGGCGGCGTTCCTGCTCACCGGTTCGACCGCGATCATGGCCGAACTGCTACACTCCGTGGCCGACATCACGACCCAGGTGTTCTTGGTCGTGGGAATCGTTGATTCGCGACGCAAGCCCGACCATGACTATCCGTATGGCTTCGGCCGCTCTCGATACATATGGGCGCTGCTGTCCGCAGCGGGCGTGCTGTTCGTCGGGAGCGGTGTGTCGGTTGTCCGTGGGGCGCAGCAACTCTGGACGCCCGAACCTCTCAATCATCTAGGATGGGGATTCATCATACTGCTCGTGTCGCTGTTCGCGGAAAGCGTATCGCTTGCCTTCGGACTGTCGGCCGTGCGGAGCTCGGCCAAGAGAACGGACCGGTCCGTGTGGCAGTACCTGCGAAGCGGGCCCGACCCGATGGGCGTTGCAGTGGTGCTCGAAGATGCCTCTGCCGTGCTCGGCGTGGGGATCGCCCTAGGGGGACTCGGGTTGGCTCAGGTGACAGGAAACCCGGCCTGGGACGGCGCCAGCTCAATCGGCATTGGGGTGCTGCTTGGGGTGTCGGCGATCTTCCTCATCAATCGAAACCGTCGCCTTCTTCTTGGCCCCACTCCTCCGTCGGAGGCGGTCGACCGCATGGTAGCGGTGCTCCGGCGCAGCCCTGTCGTCGGTCAGATCCACGACGTGAAGGTCTCACAACTCGGAGCCGATGAAGTACGCTTCAAAGCCGAGGTCGCCTTCGACGGTCGCGAGCTTGCGCGGCGGCTGCTGACCGCAAAGGATCTGGAAGCGACATGGTCCACCCTGAACGGACCCCAGGCCCTCGAGCGCCTGCTGATCGAGTTTGGCGCTGAGGTTACCGACGCGATTGGCGACGAGGTCGATCGGATCGAGGAACGTCTCACCGAGGAGGCCCCAGAGGTCCGTCATGTCGATCTGGAGCCAGATTAACCTGGGGTCCAGGAACCGCTCGAAGATCTCGGTATCGGGGAGCTTGGTGAGGAGGCGGAACGCGGACGCGGTGCTCCATGAGCCAAAGGAACCACTCTCTTTCCTGACCGCCGTGCAGTGACGTAAGTTTTGGGCGGTGTACCCGGTGATGTGCAAACGGGGGTTTGGCCATATCGAAGGCGTTTGTAGCGGCTTCTATGGAAGGAAGGTGGGCGCAACCCAGTGCGAGCGGTGCGGGGGATCCGACGCGTTGATCCTTCCTACTGGCGCGAGATCGTAATACAAGATGTCGACAAGGGAGACTTGAGGCCATGCAGATGAAACAGATCCTCGTCGCAACCGATTTCTCGGAACAGTCCGACTCGGCAATCCGTCACGGCGTGAATATCGCCTGTTCCACCGAGGCCGGCCTGCGAATCGTGCACGTCGTCGAGACACCTGCGGATGAGGAGGGACTAGAGTCCGCACAGCCCGCCGTGCAGCATTGGCATATCGATGACGAGGCGCGAGTCGCAAGCGAAGTCGAGGCGTGCGCGGCCGAGGGTATCGATATCGCGCAAGAGATCGTCGATGCCCCGTCCACGGCAGAAGGACTCCAATCGGTCGTCGACACCCACGGTGCGGACTTGACCATCGTGGGCGGCACGGGGTTGTCCGGGATCAAACAGGAGTTGCTCGGCAGCACCGCCCAGAAAGTTCTACGCACCGTGCAGACGCACGTCCTGGTGGCCCGGGGCGAGACTCCTCCTGCCGCAGGCTACGAGCAAGTTCTCATCCCGACCGATTTCTCCGTACCTGCCGAGAAAGCTCTGCAGCTTGCCGTGATGCTGGCAGCGCCGGACGCACAGTTCGACCTCGTTCACTTCTGGCGCGTTCCTGAAGCCACGCGTGCAGATGAGTACTCCCAACTCGTGATCGACACCGTTGGCAACTCTGTGAAGGAGCGCGGCCACAAGCTGCTCGAATCCTTCCAAAAGGAAGCGCCGAACGCCAAATTCTACTCGGTTCAAGCATCCCCCGAGCGCGGCATCGCGCAGAAGCTAGAGGAAGGCGACTATGACCTCGTCGTGGTCGGAAGCTATGGGCGCTCCAACCTGAGGCGTTGGCTTCTCGGAAGCGTAGCGGAATACGCCGCCAGGACTTCGCCGTGCGCTGTCGCGGTGGCTAGGCCCGACTGAATCGGTCGTGGAAAGGGAATCAGATGCCCATGTCGTAAAGGGATCAGTTTCGGGTGTCGCTTGACACGCGTCACCCTGTGCCTCCTCAGAACCCCGTCGACCGCGCAATCGTTGACGTTTCCCCGCTCGGGGTCAAGCTAGCCCACCCCCATGCTTCACTTGGTGTACGCCCTGCGCGCGACCGCCAGCGACCGGCAACACCAGCGCGAATGCCATTGCCTTCATGGCCTAGGCCGAAATGCTCAGTGACCACATAGTGACCAGAGCGCAGGGCAAGCAGGAGGGTTCCAGGGTATCTCAGGGTACGTGAGTAAGAGCGCAGGTGGTGTGCTTACGACCGCGATACGCGGAAAAACCGAGTGTCCGCTTAGGGTTAGCATATCGCAGCGCTTCGGGTTCGATTCCCACCGCCTCCACCACTTAAGACTGTGAAGTTACAGATCCAGTCGGTTTCCGTATCCCTGTTGCGTCCGTAGACATTTGCATGATCCATGTTCGCAACTGCGACACCCCCGTAAGCAAAGATGAAATCGCCCTACGCTGCCCACCGAGCCCGAGCTAGCTCGGACCAGCCGAGTGTGCCAGACACGGAGCCATGCCGCAGGTCCTCCGAAGCCGTCGCAGCTATGACCATCGGATCCGAGAGATCGTCTGCCAAACGGGCAACCCACGGATATTTCAGCACCTTCGCGTCCCGCGTTCCACGACGGCCAGTTGGCTCTCACGCGGATGCCGCAGCGTTGTTTCGCTCGATTGGCACCACGACATCGCGTCGGTATTGGACGAAAACGAAAAGCTCAAGCGCCGTGCCCAGCGGCAGACCGCCATCATTCGGCTTCTGGTTGTGTTGCTCAAACTCGCGGGGTTTCGCCTCGATGAGCAACGTCTCCCAGACGGGACAGCCAAGGCCAAAGTCTTGCGTGCGGTCGACCGCTCTGAAGACGCCCTCGCCCTGAGGTCCGCCTTGCGCCTGGTGCGCCTGTCGCCGGCCCGGTATCACGCTTGGAAGCGAGCCGACAAACGGTGCGAACTCGATGACCGATCAAGCTGCCCACGCTCCTATCCAATGCAACTGACCCCTCACGAGGTCAGCACCATCAAAGAGATGGTCACCGCCTCGGAGCATCGTCACATGCCCCTTCGAACTCTGGCCGTCTACGCCCAGAGAGCCGGCAAGGTGTTTGCGTCGGCCACGACCTGGGCGAAGCTCGTGCGGCAGCGTGGTTGGCGACGACCGCGTCGCCGCGTGTACCCGGAAAAGCCAAAGACCGGCATTCGCGCGACGCATCCAAACGAGTATTGGCATATCGACGTGACGGTCATCAGACTTCTCGATGGCACGAAAGCCTACCTGCATGCCGTCATCGACAATTTCTCCCGCCGGATCTTGTCGTGGCGCCTTTCGGAACGGCTCGATCCCACCACGACGTGTGAGATCCTGACGGAGGCCGACAAGAATCTCGACCGGGCGCCCACTGTCGTCGCCGACTCCGGTGTTGAAAACGTCAACGTCCAGGTCGACCAGCTCATAACCGACGGCTTCGTGCACCGCGGCGTGGATCGAGCAAGCAACAAAGGAAGAAATCGTGTGGACCGGTGCACTCGCCGTCGGCCTCGGACTGATCTTGTGGATCGTGGTCGAGTACCTCCTCATCGACTTCACGTGGCTCCAGGCCGTGTGCGGGCTCCTCGGCGTGGCGATCGCCACCCTTGCCATCCTGCCGTCGGTCCGCCACCACTACGCGGTGCATTAGTCGGAGAGGAGTGCTCAGGTGCAGATCTTCTGGGGAATCGTGGTTGTGGTCCTGTCGCTGCTGTGCTGGGGAGGGCAGACGATCGTGTGGCTCGCGCCGGCAACCGGTGTGAGGCTGGGCCTGTCGGAGGCAGACAACGCCGTGGAGCCCACGTACTGGGCCGACATGCGCGGCGAAGCCGTGTGGGACTTCTTCACGCTGTGGACGCTGGTGGTGGCAGGGGTCCTGCTCATCATCGACAACCCTGCGTGGGCGTGCTTCGGGCTCGTGGGGGGCGGCATGTATGTCTACTTCGCCGGCCGAGCGATATTCACGCGAGCATCGATGCAACGTCGCGGGTTCCGGGTCGGCACCCCGCTAAACCTAAAGCTGGGTTACACCCTTCTCACCATCTGGGGCCTCATGGGATTGATCACAATCGTCGCTGCGGTTGTGGCCCTGCCTACATCATGACCCCGGCCCGTTGCCGACCCTGAAACGAGAGACACGTGGAAGTCACAGCCATCACGTGGATAGTGGCGATAGCGGGCCTTGGTTTGATCGGACTCCTCGCCGCTCTGCAGTTGGTCGCCGTCATCGACCCTCGTGGTGAGTGGACCATCGAGAACGTCTACGGCGGCGACCCCGGCGCAACCGACCCCAAGGCTTACTTTGCGTTCAACCAGGGATACGCGTGGGCGGATGGGTTCTTTTGGGCGCCCCTCCAGATCGCAGGAAGCGTCGGGATGCTCCTCGGGCAGCGATGGGGCTTCCTGCTCGCCCTGGCTGCGTCGGTGCCGTTCTGGTACACCGCAATCACCACGTTCATCTGGGACCGCGACTTGGGATTCCGCCAGAACACGTTCACTTACTGGGCAGTCATCTGGGGGATGTGGCCCGTGTTCGGCGTCCTCGAAGGGATCTACTCTTTCGTCCGGCTACTGGAATAGGACAGAACGAGGACATCGGGACCGGCACGATCGCCATCCGTCTGGCCGCCCGCATTCAGCCTCTACGAAAAGGAGACTGCCTCCTTTCTGTCGTTTGCAAGAAGGGGTACCTTGCCAAAGATGGAGACGACGAGTGACGACCAAGCGGGGCTCGAAAGCACGCAGCCCTTGAACATGGCTTTGGAAAACGCGATTCGCACGCAGCGTTCGATTCGTCGCCTCAAGCGAGACCCCGTGGACGATTCGCTGATTCTTCACTTGCTCGAGCTGGCGACGAAGGCGCCCACCGGCGGAAACCGTCAAAACGCCGAGTTCTTGGTGATCCGGGACCGCGACACCAAGCACAAGCTCGCGCAGCTCAATCGGGCGGCTTGGAGTACGTACGGTCGCGTGTGGAGATTTTTCGCCCGAAACGACGAGAAAACGCTTCGCGCGATGAAGGCAGTCGGTTGGCAGGCCGACCACTACGAAGACGTTCCCGTGGTCATCGTCGCCTGCCTGCGCTGGAGCAGCTACGGCCCGATCGTGAGCGGTGTGCGACCGCCCTTCCCGCCATTTCTTGCCGGCATCTACTATGGGTCGATCTTCCCGGCCGTTCAGAATTTGCTCCTTGGCGCGCGGGCAGCGGGGCTCGGCGCGTCGCTCACAGTCATGCCGCTCTGGAGCGTTTCCCTCGCTCGTCGCGCGCTGGGATTGCCACTCTGGGTGTCGCCGGTGGCCGTCATTCCGCTCGGATGGCCGCGGGGGCGCTATGGCCCGACGACGCGAAAGCCGGTCGGAGACATCGCCCATTTCGATCTCTATGGCAATAGGCCGTATCAGGGCATGACGGCGCCGGTGGACAAAAAAGAGGCCTAACCCCCCGGGGGGAGACCATCGAGTGCCGCCACTTCACCTTCGCGCCCGCGGACGACTCGCTTGCCAACGAGGGGCCCACGGTACTCGGTGACGATGGTGCATTGGCCCTCGTGGCCATCGCGTTCGAAGTAGACCACCACCCAATCGCGTACGCGGCCTAGCTCGTGGGCTCGGTCGGTGTTGGAAAACAACGTGGTGAAGTGCCAGCCGTTTTCGTAGGTGTGGAGGATCGGTAGCCAGGCGGCGCCCTCGGGGTTGTTCCGCCGGGGTGCGATTCGGGGGGAGCTTGCTCGCTTCGACTCTCTCGGTATTGTCGATCGACCCCGAGCAAGAGACCGACATCCGGCCTTGTCTCGGCTGTCTCTGGGGCGCTGACTTGAGCTCCCGCCCGCCGTAGCTCTTCGAACCTGCACGCTCTCCCGCGCGACGACCGTGCGAGCATCGTCGCCAAGATGCGCGCAGAACCTTCCCTCGATAGAGCGGCGGTGAAGGTTGCGTTGTCCAATACCCATCCTCCCGGCAGTCGACGCGTGCGTGGGTCGCTCCTGCTCTTCGATCGCAAGCCGAACTTGCTCACTCACCGCAACCGTGAACTCTGGTGCGATGGTCCGAAGCTCGCTTTCGGCAAGCTCCCGGAACAGGGAGCTGCGTCCCACGCGCTGAGTGGTACAACAGCGGAGCCTCGACGTATGCGAGCCGAGCTTACCGGGAGCTCGAGCGCCACACTTCGTGGCCGGGAGGAGGAGAGGTGACATGGGAGGCAGCGAATCCCCGATCAATCGGTCGTATGAAGCCATCACACCCAGGTTTCACTGGGCGAGCAAGCTCTTCGAGAGCAAGGCGCGAGGCAAGTCTCTGGTGCTCTCGAAGCTGCAGAACGGGTCCAACGTCCTGGTGATTGCGCCGCCGACGGAGTTCTTCCTCCAGACCATCCTCGACGCCAACCCGGATGGTGAGAGCCACCTGCTCTGTCTCTCACAACCCCTGATGGAGAGGGCGCAGCGGGAGCAGCAGGAGCTTCGCATGGGGACCGCCTTCCGGCTGGACCTCGGTGCGGTGAGCGCACTGCCCTATGAGAGCCAGCACTTCGATACGCTGTTCGCGTATTGCTATCTCGACTTCCTCGATGACGACGAGGCCAACGTCGCCGCTACTGAGCTGCACAGGGTCATGAAGGACGGGGGCAGCCTCCTCGCCACCTACCTGGAGGCACCGCGCACCGCCGTGCAGCGAGCGACCGTCGCGCTCGTGACGAGCCACAGGCTCGTGTTTGGTGGGGTGAGAGTGGTCGATGTGGAGCCGGCGCTGCGCGCCGCGCAGTTCTCCGACGTGTCCATCTACCATTGTCCCCAGAAGGGGCTGCCCATCGGTCTCGCCCACGCCATCGCGTGACGACCCGTTTTGGGCTCTTGTTTCGTGCTGCTAGTCAGCCTCACGCGTCCACGACAAGAACTCCGAGGCTTGAATGCGCCAGGCTCTGCTCGAGCCCCGAAGAGATCGATCGTCAGCGGTGGGACTGTTAGCATCGTGAAGGAAGGCGCCCGCCACGTGAAAAAACTCCACGAGTTGCCACGCGAGGAACTGGAACGGATATTCAACGCCGCCCCTTTCGTGACGAGCCTCGGCCTTCGCCTCGTGACTGTCGGTCCGGGGATCTGCGAAACGGAACTCGACGTGGAGCCCCGGCACCTCCAACAGGACGGCTTCGTCCACGCCGGTGTTCAGGCCACCATGGCCGATCACACAGCCGGTGGGGCCGCTGCGACACTGACCGAACCGGGTCACATTGTTCTTACGGTAGAGTTCAAGATCAACCTGCTTCGAGCTGCCAAAGGAGAGCGACTCACGTGCCGCTCCACCGTGCTCAAACCAGGGTCCCGGCTCATAGTCGTGGAGTCCGAAATTCGATGCGAAGATAAAGGAACATCGAAACTGGTATCCAAGACAACCGCATCAATCGCCGTTGTCGGAGTCCACTGAACCCACACGTTGAGATTCATTTCCGAATGTCCGCTATTGGCTCCTTCAGCTCCCGAATTGCTCGGTTCTAGGCTGTTATGTCGACCTTCTCAGGCTCAGGAACGCCCTTCATTTAGCCGCGGCCGAGGCCGGGCTCAGGTTACGGTAGGCGACGGCGATCGAGGGAGTCGGGACATCCACCCGTTCGATGAGCAAGCGAAACTCATCCGCCAAGAGTTGCCACTCTGCCCGCCCCTGCTCCGCGTGGCCGAGCTTGATCGCTGCTGTCTCGGCTTTCACCATGCGGCGCATCAAGAACAGGAGAAGCGACTCGGGCAGCCATTCGAACACGCGGTGATTGCCGGGCACGATGGGTACGCCGTTTGCGCGCAGCACCTGATAGCCCTCGCGCATGGCTCGGAGCATCAAGCGCAGCGCCTCATCGCTGCTCGCCAACTGCTCCGGCTCACCTCCCGCCCGATAGAGCGCGCATACGGTGGGGAGAATCTCCGCCACATGGGTCTTCAGCCACGCGTCCATGTTCGTACACACCGACACGGGAAACCCAGCTTCTTGGAGCGCAGACGCGATCGCGACAATGCGGGCGGACTTGCTGCCGTCGAGCTCACCGATGGTCGTCGGCTGTTCGCGCGCCGACGTGATGACGTAGCGAATGGCGCCACCTCGGGGCACCGCAGCGGCGCCAGGAAAGCCGAGGAGCACGCGGTCGCGACCGATGGCATCGGTGATCGCGCCCGGTCCTGCCGCGTTGTTGCCGAAGAACATCACGCTCGGCGTGCGTTCGTTCGCGGCTAGCACGGGCAGCACCTCCGCGATCCGGTGCTTCGGCAGGATGACTAGCACGACGTCATACGCATCGTCTGGGTCGAGACGATCCACGACCTCGGGAGACGTCGTGGTTCGTTTCCCGGAGACCCCGTCCTCGAGCTCGATCCCCTGTTGGCGGATCTGCTCGAGACGCGTCCCCCTCGCCAGGATGGCAACCCTTTGCGAGCTCTGCGCCAGCCGCGCCGCGTAGAGACTTCCGATGTTGCCTGCTCCGTAGACCAGAAACCGCACGGCGACACGATACCACGATCGGTGTCGTGCACCGGAATGGGCCCTCGCAGCGACTCGGCTGTGCCGATCGCATGCCAACCGCGCGCGTCCGTCCTCGCCGGTTTCTGGCGCCGATCACGATTGCGGTTTCGAAAGCGCCAGTAGCCGCAACACGGCACGCGCCAAGCGGCGCGAGTCCGCATGCCGCGAGCTCGACAAAACCTTGCGCGCCAACATGCCTAAGGTCTGGGCGGTGGGCACGTCTCCCACGTCCGCCCTTCCCTGCGTAGTCTCGCGTTCGATTTTGCCACTTGGCAAAGCGGTTTCCCGAACGTGCTTTTTACCGTCTTTTGTTTCCGGTAACTCAGGATCCGGTTTCCCGTGATTACCCGTAGTTGCCTCATTCGCAGCGAAATCCGATGTTTTCGATTCCCACCGCCTCCACTACC
>PVMK01131344.1_pt1 | contig 12409 bp, 23 predicted proteins | sample 1853481 | NCBI WGS metagenome assembly PVMK01 (sample SAMN08533507, study PRJNA380276) | Marine sediment metagenome, whole genome shotgun sequencing project.
CCTGATCTAATTATTTCACAAGAAACATGTGAAGTATGTGCAGCATATACAAATCAAGTCAAACAAAGCATACAGATTCTTCAGAGAAACCAATGCTATATTCCATGGACCCGCATAACTTGCATGAAATAATTAATTCAGTTATAAAATTGGGAGAAATTTTAGGAAACTGAAAGTGAGAGCAAAGAGAAATCACTAGTTCACTTGAAAAAAGAATTAACAATATTAAAAAAATTAAAAATGATAATAGCCCCAAAGTTCTTGCAATTGAATGGATTGATCCCATTTTTTACAGCAGGTCATTGGGTTCCCTGAGATGATACAAATTGCAGGAGGAACCAACATGATTAGCAAAATCGGAGAACACTCAAGACGTTTAGATATTCAAGAAATTATCGAGTCTGACCCTGATATGATTATCATGATGCCGTGTGGATTTGATACAAAAAGAACCATTAGCGCAGAATACAACAATACACTAAAAGAAAATAAAATATGGAATTCTCTAAAGGCTGTAAAAAATAAGCAAGTTTTTGCAGTTGACGCAAATTCGTTTTTTAGCAAACCAAGCATAAGAACCATAGAAGGAGTAGAAATTCTTGCCAAAATTATCCAGCCAGACAAATTTGAGAATTTGGAGGTCTCTAAAGGATCATTTTCACATATTGGATAAAAGTGGAATCTAGGCACAGATCATTCCAGGTGTAACACTACATAACATGCAACTGGTTATGTCCATTTTTGGAAATAATCTAGTATGACAAGATGACTTTTGCAGGGGATCCGAAAATAGACGATTTGTTAAAAATTGACAAATGAACTAATGGCAAAATTAAAAAATTCAGCATAACTTAAGAAGAAATATGCTTTTTTGCTGCACTAATTAAAGACACAACATCTCGATCTCGTAGTTGATAGTCTACTGGTAGTCTCAAATTATATCTCAAATCTTTTCCGTAAAGAAGACCTTTGGTCAAATCTGAATGAATTTCTTTTGCAAGATCTTTAATTGTAGCACCATCTTTTAACAAAATTAAATCAGGAAGTATTCTTCCTTTTTTGTCAGAAAGATTCTTCTCGTCTGCAACAGGATAAATAGAATTCATCTTAAGCAATTTGAAAACTGCAACGTTAAGTGCAAATTGAACTCCCAGTTCTCATGTATTCCCCCATAATTCCTTTTTCGATAAAGTTTAGTGCATTAATTTGTTTTTCATTTAGTTCATCGGATTTAATTATATCAAATTGTTCAGAACCAGGGAGAATATTTTATCAATCCTTTTTGTTCTGCACGTCTGAGACTAAATTCACTATCACCACTAGCAGGAATAACTATTAAATCATTGTAACGTTCTTGCAGTCTAGCAAAATTTTTGTCCGCGCCTTCAACATCAATTTTATTTGCTACAATTAAAGTTGGTTTTGAAATTTTTCTTAGATGTGATACAAATTTTTTACTATCAACCATATCATAGTCATCAAAATCTTTTTCCTCAAGTCCAGTTGCCAAAAGTGTTTCTTTGACATGAGTTTTGTTTACACCAATACCGCGATAAAGATCAGTTAGTGCATCTAAAATATCAGAGCCAGTTCGGATTAGTTTTGATACTTTGTCTCTATTTCCTTCTAAAATTTTATGATACCACATGATTAGTTCTTCTTCTATATCTGCAAAATCAGAGATAGGATCCCCAGTTCCAACTTCACTGATCTTTCCAGTTGAATCAATTCCACCAGATGCGTCAACTACATGAAGTAGTGCATCAGATTGTGCAGCAATAGATAGAAATTGATTTCCAAGTCCTTTGCCTTTCCATGCATCCTTAATGAGCCCAGGCAAATCTATCAATTCAATTGGAATGTATCTCCATCCTTCAACACATTTGGAATTATTTGGATTATCTTGGATTTTAAATTCTGGATGTACACAAAGCGTGACTGCATGTGCTGTACCTGACACGGGTTTTTTGGTAGTAAATGGGTATGATGAAATTTCTTCAGAAGACAATGTAGCAGAATTAAAGAAAGTTGTCTTTCCAGTATTGGTTTTACCAATTAAACCAATCTTGATTGACATACCATAATTGCTAGTTCAGAATATTTATCTCTGCCTAGGAATTAGAAGAATTTTTATTTTTGATTTTTTCAAGTGATTGATTAAGTTCTTTGATGGCCCAATCAATATCAGATAAATCGTCTGCAGACAATGACTCTTTCCATTTTTCTAAAACACTACTTGCAATTTCTGAACAATTGTACAGCAAATTCCAATATGGATGATGTTCTGCTGTGGCATATGCAAGTTCTTCTACATCATTAAGACCATTTCTGGCTCTTGCTAAAGATGTAATGTTTTCACCAAATATTTTGACAATATCATTTTCAAGATCGTTTTCAATTTTTAGAGGAATATTTTTCAGCTCATATTTTTTTGCTAAATCAAGTAGATCGTCATAAAAATTTTCAAAATTTGTCATCTAGCACAATCTCTTATGTTCTGCCAACATACATCTGTTGTAAACAACTTTAATTCCTTCTTTTCTTGCTAATTCTTCAGCTTCAGAATTATGGATTCCCTCTTGCAACCAAATTACTTTTGGTTTTTTCTTTATAGCCTCTTGGACAAATGGTAGAACCTGGTCTGAAGGTCTGAATATATCTACAATTTCTATTTCTCCATCTATTTTTGAAACAGAATCGTAGCATTTTTTAGCCAAAATTTCTTCAGCTGTTGGATTCACAGGAGTGATATCATATCCATTGTCTGACAAATATTTGGGTACATAATGAGCTGCTTTAGAAGAATGTTTAGACATTCCTATAACAACCACTTTTTTTAAAGAAAGAATGTCACGAATTTGTTCATCAGAATGTTCATCTTGTTCCACAAATAACAAACTAACATGCAGAATATAATTTTTGAATTATTTGTAATTTAGCAAAGAATTTTTAGTCATAATAAAAGTAATTCATTATGAGCAAAGACATCATAGTACTAGGTGCAATAAAAGCAGGAATTAATAAATTTGATAAAATTCAGAAAATAAGACATATTGAACCTAAAGAATTGGATTCAATTTTAGAGCAGCTAGAAAATGGCGGGTTTATTCAAGTGGAAGAAAAAAAAGGATTGTTAGGAACAAAAATAGAAATCACGGTTACTGAAAAAGGCTCCGAGAAAGTAGGCAAACAAGTTCTTGAATTAAAAACAAGGTGGAATCAAATGTCAACGTTATACAATACACAAGACAAAGAGAATCTCAAACTATACATGGATGAGAATCGATCAGTCTTTCCGATGATGATATTTTTTGGAGTAATGGATATGATGATGTTTTCAATGATGTTTGATATGATTGGCATAGCAATGTCAGATTATGTTCCATCAGAAAGCATCCCAGAAGGATGGGATGGAAGCATGGGCGAGGGTGGATTCGATACAGATGTTGAAGTCTAGTGTGTGTTTTATACTTGAAGTAAAAATAAACCATAGTTGATTTATAATTCGTTTGATAGTCCAGGATTAGTCAAAGTACTAACATTTTTGCAAACCCACAATACAGAATATTTGTCTGGTCAGGATTTGAGCGATGTCTTGAGGATAAGTAGAGTAGCAGTTTGGAAACATATCAAAAAAATTCAAGAGTTAGGATATACTGTGGAATCAAAACAGAAACTAGGTTACAAATTAACATCGAATTCAGATGAACTTTTTCCATGGGAAATTACTTCAGGACTTAAACAAAGATGATTGGACAACAGGCTTATTATTTTGATTCAATTGATTCTACTCAAAATCAGGCATTAAAAATGGCAGATGAGCCTGCAAATAATGGCACTGTAATAATTGCAGCAAAACAAACAGGAGGGAAAGGGAGGTCTGGAAGAAAATGGATTTCACCCAAAGGAGGTATCTGGCTTTCAATAATTTTACAACCAAAGTTTGATATTTCCATTACAACTTTATTTCCAATTGCATCTGCACTGGCATTATCAAATGCATTAGAAAAAACATTAAAGATTTCTCCAGAATTAAAATGGCCAAATGATCTGACTATTAAAGGTAAAAAGATAGCAGGAATGCTTGTTGATGTATCACTAGAATCAAACAGAATTGAGAATATGGTTTTAGGAGTTGGAATAAATTTTGATGTAGATACAAAACATATTGAAAAAACACTCAAAGACTCGTCAAATTTTTACGGAGTGACATCTCTGAGTGAACAAAAAAATAAAATAAAACCAATTCAGTTAGTTCAAACATTTTTGGTGGAATTAGAGAAAATCTACGATTTACTAAATACAAAACAAACAAAAAAAATTATTTCAGAGTGGACAAAAAGATCGTCAACAATTGGAAAGAATGTAGTGTTAGATACCAGAGATGGGAAAATAAAAGGAAAAGCACTCAAAATTGACGAGGATGGGGCATTAGTAGTATCAGATAACGGTAAAATTAATAGAATAATTGCAGGCGATATCATCCATTTATCAAAGTAGTTTATCTTTTGCGGGTTTTTGATTTAGTTTTTGACTTTGGTTTTTTTCTTCGAGAAGAAATCATAGAAGATTGGTCTTTTAGTATGTCCTTAAGATCGTTTTGTATGTCAAAAACAGTTGAGAGTAATTTTTCTAGAGTTGCAGAATACTGGGCATATGCTGCCAGTAGATCAGTTTTCTTGTCATTTACCTTTGATAGGTATTCATTTGAGCGTAATAGATTTGCAGAAGTAATCAATTCAGGTATTTCAGAGACAGGTTCGCCTAATTGTTCCAAATCTGCTTGAATATGTTGAATTTTTTTACGCAAGTCATAGATCAAATCTCCGGTGTTAATTTTTGTCAATATAAAAACACGTAATCATGAATAAATTAAAGATTTTCTTAACCCACATATTGTTTAATACGCTAATTGTAATGTGAGCCTAGATTTAGTATAAGATAGAAATAAACTATATCTAAAATCATAATCATGAAAAATAATACAATAATGATACCTTATCTCTTAATCATAATTTTGTTTAGTTCATCCATTGTTACAGGAACTGTATTTGCACAAACAGAAAAAGATGCAGAATTAATGTTTAACCAAGCTACTGAACACTTTGTTAATGGCGAATATCAAGAGGCCATAACAATCTATGATGATATCTTAGAGATTGTACCAAATAATATTTCAACATTAAAAATGAAGGGGATATTACAAAGTAATCTTGATGAACATGACAAATCTTTAAAGCAATTTTTCAAAGTTTTGCAACACAGACCAAATGATGTTATTTCATTAACGGGTATGGGAGTAGGATTTGGAAATCTAGGAGAATATCAAGAGTCAATCACATATTTTGAAAAAGCATTAAAAGAAAAACCAGATAGTACTGTAATTAAAAATTATAAAGAATTTATCAAAAAAGTGATTTCAAAATATCCATACACACCAACTGAGAAACCAGAAATATCTAAAAAAGTGTATTCTACAACAATTCCAGAATGGATAAAGCCGATAGCAAAATGGTGGTCAGAAGGAAATATTGAGGATTCAGAATTTGTTTCAGCTCTGTTATATTTAATAGAAAATAAAATAATACAAATTCCACCAGTAGAAACACTAAGTGTTTCTGAAGACAGAATTCCCGAATGGATAAAAAACAATGCAGGTTGGTGGGCTGATGAGCAAATTGATGATAAGGCTTTTGTTTCAGGTATTCAATATTTGATAGAAAATGGATTAATCATAGTGAATATTCAAGATACAACTCAATCACAAGAACAGTTAGATCATGAATTTTATTTGTTTGAAAAATACCTTAGAGATATTTCAAAAAATATTTCCAAGGAGAAGCGATACATTGAATATCCAAATCCAAGCCAGGATGTAATAAAAAAATTCCTCAGAGATTACATTAAATGGAATTTTGAAGAACAAGTCAAAAATGCATCTGATAACTTCCTAATCCAACATATGAAATAGTAGATGATGTAGTAATTATTTTCTATAAAGTATACATCAATGAACAACCAACAGGACTTCCATTAGATCATGTTAGTACGTTAGAAAATTCTTTTGCATTTTGGGAAGAGCAAGAGTTGAATACTAATAATCAAAAAGCCAAAATGAAATTTGAAGTTACAAATGCAAAACATGAAGCAAATGTTTGGGTAACATGGGTAGTTCGAGACATTGGAGAAGGGGTTCTTGGGCATGCTCATCTTGGGAAAGGAGTAGTAGAAGTGACATTAGGTGATTACAATTGTGATGGAAGTTTTCAATTATATGATGTCAAAAGTGTTGAGGCGATCATGACACATGAGCTAGGGTCATTCTATTGGCTTGAAACATGTGACAGAACAAAGTAACGTCATGTATCCATCATATACTCCAACGTATGCGTATTGTCTTCTAAGCTAAATTTGAAAAACCAGATCGTATTCTAGAGAATGAGGGTTAGCTTAACCTACACACAAATAACCTGTAGAAACCTTGTAGAATTGATAATAGGACAATTAGACTATCCTTTACAAATATGCTTAAGAATTCAATGATTACTGGACCCAAATGCCCATCCTGTGGATACAAAAAAATGGTTACAGACCAAAACACAGGGGAATTGTTTTGTGGAAAGTGTGGATTTGTAGTGACAGAAAAAATTTCAGATACAGGTGCGGAGTGGCGTTCATTTTCAAATGATGAAAGCAACAGGACTAGAGTAGGGGCTGGAACTTCACTAACAATGCATGATATGGGTTTATCGACAATAATTGGTAAAGCTAACAAAGATGCAACAGGAAAGCCTCTATCTTCAGGAGTTAAGAGTTCCATTGAAAGGTTAAGAACATGGGATAGTAGAAGTCAAGCACATTCTTCTGCAGACAGAAACCTTAGACAAGCACTTAACGAAATGGACAAACTAAAAGACAAACTTGCGTTAACAAATGCAGTAATAGAAAAAGCTGCTTATATTTACAGAAAAGCAATGGAGAGGAAATTAGTTAGAGGTCGTTCAATTCAAGGTCTAGTTGCAGCATGTCTTTATGCATCATGTAGAAATACAGAGACTCCCAGAACTTTAGATGATATTGCTAAAGGAATCAATATTAGAAGAAAAGATGTTGCGAGGTGTTATAGATTGATTTTAAGAGAACTTGATCTAAAAATGCCAGTAGTTGATCCTGTAAAAGGAGTTTCAAGAATTGCAAGTATTGCAGGATTAAGTGAGAAAAGTAAACGCAAAGCAATTGTAATTTTAAATGAAGCAAAGAAGGAAGGGATTGTTGCAGGAAAGGATCCAATGGGAATAGCTGCTGCTGCACTTTATCTTGCTTGTATCAGCATAGGAGAATCAAAATCACAAAAAGATATCTCAATTGCATCTGGAGTTACTGAAGTAACTATAAGAAACAGATGTGCAGGATTGAGAAAAATGCTTAATGATTAGAAAGTTTTCATCGGGGTTTTTTTAGAGGCTCAATAATTTTAAGAATTTTGAAAGAAATCTTGCCAAAATCAGTCTCTTTTTCACACGATACCAACATTACATCATCGTTAGTTAATGGAAAACTCATTACAATGACCTTGTCTCTATATGACATAGAAAAGTGGACTATACCCAAATTCTTTATCAAATTCATGCCTCATTCTCACACGCAAAGAAAGTTCCATGAACATCATTTCATCTTGTTTTTGAGCTTCAAGTGAGAGTAATCCATCCTTCATACCACCAGTTACCATATGACCTCTACTGTTGATGATCCTGGCTGAACGCATCTTAGGATCTAATTTGATGATTTTCTGACAAATTTTTTCAAGCTTTTCTACATCAACCATTTGTCTAATTAGATAATCGATCTATTTATTGCGATCTGTATCAATTGATATCTGTGGAGTCAAAATCACCTAAAGATATTACAGATTATTACAAGCATTTATCGCTTTTCTGGACAGATATCATTCATTTGATGTCAAGCAAACCACAAGCACTTACATCAATTGGTCCAATGAGATCCTTTGCTACAAATTCAAAGAAAATTAGTACTGAATTAATTGAAATTAATGAGGTATTATTGGGATTTAATCAGTACATTTCAGAATACTACAAACAACTTTCAGACACTTGGACTGATGCTCAAAAGAAAGTCAATCTAAAGGCACCAGAGGTTCCTCAGGACGTAGAACAGATAGAGGCATTCAAAAGAATTTGGATAGATATTTTTGATAATGATTTTACAGAATTATTTGACTCTGAAAAAATTTGGAGAAAATTATGGAAAACTAGTTTCAAAAGAACTTGAATTAACTAAACATTGGAATAACATTACTAATGTAATTTTAAAATCAGCTAATCTTCCAAGCAAAGAAGAGATGGATGAGATTTACAAAGAAATGCATTCTCTTAAAAAAAGAGTTGGAAAACTAGAGCTAGAATTAAAGAAAAAGGAAATGAAAAGTAATGCAAAATGAATCAAGGGTAGATCCAAAAATAATTGAAGAAATTTTAAAATTTAGTAAAAATGTTATTGAAGCACCAAATTTAGTTTCAGCACCTGATGAAATTAGTTTGGAGGTAACGGCACATGACGTTGTGCAAAATATTGATAAAACAAGATTACTACACTACAAACCTCTTACAGAAAAACAACATAAGACACCATTGTTAATTTCATATGCATTAATTAACAGATATCACATTCTTGATATACATCCAGAAAAAAGTTGGGTTAAAAATCTTCTTCAACAAGGATTTGATGTATACATGTTAGACTGGGGAACACCAACTAGTATGGACAAGTATCTTGATTTTGATGATTATACAAATGGGATACTTGGATTACTATGTGGAGTATATCAAGAATGAATCATCTGTTGAAAAAATTTCATTGCAAGGATATTGTACTGGCGGAACAATAGCAACGGCATATATCGCATTGCATCCAGAAAATGTAAAAAATTATGTCGCAACAGCCCCAGTGATTGATGGATGGCGCGATACTACAGTGATTAGTAATCTTGCAAAACATATGGATGTAGATAAAATGGTAGAAACCATAGGAAATATGCCTCCCGAATTCATGTACTATTGTTTTTCAGTACTCAAACCATTTGAGCAAGGAATTGAAAAATATGTCAAATTTTTCAAAAATATAGACAACAAAAAATATGTCGATAATTTCCTTAGAGTGGAAAAATGGCTAGGAGATACACCTCCCATTCCTGGAGCATTGTTCAAACAATGGATAAAAGACATCTATCAAGATAATTTACTCATCCAAAACAAGATGTATGTAGGAGGAAAACACATAGATTTGAAAAAAATTGATATGCCAATTTTTACACAGGTTGCAGTAGGTGATCATTTGGTGTCTCCTGAATGTAGTATGCCACTTCATTATGCAGTAGGTAGTGAAGACAAGACATTGAGAATGTACCCAACAGGGCATGTTGGAATGATTGCAAGCTCATTATCTCAGAAAAAAGTACTTCCTGAGCTAGGACAATGGTTAGCTAAAAGATCATAAAATAAATTTAATAAAAAAAAGAAAAAAAATAAAATTTTACCACTAGTTATTCTTTGTGGTGAATGCAGAAATCCAAGATTGTAGAATGTTTCTGTTTAGGTCGGCAAATGACTTTGCATTATCGTTGAATGTTTTGATATTTTGTTGTGTTGCATCGATAGTTGCAAGTGCTACTTGATTTTGTATTGAAGTTGCCTTAACAAATTCTTCTGTTGTATCATGAATTACTTTTAGTGTTGCTTCAGGAATGTTAGTTGCGATACCTGCTTTCTTTGCATATTCTTTTTGTAGTGTGATAGTTGAATCTACTATGTTTTCATATGCTTGTAGGTATTCCTGTTGTACATTAGTAATTGACTGATGATATTGTGGTACTGATTGTTTAATACCGCTGAAGAGTTTGTCTATGTTTTGCTGATATACAGAAAATACATCTTTTGGGTTTCTTGTTGTTGTTTCGTTACTCATTGTTTCACCTCCTTATTTTTTGATTTTTTAGCTATTGGCAGGATAATGACTTGAACCAAGTCACCGTCTCCTAAGTCAAGTGCTTTACGTTCAGCTTCAGGGATTGAGATTCGCCCATTACTACTAATTGTAGTTTTGTAAGCACCCCAATTCATGAAAGATGGAAGCATTTGTCCGATGTTGAACATTGTATCCATACTTTTACTTTGCATAGATGACATGTTTTGCATCAGATTTAATTGAGTTTGTCTAGTACTATCAGAAACTTCTCTTAATGTGTCTAAAGGATTGAATGTTTGACTAGTTTGATTTGTCATCAAAGAGCCAAAATTCTTCATAAATTCTGCTTGAGCACGTCCACTTTTTTGGATCCAGTCCTTGAACATTTCAGATGGATCATATTGGTTTCTATTACCACTCATTGGTAATAGTTGGAATTAAGGAGTATTTAAATGCATCTAGGACCCATTCAAAAACTCCAATACTTTAGAGGCAAAAACATGTGGATCCTGTACATATGGAGTATGGCCACATCCATCCATTCTAAAAAATCGACAATCCTGAATTGTTGAAACAAAACTGTCTGCATAATGAATTGGGATGACAGGATCATTTGAACCCCAAATAATCATAGTAGGAGTAGAGATTGTTTGAAGTTTAGATGTGATTAATTCTGAATTTTTTATTCCCAGTAATGTAGACATGAAAGCAAGTTTTGCATTAGGTAATCGCATTCTTTCTACAAATCCGTTAACAATTTTTTCATTAACATTTTTTCCAGAACCCTTCCATCAGTTCAAATGCATTTTTTGCACTTTGTTCATTGGGATATAATGCTGCCATGATATATGCATCAAGCGCAGGAGTAGACTTTTTCATTACACCAGAAGGGAGAAACCAAAATAAGTTTTTCAATATCTTGAGAGTGAGAAGTAGCATATTCAGCAACTATTTGCCCTCCTAACGAAGAGCCAATTAGATTAGGCCGTTTAATATCAGAAGCAATAAAAAATTTTTGTAGAAATTCTGAAAAGAATTCTGTAGTGTAATCTACAAGTGGTTTATCACTATAACCAAATCCGATAAGATCAGGGACCACAACACGAAATTCATCTGCAAAAAGAGGAATTACCTGATCCCATCTTTCAGCTGATGCGCCTAATCCATGAACGAGTACAAGTGTTTTTTTAGAATCACCAGACTCCAGATAACGGATCTTATTTCCATCGATCTGAAGGAATTTTTCTTCCACCATTTTACCGTCAATTCTTATCACTAGATAAGTTTTAGTAAATTAGCGATCATAGGGTATTTATCGTTTTTCTGGATTTCTAAGGTGTTAAAGTAATTTTTGATAATCCGTGTTTTTTGAAATATTTTTGGTGATATTCTTCTGCGCTATAGAATGTAGGACTTGGAACAATTTCAGTAACAATAGGATTCTCATATTTTCTTGATTTGTCAAGTGTTTGCTTTGATTTTTCAGCAGTCTCTTTTTGTTCATCATCGTGATAAAATATTGCTGAACGATATTGAATTCCCAATATCAGGCCCTTGGCGATTCAATGTTGTTGGGTTATGATTATTCCAAAATACATCAAGAAGTTCTTCGTAAGATATTTCATCAGGATCGTATTCCACTTCTACAGCTTCTGCATGTCCTGTTTTGTCTGTGCATACTTCTTCATATGTTGGATTTGGTAGCTGTCCACCAATGTATCCCACTTTAGTAGATTTGACACCTTTGGTTTTACTAAGTAAATCTTCAACATGCCAAAAACAGCCTGCGCCAAATGTTGCTTTCAATTCAATTATTGTGAATATATATCAGATTAAAACTATTTGTTAAAATTGAAATCTAATTTATCATAATTATTCCTTCTTGGATAAGAAATTTCAAAGAGTTTACAAATTCATATTCTGAAATCAAATCTTGTGACCACCATAATGCATTATTACGAACCCAAGCAGGAATTTCATCTCCAGATGCATCACCAGAAGGAATATTTGAAATCATGATGATGTTATTTTCTAGCATAAATTCAATTTCTGCTACAAATGTAGAATCAGAAATTGCACCTGTTGCCCATTTGCCTGCATCAGACTTCATTTCAGGAGGTAAAGGCGTAGGATCTTCATAACCTAAAATATTGTAAATGGAGATGTATGAGAATTGAGAATCAAACCAAGATTTGTAACTAGGTTCATGGTTGTATCGGTCCAGGTAAAATTGTGGAGACTTGTCAAGAGATGGAAAACTATCAAGAGAAGTTAATTTGTAACCAACTACATCAGTAATAGAATTAAAAGGAAACTGAGAATCAAACCAAGATTTGTAACTAGGTTCATGGTTGTATCGATCAATATAGAATTGTGGAGATTTATCAAGGGATGGAAAATTTGGAATTTGTAATTTTAGCGTAGTAAA